>Ga0209530_1000006_pt1 | contig 164559 bp, 234 predicted proteins | sample BlaSpr_A8_Ref_O1_FD_187987 | JGI IMG/M metagenome (GOLD analysis project Ga0209530, IMG submission 187987) | Forest soil microbial communities from Thunder Bay, Ontario, Canada - Black Spruce, Ontario site 2_A8_Ref_O1 (SPAdes) (version 2) | ecosystem: Environmental > Terrestrial > Soil >...
CCAGCTCAGGGCGACGGTTTCTGAGACGGCGAAAGGCGCGCTCACGAGCGCGTCTTTCGGCTTGTCGAAACGCCAGCTCAGGGCGACGGTTTCTGAGACGTCAATCTTGATGATGCGCGCAACGTCGTTCCCGTAGTCGAAACGCCAGCTCAGGGCGACGGTTTCTGAGACTCGCAGACCGACGTATCCTGCTCGGCAGCTTCCAGGTCGAAACGCCAGCTCAGGGCGACGGTTTTCTGAGACACCCACGTTGGGCAGGGGACGGTATCCCGATGGCATGTCGAAACGCCAGCTCAGGGCGAGGGTTTCTGAGACGTGGTGTGTGCGAGCAGGCCGCGCCATGTCGCCGGGGTCGAAACGCCAGCTCAGGGCGACGGTTTCTGAGACGTCGACGTAGGTCACTGGTGGCCACTTTTATCACTGGTCGAAACGCCAGCTCAGGGCGAGGGGTTTCTGAGACCAGGCTCTACGCAGCCCAGGTTCTCCCCCAGTTCCGCGTCGAAACGCCAGCTCAGGGCGACGGTTTCTGAGACGAAGGTCAAGCTGCGGATCGAGAGCTGATGCCGCCATGTCGAAACGCCAGCTCAGGGCGATGGTTTCTGAGACCTGGTACCCACTCGGCCGAGTGGGTACCACTTTTGGTGGTCGAAACGCCAGCTCAGGGCGACGGTTTCTGAGACCGGTCTCATGTGGTCGAGGCCGCACACGGCAGCCCGTGTCGAAACGCCAGCTCAGGGCGACGGTTTCTGAGACAGGACCGTTCGCAGGTTAAGACCCCTGTCGGCTGGGTGTCGAAACGCCAGCTCAGGGCGACGGTTTCTGAGACACCCACGTTGGGCAGGGGACGGTATCCCGATGGCATGTCGAAACGCCAGCTCAGGGCGAGGGTTTCTGAGACAAGAGTTCTATGGTTGCCCGAAACCTCCCGCCACGGGGTCGAAACGCCAGCTCAGGGCGAGGGTTTCTGAGACATCCCGGTTGCGGCAGCGCTGACCTTGCTAGGCACCGGTCGAAACGCCTGCTCGGGGCAACGGTTTCCGAGACTCGGACCCTCTCACCTGGACTGCGCTATGCGACTGCCGGGGTCAAAACGCCTGCTCGGGGCAACGGTTTCCGAGACCGCCCTTCGACAGAGCGACCTGGATCGGATTACTGCGCGTCGAAACGCCTGCTCGGGGTAGCGGTTTCCGAGACCCCAGAGCTTGGCGATCTCCTCGTTATAAGGAGCAAGTCGAAACGCCTGCTCGGGGCAACGGTTTCCGAGACTTGACGTTAAAGACTTGGACCGGAACATGCGCAAGCGTCGAAACGCCTGCTCGGGGCAACGGTTCCCGAGACACCCGTAATCCCGCCCTGCTACCCGCCGCTCTGGCCAGGTCGAAACGCCAGCTCAGGGCGACGGTTTCCGAGACGATGAGGACCGGCGTCACTCATTCGCTCTCACGTTCACCGTCGAAACGCCTGCTCGGGGCAACGGTTTCCGAGACGGTGCCCTAGAGTTCATGTGGAGCGATGAGGCTGACACGGGTCGAAGCGCCTGCTCGGGGCAACGGTTTCCGAGACGCACGCGTGGCCACCAGCGCACACCCAGGCCGCCCAGGTCGAAACGCCAGCTCAGGGCGGACGATTCTGGGACGCAGTCCGGTGAGTCCGCCGCTCCATCGCACGCAGCGCGCCGGAACGCCAGCTCAGGGAGATCACTTCTGAGACGGCCTCGGTTTGCTGACCTCGCTTCCTAACCCCGGCACGTCGAAACGCCAGCTCGGGGCGAGGGTTACTGAGACTGGTACCTCCATGGCATATTGCACGACGGAACGCCAGGTCGAAATGCCTGCTCGTCGCTGAGACATAAGGGAACTGCGCGACGTGCCGCTGCCGAACCCGTCGGAACTCCCGCTCAAGGACTGTGACTGAGACCGGGCCATCACAGTCCTTGATCCGTCCTCAGGGCCTGACCGGGACGTCGGCTCGGGGCTGGTGTTACTGAGACCTGATAGACGGCTGCATGGAAGGTCCTCCCGTAGGCGTCGCCGGAACGCCCGCTCGCTCGGGGCGAGTGTTGCTGAGACACGCGGTACTGCACGGCCGAAGAGCGCCAGCGGCCTCCCCGCCGGAACGCCCGCTCGGGGCGAGTGTGACTGAGACGGGATACTTGGATCCGTAAGCGGGAGGCCGACCCGCATCGGAACGCCAGCTCAAGGCTACTGTGACTGAGGCAGAGTCGACGGCAAGCTGCGCTGGGTTTGGGCTACCAGTCGCCGAAACGCCAGCTCCAAGGCGAGTTCGAGGGAGACGTCATCATCGTTGTCCGTTACAGGCGGAACGGTACTGGCCGGAAAACGCCCGCTCGGGGCGAGAGGTGACTGAGACGGGCCATTCCGGAACCCTTCGCCGCCGGACCGCCTGCTCAGGGCGAAAGTGGCTGAGACCCGATCTTGTCGGTCAGTCCTAGGGCGGATGCAACTGAGACTGCGACCTCCCGAGGCCGGTGCCTGGAATGGCAATGACCGGAACGCCACCTCGGAGAGAACTCTGCTGAGACGTTAGACGCGAGTGCACGGCCTGGTGGCTGACGGTGCCGGGACGCCTGCTCAGGGCGAAGGTGACTGGGACCTCTGCCACGCGTGGGACGACCGGCGCGGTGTTGCTGTCCGGACGCCTGCTCAGGGCAAACGAGGATGGCTGAGACAAACGCCTCTACGTGCTCAGGGTGCCTGGCAGCCGCGGGCCGGGACGCCAGCTCAGGGCGACGGCCGCTGAGACCGCTCGGTCATCGCCGGGAACGATCTGCTCGGCGATCGCCGGAACGTCCGCTCAGGGCGAGCGACACTGAGACAGAGCAGATCGGAAGATCCGGAGCGGGGACCACCCCCCGGCCGGAACGTCAGCCCGGAAGATGACTGAGACCTTTGAGCCAGCTCAGGCACCCCTCCTAGACGCCTGGCCGTAACGCCAGCTCAGGGCGAATGCTTGTGAGACGAATGCGACGGCTACTACACCGGCCCGGTGAAAGGCGCCGGAACGCCCGCTCGGGGTGATGGTGACTGAGACCGCTCGCATGTGGTCGAGGTCGCACACGGCAGCCCGGGCCGGAACGCCAGCTCAAGGCGAGAGTGACTGAGACACCGTAGTCGTCAGTCCTCAAGTCCGCGAGCAGGCCGGTCGGGGACGCCAGCTCAGGGCGACGCTTCTGAGACGGGACCGCGTGAAGGAAGCGTTCAAGACGTACGGACGCCGGAAGGCCGGCTCAGTGCGAATAAGGCTGAGACGCTACCCTGCTCGTCCACTTTGACCGCAGGCCATCGACGGAATGCCAGCTCAGGGCGGCGTGCCTGAGACTCCTTCGATACCGACGACTACCCGCTTGAGGCGCGGGCCGGAACGCCCGCTCAGGGCTTACGCGACTGAGACATAGCCGGGTTGCGTGAGTGCGGCCTGGACCCATTCGCCGAACCCGCCCGCTCAGGGCGATGCAACTGAGACGGTGATTGATGCGTCAACGATGATGTCAGTAGTTTCCTGCCGGAACGCTAGCTCAGTGCCGTTGCTGCTGAGACGCCCACAGCCCGCCGTCCACCAGGCGGAGGTGCTCGCGCCGGAACGACCGCTCAGGGCGATCGGTTCTGAGACCACCTGTCGGTGCTCGCCTTGCTCTACGTCGAGTCCACCGGAACGCCAGCTCAGGGTTATCGCGGCTGAGACTGATGCTCTGTCTCGTTACCATCGCCCGGAACGCTAGCTCAGTGCGATCGCCTTCTGGACCAGATCCATGGAGAGAGGGCTGGCGCGCGAGTGTGGTAGCTCACGGCCTGCGGATTTTCTGATTCGGCAGGTTCCCTAGCGATTCCGGCACAGCGCCTATTGTGCTGTGACAGCCACCCTGTGGTCGCGTTGGCGGCAGGGCAGGCATCCGCCCGGGGGATGGCGACGCGAGCCCGGCGGCGGTCGTGCCGGGACGAACCCTCGCGGAATCACAGCTCAGGGCCTGATCCAGCTGAGACCAGTTCATCTTGGGCAGCGGCCGGCGCTTCTGGTCCCGGTGCTGCGTTGTTACTGCCTCGGTGTCCTTGTGCAGCTATTGTTGTCCTGTTCCGGGCGCGCCCGTACGTGACCGGGTGGGAGCCGCATGTCACCGACGAGAAGGAGAACCCCCGCGTTGAACAGGACGCTCACCGGGATCATCACCACGACCCTCACCGCCGCAGCCCTCGCAGGATGCGGCAGCACCCACAGCCAGCATCCCGCCGCCACCCCTTCCCCGGCCCCGCCAGCCAAGGCGAGCGCGTCGAGGGTGACGAAGGCCAGCGTCACCGAGTACGCCTCCGGTGCCATCTCCGGGAATACCGCCCTCGCCGGCCACCTGTCCATCCCCCTGGACTGGACCGGCCCGGTAGCAACCTCAGGCGTGTTCACCACGACTGGCGGCCCCCGGAAAGGGGAGCATCACGTCTTCGTGACCGCGGCAGGGGACCTGGCCGCCGTCATCACCAGCGTGACCGGCCGCAAGCCGGACCTGCTGTCCCAGTCGACATGCGCGACGGTGTACACCACAACCGTGCAGTACACCGTCGACGGGATAGACAGCACCAGGGTGTTCGCAGGGGCCTCAGGTCACGGCACCGCAACGGTCACGTTCCAGGGCGACATGCCGAAGAAGAACGGGGCGTGCGACACGGCGAGCAGCGCCACCCCGCCGGCCGCGACAGCGACCGCCGAGTTCGCCAGCACGACCACACTCCGCCTGGCCAGCAAGACGCCCGCGCAGGCACAGGCCAGCCCCGCACCGGCGCCGTCGGCTACCGGGCCGACACCTACCACGACCGGGACGACGGCCGGATAGGTGCTGCCGCGGCAGCGGCCAGCCCGAGCCGCTGCCGCAGCCCGCACGTCGCGCACCACAGCCCTCGCTCATCCTGCTCGGGCAGGCACGGGCAGAACACGTCGGCATGGCTGATCCCGCACGGTGTCACCGTGGCACGCCACTGCCAGTACCATCGCCGGGCTTCCCGCAGCTGCCACTCAGCGAGCACGGCCTGGCCAGCGGATGACACTGGCAGCCAGGGAGCTGCCGTTACCTACCATCAGAGGCATGGATCTCCTTGAGGACCCGGCCTCGAAGCCGCCCGCGGCCAGGAGGTCAGTCCAGCCCTTGCGGTCCTCGGGGCGGCTGGCAGTCGCGGACACCCCGTTGTCCGTGAACTCGCCGATGACTTCCCAGCCCCGGCCGGCGGCGTACTTCCTCCCGGCGTCAAGCTGCCGGTCGATCGACACGGACTCTTCCTTGGTGACACTGAGCCGGGCATACAGGACACAGCGGTGCACGCCTCCTGACGGGTTCACGGGCGGCGCTCCAGGCAGTCCCGGCACCCGAACGCGGGTGAGCTGCACACCAGGGCGCCTAGCCGGCCGCAGCTCCCGCAACTGGACACCTCGCCCGCTGGGAGCGCCCAGAGCACGAGATTGTCCGTCCTCCCGCAGGTACTACAGGAGGGCCTGCCGTCCGCAGCCTTGCAGTCGGGAGCAAGGAGCATCATGGTCAGGAGCCGCTCGGCCAGCATCTCGTCGATGACGGGCAGCGGCCCGCTGGCACTCACAGCACAGTCCCGTCTCCAGTTGGTAGCCGGCTGGTCACGATCCTGAGGATACGCCAGGGCCGGATGTGACAGTATGCAGTCCCATGACGACACTGATCGAGGATGTGGAAGTCCCGGCCGGGCACGGCATGATGAGCACCCTCAAACCGGAGCACGGCGACCTGCGGGTCATGTGGGACCCCGACGTCGACGACGAGGTCGAAGCCGCCAGGGCACAGTTCAACGAGCTCCGGGCAAAGGGATACCTCGCCTACAGGGCGCAGGGCAGGCGCGGTTCCCGCGGGGAGGTCATCCGCGAGTTCGACCCCGATGCGGAACGGATCATCCTGGTCCGCCAGAACGTCGGCGGCTGACCGGTGCCCGCGCTGCTCACGGCCCCCAGCCCGCTGTACACCCCCCACGGGCGGCACGGCCCTGACGACGTTCACCAGCGACATCGTGTGGGCCAGCTGGAATACGACGTACAGCACGACCAGCAGCTGGGGCAGCAACAGCCTGTACACCCTCAGTGCCGGGTACACGACGTCGAGCACGATCTGGACCGGGTGGAACACCGCCTGGCGGGAGTCCGCGGAACAGCGTGCCCGCAGGGAGCAGCACCAGGCCCAGGCCGCCAGCCGCCACCAGGCCAGGGCCGTCGCTTCCGCCCGCGCGGAGGAACTCCTCCTCGCCCTCCTCACCGAGGAGCAGGCCGCGACCTACCAGGAGCACGGCTGGTTCGAGGTCCGGGGGAGCCGCGGGGGACGGTGGCGGATCCGGAACCGCGGCCAGTCCGGCAACGTCGACCTGATGCCGGAAATCGGGGAGGAACGCCAGGCAACCTACTGCGCCCACCCGCCGGATCATCTACCCGACGCGGACGCCTGGATCGCCCAGATGCTGCACCTCGTCACCGACGAGGAAGGATTCCGGAAGGTAGCGAACCTGCACTGGCGGGCAGCCTGACTCCTGATGCACAATGGAACTCATGTACGAGTCACTGGATCAGTCCGCTGCGGCTACCGGTGACCGGATCCTCGCGGTTCAGATCCTCGCCACTGCCATCCGCCATGCACGGTTCGAGCCGCTGCCCCCGGATGAGGAAGCCGCCGCGGTGGCTGAGCTCCAGCAGCTGGCGGATGGCCGGGCTGGCCTCCTCGCCCGGGTCGCCGGGCTGTGCCTCGGGTTCAGCCCGGCCGGGCTGCCCGGTGAGGCAGACCGCAACGCCGGGGCACTGTGCATTACTGCCGGCGCGGATCCGGCCCTCATCCCGTACTGGACCCGGATAGGGGAGGCACGGGCGCGGACGGCGAGAATGCCTGTCCCGCAGCTGGGCCACGCCCCCGCGCGAAGCTACCGGTTAACTGCGGCCGGCCCGCCGGCTTAACCGTTTGCCGCCGACGTTCCTGATGGTGATCACGTGCGTACCCGACTTGGGGTAGGACTGGATCCCGGCCACATAGCAGTCGCCGTCCGTCACCAGGTTGTAGTCGTCCTTGATCAGCCGTGTCTCGGTGTCGCCGGTGCCGGTGTCTTCGGCGGTTACCCGCGTGCCGTTTCCGTCGCTCACCCGGCCCGCCCGCCATCGGATGCCCACAGTTCCTCGGGTCCGCACGATATCCGGAACGCGGGCAGGTCATGGGTCCAGCCGAGGAACACCTCCACCGTGTTCCGGGCCGCGCCCGGGAGGAGCTCAGGTCCGGGAGCGTCCTGCTCGTAGATGCCTCGCACGAAGATACCGCTGTACCGTTCGCCGTCCACGGTTTCCGGCACCACGTCCAGGACCACTTTCACGACATCGCCCCTGTTAACGGCCATCAGGCCCGTACCGTCCTCTCCGCTGCCGCCGCTGTCATTGCCGTGCCTCAGCTGGTCCGGGAAGGTTCTCAGCCCGTACCTGTTCTGCGGTCGCGAGGAACTCTTCCACGACCGTGGCGTCGCATGGCTCGCCCGGCCATTCCGTCCACGCGTACAGGAGCCGGGTCAGGCGCCGCCACCCTGTATCGGTCATGCCGGGCACGGATGTGCCGACCCGGATGTGCCGGGATACGGCCTGCTGGCCCAGGCCGGTGAGCGCGGCGATCATCTCCTGTGCCGGGAGCCGGACCTGACCTCGCGGGATCCGGGAGTAGACCGTCAGGATCACCTGGGCTGCGTCACCGAGGTACCGCAGCTCGCCGATGACGGGGGGATCACCGTCCCGTCATCCGGGGTCCGGAGGATCGCCCACGCGCCATCAGCTCGCCCGTACAGGGCGTAGTGGTTGCCGGCCATGCCTTATCCTCGCCGTCCGGTCGGTGCGGCTGGTTTTCTGGGTTCCCATACCGCCCATAGTCCGCATCCGCGGCACTGCCGCTGGGTGCAGGTGGCTCGCATGCGGTCCGCCCACTCGGACCACTGCAGGTAGCCGGCGGGGCTATCGGTGTGCGGCTCGCATTCCTCCGGATACGCCGGCGTCGCCGTGCAGCCGGTCATCGTGATGCGCTGCGGTATCACGCTAGTCAACCGGACCCCGGACAGCGATCCGTACCCCGCGTGATTCCAGCTCACTGATGATGTCCTGCTCGGTGCGGCCGTAGTGGAGCACGATCTCCATCGCGGGCAGCCCCATCTCGGCCATCACGGCCGCGGTGACCAGGATGGGTTCCCCGGCGGCCAGCCGGGTGACGTTCTCCCCGGCGAGGCCGAGGAACAGGACCGGCAGTCCCTGCTTGTTCCTCGCCGTCCACTTGATCATCGCAGCTTCCTTCTCATCCCCCGGTACTGGGCACTGTGGGGGCACCTGCAGGCCAGGGTGCCGTCGGACAGGGCGTGCCACAGCCAGACGGGCCACAGCGGCGACAGCCACCCGAGCCACCAGCCGGTGCCGTCGGGTCTGCGGTCCTCAGCTCCCACCGGGCACCCCTGCGGCGGGGAGGTGCTGATCAGCCCGTGCCGCTGCCACCGGCGGTCTCCTCTTCCTGGCCCGTGTACAGGATCCCGGCCCGCAGCCGCCGCCACACCTCGACGGCTTCCTCCCGCACCGTCATGCCCGGTGTCCCGCCGGTGCCCCCGTGACAGCGGCACCGGCCCTCATGATGGGCGAGGCTCCCGGTGACGTTCGCGAACAGGCATTCCTTGTGGACGTGACGGATCTCAGGCGGCGCGTCTTTCCCGAGCAGCGGCATCGCCTGCCCCGAGTCACCCGCGGCCTCGTCGAAGACCTCTTCGCAGTACAGGCACGACTCACCTGCGGGGAATGCCTTGCGCATCTCCTCGATGAGCCGGCCGGCTTCGTCATAGCAGACATACGACCACCACGGCGGCCCGAACCAGCCGTGGTTCTCCCGCCGCACCTCAGCCGGCAGCCCGTCATACCGGGTGCTGACCGTACCTGGCGTGTCGCTCACAGTCCACGAGACTACGCGGCAGCCCCCGGCGCCAAACCCTCAGGTCCAGGCCATGGCGAACAGTCTCCTCAGGCTCGACGCCACCGAATCCTTGCTCAGCCCCGCCAGCTCGCCGAGCTCGGCCAGCGACGCGTCCGGATGCTCGATCCGCAGCCTCGCGGCTGCCGCGAGCGGAGGCGGGCACCGGTCACCGAGGCTGTCCAGCGCAGCCTGAGCGCGGACGCTGGCCTCAGCGGCAGCGGCCCGCTGCCGTTCCCCGTTGCTCGCGGCGAGCCGGCTGGTCCCGGTCATGACCGCGGATCCGTCCCGCCGGCACCGTCCGGGCCGGGGTCGCCGTCCAGGTCGTCATCGAGGACCGCCGCGGCGTCGGCACGCCGGAGTTCACCGGGCTGTCCGTCATCGCCGGGAGGGCGGGGCTGGGCGGTGTCCATCACGTACCTCGCTGAAAGTGGGGGGCGGCTGCTTCAGTCCTCAATCTAACCGGGGTCTGCCGGCCACCGGCGCAGCCCCTAGTAATAAGGTCACGCGGCCGGGGGAGGGGGCGGTGCTCTCGCCACGAGCCCGGCTGCCGGGTACTGGCGCCGCCGGCCCGTAGCGTTGACATCGTGCGTAACACCGACATCGCCGCCATCGCCCGCCTCCGGGCTTCCTTCCGTAACGGGACCGCACGGCAGGCACGCCTCGCCGCCGGGATCAGCATGGCAGAGATCGCATCTGCCACCGGGGTATCCCGGCAGGCCATCGGAAGCTGGGAACGATGCCGGAGCATCCCGTCCGCCGGGCATGCCCTCGCCTATGCGAAGGCACTCGCCGCGGCGACGGCAGCGTCAGCGTAACGCGCAAGCAGGGCGCAAGCATCGCGGTAACCATCCGGAAAGCAGCGAGCCGCCATACAAAGATAATTACTGTTATATTGGAGTCGACCCTAGTCTAGTTCTGATGGCAGGAAAACCGGGCTGATAGCCGCCAGGCGGAGGTGGAACCGCGTGACCGGAATCGAGATCTGCCGGCCCGTCCCGGGCGGAGACGACGCGCGGCCATCGGCCGAACGGCTCGTGCTCAGCTGGCTGGCCACCAAGAGATCCGCGAACACCCGGTTCGGCTACGGCGCCGATCTCGGCGTGCGGCTCCTGCGTCCCGGCGCGGCCACCATCGGCGAACCACGCCCCGCCCGCGCACCGGACTGGCTCAGCTACTGCCGGATGGCCGGCGTCGATCCGCTCGGCGCGGTACTCGAGGAGCATGCCGCGGTCTGGATCCGCGGCATGGAAGCGGCCGGGCTCTCCCCGGCCACCGTCGCACGCAAGCTGTCAGCAGTGTCGTCCTGGTATGCATGGCTGAAGAGAAAAGGCCACGTCGCTGCCAACCCAGCCGAGGACCTGCCCCGGCCCTACGTCAACCCGGACATCTCCACGACTCCCGGCCTGACAAGGGATCAGGCACTCGCGATGCTCGCGGCCGCCGATGATGCGCCCTGGCCGCAGTCCGCCCGCAACGCCGCGCTGACGGCGCTCCTCCTGTTCACGGGGGCGCGGGTCAGCGAGGCCTGCGGCGCCGCCCTGGCCGACCTCGGGATGGACCGCGGCCACCGGGTGCTGTGGGTCACCCGCAAGGGCACTGAAGGCAGGCAGGCACTCGGGCTCCCGGCACCGGCGACCATGCGGCTGGACGCCTACACTGCCGGACGCGCCGACCTCGAGCGGCTGCCCGCCATCGCCGGGACCCGGGGACGTGACCGGCCGCTGATCGCCACATCCACCGGGAAGCCGATGCGGCCGGCCGACGTGTGGGAACTCATGCGGCGCCTGGGCCGCGCCGCGAAGCTGCCCCCGGAACTGGTCGCGAGGATGGGCTCCCACTCAATGCGGCACAGCTTCGCCACCCTCTACCTTGACGCCGGCGGGAACCTGCGGGACCTGCAGGACGCCATGGGCCACAAGGACCCGCGGACGACACGCCGGTACGACCGGTCGCGGGGCGCCCTTGACCGCTCGCCGGGCTACAGGCTCGCTGAGTACCTCTCGGACGGAGACCGGGCATGACAGCCACCCCTAAAGCGCTGACGGCGTGGACGGAGCTGAACGACCGGCAGCAGGGAACGCTGCGGGTCATCTACCAGATCGACCAGGCGAACGAGAAGTGGCGGCGGCAGCGCGGCACGAGCGGCAGCTACGACACGTCGCCCGCGTCGGAGTGGCGGCGCATCGACTTCGCGCACGACCCGTCCGGGCTGGCCACGACCGATATGCAGCTGCGCCTGGACACCGCGGGCTGGCATAACCAGGGGAACGGATCAACGGTCGCCGCGCTCGCTGACCGTGGCATGCTCACCCGCGGGGAACGCGGCACGCTTCTCGGGGTGATGCTCACGGTCACGCTGACCCGCGAAGGACGCGCAGCCGCCCGCGCCGGGCTGTCCCTCCAGCCCGGCGGCGCCCCGAAAGCGGGGCTCCGCGAACGCGCGTGGGAAGTGCTCGCGCTGCTGTGGGCGGCCGGGCAGCGCGGCGAGACCCTGAAGTGGGGGTACTCGGCGACGATCGAGTTCGTGCTCATTGCCAAGCATGTGCCGGCGCTCGCCGAGCGGGTACCCGGCGGTTACACGATCACCAGCCGCGGCCAGGACTTCTACCGGCAGCAGTACGCCGCGCACACCGCCGCGCACCCGGCCGTGCGCGCACCCCACCCCGACGGAGCAGCCGCCGAGCCGTGGCCCGCGGACGCCGGCCAGATCCTGGCCCGGCACCGCCGCCGCTACACGGAGCTGAGCATGGCATGGCAGGCCGAATGGGACGCGCACAAGGACGCCGCAGCCGAAGCCAGCACTGCCGCACCGGACACGGGCGCTCTGCCCGTCGTCGTCGCCCAGATGGCCGCGGCCCGGCACCAGCTGTGGTGCGGCACCGCACAGCAGCGTGCGGCCCTGGCCGCCGCCCAGGCCGCCGAGCTGCACACCCTGGCCACCCGGGCGGCACGTACCTACGCTGTCGCGGCCCTGGCCGTATTCCGTGCCGCCGTCACCCGCACCGACCCGCTCGCCGGGCTCGGGGAACCACGCGACGACGACACGTGGGATGAGCCGCGCCTCGAGCCGCCGGCGGTAACCGGCATCCACGCCATCGATGAGCCCGCCCGGCGGCTGCACTCCGCTGCCGTCGGCGTGCCGGTGCCCCGGCGCGGCCCCGCCCCGAAACGGCGGCGCTCCAGCCGTCCCGTCACGGCACCGGAACGACCCGGCCAGCAGCTGGCACTCCTGGCCGGCTTCCTGAAAGAGCACACAGACGGGGGTGCTCTCCTGCGCCGACTCCACCCGGATTGCGGGGAGACGAAGGGCTGCCTAGAGCCAGCCGAAATGCTCAGCGGTATTACGCAGGACTGAGAGTTGCAAAGTACCCTCCAAATATTCCAGAAATATTCACGGGGCGCCCCAACCTTGTGCTGGCCAGAATGCCTGTAGGTTCCGGGGCGGATCTTGCAGTGGAGGGTGGAGGTTCCCCGCGAGGGCTGGGCCGCTCTTGTCCCGGCCGGGCCGCTTTTACACGGCATCCCGGGAATCAGGCTGGCGGGGGCAGCCGCCCTCATCATAGCGAGCGGGGTGTGGCTCACACGCCGTCCGGAGTGCTGCTACGCCCCGCTAGGCCGGCCCATGTCCGGCACCGAGGCGGGGAGACGCGGGAACCTGGCGTCTTACCCCGGCTAGCGTCTTGCGGTAGCTCCCCAGCGGTAATCCTGCGGTCAGCTTAGCGGCCCGTTGCTCATCCCGGTGACCGGCCGAACCCGGCGGTCGATCCCCACTCGTCGATCATCGGCGTTTCCTCTGGGCTCCACGTCACGCTGACCGGTATGCGGGGCACGCACAGAGCGCTCGAACGCTCCCACCTGTGGATGCCGTTGCTCAGCATGACCGGTCCGTCGCCTTTGATGCACGCCTCCGGCGCGAACTCGTGGCGGATGCCCCCGGCGTCGCTGATGAGGCGGGTCATGGTCTCCCGGTCGAAGCCCGGTTTGTGCTTTTCCCACAGGTGCGGATCGGCGGCATGCTCGCGGACTGTCCGCAGCCGGTCGGCGGTCGCGAGGTAGTGGAGCCAGTCCCCGATCTCGGACGTGTCGTACCACTTGTGACAGTCGCACTCTTGCCCGCTCACCGCTGCTCCTCGCTGCTGTCTTCTGGCTGGTCCAGCACGATCCACCGGTCATGGCCGGTAGCCGAAGTGTGCTCTGATGCCCACCTGCCACGTTCGGCCGGGGTCCCGAAGGGGATGGGGAGCGGCCGGTCAGGGTCACCGCAGTCGCGGCACACTAGCAGGTAGAAGACCTTCGACCCGGTAGTCAGGTGCGTGTCGTCAGCGTCCACGCCGCCTCCTCTCCCGAAGTGCCTGCTCGCTGTCCTCGCCGTGCTCGGGGCATGTCTTCACGGTCAGCATCCGCACCCATCCCTCGCCCATGCTTATCCCGTACAGCACCCCCAGTCCCTTCCATTCGTACGGGCAGGTGCAGCCGGTGATGCCGAGCCACGCCAGGTCATCCTCAAGGCTAATGTTCGGGGTGCCCATGCCCGCCGTCTCCTCCTCTTCACCCGGTTCCGCTGACGGCGCCTGTACTCCCTGCCGTTGATGGGGAGCGGCCGGGGCCATGCGCAGTTAGCCCGCGCGAGGATCGCCGGGAGCCCGGCGGCCAGCCCGCGCACGTACGTGCGGAGAGCCTCGATGAGGGCGCCACAGATCTCGTCGTCAGTCACTTACCCGTCCTCTGGCCTGGGGGCTCCAGCCTGACCTCAGTCCGGTCTCCAGCCGGGTAGGCCAGTGCCAGCACGGCGTGGACGAGAGAGCCTGTTCCCGGAGCGCCCGCCGCCGCCACGGCCGCACCGACGGCCGTGCAGACAGGTTCACGAGTTCCTCGGCGGTACGCCAGTGCCATCCGGCCGACGCGGCGGCGCGCGGGAACGGCGGCTCCTCGCTCATGGCGCCACGCTAGCGGGTCACCATGACAGCTACCCACGCCGCGGCACCAAGCGGGATGGCGATGGCGAGGAAAAGCGCAGCGAGGAAGAGGGCCAGTCTCCACCGGGCCTGTCGCCACAGCTCAGGCCAGGTCTGGGCGCGGCCTTCAGGTGTCATCGGTGTCGCTGCGGCCGGCCTGAATCGCCCTGATGTCGCACGGCCTGCCGCATGATGCGCATTCCCACGGCGGGTATGAGTACGTTTTCCGCCATGTCGCACCGGCTCCGCAGCAGGCGCTCTCGACCTTGATCGTCACTGCGTCCTTGCGCCTCGGGAGGACCTCCCGGAAGGGGGCGCCGGACATCTGGGAGAGCGGGAAGCCTCCGGGTGGCCACGGATGGAGTTCCTCGCTCACGACGCCACGCTAGCGCGCCCGGAACGCCGCAGGTACCCGGCAGCCTCCCGCGCGACCGCTCTCTGCTCGATGCGCTTTGCCGCCCTCGCTCCCATCGACCCGCCACCCGAGCAGTCCGGTCCCGGCTCACGGCCGGCGCGTGTACCGGGGCAGCAGCCTGGCACCTGCCAGCGTCCCAGCATCCGCGCCATCACGTCACCGGGTGCATGCCGGGAGCGTTCCGCGTCATCACGAGCCGGTAGTTGTGCGCCTCTACCGCCTCGTTCACCAGGTCTGCCGTGTCGAGCGTCCCTATGAACACGTCCTCGTAGTGGTCTCCTGCAGGGGTCACGGCGTAGATGGTCCGGTCGTTGTGGGTGCCGGTACGCCAAGGCAGCGAGGAGAGGTCGGCGGGCTGCGCCGTGGCCTGCCGCTGCTCGGCGTAGCCTCGCAGCATCTCCAGCACCTTCGCCCGCATGTCACCTAGCGTGGGGCCGCACTCCTCCAGAGCCCGGACCCCGATGCCGTCACCTTCGCGGAGCATCCCGAGCAGCAGGTGCTCTGTCCCGATGTAGTTGCAGCCGAGCGGGAGGGATTCCCGCAATGCCAGCTCGCAGGCTTTCTTGAGCCGGGGCGTGAACGGGATGTGGCCGCACGGCTTCTGCTGGCCGATGCCGATCCGCGCCACCACGGCCTCTCGCACCGCTGCCTCGGTGACCCCGAGGGCGATCAGCGCCTGCCCGGCGACGCCCTCACCCTCCCCGATCAGCCCGATAGCGAGGTGCTCGGTGCCGATCCAGTTGTGGTTCAGGTCCCGCGCCGCCTGCTGCGCAAGCACGATGACCCGCCGTGCCCGGTCGGTGTAGCGCTCGAACATCAGGCTGTCCTCCATTCCGCTCATGGCGCCGAGCGTAGCGCGAGCGAATCAAGCCACTTCCGTGCCTCATCGCAGACGCCGCCATCCCAGTGGATGTGACCGCGCTCGCTGATGCGCCCGTTCCAGTAGACGCCGCACGGCGCATAGTCGGCCCGTGTCTCGTCGTCGCTGTCTTCCCACTCGGCCGGGCATGGGATCGTCCGCAGCCTTCCCGGCCGCCAGAAGATGCAGAGCGCGCCGACAGGCGGCACCTTGAGCACCACGGAATCGTTGCACCATTCATCGCCGCCACGGGAGATCCCGGGCAGCCACCAGCGGGTGAGTCCCCACGGGTAGTACCAGAACCAGCGACGGCGGTAGATGCCGTCGCGGCGGAAAGTGCGCACATCACGAGCCTAGCGAATCCGGGTCGGCCAGCGTGATGTACGTCCGCTCGCCCCGGAGCACCCTCACGGCGTCGATGGCGTCGGCGACGCGCTGCACTGGCTCGCCCCACCGCTCCGCCAGCTTGCCCATCGGCAGGCCCCAGTCCGCTTCGGGGAGGGATGCGACCTCTTCCATGAGGTGCTCGAACGGCATTTTCACGGGCGGGAGCCTAGCCGCTTCGCCTTGGCCGCCCAAGCGGTCTGGTCGACCTCGGCGATGAGCCGGGCCTGATGCTCGGCGAGGGTGATGCCGTGGTGCCACGCCGCCATCTGGACAGCTTCCGTGACGTCATGGGCGCGGTCGCGGATCCGGGCACACCTCATCTCGTCTGACATGTGCGGGAACGGGACTTCGGCCATGACCCCAATCCTCCCTCATCACCGGTGCTTTCAGCGCTCACCCCGCCTCGCACCACTCCCGGTGGCACAGGTCAGTGCAGAAGTACAGGTAGTCCCCGCCAGTCCACGGGACGCTCAGGTTCTCCGGGTGGATAGTCTCGCACCAGTCGCAGGTCCGCATGATCACGCTGGGGTTCATCGCGGTTCCAGGCACTTACTGCCCGCACCGCAGGTAGCGGCGTCCGGGCACCAGCTGCACGGCATGACCGGGTTAGAGCACATCTCCCCGTCCGGGTGACCGAAGCGCCCGCCGCCCCTGTGGTCCGTCCAGCCCGCATGCCGTCCCTCAGTGCAAAGCTCACAGCACTGCTCCTCCGGTTCGCAGTTCCGGCCGTGGAACTCGCAGCACTGGGCAGCGGGGCGGCCGATGGCCAGCTCATAGCCGCAGTTCTGGCACCGGGCGGATATCCCGCGCAGGGTCTTGAAAAGCGTGAACCAGCTGCACTCCTCGCACTTCGGGCAGGTGATCTCATCGCCCATGCGGATCAGCCCGCCGCGAGGGGATCGTCAGCGCACGCCAGACAGGGGCCCGCCCGGAATCGGCGGAACTCAGCCCGAACCCGGGATCCGGCACGCCGTACATGCCTGCCAGGTCCCTCAGCTCGCGGCGGAGGGGGCCGGCGAGGATCCCGGCGACCTCGGCGAGCACGCAGGCGCTCTGCACGTCAGCGCCTGGCAGTGCATGCCACTCGGCGATGACCCGCCGGGAGCAGCACGCGACGTGGCGGGTGAACTCGGCACAGTAGGCAGCCCACCGCTGCTGCGACAGCTTGCCGTCCTCGTTGACGATGCTGATGTACAGCACCGGGTCAGCCTCACCGTTCACAGGTAACCGTTATCCTCCCCAGCGGCTTTGTCATTCACCGGATGTTTCCCAGAGGTGAGCGTGGGTGTGCCGGCCGTCGCCGGGTATGCCGAGAACACCGCGAGCGAGCCGGACGCGGCTGTCGGTCTGCCAGATAGTGCCGGGCATCCCGCCGAGGTCGGCGAGCTGGAGCACGGCACGCGCCAGCGCGGTCACGGTCCCGTCATCAGGAGGCTTCCCGGTGCCCGTCACCTTCGCGGAGCTTCGCGGCCAGGCAGGCGAGCTGGCCGGGGACTGATCGCCGCCCGATCCCGGACTCCCGTCCGGCTCGAGTGCGGCGATCACCGGGGTGACGACGGTGTTCATGGCCCGGACGAGCACTTCGACTGCGGCCCGCGCGGCCTGGAGTACGCCGTGATGCGCATCGTGCGGCACGGGGATCGTGCCAGGCGGGATGCCCAGCGGGAACGCCAGCGTGATCCTGGCCAGCAGGTGCGGGGCCTGCGCCTCGTCTTCCCATGGGCCGCGCCAGTACGGTGCCTCCCCGATGACGGGCTCGCGTTCCCAGTCTCCCCACCGTGACCCGCCCTGCCAGTCCCGTGTCCCCGCGAGCGCGGCGGGCCAGGGCGCCGCTACGTCGACGGCCCCGGTCAGGGTGCCGTCCCAGCTGCTGATGCGGACGTCCGCTGCCAGGATCCTGCCGTGGCTGCGGACGTAGCCGGGGCTCATGACCGGGCCGTTCGCGATCTCCCACGCGGCAGCCGCGAAGCGCTCCGCCCGGCCGGCGAGGTCACCATCCCAGCAGCTGGCGAAGGCCGGGGCGTTCTGCCGGATGTACGCGCCGTACCGGCTCACGCCGTCGCTGGCGGACTCCCGGTCATACTGCCTGTCGATCCAGAACGCTTCATGCCCGTTGCTCATGCTGCTCGTACCTGCCTTCGTGTCGTAGGCCTGTGGGCCGTCTTATATCGCTTGTGGAGCCGCACGCTGCGCGAGCTGTCCATGGGCACGATGAAGTCCCCCACGAACCGGGTTCTGCAGCCGGGGCCGTCGCAGGTGACGCCTAGGCCCCACGGTGTCCCGGCCTCGACGGGCTGGATCCGGTCAGGCACCGGGACTCCCTTCCGCCGCGAGCCGGCTGATCGCCTCGGCGGCCTCTGTGCATGCTGCAGCGGCAGCGCGAGCATCCTCGGCACTGCCGAAGTACAGGATGCACATCGGTCCGAGGTTCACGGACGCGTGGGGCTCCCCGCGCTTGTCCCGCCATGCGAGACCGAAAGCAGGCTTGCTGATGTCCGTGTGGGTGGTGGCAGTGCTACTCATCGCCAGTCCCTTCTCCTCGCTGATCTGTTGTCACCGCGGATTCCCCGAGGAGCTCGGCGGCGATGTCCTGGTATGTGGGGCACGGCCAGGACCGCCACGCACCGGAACTGAAAGGCTCCTCGCCGTCGTCGCTGAGATCGATAGCACAGCCGGTGCAGAAGCCTTTGTCGTCCGGGACATGACGTTCCAGCACCTTGCGGAGTGCATCATGGCACTTCCTCAGGTCCCCGGACGGCATCGTGGCTACCGTCGCCGCGGTGAGACACAGGACGGCTATGTAGCCCTCGTTGTAGGCCTGAATGCGGGCCAGCTCGGCGAGGAGGGGACCGGGGCCGTCAGGCATGGTCGCTCACCTCCGGGAACGCTTCGGGGCGAGCAGCTTTCCACGCACGCCACCCCGGGTTCGGCTCGGGGCCGAAGTCGTTGATCCGGTCCAGCAGCCGCTCCAGCGTGAACCGCTCCGGGTTGTCGTAGAACGGCCACGGCCCGTGATCCCAGGTGGCTTTCTGGTACAGCCAGCCATGATCGGCGGTTTTCATGAGGGTCACGGTGTTCGTGCTGTCGTCCACGTCGAGCGGACGCCGCCGCATCTTCGCCCGCCACCCTTCGCGGTAATACTCCATGCGGTATTCGAGGTAGGCGACGATCATGCGGACCTCGGCGTCATCGGGGCGGATCGCCGGGCCCCTCGGGGCGTCGTCGCTGATGCACAGGGCCACCTCATACTGCCAGCGGGGGCGCGGGTGGCTCACTACCGGGATGCGCAGCGCGGCCAGCGGGTCGCTCTGGTCGGCGTCGAACGGCCAGTCGGTGTCAGCCATGGTCGCCTGCCTGCACGCTTCCTGGCTGGCCGAGTACGGCGCGGCCGATCGCCTCGGCGGCCTCCCGAGTAGCCACGGACTCATGCGCGGGCTCACCCCACCGGGCACGCAGGGCGGGCAGGGTGCATGCGCAGATCGTCCACGACTGATGGATACGGGTTCCGTCGGGGCGTTCCTCGGTAAGGCTCAGGGTCGCATCCGGGTGGCTGTGGTGGTCCTGATCGGTCATCGGTCTTCCTTTCCTGCCTCAGAACGGCGGTTCATCGGAGTACGGGCGCTTCCGGACGGTGATCACTGGACAGCCTCGCAATCACGGCAGATCCACTCGCCGGGCTTCTCCGGGTCATGTCGGCAGGTCCGGCGTTCCTCGCATACCCAGCAGGTCTGTCCGGGCTTGCAGGCGTCACCGGCATCCTGCGCCGCGGCACGCTGGTTCCTCGCTGCTAGGTCGTCGGCCAGCTGGCGGCGGGCGTCGTCCAGCGTCATCGGCCGCTCGACACGGCGGATCAGGCCCTCACCGATCAGGGTGGTGCACTCCGCGCACGGCTGGCCGTCATCTACCGGGCTGGTGCAGATGGGCACCGGGCAGACGGTGAACAAGGTGGGGGCGGTCATGCTGGCGCCCCGAACAGGGCAAGCTGCACCGGCACGGGCACCGGGGCCTTGACCGGCTCCAGCACCTCAGGGCGTCCCTGTGCCCCGTATGCCGGGCATCCGCACCTGGTGCACGGCTTCCCGTGCTGGACGCCCTTGCGGAGTGCCTGGTACTGGCCATGCCCCCCGTGCCAGAGGGTGAGATGGCCGCAGCCTTCGCGGGCGCAGGCACCCGGACCGCCGGGGACGGACTCGCCGAGGGAGAGACGCCCGGCCAGCTCGCCCTCTGCCCTGCACATCGGCCGGCATGCCGGGTAGAAGCGGTCACCGGACCCGGGGGCGGGCAGCGGCTTGTGGCAGTAGCGGCAGGCTAGGCCAGGAGCGGTCACGTCCACCACGCACCGTCCTTGGCCAGCCCGGTGACCCAGCGCGGTCACAGCCGCTCACCTTCCGCGGAGCATTCCAGGCAGGCATACCCGGCCGGAGGTTCCCCGCCGCAGGTGCTGCACTGGTACGGGCCGATCATCACGGCCAGTTCCAGGCCGACAAGACCGGCAAGCTGCCCGGCCAGTTCCAGGCCGACACCGGTCCCGTTGATAGCGCGGGCGGCCGTCTGCGCCGTGATCGACGCGCGTTCCTGGATGGCTGCCTGATCCCAGCCGAGTGCCCGCATGCGGGCTGTCAGGTGGGCGGAGAAGTTCTCGACCGGTGTCCCGACTCCCTCGGCCGGAGGTGTGGGCGCGGCGTCGGCTGGGGGGTTCCCTGCGCCGGGGAGGTCCCCCGCGACCCTGGCCGCGATCTCTTCGCGGGACGGCCGCTGATACAGGTCGTTGGTCATCGTTATCGGTTGTCCTTTCCCGCCGTCGTGGCGGCCTTCAGGGTGCGAGTAATCCACGCCGTGGAGCAGGCCCATCCCGGCTTCGGTGACCCACAGGCGCGCACCGTCCGGCGTGTTACGTGACTCGACTAGGGCAGAGGTCACGGTCTTGCGGATAGCGCGGTCCGCGGTGTTGGGCGGGAACGTGTTGGCGACGTGGTTGTAGGTACGCGCGCGGGACACTCCGGGCGTGCCCTCCACGTAGAGCAGGACAGCTTCGGTGGCCGCGCCGAGCATGGCGCCGCGGCCGGGGATGGCGCCAGGGAGCGGACCGCTCATGGCTGCTTCCTCATCGGCTGATGGCGGCCGCCAGGTGAGGCGACGTACCGGCCGCTGCACTGCCACGGCTCGCCGCTCTCGAAGCCCTCGCCGGCGTAGTCGCCACCGGGGCCGTGGTCGCGGACGTGACGGTTGCAGCCCGTCGCCATGATGCGGGCGATGATGCTGGTCTCTGGTTCGGCGGTCACCTGAATCTCGTTTCCTGGTAGCAGGTATCCGGGTCCACGTGGGTGCTGTACCGGAGCCATCGCGTGCTGCCGTAGTCGTCATGGCCGGGCGTGATGGTGGCGTGCTCGTAGCGGTCACCGGGCTTGATGGTTCCGTGGCAGGTGACGCACTTACGGGCTATGCGGGCGCGGCGGATGGTGGTGAAGATGGCCACGGCCTAGCCCTCCGGCTTCCGTGCAGTAACGATCAGCCGACATACGTGCTCATCCCGCTCGGCCGAATACCCGGTTTCGGTGATCGCCTTCGCGTACTCGTCCAGGCGTGCCCAGCGCTGGGCGTCGGAGGTGCCCATGCTCATCGGCCGCCAGCGGACCTCAACCCGGCCGGCGCTCAGGCCGTTCACCTCGAAGCCAGAGCTTGTGAGGCTGTCCCGGTCGGCGCGCTTGAAACCGGCGTAGCCCAGCAGCCGGGAGATGCCGTGCGGTGTCGGCTGCTTGGGGGAGGTCATCGCGCTTCCCGTCCGTTCCGTTCGGCCTGCGCCGTGTCGGCCAGGTGGTGACAGGCCAGGATCAAGCGCTCAAGCTGCCCGTCGTCCAGCCACGCCACTTCGCAGGCGGTCATCTGGGGGTCGCGGTTCAGGGCGTGAGACAGTGCGCGGTGCGATACCGCGACGATCCCGCCGGGGCTGCTGGGCTTGGCCATCGGTCAGCCCTTCCCTGCGATATGGTCACGGGCGGCAGCGACGACGGAGACAAGCCATGGTCCTGCTTTCGCTAGCAGGTCAGCGGCCGGGTGGTCGTCGAACCAGAGGCGGGAGGCCACTGTGATGCGGGCCGGGACAGCGGACCCGCCGGCCGCAGTGAAAAGCACGGTGATCCGGACCGGGTCGAGTCCTTTGATGTCCCCCCACTCGTCGCCGGCGGTCCGGGTGACGGTCACTTCCCACTCCTGCCGCGTGACCTCGAAGTCAGCCATGGGCGTGTCCCTCGCAGTCGCCGGTGTGCCACTTGCCGTCTGGGGCGTAGAAGCCGACAGTCCAGAGGGACGGCTCGCTTCGGATGTAGACGTACATGCTCAGTCCTCCGTTTTCGGTGCGGTCACGAACAGCTCGTAATCGCCGGCCTCAACAGCCCATCCCGCTCCGGTGATGGTCCTGGCGTAGCTCCTGGTCGCTGCCTTCGCTACTGCGGGATCGTGGCCCGGCATGATGCGCATGAACCGGAACCGGACACGGACGCCGTGCGGATCTCCGCTGACCTCGAAGCCGTCCGTGAATGACCAGCCGCCGGGGACTGGCACCTGCCCGGCGCGGGGATGCGCGGCTTCGGCCAGCAACGCTGAGATGCCCTGCGGGGTGGGGTGCCGGGTCACTGGCGAGCCCTCCGTTCCGTGACCCAGCATGATCGGGTCTTCGGCGCGGCACTGTGCCGCGAAGTCCTGTGCCCACTGCTCGGCGTCGGCGTGGATTCTCGCCGCGTCGGCAGCGGAGTCGATCGGGAACCGTGCGGCCCTCATGTTCGCCCGGATGATGTCTTCCGGCGCCAGGGTGCCCTCGATTGCGTGCGGTACGGCGACTTCTGCGGATGGCTGCGGCGCCCGGTGGACCGGCTCAGGACACGCCGACTCATACGCGGATTCGCGGTCTAGGTCGGGTGACCAGACGACGCCTGTGTCGTTGCAGACACGGCATAGCGGGGGCTCTGCCCGTGCGGCCATGTGGTCCATGACGGCCAGTGCTTCGTCTAGCCCGTCCACGTGGCCGAACGTCTTCAGTGCGCCGTCGTTGCCTTCGTCGTCCAGGTCGAGGGCGACCGTGTAGGTGCTCTCGCGTCGGCGGCCAAGCTCGGTGCGGAGTTCTGCCCACATCTCGGCGCTCATGATTCGGTCCACCTTTCCTCGCGAGCAAGACGCTCGCCTTCGTCATCAAGTTCTGTCGGGGATGGGGCTGTCCGCCCCTCACCGAGGAGGGAGAGCCTCAGGGTTTCGAGGGCCGTCGCCGGGGGGCGGGTGGCTAGGGAAGTGGTCACTGGTCAGCCCTCCCATTTCCTTGGGAGACCTTCGCGGACGCGGATGTCCTCGACTTCCCGCGTGGCGAACGTGACCGGGCACGGGCATCCGTCGACTTCGTGGCAGCCGGTCATGTCGTGCGCTTCGATCGGGTGACCGCATTCGTCGCACTCGACGTAGCCGTCCGTGAGCGGCTGGGAATCATGCTTGCGGGGCATCGTCTATGCCGCCTTCCGGGTAATCGTGTAGTGCCCGGCTAGCAGCAGGCCGACCGTTATCTTGACGTCGACAGTCCCGTCATCGCTGGTGACGTACAGGTACGCGCGGTTGATATCGGACCAGTCGTGCTGCTGCGGTGTGGTGACCACGCCGCCCAGCGGAGGAGTCGTGCGCCCCGCAACGTCTACCTTGTCGCCGCGCTTGAAGCTGGCGAGATGGGCGTAAGCCTCTTCGGCGCGGGTGAGTCTGATGACGGCCACCGGTCAGCCCTGCGCCATCTGCGGGTAGTACCGCTCCAGCGTGGCCCAGATGACCTCATCGTCACGACCGGCCGCGAACCAGGCCCGGCGCAGCTCCGTAGCACCGCAGCCCGCCTCCGGGTAGCACACGCCGTCGTCGAGGACATCACACGGCAGGGCCGGCCCGTCGTCCTGCGGCTTACGGTGATGGAAGTCGAGGACGAAAGGGACACGACTCCCCGGCATGGTGCTGCACACCACCGCGCCGAGGTCCCCCGAGACGATGTAGCAGGTGCAGTTGTCGGTGATGGCTGTCGAGCGGGTGGTGGCGGGCGGGTTGTCCGTCATCAGATTGCCTCCGTAGCATCCAGGAGCTGAGTGAGAAGGGCGCGGAGCTGGCCGGCCGTGAGATCGACCGTGTCGCCTTCCCCGTCAACCGAGCAGAGAATTACCGGGCCGTGGTAGGACTGCCAGGTGAAGCCGTGGTGCGCGGCGAACGCGGTCGCCGGCAGGTTGACGGGCTGGGCGTAAAGGCCTTCCTCGTCGATCCACATGTCGATACGGCTGGTGAGCGCCACGCAGTCCACGAGGGAACAGCCGATGTGCTCGCGCATCAGGGCCAGGTGGTCACCGCCGGCCTTGAAGCTGATCTCGGTGATCGTGCCGTCGGGGTGAAGTACCAGTGCGCTGCCCATCGTTCAGATCTCCTCGTTCAGTTCGCGGCCGTCGCGGTACATCGCCCGCACCCGGCCGATCGGGTCATGGATCGTCAGCAGGCGGCCCATGTCGTTCAGGCAGCCGCGCTCGGCCTCGGCGAGCGACGCGGCGGTGCCGACGATCTCCCGGCTGTCGCTGACCGTCCATGCGCTGCAGGTGCTGCTCATCGTCATGCCGCCTTCTAATCAGGGGTGGTCGTTGGGGAAGTAGGCGGAACCGATGAGGGAGTGGGCTTCGTTATAGGCGCGCTCGCGCAGCTCGGCGGTAACGCGGGCTTGGAGTTCGTCTCTCTCGGCGGTCCGGATCTTCACGACAAGGTCCGCGCGGCCTTCCGCAGCGAGGTGCGCGGTCAGCTCGGCGAGCATCGCCCGGGACACCTGGTGGACCTTGTCGTTGAACTCGGGGGTGCTGAGGGTGCGTCCCTCGTTGACCCGGAGCACCATCAGGGCTGACTGCTTGCGGACCAGCGCGATGATGTCGGCGGCGGTGCGGAGGTGGCCGTTCGTCATGAGGAGTTCCTGCGCGGTGGTGGTCATCGTCATCTCCTAGGCGGCGAGCGCCATGGTGGCTGCTGCGTTGTGGCAGCAGGGCTTGGATGCTGGGCACGAGCACTCGTACGTGGTGGTGGTGTAGTACTCGCTGCCGTCGCTGGAGACGGTCAGGAAAAGTCCGTCGATGCCAGTGGGGACGAGGGCGCCGTCCTCGAAGATCTCGTCGGCCTTGTCGAGCTGCTCGGGGGTGAAGACCTCGGCGAGGACGACGCGGGCGGCGGTGCGGACGATGCGGAGCTTGGCGGCGCAGGTGCGGCCGTCAGGGCCGGCGGCGAGGAGGGCTGCGGCGGAGCGGAAGCGCCGTACGCGTCCGCAGGCTAGGCACTTGGCGGTGTGCTCAGGGGTTCCCGTGGTCTTGCCCATGGCCCCCATCGTAGGGCATACTGTAGCCACAGGCAATAGGAATTCCACGGAAGGTGAGAAGATGGCCGTGACCCACACCAGACCCGACACCGGAGGTACGGCGATGCCGGACGGTACGCCGCTGCGGAAGATCCGCATGGACGACGACCTGTGGAAGCGGCTAGAGGAAACAGCCAAGCGCGCCGATCCAGACTCCAACCGAACCGTCATCCTGCGGAAGTTCGCACGCTGGTACGTCGGCGACATAGACGAGATGCCGCAGCGGCCTGAGCCGAAGCGTTTCTGATGGGCGGTCAGCCCGCGCCCGGATTCCGGAAATGCGACCCGATGAGCCTGCCCGAAGCCTGCTTCTGGGCAGTGGCCATCATCGGTGACGGCGTCAGCACGCCACGGGTCCATGACTGGCTCAAACATGACGGCCGACATGCCGAGAGGACCCAAGTGCTCCGTGCCCTGAAGAGTGCCAGCCGCAGGCAGCCGCCGCTCATTGAATGCACGCACCAAGGCCGTGCGGGGAACGGGGATCCGGCCCGGTGGCGCCTCACCGCACATGGCCGCGACTACCTCGCGACATGCTGATAGGTGTCCGGTCACCCCTCCGCCCCTTCCCCTGCTGCCGGGGTGAGCGGCGGCGCCGTACGGGCCGCTAACGCCTGCTTGACCCCGGCACCGTAACCAGCTCAGTCCTGGTCCTGGTCCTGCTCCGTACTGGCGGGGCCCGGTTTCCCGGTCCAGAGGATCTTCACGGAGTTCCTGACCGGGTTGTGCTTGGTATGTCCCGGGAAGAGCTCGATCTTCTGCGTGAGGATCCTGATGATGGCCCGCTTCTGGAGGACCGTCAGTGCATCCCACGCTGCCCGGACCCTGGGCTCGGGTCCGCCGAGCGGCATGTTCCGCAGGACCGGGGAGATCGCGAGGCGGCGCCCCTTGCTGCGGAGCCGGCCGATGTCGGCCTCGAGGGTTTTCTCCAGCTGCGCGAGGACCCGCAGGCTCGGGGTGCCTGTCAGGGCATGGCTGTCGGTGGCTTCCCGCAGCCGCTGCTCTTTCTCCTCTGCCTCCGCGAAGTACTGCTCGGCATTGCGGCGCCGGTCCTGGCTGCTGGCGAGCGCCCGGAGGATGTCGGGGTTGGTGAGCCGGACGATGACTGACTCGGTGACGTACTCGTCAACCAGGGGCATGCGCCGGGCGGCGTGGCCCTTCGGGCAGTAGTAGTGGAAGAGCCCTGATCCCCTGGCCGTCTCGTTTCCCTGGACAGGCTTCGCGCAGATACCGCACTGGATGATGTAGGAGGCGAGGTAGCGGACGTTCCCGTCGCGCCGCTTGCCCCTGGACCGTTCGGCGAGGACGCCGCGGGCCTGGGCTGCGAGGGCCTGGCTGAGGACCGGCGGCCAGATCGCCGTCGCGACGACCTGGCCGCGGTGCACCCGCTCCCCTGTGTAGGTGGGCCGCTTGATCATCAGGATCAGGGTCTGCCAACGCCAGTGCGTGCCCGCGACGATCTCCTCGAGCGCGGCTCTCTTCGCCGGGTCGGCCGTGGCGTTCAGCCGGCGCGCCGCCGCGGCTGCCCTGGGTGACAGGATCCCGCGGCGGTCGAGGTCGTCGCATATCTGCTGGAGCGGCTCGTGCAGGGAGACCCGCCGGGCTGCTTCCCGGATTACCTGGGCTTCTTCCTCGATGATGCGGACCTCGAGGAGTTCTCGGTCCGGGCCGTACACCCTCTCGTAGGCGTACACGCCGGGGCCGTGGGGACGGCCGGACTGCGCGTTGGCGCGCATGTCCCGCCGGACACGCTTGCTGGTCTCGTCGGAGGATTTCTCGTTGTGCATGCCTTCCATGAGGAGGGCCTGCCGGTCGGCGATGTTGTCCGGGTCATACAGGCGCTCGGCGCCGCTGTCGTAGAGGAGTGTTCCCGTGTCGCGGCACAGGTCCAGGAAGTGCGTCCAGGAGGCCATGGTCCGGTCACCGCGGGAGGTCTCGTGCATGACGAGGACCCGGGCGGGCCGCTGCGGGGAGTCCTCCCTGAGGACGGGGGTGCCTTCGAGTACCTCGATGAGCTCGTCCCAGTCGGGGCGGCGCCGGGTCGCGAAGCGGGACGCCGAGATGTCGTCGTCGCTCCATTTCCGCTCGACCGGCCAGCCGTGGTCGGTGCAGGCCCGTACGTTGGCCCGGTCCTGCTGGACGATCGACCCGACTTTGTCCTTGCCGCGTTTCCTGCTCCTGCTGGCATCGCTGAGGCGGGTGTAGAGCCACGCGGGCAGGGGCCCGCGATCTGGAGGGAGAAGTGCCAGCGCGGGCAGCATGGTGCTATGGTACATCTTAGTAAGGGTTAAGATCCTACTAGCGGGCTGGAATTGCCTTAGCCCCTACGGAACCACGGAACCACGGAACCACGGAACCACGGGACCGAGCAGGCGGCCTGAACGGGCCGCTGCCAGGGACACTACCCGTCCTGGCCGCCCGGTGCCTGGTAACCGGACCCGTCCCGCCATGCCCGCGGGGACGGGGCCACAGCGGCCCGGCCGCAGGGTCCGGCCGCAGATCCAGGAAAGGCCATCCCAGATGTCACTCAGGAGCAGGAGCGCCGCCACGTTCGCGGCAGCGGCCCTCATCATCCCCGCGTTCGCGGGGCTCGCGGCCGTGACGAGCGCGGGTGCCGCGAACGCGGCGACCCCGTCGTGCGGCGGCAGCTGCATCGACGTCTTCAGCCACCAGTTCGGCACGTTCGCGGACCCGTCATTCGTGATGGACTCGTTCAAGCAGGGCGACGTGGCCGGCACCCCGGTCATCCTGTTCCGCACCAGCAACAGCGACCCGGCTGAGGACTTCACCGTCGACGAGGAAGGCCTGGTGTCGCGGTTCTACGCCCTCGGCCTGGTCTCCCCGCAGCTCGCGCTTTTTTATGGCTGCACCTACACCGTCCTGGCCACCACGATCCCGTGCACCGGCTTCGACGGCACCGGCTACGACTTCGAGGCGTACGAGTTCATGTACTCCCCGTACGGCGTCCAGACCGGTCTCTGCACCGGCGTCGCCTCCACCGCGGTCGCAGGCGAGCACGTGACCCTGCAGCCCTGCGGCGTCACCAGCAAGACGCTGTGGATCGCGGCCGACGTGAAGGACTACGACGGCCACGGCGTCCCGACGGGACTGGAGTCGTTCGAGCAGCCCCTCGTGAACGGGTCGGACACCAACTTCTCGCAGCCGTTCGCGCTGGCCTACGGCACGTCCAGCTACCCGACTGACACCCCGCGGCCCCCGCTGTACACCGAGAACCTCCTCGGCTTCTCCGACGGCGAGATCGGCACCAACGAGCTGTTCAGCGCCGACACAGGCGTCCTCCCGTAACACCTGGCTGTTACAGCAGGGCAGGAACCGGCCCAGGAACCTGGCCGGCGGTCATCCCGTGAGCGTGAGGGGCACGGATGACCGCCGGCCAGCCCGTTTCCCCAGGACATTCACGGAAGGCAAGGACAGGCAGTTGGCTGCTACCGCACTCGAGAGGCGCCCGGCGGCGGGCGGATGGCGGCAGGCGCGGGCTGGACTGCGCGGCCGTCACGCCGCCGCCCTCCCCGTTCCCCGCGTCGCCGCGGTGACCGGCCGCCGGTCCGGGCCGCAGGTCAGCGAAGCCTACGCGTCCGCTGCCCTCCTCGCCGCCCTCCGCGGACGCCGGCACCTCGCCGCCGCATCCGTGCAGTGCATGACACCCGAAGACATCGCCGCGTTCCGGACGGCCGCCCGGTACCTCGTCGAGCTGGGCGCCGCCCGGCTCCGGGACCTCGACCCGGCTGCTGTCCCCCCAGGGTTCACGGCCTGCTGGACCTGCCTCACCACCCCGGCCGGAACCGCGTGCACCAGCCCGTCCTGCCGCGAGGGCGCGTAGCGGATGCGGCCGGACCGGCCCCTGTCACCGGAGCCCCCCCCCGCTGCCTCCTCGGTAATGAGGAAGGGACCGCTGTGGGCAGGGCCATGATCGGCACGATCAGGACCGGTGCACGAAAGTCCCGGACCCTGGGGGATATCGCGGGCCTCGCCGGCTCCATCGCGGTGGACGGGCAGCGGCACCCGGTCACGGTCAGCCCGGCGGGCCAGCTCATCACCGGTGCCCGGCGCCTGGCCGCCCGCGAGCACCTCGGCTGGGTCACGGTCCCGGCCCGGGTGATCACGACCTTCCAGGAAGCTGTCGACGCACTGAACGCCGAGCGTGCCGACGGCCGGCACGCGAAGCCGATGACCGTCGCTGAGATCATCGACCTGGAATCGGTGATGGCCGCGGAACTGGAATGGTGGCCCAGGCAGCAGCCAGGGAACGGTGACCGGATCCGCGGGAACGAGCGCCGTGCGGCGGTGGCGGCCGCGCTCGGGGTCAGCACCACGGTGTACCGGGACGGGAAGAGGATCGCCGCTGCTGCCCGCGGCGAGGCGTACGGCAGGACACCGGAACTGGTCACCCCCCGGGCCCGGCAGGCAGCAGCGGACGCGATGGCCGCGATCCGGGCCGGGATACCGGTCCCGGAGGCATACCGGCAGTTCACTGCGGCAGCATGGCCGGCGGCGGCGCCCCGGCCGAACCCGAGGCAGCGGCAGGCCGTCGCATCCGCTGTCGGCGCCCTCGCCGGGATCGCCGGCGCCCTGGCCAGTACCGGGCCGCTCGACCCGTCGATCAGCCCTGACGTCATCGCCGGCTGGGACACGTCCCTGACTGAGGCGATGGGACAGCTCCGGACGTTCCGGACGACACTGAGGAAGGCACCCTGATGGCTGGAACGAGAGTTAAGACAGCACCTGAACCCGCCGCCCGGTCGGGCACCGCCGTGATCGAGATGATCCCGGTACGGGAGCTCGGGACCGACCCGGCGGTCAACACCCGCCCGGTCGACGAGAAATGGGTCACCGACCGTGTCCCCGTCTACACCCCGGCCGGGGTCGGCACCCTCACGGTGTCCCGCCGCGACGACGGCGAGCTCATCATCCTGGACGGGCAGCACCGCGCCGAGCTGATGCGGAATGCCGTCGGCATACAGGCGGTCGCCCAGTGCGAGGTGTACCAGGGGCTGGCCCTCAGCCAGGAAGCCGCGATCTTCCGTCTCCTGAACGACAAGCGTGCCCTGACCCCGCTGCACCGGTTCCTGGCCCTCATCACCGAAGGTGACCCGTCGGCCAGGGATGTCGCGGAGATCGCCGGCCTGTGCGGCTGGACCATCGCCGACAACACCCGCAACGGCACCCTCCGCTGCATCGGAGCCGTCCAGAAGATCCACCAGCAGGACAAGAACAGGAAGACCGGCGCCGACCCGGTGGCGCTCGCGCGGACCCTCCGCTGCATCACCGAGACGTGGGGCACCCGCGGTGACTCAGGATCGGCGTTCATCGTCGCCGGGATCGGCGGCGTCTTCGTGCAGTACGAGGCGGCGGTCAAGCCTGAGATCATGACCGACCACCTCAAGACCGCGTACACCGACGCGACGGCACTGATCGCCCACGCCAGGGGCCTGGTCCAGTACGACCGCGGCTCGATCGCGAACAGCGTCTCCAAGCTGGCGGTCAGGACATACAACAAGCGGCTGCAGTCCCGTAAGATCCCAGGCTGGCGCGGAGACGCCTTCAACGACTGAGGACAGGACCATCACCAGTGACACCCCCCCCCGTTGATCTCGCGGTAATCAGGGAACGGAATTCGGCCTGCATTACTGACCTCGTGACCATGACCGTGCTCCGCAAGATGCCGTCCGCAGCCGAGGGACCGGCGATGTGGGAGCGCCTGGTGGAGTCCCTCCGGGATGTCGTGGTGATGGGAGGCGAGATAGAGCGGCTGCGGGCGGGCCGGTACAAGATCCGTGACATTCATGCCCCGGCCCCGTCGGGTGACCCGTCGGTGCAGGGGGCGATCTGCACCGGCTGCTCCCTCCACGGCTCCCTGGTGACATGGCCGTGCGTGACCTGGAACGCTGTAGCGGAGTAACCCGGACTCGCGACGCCACGCCGGGATCGGTGCTATGCGTGCAGGCCGGTTGCCGGTAGCGGCGCCCGGGTTACGCTGTGCGGCATGCTGCTGGTGAGGGACCTGCGTACTGGCGCGGCACCATAGGAAACAGTGCCGTGTCCGCGGTGCCGGCATGGTCCGGGCACAGCCGCCCCCCCTTTTTCCCTGCGCGAGCCCCGCAGGACGCAGGGGGCAGCGGCACCCCCGTCCCCGTCGTACCGTGCCGGCACCGGGGACACGGCACATCCCGGGCGGGGTCGAAGGCGACTGCTTACCTGCTGGAACCGGGAAGCCTGGGGTGCTGGGCCCGTCCCGGGGGAGCGCGATCCCCCGGGACGCTCAGCCTCGCAGGGCACCGGTTAGATACCGCAGCCGCCGGCACTGCTTATCCGCCCGGACCCAGGCGGCATGACCCTGGCGGGTCGAAGATGTCCGGTTACCACTGTTAATGGAGAGGTCGCAGGTTCGAGACCTGCCGGCCGGGGCAACCCGGCCGTAGCTCAGCTGGCAGAGCACTTAAACCCCGGACGTCACACCCTTTATCCGCCGGGGCCTCGCCGGCCCCGTATTCCCGTCCCGACCTTTGTGTGCGGCCCCTGGCGGGTCGAACGAGTCCCGGTTATCACAAGTTCGATTCTTGTAGGCCCCACCCCTTTGCGGGGCCTTCGCTCAGTGGCAGAGCATCCGGTCCTCACCTCACTCATCCGCCAGGACCCCCGTCACCGCCCCGTGTCCAGTTCAGGTCGCCCGTACCCCGGAAGGCGCAGCCATGCCCCGTGATCCCCTGGCCTCCGTCACCACCCTCGCCACCCCGCAGAACCAGCCCGTCCCCGGCCGTGCTGACCAGGTACGGGATAACGCCGGCGGGTACGTGTTCGCGAAAGACCTGTGGACCAGGCTCGAGGATTTCCTGATCCTCGGCACGGCCGGCGGGACGCATTATCTCGGTGAGGACAAGCTGACTGCTGACAACGCCGACGTGGTGTTCGAGGCGATCCGGGAGGACGGGCCGCGTGCCGTCACCCTCCTCACGGACATCTCAGCATCGAGACCGCCCAGGGCACCGAAGAACCGGGGGTGCCTGTTCACGCTCGCCGCCGCGTCCGCGTCCGGCAACCCCGCTACGGTGCAGGCCGTCAAGGCGGCGGTACCCCTGGTCGCCCGGACCACCGGTCATCTCGCTGCCCTGTACGGGTACCGGAAGCAGTTCAAGGCGGCGGCGACCCCCCGCGGGTACTCGTCGGTGGAGGGGCGGGCGTGGCGGTCCGCGCTTGCCGGCTGGTTCCTGACCGGGGACCCGGACTCGGTGGCGTGGCGGGCATGCAAGGCGAAGTCGCGGAAGACTCCCGCCGGGGAGGACATGGCGCTGCGGGACATCATCCGCCTCGCCCACCCCAGGCCGGCCACTGCGGAGCAGGCGGCGCTGCTGGGGTGGCTGACCGGGAAGACCAGCGACGAGCAGGCCGCCGCGCTGCTGCCCGCCGTCGACGCGTACCTGACCGCCCGCGCCGTCACCACCGAGACTGAGGCGGTCCGGGTGGTGACGGACCGGCGGGTCCCGTGGGAGTACCTGCCGTCGAAGTTCCAGGGATCGGCGGCAGTGTGGGAAGCACTCGCACCGGTCGCGGGGGTAACGGCGCTGCTGCGGAACCTGGCCCGCATGACCAGGATCGGCACCATCGCCCCGTTCGCCGCCGCCAATGTGGAGGTGGCACGGCGGCTCACCGACCCGCAGGTGCTGAGGCAGGGCCGGATACACCCGATGGACGTGTTCCTCGCCCTGCGGGTCTACCAGTCGGGCCGGTCCCAGCCGAACCCTGACGAGCCGCCCAGCACGTGGCAGCCCGTCGCGGACATCTCCGACGCACTGGAGGAGGCGTACAGCCTGTCGTTCGGGCATACCGAGCCATCCGGGCGGCGGCTCCTGGTCGCCGTGGACTCGTCCGGGTCCATGACCGGGAAGGTGTACCGGAACGGCCCGGTAGTGCACCCGGTCACGTTCGGCGGATCGCCGATCGGCACCCCGTATGAGGTGGCGTGCGCGGTCGCAGTCCAGATGAAGCGGATCGAGGGCGGCAACGTCCATGTCATCGACGTCGACGGCGCCGCGCACCCGTCGAAGGTGACCGCCCGGACGACCCTGCGGGAAATCAGCTCGTGGAAACCCAGCGGGGACCGCACGGACCTGTCCCTCCCGTTCATGTACGCGGCCCAGTATGACCTGAGGGTCGACGGGTTCCTGATCCTGTCCGACATGGAGACCTGGGCCGGGGGGCAGCACCCTTTCCAGGCCCTGTCCGCTTACCGGGCCCGGTACAACCCGCACGCGAGGGTGGTCGCCGCGGCGATCACTCCGGCGGGTCACGCCATCGGCGAGCCCGGCGACACGGGTGTGCTGAACATTGCCGGGATGGACTCCTCGCTGCCGCAGGTCATCGCCGGGTTCCTCCGGTGAGGACCCCGCCCGGGGCCGGGGGTGCGTGGTGGCCCTGACGGACTGCCCGTACTGCGAGGAACGCCACGGTGACCTGCTCCTGTGCCCTCCCGCGAAACGGTATCTCGACGCGGTTGCCGCACGCGGGCACCGGTTCGACCTCCCCGAGATCGAGTTCAGTGAACCGGTGGCCGGCGCCGGCATGTTCGGCGAGGACACGGTCCTGATGGCCCAGTTCCTGGCCAAGGCGGCGGTCGTCCAGGTCGCCGGGACCCACAAGCCGGTCCTCATCCTCACCGGTGTCTCCATCGACGGGACCCCGCTGCCGAACTGGCTGTACGCGGGGAACGCGGCCCAGATCCGCCGGGCCGTGAAGATCACCGCCGGGATGGGCGAGATGGCGATCCGGCGGGCCCGCGACCTCAACCAGGCGCAGCCGCCCGGTCCCTTACCCCGTTTCCCGTGACCCGGGACACACCAGGGCACAGCCGCCGGCCCGGCTGCCGTGCCAGTCACGCCCACCCGGAAAAGGGGAAGAGGGAACTCGATGGGATGGTTTATCTTCGCGGTCCTGCTCGCCATCATCGGCGCGCTCGCGCTGGCTGGCGGCGGCCTGGCGAAAGGCGAGTATAAGCGCGCCTACGGCGGGAAGCCGGAGCCGTGGGACTGGTCACTGCCAGTCCGGGCCGCCGGCGGCTTCGTGCTTCTGCTCTCGTTCGGCCTGTTCGCGGTGTCGGGCCTGAAGTCGGTCCCGGTGAAGAACATCGGCGTCCCGCAGGTATTCGGTGCGGTGACCGGCACCGTGCAGGGGCCCGGGATCCACGAGACGTGGACGCCGTGGCTGCACCTGACCGACGTGGACGAGACCGTCCAGACCACGACGTTCGAGGACTCCGGTAACGACACCGGGTCATCATGCAACGGCGGCCTCGCAGTCCGGATCGGCGGCCAGCAGACCGCGTGTGCCGACGTGACGATCCAGTGGCAGATCCTGCCGGCAGCCGCGGACTCCCTGTTCAGCGACTACGCCAACCAGGGCAACCTGATGACCGAGATCACCAATGCCGTGGTGCTGCGCGAGTTCAAGACCGTCGTCAACCAGGTCGTGGGTGACTACAACCCGATCACCGACGTGGAGTCCGTCGCGAATACGAACTCGGCGACCAGCGTGTTCTCCACGTTCGCGCCGACAATCCAGGCGGACATGACCCGTGACATCGGGTCCCGGATCAGGATCATCAGTGTTCAGCTGCCGCTGATGCATTACGACGCCACGGTGGAAGCCGCACTGCAGTCGATCGCGAAGGAGAACGCGAGCTACGCCGTCGCTGTCGAGGAAGTGAAAGTCGACCAGGAGCAGGCCCTGGCCTACCGGCAGCTCGGCACACCGTCCGAGAGCGCCCTGATCAGCGAGTGCCTCTCCGACGTGAAAGCAGCAGGCAGCAGCTGGCCGGTCAACGTCCAGTGCTTCCCGGGTGCCAGCTCAGGTGTGGCACTCTCCCAGGGAGGGTGACGCCGGCGCCCGGAACAGGGCAGCTCCTCGCGCGGGGCCGCCGTCATCCGGGCATGACGAAACCGCCCGCCTGCCTCCCCCGGTCAACGGGGAAGGCAGGCGGGCGGCTGGGATGCGGCCTGGCGCGGGTTTAGGAGCCCGTCGACGGTGCCGGGGTGGCGGGGACCAGGGCGGTCACCGACGTGACCGTGGTGCCCAGCGACGCCACGGCGGCGTCGAGGCCGGACAGGTCCAGGGCAGGATTCGCTGCCTGGAGGGTGGTGATTTCCGCCTGGATGGCGGTGACGTCCGCTGCCAGGGTCGTGACTGCCGTCTCGATGCCGGCGACGTCGGTGGCCAGGTCGGCTGCCTGCTCGCTCATGCTGTGCCTGCTTTCTGCGGGAAATGAGGAGAGCACCCGGCGGGCTGCCGGGTGCTCAGGGGGTAAGAAGGTGCGCCTGCCACCCGGCCAGGGCCGGGCGGGGGCTAGAGGAAGGGGACGTCGACGATGAACGCGTTCACGGCGCAGGCCTGCACCGTGCCGGTCCCGGCCCACTCATACGTCCAGGTCGCGGAGTCCACCGCATCCGTGGTGTCCAGGTCGGCGTGGTACAGGCCGGCGGCGTCCCTGACGACGGGCGACGCCGGGTAGGTGACGGTGACGACGGCCTGCCCGGTACCGGGCCGGTACAGCAGGGTGACCACCGTCGGGTCGGCGAGGTCCCCGTCCTCGTTGACGAACCCGCCCGAAGGCGCCGAGACGCTGCCGGCATAGGTCGCTACCCGGATCAGGTTCCCCGCGGTATAGGTGTTCACGAGGCCTCCCTAGGGCTGCCAGTCAGCTGCGAGGACGGAGGCGGGCTGCCAGTCGGCGGCGGTGACGGTGCCGGGGCCGACCGGCGGGACGAGCTCACCTGTCCCGCCCGGGAGCGCCGTGGCGGTGAGTGCTGCCGCACCCTCACGGCGGGAGGTGCCTGCCGCGGACTGTGCTGCCGCGGTCCGCAGCGACGAAGGGCCGGCGGCGGTCTTGGCGGCGGCGGGCTGAGCCGTCCCGGTGCTGGTGATGGCGGAATACCCGGACACGGCCCGGGTACCGGACGTCCGCATGATCCCGGAAGAGAGGGCCTGTGACGTGCCGGGGGCGTGCCTGGCACCTGCGGCGGACAGGAAGCCCGTCTCGGTGATCGCGGATATTCCGGGCGGCTGTCCTGTCTCTGCGCCGAGGATGCCGCCTGCGGTGAGTGCCGCCTGCCCGGAAGCGGCCCGGATGCCGGCCGGTGACGTGCGCGCAGTCGCCGGCAGCCTGCCGGTGCCCGGTGCGGACTTCTGCCCGGCAGCTCCGGTGAGGGCGGCAGTAGTGGCCTGGGCGGTGCCGGCGCAGGCCTTGGCGCCTCGCGGTGCGGAGGCCGCGGCCCCGCTGAGAGCCCCTGTGCCCGGGGTTCTCCTGCTGCCCGCAGGGGCGTGCGTGCCGGCAGCGGTGAGCTCCGCGGTGCCGGCTGCCGCCCTGGTGCCCGCCGGGGTGCTGGTCCCGGTGCCGCAGATCCGGGAGGATCCCGACGCGGTCTTGACGCCGGCGGGGGCCGTCGTCCCGGCTGCGGTGACCGCGGACGTCCCGGTGTATGCGGGGACTGCCGTCAGCGGGGTGACCTTCGGCCGGAAGGGGAACGCTCGGCCTAGACGCGCCATGTGACCCTCCGGCCGTTACGCGGGACGGTCAGAACGCGCTGAGGGTCTCCGACGTCAGCGTGTAGAGGCCCTGTGCGCCGTACACCTCGGGGGTGACCGACATGACGATCCCGGCCCCGGCGGCGCTGAGGTTGATCGCCGAGCCACCCGAGGTGGCGGACAGCTCGAATGTGGACCCCGACGCGGAGACGATGTAGTAGATCGTCCCGGCAGTGATCCCCGCGGGGAGGGTGGCGCCGGCGCCGGGGAACACGACGACCGTGTTCCCGCTGGTGTAGGAACTGCCGGGTGCAGTGAAGACGCCGGGAGATGCGAGGGTTGCCGTGAACGCGTACGGGGTGCCGGCGTCGTTCGGGCCCATCCCGGCGCAGGTCCCTGCGGTGACGGCCGAGAACAGGCCGACGAACGCGACTGTTGACCCGGCGGGGACGTTGAACGCCCCGGCTACCGAAGCGGACCCCTTCGAGCCGCCGGCTGCCCCCGACCAGGTGACTGCCTGCCGTGCATAGGCCGGGGAGCCGCCGGTCAGCTCGTTCGCGGTGCCGGTGGCGCTGTAGGCGCTGAACAGTCCCGCGTAGCCGATGATGCTGGACGGGGTGCCGCCGCTGAGTGCGTCCAGCATCTGGTCCTGGGCGCTGGCGGTGAACATGGTCAAGGCGGTCTCCTATGCTGGCGGCGTGAATGGGCGGTCCGGGGCTCAGGCTTTCTCGAACTCGACGTAGCACAGCGCGCTGACTGCCGTGCCGAACAGCATCCTGACCCGCAGGCAGTCGCCGGCCTTGACGCCGAACTCCCGGCCGAGGGGGAGCTGCTTCCAGTACTGGTTCGTCGGCGCGATCTGCTCGCTGCCGCCGAGGCGCCCGGACGTGATCGCGCCTTCAGCTGTCGAGGTGTAGCCGGACAGGGCCGTCCCGAGCTGCAGCGGCACGCCCGTGGACCCGGACGTGTTGGCCGGGGCATACGGGTTGTTCTGCGGCTGGACATCTCCCGTGCCGTATGCGGTGACGGTCGCGAAGACGGTCCCGGTGTCGATCAGCTCGACACTGCCGGGGGCAGCTGCCGCGTCACCGCCGAAGCTGCATCCCCAGTCGGTCACGATGATGTCGATGCCGGGTGCGAGCTGGAGCATCGTCTTGATGCTGGTCCCGGTGGTGACCGGGGCGAGGACGGTCGTGGTCGGTGCGGGACCGTTCCACACCCTGTAGGTGATGCCCACTGGTCCTCCTAGTAGGTCGAGGCGCGGTTGACCGCCTGGCCGCACAGGCGGTTCGGCGGCGGGCAGAACACGAGCGGCGTGACCTCGACGTCCACCCAGTAGGACTGGCCCTCAGTGGCCACGTACTGGCTGGGGTAGAGGAACGTCGTGCCGCTCGTCTCGTACGTGCACTGACCCGGTGACGTGGCGGTCGTGACGCTGGGGACCGTGACCGGGCCGGTGGTGATCCCGTTCGCGCCGGCCCCGGTGGTGAAGTAGTTCAGCGAGTACACGTTGAACCCGCTCGGGGTCGCGTTCCCGTTCCACACGCTGGTCTTGTAGTCCCCGGCGGGGAGCGTCGCGCCGCTGTACGCGCAGGCCACCCACCCCGAACCCGCGGCCCCGGTCCACGACGGCGATGTGCTGAGCGTCCCGGGGACCATCGTCTGGGTGGCGACGTCCCAGATCGCGCACTGGGTCGGCAGCTGGGTCACGCCGGCGGGCGAGTAGAACCAGATATTGTCCAGGGCGCACACCTGGGACAGGGTGAACTCGGTGCCGAGGATGTAGTTGTCGCTCGCGTCCGTGCCCGTGCCGGTGGCGGCGACGTCATACTTGGCCGGCCAGATCCGGTAGGACCCGGCATACCCGCTGGGCGCGGTACTGCTGACCAGGACATCGACCCAGAAGCTGGATGAGCTGCTGCCCTGGACCGGCATGTAGACGCTGGGGTCCGCATGGCCGGAGACGTCACCGAACGCACCCTGCGGGATGTTGGGGGTCGCCGGGCTGCTGCCGCCGGACGTGCCGTCGGAGTAGGCGTACAGCGGGCCGTTCGTGATGCCCGCCGCGTACGGGTCGCCGGACCCGAACTGGCTGTTGCTGATCGGGAAGCCGTTGACGGCGGTCCATCCGGTGCAGGCCAGGTACTGCGTGCCGATGGCCAGCTGGATCGGGGCCGTCAGGGCGGTGTAATTCCAGGCGCCCGCGGTCAGGGTCCCGGAGGTGACGGTCGCGGCAGGGATCAGGGTTCCGCCGCTGGTAGAGGTGACGTTCCACAGGGCGAACTTCTGCGCGCCCGTGTCACCGCCGGCCGGGCACCACCAGTAGTAGCCCTGGAGCCAGAGACCGCCCTGGGTGACCTCGAAGTTCGTGCCTGCCTGGAACACGCCGCTGTAGGAGGTCAGGCCAGGGGGCTGCGTGCCCGACGACCCCACGCCGGGCCTGCCGGCCGTACCGTCCATCAGGCGGTAGGTGGTCACGGGCACACCCCCGTACGCCGGTCAGGCGGCTGCTGCCGCTGTAGCTCGGGGTGGTGCTGGCGGGCCGCGGCAGGAAACCCCGGATATCCGGATTGCCGTAGCAGGCCAGACGCCGGGTACGGGGGGTTTGCGGGTGCCGGGTCAGCTGGCGTCGCCGTCCAGGAGCAGCCCGGCGATCCGGGCCGCCTCCGCCACGGCGGCCTCGGCTTCGGTGACGAGCTCGCTGACCGTCCCGCCCGCGGCGGGGTCAGCCTGCTTCGCGAGGGCGGCGACCAGGGTCGCGAGCCGGGTCAGGACAGGTGCCTGGGCGACGGCTGCCTGCAGTGCCTTCCGGGTGTCCGCTTCGACGGCCTCGATGCGGGGGCCGGCGTCTTTCTCGAACCAGGCCCTGATCCGGGCGGCGAGTCCTTCAGGGAGCGGGGTGACAGGTGCGGTCACGGGGGCAGGTTCCTTCCGTGCGGGACAATGAGGGGGTTTGCGCAGATGCCGGCGGCTGTCTCAGGCCGCTAGCCGGTCCAGGTCTGCGGTGAGGGCTGCGACGGCGATGCCGTGGCCGTCGGTGCCGGCGGTGGTGATCTCGCCGGTCATGACGGCCCAGGCCTCGTCGGAGAGGTAATGCCAGGCGCTGTAGGCGATCGGCTGGACCGTTCCCCAGGTGATCGCGTACAGGAATTCGGAATCGTATCCGGCGATGATGACGCAGTGGCCGCCGAGTTCCTCGCTGCCGAGGGTGTCGAGGGTCCACGGCTGCCCCGCGTCCGTGGCCGTCATCATCCCCTGTGTCACGGTTATCCCCGTATAGGCCCAGTTGTACGAACTGACAGCGAACTGGAGCGTGGGAATGTCATGGACCCCGACCGGTGCATACGCCCCGACGGTGTGCCCGTAGAACTTCTGCGCCCGGACGTAAGCCAGGTACTGGGACAGGACGACACCGGTGTCCTGCCCGCCGGTGTACCGCAGGTAGTAGTCCACGACCTGGCCGGAGTCCGGGAATGCCTCCTTCTCGGCGGTGTCGGCCGCGTTCAGAAGGAACCCGTGGTCCAGGCCGGCCGGCCCGCAGTTCCCGACACCCTGCGGCGCGACCGTGCAGGACGGGTCCGGACCATTGCCCAGCATCCCCCACGCAAGGTCAGGTACCGGCACCTTCGCCGGGGCCTTAGGGAGGGAGCCGGCAGCGTAGAAGGTCAGGTCACGCAGTCCGGCTGGCATGAGCGCCGGGAGACGGCCGAGAAGACGGGCAGCAGGCACGCTGGAACCTCCGGAGCAGATGGGGGGAATGAGGACACGAGCCGGTGCCAGGTCACGGCGGTGTTCAAGGTCACCGGGGAGAACCCGGCTTCGGGGTGACTGGGGCAGGGACGGTCAGGGCGGCGAGCTCGGCGGATGACCCGTGGTACGCGGAGCAGTCACATGAGCCGATTCCCGGTACCGGGTACGACGCCGTGAACTGCCACATCTGGTGCGGGAATGCGGGCTCGTCCTGCTGGTACGCGGCGACCCACTGCGGCTGCAGGCGCTTCGCCTCGGCGAAGTCCAGGCCCGAGTACAGCCACGGGCCCCCGGCCGGGGTCCGGGCCAGCTGCGGGTACGCGGCGAGGATCTCTGCCCGCCACGCCTCCCACACTGCGGCCTGGTCCCCGTCGCCTGTCTCCAGGTCGGCGATCGGGAGCTCACCGGGACGCAGCGGCCCCAGCAGGCTGGCGAGGGCACGGGCCTGGCCGGCGGGGTCCTGGCCGGGGACGAGGAACTGGTAGATGCCGAGGAAGACCGCGCCGCCGGCGTGGAGGTCCCCGCGGCGGGCACCGCCGTACCAGGCGCCGTCGTCCATGTCCTCGCCGTACATCGCCCGGATGATCACTGCCTTGGACCAGGCGAGATAGACCGGGTCATCGACGTCGGGCTGGAACCCGGACACGTCCGCGAGCAGGATGCTGCGGGTACTGTCCAGTGCCGGGATGCCGCGTGGTTCCCCGCCGGCCCGCAGGACGGCCGGTCTTGCGTCAGTGACTGGCATGGTCAGCCTGCCCCCTCTGGTTTGTCGTGGTACCCGGAAATGTCATACCCGTGCCGTAGCGTGGCCTCATGGATACGCTGCCTGACACGGACCGGCGAGTAGAGCCGCTCTGGCCCGAGCTGGATGAGCCCGAGGTGCCGTACACGGTCACCGTCGACCTCGAGCTGCCCCCCGGCGACGCCGGAGCCGGGCACCTCGAAAGATTCGTCGCCGGGGTCCGGGCGTTCGAGCGGCTCGCGCAGCTCGAGGAATCCCTGATCGTCATCACGCCGGTCGCCCGCGCCCAGGTGACGGTGCCGGGCCGGTCCGGGCCACGCGCGATGGAGAGCGTGCTCGCGGCGGTCGCGGAGATCGCCGGGGACTGGCTCCGGGTCAAGGAGGTCCGTGGCGAGCTCGCCCCGCCGCCCGCCCGCGCCTAGTCAGGTCAGCAGGCCCGCGAAGCCGAGCGGGGCTAGGCTTCGCGCCGGCAAGCTGGTTACATGGATAAGCGCGATGAGCGGGTCAATTTCATGGCCAAGCTGCCCCGTGATCTCCACCGCTGGCTCAAGATCACAGCGGCGGAACGCGGTACCGACATGAACTCTGTCCTCGTTGACGCTCTTAAGGCGACTGCCGGACATTCGGCGCCCTTGACGACGATGAGGAGCCGCTGTGACCCTTGATGAGGTGATCGCGGCGAGGATGCCGGCCGGGACGATGGTCTACTACTGCCCGTTCGCCGACTGGGTGCACCCGCAGGCACCGATGACCACAGAAGAGATCGCGGCCAGCTTCAGCCGCTCGGTCGCCGAGGTGCTCGGCGAGCGGCTGGCCGAGGCCGAAGGGGCGATCAAGGCTCACCTTGAGACCCACACGCTGCTGGAGTGGCTGACACGGTGCCAGCATCTGGAGGGTCAGGTGGCCACCGCGAACACCCGCGCCGGCGAGATCGTCCAGCACGCCCCGGCGATCCTGTCCGCCCTGCATCTCGCTCTGGCGAACGCGGAAGGCCCGGAACTCGCCCGGCCCTACCGTGAGGCACTGGACGCTACCGGATGGGACAAGAGGCTCTAGCGGATCGGGGCTTCACCCGGATTGTCCCCGCTGCCGGGGTTGCGGTGCTGCCGTCCGAGCGTGTGCTTCTGCACCTCTGCGGCGAACGCGGCCCCGTCAATGTCGAGCCCGGTCGTGGTCTGGTGCGTGACCGCGGGGACGGTGACAGGGGCGGGCTGCGCGAGTGCTGCCCGGACCTGCTCGGTCAGTGCCGTGTTCGCGGTGAGCTGCTCAAGGATGGCGAGGATCTTGTCATCCTGTGCCGCGAGGTGCGCGGCCTGCTCGGACTGGCCGTGGAGCAGCAACTCGACGTCATCGAACTGCCGCTTGTTCATCTTGTCGGTAGCCTCAGCGAGGACAGCGGCACCCACGATGATGATCGGGAGCAGCACCAGCTGTATGAACTGCGAGCTGGCCCACTGGACGAACCCGGCCGCCCCGCCGTGCAAACCCGCGGGAAGGCCATAGAACGCCAGTGCGCAAAATGCGTATGCACACCACATAGTCCCTACCCCGCGCGTCACAATTACCGCAGCGCGGGTGTTGAAGCGGACGACGGGATTCGCACCCGGGTTCGCCCCGCCGACCTTCACGGGGCCGTTCTCCGCGCGGTGCTTCAGGTGCGGATGGGGGACGTGCTGGTACAGGCTCACGGGGCCTCTCCTCGGTGCTGCTTGTCGGGGGTCACGCCGGACCCAGCTCGCCGTCCCGGAGCCAGTAGTGCCCTCCCGGGCATGTGCCGTGCTTCCATCCGCCGCACCCGAGCGACGGCGTGAGCGTCGGCTTCTCCTCGGTGCCGCTGTTCACCCACCGCGGCGCATCCCACCCGCTGACCGGCTGGTCGCCCATCTGCCCGTACAGCCAGCGGCCACAGCCGGGGCAGAGCCAGGAAAACGAGCGGTGGCCGCCCGCAGCAGGCCACCACACGAACAGGGAAGTGCCCCGCACGGCCTGCTCGCCGAGCTCGAAGTCGTCGCGTGAAAGCCCCGATGAACGGAAGCGCTTGTTCCGCCCGGCCATCTCCTCCGCGGAAATAACCAGTACCTTCACCGGGGCGCCCCGGCTAGCCCGGCTAGTGCCGCATCCCACCAGTCGCGGACTGCTGGTATCCGCTCGGGCCGGGTGATGCCGGGGTGGGGCCAGAACTCTGCCTCGAGCCCGCAGACCAGGATCCGGAAGTCGTCGGCGAAGATCTCGCAGGCCGAGTCGTGCCAGGTGCCGCCGTCGCCGTGGTGGACGCTGGAGGCGGGCAGGCCCCGGACGGCGGCGTATTCCTGGTAGAGCGGATCCGCGCTGGCGACGTTCTTCGCCCCGTCGCCGCGGAGGCTGTTCAGCATGCAGGCGACGTTGTGGCCGTACTCGTGCCCCGTCAGGTGCCTTGTCATCGCCGGGTGCGGCGGGATCCGCTTCCCCGACATCAGGATCAGGCCGGTCCGCTCGGCGACCCATTCCCCGCTGACGTAGCGGCCTTCCTCGATGTTGGAGTGGCCGTTGGACCTGGAGTTCTCCTCCCGGTCCGCGAGATAGCAGTGGACATCCCACAGCGGCGGGCAGCATGCCTGGACATGGGCTGCGGCAGCGACGGCGGTGTCCCGGTCGTGGGGGTAGGCGGGGAAAGGATCGAACCTGCACGTGAACGCGTACCGGTCCGGAGGGCACCACGCCACCTCCGACCCGGAACGGAACTCCCACCGGCCCTCCCGGGTCACGTCGAGGTCATGGACGACGATGCCGGGCATCACTGCACCCGCCTTCCCGTGAGCTGTAAGGTGGGTGTCCGCCGCCGCTGGCGGCATGCGGGATGAATCCGCAGGAAGGCAGAAGGGGGTGCGGTGCCGTGACGTTCTTTTCCTCGGACACGCACTTCTGCCACGGCCTCGTCGCCGGCAAGCGCGGCTTCGCGTCGTCAGCTGAGCATGATGATGAGGTGATACGGCGGTGGAACTCCGTCGTCCGCGCCGAGGACATGGTGTGGCATGTCGGTGACGTCGGCCTGGGGAACGACACGCAGGTGCTGGAACGGGCATCCCGCCTGAACGGCCGCAAGCACCTGGTCCCCGGGAAGCATGACCGCTGCTGGCCTGGCCACACTGACTCGCGGAAGCATCAGCGGCGCTGGCTTGAGGTATTCGAGTCGGTGCAGGCGTTCGCCAGGGTCAGGCTCGGGGCACGGATGGTGCTGCTCTCCCACTACCCGTACGAGGGCGACCATACGGACGAGGACCGCGCCACCCAGTACCGGCTCCGGGACGAGGGCAGGTGGCTGCTCCACGGCCACCTGCACCAGCAGCGGAGACTAGGACCTGACCCGCGGTACCTGACGATGATGAACCCTCTCGACGGCTCGGGACTGGTCAGCCCGCGCGGCCGGGAAGTGCACGTCGGGCTTGACGCGTGGGACCTGCGGCCCGCCAGCGAAGCTGACGTCATCGGCGTGATACGCGGATACGAGGACAGCCAGGTGCCGGACGAGGAGACCTCGGCGGCCGTGCTGGCCCGGCTCGCCGAGGTACGGTCGCAGCGGTAGCGCACCGTGCTGGCCATTCCATGGCTGCTGGCCGCGCGCTGTACCTGAGGGCCGTTACCTTGCTGCGGCGATGAGGCCGTGCACGTACTGGCTAGCCTCCCAGTCAGAATGGGACGCCGTATGCGCCCCGGCCGGCCCCCGGTGATGGAAGGCGCACAGCCAGCGGAAGTTCGCGTCCGACTCGACCCACGCCCCCACTGCGGCCGGATCTGAGATGCCGGGGTAGTCCTTCTCCAGCGCGGCCAGATCCACGCCGTTCTGCAAGCTGAACTCCACGACATGATGGTGGAGCTCCAGCCCCGGCTGCTCGCCATCCTCGGCCGGCGGCGGGCACGGCTGCATCTGGGCATCCCGGCAGTCCCCGAACCCGATCCGCTCGCCGATGAAGCACCGCGCCGTGGCCCGGTACTGGCGGTGGTAGTGGTCAAAGTCCGCATAATGCGGGTCGGCGGTTCGTGCTGGGTGCGGCGGGAAATGCATCACGTAGTGATGAGTCTCGGCCTGCTGGTGCGCGGCCACCTCCTTGCCGAGCTGGGGAGCGCTCACCCCCGCCGCCTTGAGGGTGGCGGCATCCGCAGCGAATTGCGCGGCGCCATCGGGACGTGCCATCACTCACCCCTTGACATCGGTAGGCCAGTCCGCCGGCAGGCTGTCAGGTCGGCGGCAGTTTCCCGGCCAGGAGTGCCCGGCAGTCTGTGGCCTGCACGACGCCGTGAATCGCCAGGGAAAGCCGGTAGCCGTACGACTTCGACAGCGGCACCCCGGTAGCGGACTGCTGGGCGAACACGGCCCCGGTGCTCGCGTTGTCAAGGCCCACTAGCGCCACGCAGATTGCGCGGGCCTGCTGCTGCCGCTGCTCGGACACGGTGCTGTCGTGCTGGTCCCGCGCGGCCCAGAACAAGCCGGCCCCGGCGAGGAGGACGGCGATGGCGAACAGGACGACCAGGGAGCGGCGGATGGAGCCGCTGAGGCCAGCCGCGCCCTTCTCGCCGCGCTTCCCCTCCGGTCCTGCCGGACCCTGCACCGCCAGCCGCTCGTCCCGCTCATTCACCTGCGGACGCCTCCTGCGGCTCGGACGAAGACGGCGATCCAGGCGGCGGCGATGCAGGCGAGGAATCCGGCGGACCGGAGCCGGGCAGCAGCGCTTTCACGTGCTCGACCGCGGCCGGGGCGGTCAGGCCCAGTCCCGTCCACAGCAGCGGCGTTGACGGGTGCGCACTGAGCACCTGCACGATGATCACGCCCATCCCGGTGCCGGTCAGCAGGACGTCCCTCAGAAGCGGCCACCATCGACTCCACGAGGCCATCACGCTCTTTTCCGCAGTCGGGCCCGCGCGCGAGGTCCAGGCGCCGGGTGGTTAGAGGGGGGTCTGGTCGCCGGGTGTGATCATCGCGGCCGGCCGTTTCCCGCTGTCGCCGCGGCGACAGCGGGGTATGCCAGGGATCGGGGGATGGACAGCGGGCCCGTCGCCACGATGTGATGGGGAGTGGTGCGGGAACGGGAGGGCTGGCGATGACAGGGCAGGGCGGCAGCGGCACGGCGGTGACCGGTAACCGGGTGTACACGGTTAGTGCCGGTGCCCGGAACGCGGCGTGGCTGGCGACGCAGTCCGGGACCGGGGGGATCACCGACAACGGGGACGGCACGGCCAGTTTCGGGCTGCCCGTCATGCGGGAGCTGCGGGACCTGCCCGACGAGCAGGACGGCTACGTAGACCCGACCGGGATCATCTGGATCGCCGGCACCGGATACCCAGTCATCTCGGCGCGCTTACAGACTCACCGGGACCGCGGGCGGGTCAGGCGGGCACGACGATGAGGACGGTCCGGCCGATCGTCACCCGGTCACCCCTGGCCAGCACCTGGTGCCCCCAGACCCGCCGCCCGTTCACCCAGGTGCCGTTCATCGACCCGAGATCCTCGACCGTCCACCCGCCATCACCGGGCCTGAAAGCGGCGTGACGCGGGGACGCATACGGGTCAGCTACGGCAAGCGTCCCGGACCGGCCGGCCGTGAAAGCCTCACCGAACACGCTGGTACCGTCCTGCACCTGGACTACGAGGGCACCTGGTTCCACTGCTGTTCCTCACTCGATCTGCCCTGGTCACGGGGGCGGCAGTACCCGCCAGGTCATCGCTCCTGGCGGCAGGTCGCTGAGGCGGGCGACGTCACCGCGGCCGAGGGCGTCTGTGCACCGGGTGCAGTCATCGCCGCCCATTCCCGGCATGGGCGTGATGCTGCCGTCCGGCATCCGCTGGTGCACATGCCGGGTGAACGAGTGGTGCGAGGCGGCGGCGCCGGGGCACAGCGGTCCCTCGGTGCAGTCGCAGCCGTCAAGGTGGCGGGTGACGTGTCCGGGGCACTGCAGCCGCCAGCGCCGCGTGGCATCGGCGGCTATCCACCGTTTCTCGTAGCTGAGGGCCGCACTGGCGCAGTCTCCCCGGCGGCGCAGATGGAACACCGGCGACGGGGCTCCGGGCAGCAGCAGGTTCTCGCCGTCGAAGCGGAGGGCTTTCTGCCGCTGGGTGACCGGGTCGCCGCAGCCCCAGCAGCAGCCGGGCAGGATCTTCTCGTACCGGGCCAGCTTCCCGGACTCCCGGCTGATCTCCTGCGTGATCTCCAGGTCCCGGCACGGCCACGGCTCACCGCAGTCCCTGCACACCGGGTAGTGCGGGGACAGGACGTAGGCGCCAAGGCCGGCATACGGCCGGACGCCGAAGTGCTGGCGTTTCCCGCCGGCGGCCGGGACGACGATCAGGTCCAGGGGACGGCGGTCCCATTCCTCCATGGACACGGGGCGCCTGCGGCAGATCTGGCCGGGAATCACCGGGGTCCCGAACGCCTGCTCCCAGTACTCGCGGGTATCCTCATCCCAGTCGGCGACGGGAGCAGGCCGGACCTGCACGACACGCCACACCGTGCGGTCCCCGAGGGCTATCAGGTCACCCTCGGCGAGGTCTCTCCACTCGCATTTACGGCCGCCCTGCGGCTCCCAGCCGCCCCCGAAGCGACTCCAGTAGAGGCTCACCCCGCACCCTCCCTGACCTTCACGATCCGAGGCTACTCGCCGGGCCTGGGGTCCCGCCCGTCCTGCGCGTAATACAGGTGGGCTGCGGTGATCGCCGACGCTGCGAGCATTCCCGCACCTGCACGGCGCAGGGCGACATACTCGCTGACAACCGCCACGTACAGGCTGTTCTCGGCTGCTACCGGGTCGGCGGGCTGTTCCGGGGCCTCCACGGGCAGCCCCCTCTCCGGCTCGCCGCCGCGCTGGCAGTGCTGCGGGAAAAAACCTTGCCTGGCATGCTCACTCTACTTATGGAGTGAGATGACCGAGATGATGATGGCGGCCACAGCCGCGACGAGCACGAGGAGTTGCATGACCTGCCCGGTATCAAGGCGCCGCTCGGTGCGGGTGTCGGCAGCACCGCCGGTACGGCCCTGCTGCGCCGAGACGTACTCGCCGAGCGGCCTGATCGTGGCCGTCATCTCCCGCACCGCGTTGGCGAGATCGTCCTTGGTGGCGTAGTTGCCGCGCTCGCCCTCGATCTGGGAGCGGAGGTTGTTCGCCTTCTCGTCCTTGAAGCCCTGTATTTCCCGCGCCAGGTCAAGGGCCTTCTCGTCGGCGACCTGCTTGATCTGGAGGGCTTTCTCCCGCTCCTGCGCGACCTCCTGATACCGGCGGTCCCGTTCCGCTGCCAGGCCCGCGTCTGCTGCCCGGAGCGCCAGGAGGTGCTCCCGGAGCGTTACGGTCTCGCCCGGTGGGCTAGCCACGGCTCCCGTAGCGTCCGCCCCGGTTCCAGCCCCACGCGACCTCCGCGCCCACCAGGGCCACGGCCACGATGACGAGCCAGATAACCCAGTTGAGATGCTTGCCGGTCAGCTCCAGAGCGGCCGCGATCACCATCATGACGAATGCGAGTGTGGCGAGCATGATGCCTCCCTCATGGCAGGTGGTGGTCCTTGAAGGCGGGGACCTGCTGGCCGCCGGCCGCGAATAGCCGCAGGTCAGGACCAGTATTCTGACGGCTCGTAATCGAGTAGGCACGTTATGGAGCCGGTGATCTGGCTCTTGTTCGCGCCATAGCTGATAGACCGGCGGATCTGGGTCACCCGGTAGATCCCCGTCGAGGACGGCGCCCCGGAAACGGACATGTCATAGACCGTGGCCAGGTCACCGACGTTCATGGCAAGGACAGCTGGCCATGCGGCCGGGTATCCCGCCGCGTCGATTTCCAGGAGCGCGACCCGTCGCCTGTTCTGCCCGTAATTCTCGAACAGCCAGTTGACGTAGGCCTGGATCTCCGTCAGCGACTGGAGGTAGGACGTGAACGGGTATGCCCGTGCCCCGTACTGGATGAGCCCGGCCGCGACACCGGCCGCGTTCGCAGGCGTCAGGTCAGGGAGGGTTGCCCCGGCAGGGTCATACGGGGTCGCGACGATCGGGTTCCACACCCGGGTCGGGTCCGTCTGGAACTGCTGCGATGGCTTGTAGGGGATCATGCCCTCGGACACCAGCGGCCCCAGGGTCCAGGCGGGCGTGTCAGCGGCGAGATGCGGCCGGGACCGGTAGCACAGCGTCCCGTTATTGTCGATCGACATGAACCCGCCGTCACTCTGGGCGATGTTGAGCATGGCCTGGCCGCACTGCTGCCCGCCGACGTCCAGGGCCGCCTGGACGGCCAGGACCGCCTGGGGGATGTCGATGGCCCGGTTCGGGACGGTCATCCCGCCGTACCCGGCTGCCCGCTCGATCCGCTGCCCGGCCGTGTCCCCCAGCGGGGTCGCGACCGTGGGGGGCGATGCGCCGGATCCTGCGCCGGCGGCGCAGACCCCGGCGGAGACGGCAGCAGTCCCGTACCCGGAGGTCATCGAATCCCCGGCACCGAGGATGACCGCGGCTTCCTCCTCAGCGCCCGCGTTCGCGGACGTGTACAGGGCGATGCCGGGTGCGAGGGCGGTGGCGGCTGCCCATACGGCGGACCCGGAGGCGAGGGAGTCGCCGAGCATCCCCGTGAGAGTGGTCCTGGCAGAAGGACCCGAGGTGTAGTTCCCGGCGAGGGAGGCGGTGACGAGGGAAAGGGACCAGGGGTCGCCGCCCGGGCCGTAGTTCCCCTCGTAGCAGGTGCCGTCCGGCGTGAACCCGGTGGGGTTCAGGTTCTGCACCGATGAGAGCCCCGGCGACGTCGGGGCGGGGAGGAGGCCGAATCCCGTGACCGCGGCCGTGTAGTGGGCGAGGATCCGGGCCTGCGGCAGGATCCGGGGGTAGATGCTGATGTGGGACAGGGCCATGTTGCCGCCGTGGGCGAGCCCGGCCGGGCTGGATCCGCCGCCGGTCCCGAGGTCCCCGCACGCCGTCAGCCATGTGCACTGGGAGGTCATCGCGGTGCAGGTCCCTGACGCGGTGGCGGTCAGGCCGCCGTTGACCTGCACACTCCACGTGGTGGTGGTCAGCTGGACCGAGTAGGAGACGAACGCGTTGCAGCGCAGGTCAGACCCGGTGTAGATGCTGTGGGTCGTGCCTGTCGAGGTCCCCGCCGCGTAGGTGATGAGGACCAGGTTCCCCAGGCCGTTCAGCTGCAGGACCGCGACGGGCAGGGTTGCCGTGGTCAGGGAGAGGATGGTGAGCGGGCAGCAGGGCTGGGCTGCGATGCAGAAGTAGCCGATCGACCCGCCAGTAGAAGTAAACCCCTGGGAACTGGCGAGGAACCCGGCACTAGCCCACGCCTCGATACTCACACCGCTGGCCAGCGGAGGGTAGGTGTCCTCGCAGGCCAGCCACCACCCGTAGCTCCCGGTCTCGCCGAGGAGGCCGGTCTGCTGCCAGGCGGCGGCGCCCGGGGACGCGGTGATCGCCCCGCCCGCCGAGGCCACGGCGGAAGGGGAGGACTGGGGGTCCCCGTACATCCACCCGGGCTGCTGCCCTACCTGGTAGACCGCCACGCTGGGCGTGGGGGGCGTCGAGGCCTCCGCACTGGCGGTCAGGTCCGTGGCGGAACCGTAGATCGAGCCGGCGAAGCCGCACAGGTCCTGGTACGGGATCCCGTTCGGCGATGCCTTGATGAGCAGGGGGTTCGTATTGCCCGGTGCCGCGTTCCGGAGCTGGACGGGGAGGACCCCGCCGGCGAGTGCCTGGTCATCGCACGGCCACCACCAGCCGGGACTGTCCTGGTACACCTCAGCCCGGTAGGGGCTGGGGCACGGCCCGGACGCGGTGGCCCAGATGTCGCTGACCCCGAGGGAGACCCAGTTGCGGAGGGTGCTGGTGCGCTGCTCGGGGAAGTCCTTCGCATTCCGCGAGATCACGTACCAGCGGTTCGCTGTGCCGCCGAGCGCGAATCGCAGCCTGACGGGCGTGCCGGTAAGGCAGTACGGGTAGTAAGGCGAGGATTCACTGGACGGCGAGAGATTCCCATCGAAATTATCAACGGAAACCGTGCCCTCAGTCGTCTGGATCTGCCCGCGCTGGTACTGGACGCCCGTGGTTTCCTGATAGCCCCAGAGCCTCTTGATGGTGGTGAGGGGGTCCGCTGCGCTGTCGGAGAGCGTGGTCCACTCGATCTCGTCCGCCGGGGTCTGGAACCCGGAACCGAACCCGGCCTCCAGGATGGTCCGCCCCGCCCACGCAGCGTTCGCGCCCGCCGGGATCGGGGAGGGCGCATTGAAGAGGAAGCCGATGATGAACCCGGACAGGTCGGTAGCCGCCGAGGCCGTCGCGGTGACGGACAGGGCCCCGGTGGTGGCGTAGCACGCGGATGTCAGGACCGCATCGCCGGCGTGATTCGCCCCGTTCGTGGCCGTGACCGTAGCCAGTGGCGTCCACCCGGGCGGAAGGAACCCCTGGCCGGCGCTGTCGTTATCCCCGCATACCCCGGCGATGACGAGTGCCTGACCTGAGGGCGCGGGGAACGACAGGCCCAGTGAGGTGGTCGCGGCGGAGTAGGCGGTACTGACCGCGGTTACCGAATCCCACGGCCCGATGCCGGAGATCTCCACGACCAGGCATGCCGCACCCGCTACCGCCCCGTTCGGGGCGCAGTAGACATCAGCTGCGGTCCTGGCGAGATTCGCCGTGTACCACCCGGCACACCGGGTGCTGCCTGCGGACGATGACGGCGACGCCGGGCGCCAGAAAGAGTGGATGTCATCGGCGTCGCCGAACGTGACCGCCGATGTCGCGATGCCCTGCTGCCAGCCCATCAGGCAGACCAGCCAGTTCCCCGCCGAAGGCGTGCCGCTGCCGCTTCCCGCTGAGGTAGCCGGGGTCAGCTGGACGACCGTGGACTGCAACGCAGGCGGCATCGACCCGAACACGGCCGGCTGGCTGAACGTCGCCGACCACTGGTTGACGACGGACGCCCGGCCCAGCGAGGGAGGCTGAGGTGACGGCGGCGCCTGGTAGCCGCCGAAGCCCATCGGGACGAACTGCGACGGCGGGACAGGCTGAGGGGGGATCGCAGGCGCGGGGATGACAGACCAGGTGAGGATGATCCATCCCGCTGCCGGGGTGCCCGGTCCGCCGCCGGCGACCGACGCGTTAGACCCGCCGCCGGGTCCGCCGCCGGGCACGGTCCCCGGAGATCCGGGGGCGGTGCTGGAGGCACCGCCGGCACCGCCGGCCCCCCCGCCCGTTCCCGGCGTCCCGCCGGCACCGGGCGAAGCACCCGAGCCGGGACCGCCCGCACCGCCGGGACCGCCAGGGCCTGCCGCGCCGCCACCGCCACCGCCGTACCCGGTCCCGGTGGTGCTGTTGGACCCGTTCCCGCCGCTGCCGCCGGCATAGGCGATCGCGTTGGAGCCCGCCGCACCGCCGCTGCCGGGGGCGATTCCCGCCCCGTTCCCGCCAGGTGCGGCGGAGACCGCGAGGGAATCGCCGGTGAAGACGGTGTGGTTACCTGTGGCGCCCTGCCCGATCGACCAGCTGTACGTCAGGCCGCCAGTGACAGCAGGGGCATCCTGGGCGAAAGCCCCGGCACCCGCACCGCCGGAGCCCTTGTGTGCCGTGAGGTCCGACGCTGCCGCGCCGGACTCCCCGGTGCACTGGACGATCAGCGATCCGGGGAGGATGTTCAGCGGGCACAGCCACGTCCCGCTTGCCCCGGTGAGGGTGATGGTCTGCACGCAGCCCCCTCACCAGCACCTCGTCAGCGGGAGCGGGGGTTAAGCAGCGGCTTAGCTGTGCGTCCACAGGAAGAACTGCGTGCACGTGAGCGACGGGGCGCCAGTCACCTGCGACAGGGTCCCGGCGAGAGCGATCGTGTGCGCGAAGGTTGTGTCAACATCCGCGGCCGTGGGGCCGGACGCCGCCGGCATCGGCAGGATCTGCATATTGCTGTTCGTGAGCGTTGCCTCGTAGGGCGCCGTCTGGATTATCGTGTCGCCGTGGGTGTACAGGGTCGGTGTCGAGGTTCCCTGGGCAAGCTGACGGGTCTGGATCTTGCCCGCAGCTTTCCAGTACAGGCCAGTCTGGGAGACGGGCAGCGCGAACGCCCCGGTCGTTGCCAGCAGTGTCCCGCCGGCGGCCGCCGTGCCCGCCGCGGACGCATACAGGGCCAGGGTCGCATTCGTGGCCGTGGAGCCGCACGTCCAGATCCCGCGTGCCTCCCACTCGATGACGAGTGCGGGCGTGAACTGCAGGATTGCCGGGTCACCGCCGACCCCGCCGGCCATCTCCGGGCTGAGGGTGAGGGTGGCTGCCGTGGTGAGCGCTGTCCCGCTCGCGGTCTGCCACGGCGGACCCCAGTTGGCAAGCTGGACCCACGAGGTGTTAGCCATCAGTGCTCCCGGAGTAGGTAAGGCAGGTGAGGAACGGGGCGGCTAGTACTGCCGGCCGGGCATCTGGTAACCCGTCCCGAGGTTGTTCGCGGCCCTGTCCAGGGCGTGAGCCTGGACGACGCTGCTCAGGACCTGGCCGTCCACGACGAGATGGGTCGTGGTCTGGTGGACCACCGGGGCCGCGCCGCCGCCGCCGCCGCTGCCGCCGCCGGACGATCCCGCCGCGGCGGGGTGCGGGACAGCGCTCGCGGGATGCTGGTCCGCGGCGGCGGGGACTGCGCTGGAGATACCGTCCGCTGAGGAGCCGTCACCGCCCTTGGTCCTCTTCTTCGCGGCGTCCTTCTCCGCTGTCTCGATCGCGGCGAGGATGGCCGAGGTGAGGTCACCGGTCACGGAGGCGATGCCTGCCGCCATCTCCTGGCCTATCTCGGCACCGCCCTTGAATGCGGCGGCTGCAGCACCGCCGCCTAGCGCCGCGTCCAGGTCGTGGGTGATGTCCTTCGACAGGGAGCCGATCGACGAGTTGACCGCCCCGAGCTGGCTTTTCAGCCCGGCTGCGAGGCCCTTGGTGATGTCGGCGGCCGGCTCGTAGACGGCGTTGCTCGCTGTGACCCCGAGCGCTTTCGCTGCCGTGTTCATCTGCGACTGGAGGCTGTTGAGCTGCTGGATCGCGCCCTTCCCGCCGCCGAGGATGCTCTCGGCGATCGGGTCGCCTGTCGCCGCGCCGGACTGCGCGAGCTGGTCCAGGAAGGCGGTGTTGAGGCCCTCTTTCTTCAGCTTGGTCAGGTCGGCAGTGAACTGCTTGGTCTGCGTGACCTGGGCCTGCATCCCGGAGATCAGGTCGCTGACCTGCGGCGCGGCTACCGCCGCTGGTGCGTTGCCGGACTCCAGCGCCTGAGCGTTCGCCGCGACGCTGATGATGCTGGCGCCCTGGTTCGTCGCTGCCGTGATGCTCTGCGCGTAGGACTGCGCCTGCGTGATCTGGTTTTCCAGGGTCTGCCGCTGCTGGGCGAGGGCCTGCAGCTTCGCGCCGTCAGCCTTGAGGTAGGCGACCATGCCCGAGTCCTCGGACTTGCTGATCTTGCCTTTCTTCAGCGCCTTCGCGATATCGGCCTCGAACGTCGAGATGGTCCCGGCGATCGTGGAGTCGCTGAACGGCGCGGCGATCCCCTCCGCGAGATCCTTCGCGGTGGTGATCGCGGACTGGCCGCCCTGGAGGCCGGCGAGCAGCGACGCGGCGGCGGTCTTGGACAGCCCCTCTGCCGCCTTCTTCACCGTGCCCTCGCCGGCGGTAATGCCCTCGGCGAAACCGCCGTCGAACTCGTCCTGCCCGATCGCCATCGTGACCCGGCTAGGCGAATGCGCGTCGAGGGTCGTGTGCATCGCCTCGGCCCCGGCAGCCGCCACGGCGCTCGCTGCCGCCGTGACCGCACCGACTCCGCCCGCGATACCGCCCGCCAGTCCGGCGTCCATGGACGCGCCGATGCCGGCGGTGCCTGCCGCACCGGACTTCATCGCGCCGAGGACACTGGCCATGGCGGTCGCGGCCTTGGCCTTCGCCGCAGACAGGGCACTCAGGTCGGGTGCGGGGACCTTGACCGGGGCCATCGCGGACCCGGTGCCGAGCGTGCCAAGGGCGTGCTTGATGGTCTCGCTGATGGAGTTCGCGGAGGCCGGGTCGACCTCGGGCTTGACCTTGACCTGCACGGTCTGGTCAGCGGCGGGCAGCTTCATGCCGGTCTTGAGCATGTCCCCGGCCCAGCCGCCAGTCACGGGTGCCACCGCCGGCGCAGCCTCCGGCGCGGGAGCGGCAGGCTTGCCGCCGCCGAACCCGAAGAACGACGCGATCGAATCGACGGCCGAGGCCGCCTGGTGCCGGGAGGAATCGAGACCGGATGTCACCCAGTCGGCATTGCCCTTGAAGCTATTGGCGAGGGCGTCACCCTGGCTTGCCATCTGGTGCCGGGCCGAGTCGAAGCTGCCGGTCTGGTAGTCCCCGGCGCGCGTGAAGGCCCCGACGGTCTCGCTGACCGCGTTGCTGACGTGGGTTCCGACAGCGGAGCCGAACTTGGAGGTCGCGAACCAGGAGTCGAGGCCGCCGAAGATGCTGGGCATCATCCCGGCTGCGGCCGGGTCGTTCTGGAGGTCCTTGTTCGCGGTCCCGGCCTTGGTCCCGGCGGGGGAAAGCTGATCCCCGAGGCCCTTGATCAGGAGGCCGAGGCCGACCCCCGCGGCGAGAGGGTTGACTGAGGCAGCCAGGTCGGTGCCGCCGCGCAGGCCAGCGGCGGCGAGGACCCCGCCGCCGCCCTTTTCTGCGTCCCCTTCGATACCGGACTCAGCGTCCGAAGCGACAGGTCCGGCGGGGATGGTCCCGCCCGGTTCCCTGCTGGACGGCAGCGTGCCAGGGAGTGTCTTGTCAGTGTTGCCGAGATCGCCGCCTTCGGCGGCGGTGGAGAGTTTCCCTGCTGCGCCTTCAAGGCTTCCGGCGGCGGCGCTGAGGCTCGACCCGGCACTTTCCAGGCCCGCCGCACCGGCCGTGCTGGAGCCCTGCCCGATCCCGGCGAGTTTGTCGGCGCCGGGGATGCCGAGGGTCTCCCCGACTTTCCCGGCAGAGCTGAGTACCGTGCTGATCGGCGAGGCGACCTTGGACAGGATGGCCGGCAGCGCGAGGAGTCCCGCGCCGATCATGACGTCCTTGGTCGCGGTGGGATGTGCTGCGGCGAAGCCGAGGACGTCGGAGACACCGCCGAGCACCTTGGTTACAGAGGGGAGGAGTGCCTGCCCGGCCTCGGTCGCTACCGCCTCAAGGCTGTACTCGGTGGCCTTGAGCTTGTAGTTAAGGGTGTCCTGGACCTGGGACCAGCCCTTGATGTTGTTCCCGGTGTGCTGGACGGACTGGCCGACCGCGTCCACGTCGCTCTTGAACGTGCCCAGGTGCGAGCCGCCGGTCATCAGGGCGAACTGCTCGCCCATCTTCCCGCCGAGCGCCTCGGACAGGGCAGCGGTGACCGTCTGCTTGTCGCCGGCACCGGACTTCTCCAGCGCCGAGTAGCCTTTCGCCGTGTTCGCCGTGTTCGCGAACTGCTTCAGCAGGTTCACGTCGCCTACGGGCAGGGTGGACTTCGTGCCGGTCAGCGCATACCACTGCGCCTCGGTCGTCTTCCCCGTCAGGTAGCCCGTCGCTACCTGCTGGAGGCCGGCCGGGAGCTTTGCTATCTCCTGGTTCGCGGCCTGGATGGCCAGCTTCGACTGGTTCATCGTGTCGAGGACGACCATGCCGTTTTTCTCATGGCCCTTGATCGCCGAGTCGACCTCGGAGACGACGCCAGTCAGGCCCTGCGTCTTCAGCGAGTCGGACAGCTTGTTCGGGTTGATCCCGAGCATCTGCTGCTCAGCCCGCTGTACGCCGCTCGGCCCGGTGATCGCCCCGACGGTGTGCGAGATGTCCTGCGCCGACCATTCCGCGGTTGCGCCCCCGGCGGTCATGGTGGCCATCGCCCCGAGTACCTGCGGCAGTGACAGCCCGGCATTCTGCGCGGTGGGCAGCACGGAGGGGAGGGCGCCCGCGAACCCCTGGTAGGTCATCCTGCCGAGGCCGACCGCCGTGAGGCTCGCGTTCGCCGCCTCGGTCGCGTACTTCGCCTGCTGCGCCGCCGACTTCTGGGGGCCGCCGAAGTAGTCGTTCAGCAGTGTCGTCTCGGCGGCACTGGCTGTCGAGACGTCCGCGCCTTCGGCGAACGCGGCCTCAGCGGTCGGCTTCAGGACCGCTGCCGCGTTCGCGCCGTGGAATCCGGCGCTCTGCGTCCAGTACTCGCCCTGCTCAAGGCTGGCCTGGGACGTGGCGGCAGGCCCGGACATTCCCAGCAGTGCCGATTCATCGCCCGGCACGTTCTTCAGGGACTCGCCTGCTGAGGTGTACCAGCGGGTACCCGCTGACTGCAGCTGCGCCGCCAGGTAGGTCCCGTACCCGACTGCCCCCGCGACGCCGAGGGCGAGCATGTGATACTTCCCGGCGGACGCCTCAGCCGATGCGGCAGCATCCTCGGTGGCGAGCTTCCGCGCCCTGATCCCCTGCGCTACCGCCGCGTCCTGCTCGACGCTGGTCGTGCCGAGCGCCGCGTAGGAGTCCGCGGCGACCCCGTTGGCTTTCGCGATCCCCAGGGTCGCCTCAGCCTGCCCGGCCGCGTAGATCCTGTTCTGGTCCGCGGTGATAGCCGCGGTGTCCCGCATCCATGCCAGGGACTCCGCGGTTTCCTTGGTGACGGCACCCTGGGCCTTCAGTGCATCGCTGGCTGCTGCTGCTGACCCGGCGACCGTGGCGTTGGTTTCCGCGACTGCCTTGCCCGCGTCGGCGAGATCACCCTGGGTCGCTGCCGTGTCTGCGGAGGCGACCCCCAGTCCCCTGATGCCGGCGGCGGCAGGGTCAGCGGACCCGGCGATCGCGTCGTTGCTGTCGGCGACTGCCTTCCCTGCGTCGGCTACCCCCGCCAGGCCGTCCCGTGCCCCGGCGGCAGTATCGGCGACGCCTCTCAGCTCGTCCGCTACGGCCCCGGCCCCGGCTGCAGCTTCCCCGAGGCCCTTGCCCGCATCCCCGACCGCGCTGAGGCTCTCAGCTGCTGAGGCGCCGGCACCATCGAGACGCCCCAGGGAGGCGAGGATGGAGGACACGGCCGAGTCGACGGCTCCGGCCGCAGACTCCATGGAGGCAGCGAGTCCGCCGAGGCCGCCCGTCTCAATGGGCTTGCCGAGTGCCTCCAGTGCCGCGTCGGCCTCTACCGCAAGATTGCGGTAGGCGGCGGCGAGGTCCTGGATCTCGCCGACAGCACCGCCGGCGGAAACGGTGATGGTGGTGGAGATGTCGCCCATGGCTCACCCCCGGCACGGAGAGATCTGGGCAGTGGAGGAAAAGGGCGGGTCAGCCGAGGAACTCGTCAAGGACCGACTGGGCGATGCCGTCCATCTGGCCCTTCGCCGCCGCCTGGGCCTTCTCCACGTAGTGGGCGCCGGCCTGGGTCACCGAGAGAGGGAACCCGCCGCCCCCCCAGTGCAGGGTGTGGGGGCGCATGCCCTTGCGGCCCAGGCCGCCGTGCGCGGTGATCGTCCCGCCGTTCTCGCGGAACTCGGCGTAGATGATGTGCGGGGACACCTTCGCCGAGGCGAAGGTGCCGCCGCCGCCGGCACTGTCGATGGTCTCGGACCCGGCGAGTTTCCCGGTCCGCTTCGGCGTGACAATCCGCAGGATCGCCAGGAAGTCCCTGGCCTGCTCCCGGACCACGTCGACGGCGAGACCGGCATCCATCCGCTCAGCGACCGCTTCCCAGTGCGCGGCGAGGTCGTCATACGCGGACATGGCGGTCCCCCTCTCACCAGCGTCCGGGGAAGAGGGATTCAAGGCACCGGGCGACCGGGTCCAGCCATTCCGCTACCTCGGCCGGGTAGTCATCCGGGGTCCGGGGATGCAGGAAGTGCCGGACGATGTGGATGCAGTGCGTTATGGTTCCGGCGTCTGCTCCGGCTGGGGGGCAGAGGCATCCGTGCTGGAGGTAGGTGCGGAGGTGGGCGTGCTCTGGTTCCGTTTTGGGCCGCCGCCCACGAGGCGGTTAGAAGCCTCCAGTCCCTTCTCGTCCAGGGCGGTGACGATGTCCAGGTCCGTCTCGTCCCGCATCCCCGGCGTCCACGGCAGGGCGAAGCGGGAACTGGAGGTCAGCAGCCTGCCCAGCACCGCGTCGAGGAGCGTGATGTTGTCCTCGACGAGGAGCTCCGCCGGGACCGCCGGGACCTCCAGCATGACAGCCGAGTTGGCCGGGTCCGGCCCGCTCGTCGCGGGCTTCGCTGTCCCGTTCTCCCGCCGGAGCTTGTCACGGAGGATGAGGTACCACTTCTGGTCCCCGCCGGTCAGTTCCGTGCGGATCTCCGCGTACTCGCCGTCGCCGAGATCGATCTTGTCTGGCATGTGCCTCCGGTGCTTTCCGGGAGAAAGGAAAACGCGCCCCGAGGTACCCGGACGCGCACGGATTAGACGTGATGGAATGGTTACGTTCAGTAACCGGGCACGGCGTTCACGAGCACGAGCTGGCTCGGGGTCGTCCCACCGCTATTTCCCGCTCCCGTGCTGCTGGAAATGAAGGACCCCGAACTTTCGTATCCCCAGAAATTCTTCTGGGCGGTCAGGGCAGCCGACTCATAGCCGGTGAGCGTCGAGTTGATCGTGAGGGATGCCAGGCTCGCGCCGCTCCCGCCGTTGCTGGTCGTCCAGGTGAGGGCCGCCTGGTTGTTCGCCAGGAGGTTCGTCAGCTGACTCTCGTCAATGGCCGGCGCGATGGTCATCTTCCACGAGCCGTTGATCGGGCCCCGGCCGAAGAAATAAGGGTCCTGCACGCCGTCAGCGGTCGGGTCCGTATCGTTCTTCCTGGTCCACGTACCAGACCAGGCTGCGATCTGGTTCACCAGGCTGGACGCCTGACTGACCGTGCTCTTCCACGACGGGTCCCCGGTGATGGGGGAGATGGTGCCGGACAGGGTGGACCCTGGCGCGACCTGCGTCCGGGACGTCAGCTTCGCTGTCCAGGTGAGCCACCCGTCCGATTTCGCGGAGATGGTGATCTCGTCCACGATCGAGTAGAGGAACTCGTCCGCGTAGTACGAGCCTGACCCGGCTGGGGTGTTGACATGCCCGAGGGTGTGCGTCGGCGGCTGGCAGGACGCCGCGTACAGACCGGTGCCGCCCGTGTTGAGCAGGGCGAACGTGTGAGTGAACGGGGCGACGACCGTGACGACGGCGACACTGGCGAGGTGGGAGAACCGCAGCGGGGTGCCGGCGTTCAGGACGATGCTCGTGGACGTGCTGCCGGTCCCGACGGTGACGATCTCCGCGTTGACGCCAGTATCAACCTGGACGTAGGTCCCTGCTGTGGCGGCAGTGCCGGTGGTGACCGGGATAGCTGCCGCACCAGCGGCCAGCGGTGACGCTGTCGACGTCCACGTCGGCGTCGACGCGGTGCCCACGGCGTAGTAGTCGCCGAACAGGTTGTACAGGAAATGCCCGATCGTGTCCGCGTACAGCGGCGACTCAGGGATCGTGTGGGTTGCCCAGCGGGGACCCTGCTGCATGTTGTGCAGTTCCGCCATATCCCCCCACATCGAGTTGTCCTTCAGGGGGTTGACCTTGTTCTCCGGCTTGAAGACCCCGCACTTGACGGCAGTGAACGAGGTCGCCACCACGGCAGGGGACGGTTCCTTGCCGACGACGACGTACGCCGGGGCGACGGGGTACGGCGTGGTCGGCGGGCTGATCGTCACTTGGGCTCCTCGGTGGTCTGGGCGGGCACGGTGACGGAGGACACGGCGGGATCCGCGGTGCGTTTCGGGGAGCGGCCTGGCGGCTTCGTCTCGCCGCCTGGCTCACCGGGCGGTTCCGCAGCGGGGGGCGCGAGCAGGACGTGGTCCTCGTTGCCGGCGACGGGCAGCCAGTGCACGTCCGGGGGCTCCTCGAAATCGCGGATGTCACCGGGTTCCACATCGCCGGCCAGCTGGCCCGCTGTGTCGCGCAGGACCGGGTACCTGCCGCTGGGGCCGGTATAGAAGTGGTCGGGCACAGTGCCTCCAGAAGGGCGCAGCGAGGAGAGAGGTGGGACGATGGCGGCCATGAGGCGCCATCCGCGATGGATCAGGACCACTGCCGCGCCCGGACTCCCGCGCGAGTCATGGGTGCAGGTCGATGAAGGCGAGTACGCCGAGCAGGTACAGGTGCTGGCCTCACGCCCGGCCGCGCTGAAGATCGGCCGTGTCCGCTGGCGGCACCGGCTCCTGTGGGCGGCGCAGGGGCTCCCGGCGCGGGCGTGGCGCCGGCTGCGGTCTGCCGCGTGGCGTGCGATGCACTGGCGGCATGACGGCGTTGCGGACGGCTTCGGGTGGGAGGACTACGAGTGAGCGGTGAGCAGGACCCTGCCGCGTGGCTGCGACAGCAGATCGAGGCCGACGCCGGCTGGACGGCCCCCCCGCCGCAACGGCTGCAGCAGGCGCTCAGCAGGGGCGAGCTGAGCATCAATGACGTGCGCTGGGTTCCGTTCTCATCCGCGCTGATGGCCGCTGACCGTGAGGCGAAGCTGGCCATCCTGGGCGAGCTGGCCGCCGCGAAGGCGAGACGTGATGCCGAGCGGGACGACTATTCCCGGTGGATTGCCGGCGAGACCCGGGGGGAGCGGCCCCGGTTCCCCGGACCTGCGCCTGAGGTCATCGCGGGACTGGAACGTGCGGTCTGCCTGCTCGCCACGGGGTACCGGCATCGTGAGGGGTACGCGGAACACTGGGGCACCACGGACATCAGTAACTCTGGTTCCAGTAGTTACTGAGGATCACGCTGCTGACCCCGTACTCGCTGGAGTCCGTCAGGTTCGCGATGCCGGACAGCCTGTACTCGGCGGTGACGTAATCCTCTTCGAGGCTCACGCTGCCCTGCGTCCACCCGGACCGGGAGAGGGTGACTGTGATCGAGCAGCCGCCTTGCAGGGCCGGCTGGGCGAGCGTCCACACCGCCGGCTCCTGGATCGCCTCCCGGTACAGGTTCAGGTCCGCCGCCGTGTCGAAGATGGCCTTGTATGACCCTGCGGTCCGCAGCGGCCCGGCGCCGATGAACAGGGGGGCCTGCTGGCCGTTGCAGCACGGGAAGATGCCGAGCTCGCGTGTCAGGGGCAGGTCAAGGGAGATGCCCCGGGCCGAGGTGCCGCCTGCGGTGGTGATGCCCCATCCCCATCCGGCGGGAGGCTGGGCGGCGGTCTGCTCCTCCGCGGACGTCGCGACGGCGACGGGCGGCATGCCGTTCCAGGTGGAGACGAGCCGGGCGTACCCGCTCTGCTGGACCTGGAGGCGGACGCTGCCGAGGATGCAGCCGGGCCAGCCGAGCTGATCCACCCCGTCATCCGTAGTCAGCGAGTACGACGGCCAGATCGTCGGAGGGCCGTAGACACGGTCCTGCTGGAACAGGTGGGTGGCCTGGGACTGCGCGGGGTCGCCTTCGCCGTGGCCGTACAGCAGGGCAGTCGTGAGCGGGACGAGGTAAGGCCCGGTCCCGGCCGGGGTTCCGGCCAGCGCGTACTCCAGCATGGCGCCTGTGCCGAGCATCAGGACCGAACCGGCGGGAGGCGCCGCGGCGAGGCTGACAGCGTTCATCCCCGCTGATGCCTGCGCCGCGAACGTCGTCACGGTACCGGCCGTGAACTGGTCAGTACCGATCATCGCCCGGTACAGCCACCCGGCCCAGTCCGGGTAAGCCTGGGTTGTTATCGTCCAGTCTGACCAGTACGGGCCCTGCTGGATGTCCTGCGTATCAGTGTCGGTGCCCATCAGGGAACGGTCGGTGAGCTGGGTGATCGCGGACCGGTACCGGGTGCCGGTGCTGAACGGGACAGTGAACGAGGGGGCAACGTAGACGGCGTCCGAGGATTCGGCGGCGATGCCGAGCCTGGCGGTGGCGGACAGGACCGAGTACGTCACCGGCACCCCTAGCTGGGATGATGGCGGGATGGGTAACGGTGACCTGATAGCGCAGACGCGACAGCAGTACGAGGCAGCGGCCGAAGCAGGCTGGCAGCGGCTCCGCCTGGCCGGCGGCTGGCTGTGGACCCGGCTGGCACCTCAGCCGCCGGCTGACGGCGGACTCCTCGCGCCGGGCGGGGTGCTGATCGGCGTTGCGGCCGGCGGCATCATCAGCGCGACGCGGGCTTGGCTCGGCGCGAGGCGCGGAGCCTGGCGGGATGAGTAACGAGCCGCCGTCACTGGCCATGCCGGGCGTGGTGATGACGGACTGGCTGGGTCAGGCGTACGGCGTCGGCGACACGGTGCTGTACCCGGCGATGTCCGGACGGTCACCGCAGATCGTGATGGGCGCCGTGACCGACATCGGCGTCTGGTACCGGGGCGACGACTACGACTGGGTCCGCGCCGGGAACGACGCGGAACTGTCCGGCCGCAGTCAGGTGCAGACCAGGGTCATGATCACCCCGGAGCGGACAAGCCGCTGGCAGCAGCATTACAGCGGGCCGGACGGCAGCGGCGAGCACGCCGCGATCGGCTTCGTGTACAAGGAACCGCAGCATCCGGTCACCTTGACAATCACCGGCAACATCACGAAGTGGCCTGGGGACCAGGATCTCCCTGCCGGCGGAAAGGGAAGGATCCTCTGATGCCTGGCGTGCTCCATGACCAGCTGGCCGGTTACGCACGCCGCTCAGTTGAGCGGCACAGCGAATGGGACGGCCCGCATGCTTTCGAGATCCTGTGCCGTGAGGACGGCGAGATCATCCCGAGGGTGTACGCGTGCATCATGACGGACGTCTCGCCGCAGCAGTACCCCGCCCTCATGCGGGACATGGTGTACGAGTGGATCCGGGACCACCCCGGCGAGCCCCCTTACGCCTTCGCCCTCTCCTCCGAGGGCTATGCAGCGGCAGAGCCCCCCCCCCGCTGCCCCGCAGGCCGAACGTGACGCATACTGGCAGGCTGCCCGGACACCGTGCGGGTTCCGTGACCTCCCCGGCACCCGGGAAGAGTTCGCGACCTGGGTCGTGGACGTCCACGGCCGGGGCTGGCGGGCCGGGCATTACCGTGACGATCCCGCCATCATCAGCGAGAGCAAGCACGCACCCGGGACCCTCCCCGCGACCGCGATGATCAAGGGGTTGCAGAAAGTCGCCTACGCGACCGGGATGAGCGAGTACGGGCTGCACGGACCGCGGGGCCAGTGGAACTGACCAGGCCGGCTAGCTATCGTCCCTAGTTGCTGGCCTCGTAGTCGTCAATGGTGTAGGTCATGACGCCGCGGATCTCTTTCGCCGCCAGGATGGTCGCGTCCGCCGGCTCCTGTGCCCAGGTGATGTCCGGCTGCCCGCCCGAAGGCGCGACCGCAGCACTCAGGAACCGGCCTCCGTGGGACTTGTCGCCGAGGGGTCCCGCTACCCGCTGCCGCAGCAGCTCCACCGCCGCGTCAAGGTCAGCCTGTGTCTCCGCTGCGATGCTCGACGAGCCCGGGCTTGACCGCAGGACGGGCCACCGGATGTCGAGCCGCATCTCGTAGCGGGGCCGGGTCCGCTGGTTCGCGGGCCGGATGTTCTTCCATCCCGGTTCGCGGGTGACGTAGATCGCTGCCTGCTGGGTCCGGGTCGCTGCCGCGTTCGTGTAGGCGGCGATGATCAGCCACGGGCCCCCGGCAGTGGACGGCAGGAACGGGAGGGAGTCACCTGAGGTGGTGTTCAGCCACGCTGTCTCGCGGGCAACGGCTGTGGCAGTGGACACGTGAACGCCCCCGTCCCGGTCAGCGCCTGTGCTTCCTCGCCGCCGTCTTCTTCGGCTTGGCTGCCTTCACTGTCTTCACCGTGGCCTTGCGTACCTTGCCGCGTGCACGGCGTGCCGTCGCCATGACCGGCCACCCCTCTCACCGGGCGGATGCCTAGGATGGCGGGATGGGACTGACCCGGAGCGAGAGAGATGCGGGACTGCAGGCCCTGTATGACCAGGTCCCTGCGATCCCGGACTGTGACGGCAGCTGCTGGACGACGTGCGGGCCGATCGAGATGTCGGACCGGGAACGGCAGCGGATCCGGGAGGCCGGGTTGCGGATCACCCCGTACCGGGAGGCGCTCGCCACCGGCGGGAAGTTCACGTGCGACGCCCTCTCCAGCGGGAAGGAGTGCGCAGTCTACAGGCCGCTGATCTGCCGGCTGTGGGGGGCGTCGGAGGGCTTGCGGTGCGTGTACGGGTGCGTCCCCGAGGGCGGCTGGCTTCCCGATGCCGAGATGTTCCGGCTCCTCGCCGAGGCGGCCCGGGTCGGCGGCGGGCCGCCGATGCGGATCCCGGGCGACGCGGAGATCCGCCGTATCGCTGGACGCGCCCAGGCCCTGGACGAGGCGATCGCCGCCCGTGCTGTCCCGGCCGCGTTCCGGCGCCGCAGTGAGTGACATCGCGGCGAGGGGCGGGCTGCCGGCGGTCCAGGACACCGCCGGGTACGGGCAGCTGCTCGGCCAGTACCTCGAGGTGCGTTCGGTATCGCAGGATTTCCAGGCGGCCCGCCCGGCGATGGTGATCACCGGGGCGCTGCGGCCCGCCGCCGGCGTGGACGATGCGGGGGCGGTGCGCCGGTCGTTCCTGGACAGCCTCGATGCGGTCCTGGCGATCCTCGCTGAGGCCGGGGCACGGCATTACCATCATCCGGAGCTCATCATGCACGGCCAGGCCCTGGTGGACCCGGGACCAGACGGGGAGTTCACGGGGCTGGAGTGCCTGATCCGGATCAGCCTCTACCGGGAGACCACGTGATCCCGGAGCTGGCGCCGGGCGAGGATGAGGAGGCGGAGTTCGCCCGGTATGCCGCCGAGCTGCCCGGCCCGTCGTGCCTGGACGCCTATGAGCTGCTGGTGACGGACGGGCGGCGGCGCATGCTGCGGCTGCGGAGGCTGGCGGGCAGCTGGGAGGCGGTCGGGGCGGCGCTGGAGGGTGCGCTGAGGCAGCTGGACCGGGAACTGCGGCATGAGGTGCCGGACTGGCCCGGCCTCACCTGGAGATTAGGGCCGCATCCACTGGGCGAGGGCCTTCAGCGCGTCGTTATACAGGACGTCAGGGTCATGCGGAGTGCCGACCGGCTGGAGCTCACGGGCGATGATGGAGGCGGTCATGTACTTCCCGGCCCGGACAAGATCCGCGGGATAAGGTGCGTACCCGCCGCCGTAGGTGACCCTGGCCAGTGACCCGATGGGGATGTACTGGCCCAGCTGGAACCACACATGCCCGGAGTCTGTCTCGGGGCCGGTGTAGTTCGCTGCGGTCAGGTCCGTGGATCCGCCGTAGGACCGGACGATGGTGATGCTGACGCTGCCGTAGGCCCACAGGTCGGGGTAGCGGGGTGCGTACTCGTTCAGCCACAGGTGCCTCACGAGGGTGGAGGCGCCGAGGGCCTGGGCGTAGGAGCGGCCGAGAGTGCCCTGCAGGTCCATCGGCAGGTTCGCGGCGTCCTGGTACTCGTCAGGGTCCATGCCCTCGCACCGGTGGGTCTCGGTGAGGGCGGTGAAGGGTGCGAGGCGGCGTCCGCATCCGGATTCGCACTGCCGGGTGGCCTCGGCGAGCATGTCGGCGAGGGCACCAGGCTTGACCTGGGCGGCGAGGTCCCCGAACGGTCCTTCGGTGAACTGGGCGGCGGTGCACAGGGGGGCAGGACAGTCCGCCATCGTGACCCCCTGTCACGGTATGGTCACGACTGCGGGGTAAGCGTGCATGCGGCAGCGGCCACGCCATAACCTGCTACCCGGGCAGGAGGAGACTGGCGTCCTTCCTGCCGCGCGGGTGCTGGGGGGAGTCCAGCCCGTGCCCTCCGCCGGTATCAGGAGCGGGCGGAGGGCACACCGCACCCCCCTCAAGGAGGCGGCGTGCCAGTCGGCCAGCGGACCTGGACCCCCCGAAGTCAGGGAATTCCGGCTGCGTCAGGTCCGGGAACACGTCCTGGTCCTCGCAGGCCTGCCAGTCTCGGCGAGCTCAACAGCGCACTCGTGACACAGGGCCGGGCCGCCGCACCGGGCCAGCGCACCGTCCGGCCGTGGCGTGACGTGGCCATGGCCGCCCAGCACCGGCTTACTTCCCGGTTCCGGGCTTGGCGGCGGCCCGCCTCTTCGGTGCCGGCTCTGTCACCGCGTTGACCGGTGCCGGGGAAGGCTCGGTCACCTCGGAGCGGCCTGCCGCCGGCTCGGTAACCTCCGGGTCGTCCGGTTCCGTTTCCGGCTTCTTCTCGGGGATGACCTCGGTGAACCGGGCCGGGTCGATCCGGAGGAGGTCGGCTGCTTCCTGCGCCGTGACCTCAGCGACGGAGCCCGCAAGCGGCCAGGTGGTCCCGTACGAGGACGCGCCGGGCACGGTGGATCGAATGAACGGCATGCCGTTACCAGCACTTTCTCACGTAAAGGGGGGGTGCGGCCGGTGCCCCGGCTGTGCGCTCCGGGGCACCGGCGGCCGGGCAAGCATAATCCCGGTGCCCGCCAGGGCTACGGCACGGTGAAGGGTGGCGTGAGGACAGGTCAGAACAGGGAGGGCTGGGCTGCTGCACGCTGGGCGGGTACGGCGGCTGCTATCTCCAGGTCGCCGTGCCAGGCGCGGATCCGCTCGCATTTGGCCCGCAGCCGCTCCTGGTCCGCATCCCACACCGGGACCAGCCCGGTGCCGTCGGCCGGCCACAGCATCGCGGTTTTCCGGCGCCGGCACCGGTCCGTGTTCTCCCGGTGCGTGACCGGCTCAGTGCACCACGGCCCGACATGCCGGCGGTGCGGATCCCCGGCACCGCCACGGCACTGCAGGTCCGCGGTGTGGCACAGGTGATCCATCTGCAGCCCGGCAGGGATCGGGACGAAGAAATGCTCCCAGGCGACCCGGTGCGCGAGCAGTTTCCGCCCGCCGAGGGTGAAGGTGCCGTAGCCGCCCTTGTTGACCCCGGCGGTCCAGATCCAGCATCCGTCAGGGAGTATCTCTACCTTGGCCAGGAATCTGGCAAGGGTCCTGTCGTCCGTTGCGATCTGCCCCGTCTGCCCCGTCTGGGCGGTGCCCCGTCCCCTAGGAGTGGGTTCACCACGTTCCAGGGGACGGGGTACCGCTATGTCCGGGACATCCTACCAGGGTTGCCGGTTCTGTGTTCACATCGAACGAAGCACCATCGTTGCTGGTAGAAGACCTTTCAGACCGCGACTCCGACCCGGCTTAGCCTGCCCAGATAACGAGTGGCCCGGGTCGCGAGGCACATATCCCCGATCAGCGCATACGGCAGCGTGTCCGGTGCGCTCGTGGTGGGATACACGTCCACAGGCATGCAGTCGCGCACCCAGGGGCGGATGATGTTGTTCCGGTCCCGGGATACCAGGTAGATGTTCTCCAGGCCGCTGGCGAGCGGGTACATCCCGGTGTTGGTGCCGTAGTACTGGATCGGCAGGGTCGCCGGGACCGTCGCGCCGTTCTGCGGGACCAGGGCCGCGCCGGTGTCGATGATCGACGTGGTGGTGTAGGGGGTGACCCCGTCGGACTGCAGCGCGAACGCCGCGTCGACATACCCCAGGAACGTCTCACCGCCGGATGCGGTACCGCGGTACACCTTGTAGGTGATCGCGGCCTGGGAGTCCTGGCCGGTCGGTGCCGAGAACGACAGGGTGATCGTGCTCGTTGCCGTCCCGGACCCGGATTCCTGCGACACTTCCGCGCAGGGCAGGATCTCACCCTGACGGGCGATGACCGGGGAGATCTTGTAGTAGTACGTCGTCGACGCCGCGATGGAACCGCCGGTGGTCGCGGTCGTGGTCGTGACCGCGCCCATGGCATAGTTCCGGCTGGACAGGAAGCTCGTCTTGACCAGGGGAATGTCGCGGTAGGACGGGACGAGGAGACCAGCCTCGATCTCCACCTTGTCGTTGAACCGCTGCTGGTTCAGGAGCAGCTGCGCCACCTTGGAATGCGCGGTGTTCGACGCGACGATCATCCACGAGTCGTCGAACACGCTCATGGCGGCGTTCGACTCCACCATGTCGATCAGCTCATCGAAATGCGCGAGGGTCAGGGAGTTGCCGCCCTTGTCGATGGCGTTCTGGTACGCGCCGGAGTACTGGCTGATCTGGGTGTCGAACCCGTCGAACTGCGGGTGGGCGCCGTTGAGGGTGGATGCGGCGTTACCCCAGCAGATCGCGGTTTCCGCGTCCCAGTAGTAGCCCCGGATGGAGCCCTCGATTTCCGTCTGGCGCAGGTCCCCGATGACCTGCTGGGTGACTTCCTGCGCGAACCCGGTCACGGCACCCACGACCTGCAGGTGAGCCATGTTGAACGAGTTCTGCACGAACGTCGAGTTGGTGACGGGCTGCGCGCCGCCGTCCTGGACGAAGCCGCCGTTGGCGACCTGGGTCCGCTGGTTGAAGTAGTACGTGTTCGATCCCCACCGCTGCGCCGGGATGGCGCGTACCAGGGGCGCGTAGCGGCGCTGGTACTCCAGGAGGATGGGGTCGATGATCTTGGGGATAAGGGCGGACGCGCCTGCGGCGGTCAGTGCTTCCCTGAGTTCGGAACTCACGGCGGTTTTCCTCTCCGGGCATGAGAAAAGCCCCGGCGCGGTAGTGCGCAGGGGCTAGACCATTGCTGCCGGATCGGCACCAGGCAGAGCTCATGCCTGCTGGCGGTCAGGAGTTACACAGATCGGTAAAAGCGGGGGTGCTGGTGGTGGTTTCCCCGGTGCCCGGCCGTGACAGTGCCAGGCACCGGCACCGGGGAACGCCTCCGGCCGGGGCCGGGGTCAGGCAGCCGGGCGGGACTTGTCCCGGAAGACATGGCCGAGCATCACGGTCCCGGCATGCTGGGTCCACTCGCTCTTGGTCATCTCGTGCGGTGCCTTGTCCGGGAAGGTGGCCGGCATCCCGTGCGCGTTCAGGCCCTCCTCCGGAGGGGTCTTCGCGGTGTGCTCGCTCACCGCGCCGCCCGCGGCCAGGCCCTTGCGGGCACCGAGGCCGCCCGGCTGCTGGGTGAGCCGCTGGACTTCCTCGGTGACGCGCTCGCTGACGAGCCGGCCGATCCGCTCCGCCTCGGTTTCCGTGACCGCCGCCGCGGCGGCTGGTGCCGGGTCGGCTGCGGGGGCGGGGGCGGGCGCCGCCGCGGGCGCGGACTCCTGCGCCGGGGCCACGGGCGCCGGCCCGCGGGCTGCGGCGAGGAGCTGCGCGAACTGGTCACTGGTCAGCGTCACAGCTGCTGGTGCCGCTGTCTCCGTGGTGGCCGGGGCTGGGTCGGTGGTTGGGGCAGCGGTCTGCCCGGCCGCCTCACTGGTGGGCTCGCTCACAGCGGGCTCCTCTCCTTCGGGGGTGGCGGCGGCCGGATCGGGCGCCGGGGTATCGGTGGACTCTGCCGGGGGATCCGGCTCCGGGCCCTCGTCCGGGGCGGTCTCCGCCGCGCCGGCTGGCCCGGTCCCGTCCGGGCCTGCCGGTACCGGTGCAGGCTGCCCGGCCGGGGGTTCCGCCGGGGGTTCCGCCGGGGGCAGGCCGATCCCGGCCCGGAACTGGTTCAGGGTCCAGTCGCCGGACCGTTCACGGAGCTCACGGAACGTCGCCAGGTTCGCCGCGTCCTCCGCCGGCTCAGCGGGTGCGTCACCGTTGGGGTCGGAGTTCGGTCCGACGCCGGGCACGTCGACGTCACCGTCCATGTCGGGGTCGAGGGCGGCCAGTGCCTTGCAGGCGGCGTCCGCGGCGGCGCGGAGGATGACGTCCAGGTCGGCGGGGTCCATGCAGTACGACGACAGGTCCATGGTGACCGGTCCGTTCGACGCACGGACACACCACGAGCCCGCGGTGGACGGGTTCCCGCCCATCCACTCGGTGACCGCCTCGGAGACCTGCCAGGCAGGGGCGATCGTCCAGCCCTCAGCGGCGACGGTGACACCGAAGCCCTTGAGGGCCTTGATGATGCGGCCCTTGACCCGCTTCAGCTGCGCCGGGGTGTACGCCTTGGCGTTGTCACCCTGATTGATGAAGGACCACGCCGCTTTCGCTAGAACTTTCGAAGACACGTCGTAGCGCTGCTTCTTGTCCGCCTGATAGCCAGGGTCGGCCCAGACGTGGCCGGCACCGGACAGGCCAGAGTCCCGCTTGCCCATCGGCACCGTCGCCGAGGCCTCGGCCAGGCCGTTGCGGAGCACCGGGACAGGCTCGGCTGCGAGCAGGTCCCGGTAGGCAGCGGCGAGCCCGGCGAGAGCCGCTGCCGCTTTCGGATCGGCCGCGGCGATCCCTTCCGCCAGTCCGGTGGCGAGGGCCGCCCCGGGCCCGGGGGTTTCCTCGGTGAATGTCACCAGTGCCTCCGGGGCTGTCTCGGTGATGAGCACGCGGTCATCGGTTTCCGCCGTCTCGGTGGCGCCGCCGGCTGTGTCCTTCGCCCAGGCGAACGCGTCGATCCTGGCGCCCGGAACCCCCGGTGACTTCGTGTAGTCAATTCCGTACAGATTGAGATCGTCGGCGACCTCGACCGGCGACCCATCCGGTCCTGTCTCGCGGCGGACCTTCCCCACCCACGCACCCCGGATCGAGGTGTTCCGCAGGTAGGCGGGCCGGCCGTCGCTGGTGTCGACCAGGGCGGCGATCGTCCGGCCATGCTCGGTGTCGGCGATGTCCGCGGTGTACCGGGCTGACCCGTCCTCGGCGAGGGTCATCGAGGTGACCCGCCCCGTGATCCTGGTCGAGTCATCCTCGGCCGCGTGATGAGTCAGGTTCGTCAGCGGCTCCTGCTGGCCGGTGAGATACATGCCCTCGCCGCTGATCTGCTCCTGTGCCCGTGCGACCATCCGGGCGATCGCCTCACGGGTGTACAGGCGCCGGTTCAGGGAGACGCCGGGGACCAGCGCCACACCGCTGACGGTTGCTATGCGCCGTGCCACCGGCGTACCTCCTCTGCTTCGTCCTCTTGGTCCGGGCCGGGTCAGGAGTAGCCGATGGTGACGGCACCGGACGTGATGGTCCCCGACGGGTTGGAGAGGTAGACGCCGCTGACAGCGGGCAGGTCGATCGTGATCACCGTGCCGGCGACGTTGAGCGCCGTCGTGGCGACGGGGAGGCTGTACAGGAGAGTGCCGGACGCGGCGGACACGCTGTCGTACAGCGACAGGACCCCGCCGGACCCGGCGAGGGCGGTGGTGACCACCAGCTTCAGGACCCGGCCGGGGCTGCCCTTGATCACCTGCCCGGTGAGGGCCGAGGTGAGGGTGACCGGGGTCGTGAACGCTGCCTGGCCCGGGTAGCCGGCATCGTCGTAAGTGGTGGTAATACCGTTCTTGGCCATGGGGAACTGACCGCCTTCCTAGCGGCTCGTGATGTGCGGGGGGACAGGCGGCCTAGGGGGCCGGGGAACGGGCGGCGGTCAGCGGCCGAACAGGGCGATCCCGGCACCGGTGAACGACCCGGTGCCGGCCGTCCACGCGATCTGGCCCCACATGGGCAGGACGAAGTTCGCGGTGGAGTAGCCGTGCATCCCGCCGGACACCCATTTCCCGGTGCTGCTCGCGGTGATCGCCGTGGTGGTCAGGAGGGGCCCGAACAGGTTCCCCTGGTCGTCATAGACGTTGAGTACGGCGACCAGGGACGGTGCGCCGCCCGCCGCGGTGCCGCCGTAGACGGACAGCCACACGTCGGTGACGTCCCGGAGGTCCACGGGGGTCTGGGCGGACGGGACACCCTGCCACGTACCGGAGTTCCCCGCCGCCGCCAGGGTCGTGGACGGCCCGGCGCTGGTCAGGGACCACAGGAGGCGGGCACACGGGTTGTAGATCGTCACGTAACCCAGCTCCCTGGCTGCTTGTCGTGCGGAGTCCCTGGACGGCGGGCTGGCTGCTTCACGGTGACGGGCTGGCCATCCGCGCGGCCTGGACCGCTGCCGCGTCCGGTGACTGCACGGGACGGCGGGGTTTTTCCCGCCACCGGTACGGCCGGAACTGGTTCGCGACCCGGACCGGTGCGATGAAGATGGCCTGGTGCGGTGTCCCGGCCCAGATGGCCCGCCCGGCGAGCTGCCCTTCCCTGGACAGGCGAAGGACATCCGGCTCACGCAGATGCGGCACCTGCTATCCCCCCAGCCCGAGGAACGATGCGGGGATCCGGCTGCGGGATACGAGACGGCACCTGCATCCGGGATGGCACGGGTACGCCGGGACCGTACTGGGGCTGTAGGGGCCGCCGTCCGCGTTGTCCTGGCATGCGGCACACGCGGACGCGCCCGCTTCCCAGGTGACCTCGATCAGGGCGCCGGTGACAGCAGCGGCCACCCGCCGCCACAGGGACAGTGCACCGCCGCCGATCGCGGCCCAGAGCCCGTTCCCGCCGAGGACGGCAACAGCCCGGACCTCGGTACCGCCCGCCGTCTGGACTGCGGCGCCCAGCATGTCCTCATAGGTGCCGTCGTCGGCGGCCTGCTTCGCGAGGACCCGGGCCAGGTCCACGGCCGCACCGGTGATGATGACGTCGAGGAGGTCCCTGGCCCGCCCCGGCAGCCCAGGATCGGCGGCGAGCCGGTCATACGCTGCCTGATAGGCGGCATCGGTGCCGAACCCGGTGTGGCCGTCCTGGGCCGCTGCCATCGCGAGTGCCCCGGCTTCGCCTTCCGCGGCGGCAGCCAGCAGTGCCGTCTCTATGGCGGCGAGGAGGGTGTCATGGCCGCGGGACTGGTAGATGCCCCGCAGCCAGCCCAGCGCCACCGCGGTGGCCTCGGTCCTCCAGAACTCCTGGTCCGCGCTCTCGCGGGGGAGGTAGATGGCGGCCCGGTAGCGGGAGATCAGCTTCCGGGTGTTCAGGGAGTGGATGCAGGTACGCCATGCGTCCAGGATCACTGCGAGATGCGCGGCGAGGAGGGTGCCGGCGCGGGCCTGGATCGCGGCCTGCTGGCCTTCGAGGAGGCCGATCGCCAGGATGGTCTCCAGGACAGCCGGGTCATCCCAGTGGCTGACGGCGAGGGCGGCGGCGGCGGTGCACCCGGCGCGTACCCGGGGAGTCATCGGGCCGCCGGACAGTGCCCACCCTGCCGCGTATGCCTCGCGGGCCGCGGAAACCACGGCGGCATCGGGCTGTTCGCTGGCCGCGAACGGGTAGTCGGTGCGGTCGCTTCCGTGCATCACCGAGACCGCGGGGAAAGTCACCGGGATGGTGGCGAGGCGGCCGACCGGGTCCTCGCCGTCCGGGCCGAGGTAGGTGAGGGTCAGGTGCGGGCAGTACCCGTAGACGGACGGGGAGGTGATCCCGCGGGCACCCAGCCGGTCCGCGGCGTCGCGGTGCAGGTCGTCGAGGGCGGGTGAGCTGGCCAGGGCGACGATGACGTCCTGGTCCCCGCCGGTGAAGCGGGCGTGGCCGGAGATGACGGCGGTTACCGGATCGCGGCGGGCGAGGATCTCAGCGACCGCCTTCAGCGCCTGCGGGTCCACGCCGGCGGCGTCGCCGGTGTAGATGACGGTGCAGTGCAGGTCGCTGGCGTGGAGGCCGCCCGGGATGGCGAGGTCGGCGGCGAGGTCGGGTGGCGGGTAGAGGGCGATCATGCAGGACCCGGAGTAGTCAGGCTGGTCCGCCATGCCAGCCTCCCCGCGCTCAGGAACCGGGGGACTGCCAGCTGCTCTGAAGCACACACAAGACAGGTGGCTTATTGTCGTGATTCTCTTGACAATAAGCCACGCGGGTAACTAGGCTGACCAGCACAGGAACCGCACCCGCAGGAGGCAGAAGATGAGCGTCATCACCGAGGACCGGACCGCCGGCAGCCGCACGATCAGCGAGGACGACGCCCGCGCCGCCGCCGCGATCCTCGACCAGATTTACAGCGGTCACGCCGAGCAGGCCGACCAGCTCGCCGAGCAGGCCGGCCTCGGGGACCTGTCCGAGACCCAGCTGGAGCACCTGTGCGGCTTCTTCGGCGTGCCCCTGATCTAGGCGGGGCCAGGCGCGATCCGGGTGACGGTGTGCACCACCGCCCCGAGGTCCGCGACCGCACCGTTGAGGGCGGTCAGGTCCAGGGCCGGGTTCGCTGCCTGCAGGGCCGCGAGTTCCGTCTCGATCTTCCCCGCCGCCACCCCGAGCGCATCGACCCCGGCGGCGATCCCCGTCACCCTGGCCGCTAGGTCCGCCTGCCCCGACAGGAGCTGGACTATCCTGCCGTCGATGGCTTCGAGGAGCTGCTGGACGTTACGGCAGCCGATCACGTACCCCACCCGCCGTCCTGTCGCTTTTCAAGCCCGGTAATGAGAAGAGGGGGGCCAGGTGGCGGTCCCGTCCACGCGCCCCGGCCACCGGGCTACGGGGGGAAGCCCGCGCGGCCGTGCCGGCTAATTCCGGCTCTGCAGGGAAACGGGGTGATAACCGCCCTTGCCGGCGCGTCGACCCGGCCCGGTCGTTAACTCTTAACCTGCTCCCTGCGGGATGATGGCAGGCTATGGACACGCCCGGCACCGGCTACTGCACCTGCACAGGCTGCCCGCCCGACGTCAGGAAGATCCTCTTCCACGTCTGGCAGCTGGAAACCTGGGCACGGGAGCAGGTCTTCGAGCCATGCGCCGATGATCCCGCTGAGTGCTGCGGCTGCGGAGACGCGATCACGCAGGAAGACCTGCTGTGCGACGAATGCCGTCAACGCGGCGGCATCAGCAGCACCGACACCCGCCGCATCACGACGTTCCTCGAAGCACAGCCCCCGGACTCAGCGCTGGCCCATTTCGCCCAGCTGCTGACCCGCCCGGGCCAGTAGCCAGAGCTGGCAGGCTCAGAGAGGGACAATGACCCGGTGAAGGCCGATCTCCTGACCGCTGCCGCCTTGTGCGTTACAGGCCGGCAAAAACGCCGGAACATACGGGGTTACACGTCGAGAGGAGGGTGATATGCCGAGATCAGGTGCAGCGAGAGAGCCGCTAGCCGGCCCCGAGGAGGTGGCCGAGTACCTCGCCATCCCGGCGCCGACGCTCGCGGCATGGCGCTCGCGGGGCGGCGGCCCGAAATTTGCCAAGATCGGCGTCCATGTCCGCTACAAATGGGTTGATGTCGACTCGTGGCTAGAGGACCGATTCGCCACCGGCAAGGGTGGGGTGGCCGCAGAATGGGAGCGCGGGAAGGGTTCCGCCGGCCGGTAACCCCGAAGAGGACGCTGCCACCGTAGCTCAACGGGCAGAGAATGACCGGGTCGCGCCCGAGGGTGACGGCATCAGCCGTGCCAGCATCCGGTAGTCAGCAAGGATGCGCTCAGCGAAACGGTCAGCCTCGGGCGTAACTCCGTAGTCGTAGCCGTAGCGGGGAAGGCGGCGGACACGAGGCCTGGCGCGGCACTCGGCTCCTGCCTTCGCCAGCCATGCGGGCGTCTCCCGGTCAAGGGCAGGAGGTGACGCGGGTGCGGGCGGTCGCTCGGTGAAGGTATGACTGGCCCCCGGCGGCGGGTAGAGGGGGTTCCCGTCCTCATCCTCGCCGGCGGGCTCACGGCTGGTGAAGGTGTGGGTCCAGGGAGGTCCGGGTTCGGGCTCTGGCCTGAAGACGCCATGCAGGAACGGTGCCAGCTTGCCGATATCACCCGGATACAGCACGATCTCCGGCCGCACATTCTGAGGCGACAGCGGGGGTGCCCACGCCACGGCCTCGCATGCTGCATCGAAGACTGCCAGGAAGTCGACCGAGCAGGACGGGGCGTCGCCGTTCATGGGGACGGCGAGGCTGTGGCCTACGGGCAGTTCCTCGTCCGGGAGTCCGCATCCGGGACAGGTCCACGTACCGTCGTCGGTCACGCTGCGGACCTCCCGGCATCGGCCAGGTCCCTTTCCGCCTCGCGCTCCGCCGTCAGCCTGGCCAGCGTCTCACCGAAGGTCAGGCAGTAATCCCGCCAGAACGCATCGTGCAGCACGCATTTCTGGCCGAGGGTGAGCCCGTCGTAAAGGGGACGGAAATCGCCGCCTCCGGTCTCATGCCAGCCTCGCCGGTTACACATCGCCCGTGTCTTCCGCCGGCCCGGGCCAGCACCTGGTGGGGGTGTCCGCGTAAACCTCGGAACGGTACGGGCTGCCCGGAGAGATGTAGTCACCGGCTCGTGCCGGCGGGAAAAGCGGCCCCGTCCAGGAGTCGAGGTACACCGGCCCGGCCGCTACCCCGGGCGTGATACCGGCCGTCATCCGGTCCGGCGGGGTCATCCCTATCGTGCCGGGAAAAGCCACGGTCGCTGCGGGAGGGAACGTGATCGTCCGGTAGTACCGCGGCACCTGGGCTGTGGTGCCCCGCGGCGGCTTCAGCGGGTCATGCCCGGTGCAGCCGTACCGGGTGCCGGCACCCCAGCCGTACTCGCACACGGCGGGTGCGGTGCAGTCACTGCAGGCCGTGTTCACAGGTCCCCCAGGGGTGCCGCGGACGCGGCAATAGGCGTCCAGTCGGCGGCGAGCAGGTCCGCGTGGGCGGGTGCCCAGGGCACGAACGCCCCGGACGGGGTGCGCAGCATCAGGTACGGCGAGAACGTCGCGGTACCCGCGCCGGCGGACTCCCTGACCGGGCCGGAGAAAATCCGGTCCCCTGGCAGGCTGAATCCTGGCGAGAGCGCCACCCACTGGCCGTACCAGCCGGCCCGGGCAGCCTTGCCGCCGGCACGCAGCACCGCGAGCGCTTCACCGAAATCCACGGGGCCTCCCAGAGGTCACCGGCATGTCCGGGTCAGTGCCTGCGAGGTGAGCTCGGCGACCGCCCCGGCCGGGGCGTCGCTGCGCTTGCATGCCTCGATGACATCGGCGGGGGAGATGCCGTCGAGGTCCGGGATCATGCCCGGGGTGATGGCATCGCGGTCATACCAGCGGGTGATCAGTTCCCTGACCTGGACGCTTCCGGCGTGCCCGAAATGCTCTACGAGGTCGACGCGGCCGGAGCGGATCACCGCGGGGTCGATCGCCTCGGGGGTGTTGGTGGTCAGGACGGTGAGGAGGCCGTGGGGAGTGCCGATCCCGTCGAGGGCGTTCAGCAGCCCGGACAGGGTGGCCTTGTCGACCCCGTCGTCGTCACGCTGGGTCGCGGCATGGAACACGTCGACGTCTTCGAGGAGCAGCATGGACCGGGGCCCGATCCGGTTCGCGACCCGGAGCAGCTCCCCGTCTTTCTTGACGTCGGCGAGGGGCAGGTACCAGACGTCCATCCCGAAATGGGACGCGATCGCCCTCGCTACCGAGGTTTTCCCGGTCCCGGGGGGCCCTTCGTAGAGGTGGCCGCGGTGCCACGGGATGCAGCGGCGGCCGTACTCGGCTTCGGCGGCGAGGAACCGGCCGACATCGGCGGTGAGCCGGTCCAGCTGCCCGGCGGGGAGGATGACGCTGTCCAGGGTGCGGGCGGGCACGTCGTCGAGGCGTTCCCAGTCACCCCACTTGTCGAGCATCCTGAACGCCGGCATGCTTTTCCGCTGGTGGCTGCGCTGCACGACACGGCTGATCTCAGCGAGGAGCGCGTCCCGGGCAGCGGCGGAGGTCATGGTGAACACGATCTCCGGTGGTTTCCACGGCCGGTCCTCGGTCCCCCCGGCGGGGATGCTGACGGAGACCCGGATCTTGCAGCCGCCGATCCTGACGGCCTGCTCCCGTGCCCCGTCGTAGCGGAGCCTGACCGCCGCCGCCTCTGGTACGGCGGGCCGGCCGGAGCTGGACATGGGGATGCATTCGCCGCGGCGGGACGTCCACGCGACGAGGGCACGCTGATCCTGGCGGGGCAGCAGCCCCAGCACCCATTCATGCAGCTCGTCGTATACGTCGTCGCTGCCGGGGACTTTCACCGTATAGGTGGCACGGTCCCGGTACCTGGCACGGGCAGCCCTGGCGAGCGGCAGGGCCATCTGCCCGGCGGCGAGGGCCAGGGCGACGCGTGGTGCGCGTTCCCGGAGGACCGACACCAGGTCAGCGGCGGGCCGGTCCCCGGAAGTGGCGGCCTGGGCGGGGTGGTCAGCTGTCATGATTCCTTCGCTAGTCGGCAGTGTCGAGCGGGAGGCCCAGCGCGGTGCAGGTGACGGCGGTCACCAGGCAGGATCGCGGCTGACATGGAACGGCCTCGCGCATCGCAGTGCCGTCTGCCGGAAGATCTGCACGTCATTTCCGGGCTTTGCGGGGGGCAAAGGTACCTGCACCACGTAGTCGCGGCCCTCAGCCCAGCCACGTGCGGCCAGGACGGAAACCACGGAGCGCGGGACCACCAGCGGGGCCGGTGCACTGCCGAGGGTGAAGCAGCCCATCATGCCTCCAGCCCGAACATGGCTGGCTGGACAGCCTTGGACAGCCGTACGCAGGTCAGTGCGAGTGCCTGCGGGTCACGGTCGACCAGGATCGCGCCGAAGCCATCCAGGGCCGCAGCCTCACCTGTGGTCCCTGTTCCGCTGAAGGGATCCAGGACCAGGCCACCCGGTGGTGTCACGAGCCGGATAAGCCAGCGCATCAGCTCGAGCGGCTTCACTGTCGGCCACGCCGTGCCGTCCTCGAGGCGGGGACGTTCCGACGCTGGGGCCTTGGCCTGATACCGGAAGGCCGGGAAGAAGCGGGACGCGCCCCCGGTGTCGGCGTAGCCTTCCGTGAAGGATCCCGCTGGCCGCGATTCATAGCCGAAAGCGGCACTCTGGTTGCCGTCACGGTCAGCGCCGCTTTTCCGCTTCGCCCGCACGATGCCGCCGGTAGGACGTGCACCGGACTGCCGGTCAAGTTCAGCTACCGGGCAGTCATTCGCGCACGACCACGCCTCGACCGTCTCCATGCCGTCCGCATCCTGATAGCCGCGCATCTCCGACTTATCCTGGCCGCCGATCTGGCCGTAAGCGTCGCGGTGTCCCTCCGGAGCGCTGGAACCTGGAGTGTTGGCGCCTTTCACGCGCCGCGTCCCGGTCATCTCGCAGGCTGCTGAGTGAGTCAGCAGGATGTTCGGCGGCCAGCGGCCAGCATCATGCGAATGTCCCGGAGTCATGCCGAAGTCCATCGCGCGAGTGCGGTTGCCCTCATGACCGCGATCCCCCGGTGCATCGTAGCCTCCGCTGCCCATCCGGCATCCGTCGATGTTCAGCGCGCCCGTGCCGTGCTCCAGAACGTTCGCCGCCACGGTCCCGGCCAGAGGCTTGCGTGCGACGATGACCGGCTCATGTGCTGGCTTGAGTGCGGTTCCCCAGCCATCCCAGCGGGCGGCGTCCTCGGTGGCGGGGGCGGTCAGGTCATAGTCCTCAGCGCCGATGCCCACGGGGCCGATGGCCGAGCGCGTCCCTTTCCCCTTGGCGCAACTCAGGACGGCGCGCTCCAGACGTCCCCAGTCTTCTGGGGCAAGGTGGGCCTTGAACTCCTCCCACCACTTATCGCCAGGCGAGTGGCCTTCCTTCGTCCAGTCGTCGAGGTTGCGGCCTGGCACGTTCATGCCAAGCTCTACCGCCATCAGCACGTAGTCGCGACGTTTCACTTTGTCGATGGCCTTGGACACGTCCAGTGATTTCGGGAAGCCACTGCCGTATATCCAGTGGATCGAATCGCGGATATCGAACCCCGCGTCCTCGATGCCGCACGCCAGCCGGTGCCATGTCCGCGTGCCGCCGAACGCCAGCAGGTGCCCGCCGGGCTTGAGCACCCGCAGGCACTCTGCAGCCCATGCCTGGCACCATGCCTGGAACGGCTGGCCTGCGACGTACGCCTCTGGCGTCGAAGTGACCGACTTGCCGTCAGCGGGGTTGGTCCGCTGGTCGACCCGCGTCCGGATCCGTGCAGCGGACGGCTTGAACGTATCCCAGCTACGGTGCATGAATTCCAGGCCATATGGCGGATCGCAGACGACCGCGTCCACGCTCGCGCTTGCCAGCGGCAGGCGGGAGGCGTCCCCGCGAAGAACGACGACGCTCACCTGCTACTCCGGTGGCCGGCCCTGACCGGACATCAGCTGTGTCGTCGGCTGGAATCCGGGAGCTTCCACCTTGGGTTCGCCGAGCCGCTCGACGGTCAGCACCTGATCCCGGTCTACCATCAGGGTCTCTGTGCCGGCGTCGTCGTGGAAGACCAGCATGCCGGGGAAGCTGGGGGACACCGCGAAACCGGCGGCGAGCACCGTCCTTGCGTTCCTGCTCTTGTCACGGAACTCGATCCGGTATTTCCGCAATGTGCTGCTTCCCCCGAGGGTCCGTGGCTTGTCAGCCGATGAGTTTCGGTATCAGGGCCGGCACGTCCTGTGCCCTGAGCGGATGGTCGATAAGGGACTGCGGCTCGGCCGCAGCTTCAGTACCTGGGAGCTGGTAAGGCTCCTCCTGCTGCGGCTGGCCCATCTGCGTCACCGTCCTCGCCAGGCCGGGCTTCTCCCATGGCACGCAGGTGCGCCCACAGGGCCAGGTTCTGGCGGTCAGCCTGCACCGCGTCATCGTCCTCGCCCGGCCGGACGTCCCAGCAGTACGTGCAGGCAATCCACTGGCCGCTGGCCAGGCGCTTGTCCCGTACCGCCCGGATCGCCTCGGCATCGCAGTCCTGGCAGAGCGGGCGGCATCCGCATACGTGGCTCATGCGGCGGGGAGGTCCCGGAGCGCCTCAGAGAGGCGTGCCTGGTAGGCGGCGTACCGGATCCGCCATGCCTCATCGGGTTCCGCGGCGGGTTTCCCGGCCGGTGCTTTCCTGCCCGCCGTCGGCTTGCCTGCAGGTGCTGCCTTCCCCTGCCCCCGCCCCTGCTGCTGGTCCTTGCCGGTGTCGTCGTCCTGGTCCCCGTCAGGTTCCGGTCCCTGGCCAGGTGCGGGCGGGGCGGGGCCGGCTATAGCCAGAGGGGCGCTGCCCTTGCTGTCGATCATCGCCTGGGACATGTCCCGCATCTGGGCCCACAGGACCAGGTTCTGCCGGTCGACCAGCACTGCGTCATCGCCGCCGGCTACGGGCGGTTCCCCGATCTCTGCCCTATACCTGTTCAAAGTCCAGGACCCGTTGCGGAGCCGGCTGTCCCGGATTACCTCGATGGTCTGGGAGTCCCGGAGGTCGATGTCCTTGAATTTCAGGTGCCAGCCGGTGACCTTGAAACCCTGCTTGGCGAGGTGGAAGTTCAGTTTCTCCAGCACCAGTTCAGCGGTCGGCTGGCACGTGTTGACCTGGAATGTTCGGTTCTGGTCTTCCCCGGTGCCCCCGCCGATGTTCCCGCTTTCGATGATCCCGGCTTTAGCCGGGGGGACACCGTAGCCGGCGACGATCTCGTCGCGGCACTGGTCCTTGAACAGCAGGACGTCGGCGACTTTCCCGAACTGCAGCTCGACGATCTTCCCGCCGTTTTTGGTGACGACGGGGCGGCCCATGTTCCGGGGTCCGACGTTCCGGGCCATGTGCTGGGAAACCCACCGGTTGATGTCGCCGTCCGACATGCCCTGCGGGAAGTCGACATGGAAAATCGACGGGAGGCCCTTGCGGAACATCTCCTTGCCGCACGACGCCGCGAACAGCCACCCCGTGATGGGCAGCAGGGCGGCCTGTGTCGCGGAGATCCCGAACACCCCCGAGCGGGGGGCGTCGAGGGCGATGTGGATGACCTCGCGGGGCTCGAACTCGGCACGCTGCCCGAACTCGGTGACCTGCACGTACTTCGTGATGATGCCGTGCTCGTCCGCTACCGGGGTGGTGGTGGGGCAGTCCAGGTTGTAGAGGGCGACGGGGATGTCCCCCACCCAGGAGACCTCGATGTAGGCGTCGCCGAACACTTCGAGGTCGGTGATGACGTTGCGGAGCAGCTGCCGGATATCGGAGGTCGGGTTGCAGAACCCGATCAGTCTTTCGAGTGCGAGGACCTGCGGTGGCTTGTCGGGCTGCTGCTGGTCCCCTTCGCCGTCGTCCCGGTCCCAGTCCATGACGAGGCCGCCGGCGGTGATGGTCCGCGCGATCGCGTTCACCGACGCCCACGACCACGGGCATGCCAGGTACGCCTCGTACAGTTCCTGCATGAGGCTGCGGCGGTCAGTCTGAGTACTGGTCCCCATCGCGGACGTGTACTCGTTCATCCCGCCGCGCGGGATCCCCGTCACGTACCCGGCCCGTTCCGGGACCTTCGCCTGCCTGGCCGCCAGGGCGGGGGCAGCCTCCCGGATCTGCCACGAGTACCAGTCGGAGCGGACGGGGCGGGCTGCGGCTACCTGCTCGACCAGGGTCGGGGAACGGACAGCGACATCAGCGGCCATCTAGGCTCACCCGCCGTTCGCGTGCGCGATCTCGCTCCGCAGCCGCTCGATCTCGGCGAGCATGTCATCCCGTTCCCGCATCATCTCGGCCCTGGGGGGCCGGACAGTGCCGTGCGCGTTCTGCCACCCCAGCCGGACCGCCGTCGCCGACCACGCGAAAGCCAGCCACCCGAGCGCGAACCCTTTCGCGACCAGCCACCCGGCCCCGAACAGCACCCCGGTGACCGCGGCCAGGACGGTGGCGCCGAACCGGACCTCACGGGCCTGCCTGGAGATCTCCCCGACAGGAACCCGGTCAGTGATCACGGACATCAGGACCCACCATCCCTGTCTCTGATCTGGCTAGGGCGCGCGGTGGTTACAGGAACGGGGACTGCTGCACGCCACGTTTCGGCCGGTCAGTGTCATCCCCGGTCCAGAATTCGGGCTCGATCCACTGGCCGTCGCGGGGCACCACGACCATCGCCGGGTTCATCGGCACGTACTCCCCGAGGACATCACCAGGCGCCGGCTTGGGCTCGTCGCCGATGACGGGGTACCGGGGGCCGGTTCCGAGGTTCAGCAGCCAGTACCTGAGGTCGTCCATCAGGTGATCGGGAGCATCGGAGTTGGCGTCTTCCGGATCACCCTTGGTGGCGTGCGGGAGGTTCTCCAGCTCCCACCAGGTCTTGGTCAGGGTCCGGAAGAAGTGGATCATCGGGCACTCAGCCCACCCGAGTGCGCGGTGATGCGGGCACGCGGGTCCGTCGGCCAGGTAGGTGTGGATCCGCTGCCAGCCCGCCACCCGCGAGCCCGGTCCCTTGCCGGCCGGGGTGAGGTGCACGCCGTTCTCGGCATAAACCTGCGAGATCGGCTTCGCCTCGCCGCGGGTTGCCCACATCGCATCGTCACCGAGGCGGATGGTGATCTGCTCATCGTCGGTCTCGGCGGCGAGGATCCGCTTCGCCTGGTCCGACTCCAGGACGCCGGCCTCGTAGATCTCCCTGTAGGCGTATGCCCTGCCGTCCTCATCGACGGCGCCCCACAGCACGGCCCATGGCTTGGTGAAACCCCAGTCAACGGTGGAGTAGCGGCGCCACGACGATGGCAGCCGGAACGGGTCGATGACGTGCCGGTCCCACCGGATCTCCGGGAACATCTGGCCGGCGAACTGTCCCCAGTCGCCATCGCGCATCGCCGCCCGCCGCGCGGGATCCTTGATCGAGTCGAGGCGGTGGCGGTAAGCGGCATCGAGGTAGGGATTATCGGTGGCCTTCGCCGGGATGAACCGCCGGGTCAGGCCGTGCTCATCGGTGACGACCTCGGCACCGCGCCCGGTCGGCTCCACATAGCGGTCCTTGACCTCGCCGTGTGAGGGGCCGCCGGGGTTGCTGGTCGACCTGATCCCCAGGACCGGGATACCGCGCGAGGAGCGGAGCCGTTCCAAGGCGATGACGTCAACCACGCCGGGAGGCAGGAGCGTACGTTCATCAACACACAGGAGCTGGTAGGCGCCCCCCTGGCGCTTGCTCGCATCCTCCAGGTTGTCCATGTACCGGAGCCGGATGACCGACCGGTTCAGGAAGGTCAGTTCCTTCTCGGTCTTGTTCCAGGACGCACCGAGCGCCCTAGCCCAGCTGATCTGCTGGAACTCCGGGTACACGCTCTCGGCGAGCTCGTCATAGGTACGACGCAGGATCAGGACCCGGATGCCCGGATACCGGACGCAGGCCCTGACGGATTCCATGACGATCGCGCAGGTCTTGCCGCCACCCGCCGCGCCGCCATAGAGGACGTCATCCTCGGTGGCGGCGTGGAAGAGTTCCTGCGGGCACTGGCCGCACGGCTCGGGCAGCCCGAGGTCGCCGCGGAGCTTCGCCGCGACGCGCGGCTTGCACGTCGGCTCGTAGCCGAGGATCTCGAACGCGTTGTCCGGCGGGTCCAGCTGGTCGGCGAGCGATGAGGCAAAGCCGGTCGCCACGCGGTCTCGTCCTAGGCCGCCGCGGGGGCCAGCCGGAGATGCCGGGCCACCAGGGTGCGCGCCTCGCGCTGCTTCTCGACAGGAAGGCCCATCTCCCCGAGGGCTGCGGTCAGGGCGGCCACCGTCATCGCCGCCTGCTGCTCGGTAACCTTGGTGAGCCGTTCCTCGATGTTCAGCTTGGCGATGTCGACCAGCAGCCGCCCGCACCGGTCCATGGCCCGCTCCAGGACGGCGACCTCGGCGCGGAGCTGCTCGCTGCTGCTCTCGCCTCCGCTTTCGTACCGGATGGAGCCGAGCTTGTTGACGAGTTCCCCGATGGTCTCCTCAAGCGCCAGGGCGCGGCCGGCGAGGCGCTGGAGGGCTTCGAGAGGGTCGTTGACCGGTCCCGCGTCATGCTTGTACAGGAGCTGCCGGGCCTGCTCGTTGATGGCGGCGATGCGGTTGCCCGGCATGCATCCGCCGTGCAGCTTGCACTGGCCGGCTCCGGCGTGGTCGGTGCCCCAGCCGGCCGGGCGGGTGCAGGTGCCTTCCCCCTGCTTCTTCTTCGCGCCGCACTTGGGCTTGTCATGGCGTGGCCCGGAAGCGGCTGCTGTCATGGCGTGGCGCCGGAAGTCAGCGCTCGTGCGGCCTGGGTGCCTGCACGGCAGATGACGTTCTCGTACCACTCGCGGACGGGCCCGGGACCCGCGGCTGCGGCCATCTCGCGGAGCACGGGTTCCGGCGGGCAGTCACCGGGGTCATCCCATGCCTCCACTGGATCGTCGCGGAGGGCGGTGGTCCAGCCGGAACCGCAGCCTCGTGCGGGCAGCTCAGCGCAGCGGCGGGACAGGAGGGCGCGGACCAGCGTTTCCTGCCGCGAAGTGAGGGTGACGGCCTTGCCGGCAGTGGTCCAGCCTCGCATGGCGGCCCCTCCGGCGGTGATTGACCGGACCGGCCAGCCGCCGGTAATGTGTCGTAGTTGTCTTGACAGTAAGCCATCGTGTCGTGAGGGAGGAACGTGGAAGCCGCCCGGATCATTCTCGCCCTGACCGCCATCACTCGCGGTCTCGCCGGGGACGAGGCCGGGCCGGACCTGGCCGGGTTCCTCCCCGGGGAGGATCACGCTGCCGCTATTGCTCACGCGGTCGCGGAGGCCGGGGAGTGGCGGGCCGTCACCTGGCGGGGCGCCGTGCTGCGCGAGGGCATCGGGGTGTGGAAGGCCAGGTCCGGGAACCTCAGGACCACCAGCCGCGACCCTGGCGACGCGGAGCTGTTCCTCACCTGGGAGAGCGTGCTGGCGGTCATCGGCCGCGGGTGCCGGGACGGCAACCTGGAACGGTACGCCGCGGCGTCAGGGACGGCGAGGGCGGCGGCGGCGGAGCTGATCATCCGGCATGGCTGCGAGGCGGAGTGGCTGCAGCCCGGTCCTGGCGGCCTCCCGGACGCTGCTGAGCTGACCGCGGCGGTCCGGCAGCTGATCGGCGAGGCACGCGCCGCCGGGCGGCGGGATCCGCTGCGGGCGGCGGCCCGGCTCCTGGACCGGTTCAGGCCTGCGGTCGATGAGCCGGCCGACACGCGGAGAGCCGCTGATTGGCTGGGGATCCAGCCGGCATCGGTGTACCGGGAGAAGGACCGGGTGAACGCGGACGGGTCACCGCGGTGGGCGGAGCCGGACGGGAAGCACGGCAACTCGGAAGTGTGGACGTACCGGGCCATCGTCCTGGCCAGGGCCCAGATGCCCCGCAAGGGACGGCCCCGGAAAGACAGCTGATCCTGCCAGGGTGCCCGGCCCGCCGGGGTGCCGCCCCGTACCCCCGCGTGGGGTGAACGGGGGAGGTACGGGGCGGCTGCGGGTGCAGGCGGCAGCCAGGTGGCACTGCGCGGGACCGGGACGGCGTGGCGGCCGGTGACGGGCGGTGCGGGCACGGTAGCGTTCAGGTGAGTCAGAGGGGTTTGCGGGCTCTACGCGGTGGCCCGGCGGATGTCCCTGCCCCCGAGGGGTGTCACGCCGGGCACCGTACTCTCTGTGCGGCGGGTGGCGGCGCGGACGGCGGGATGCCGGGAATCACGCGGCCACCACGGCCGGGCTGCTTCCGGGAACGCCGACGTGACATGCTCCTCGAAGGACAGGTCGCTGCCGAGGGCGGCGCCGAGGATCTCGATGCCGGTCACGGTGCCGTCCGGGCCGTAGTCCACGATCACCCTGCCGTCGAGCTGCTGCTGCCGTGCACTCGTACGGACGTCACCGACCGCGATGTAGACGGCGGACGCTGCCGGGTCGGCGGTGACCCGTACCGGGACAGGTGCCATGGGCGGGGCCTGCCTCTCAGCGCCTGATGCCGGTGCGGCCCGGGTGACGTGCGTGCATGGTGTGCATGGTGTGCATGCTACGCGGTGAGGGAACGGGCGAACTCAGCCCAGTCCCTCGGGGGCGGCTCCCCGTACCTGATCGCGCGTTCCACCGCGGCCAGGGTGCGGACGTCGAACAGGGTGAGGCCGGTGCGGGTGCGGCCGAGACGGGGGATGCGGTACCGGGTGGCCCAGACATGGATTGTGCGGGGGGACCGGTGCAGCAGCACCGCGGCGTCCGCGGCGGTGATGAGCGTGTCGTAGGGGTACACGGACCCCCCGGCAACGCGGAATGCCCCCTGGTCACGTCCGGGAACCCGGCGACCAGAGGGCATGACTGTGGTGGATGTGATTCTTACACACAGGCAGCGGCGATGCCAAGCCATGCCAGCCGTGCCACGCCGGGACCCGGCGGTCACCCCGCACGCATACCGGGCATCCTGGGACCGAACACCCGCCGTGACATCACCGTCAGCAGGTCCCGCAGCACCCCGGAATGCTCCTGCCAGGTCCCCTCCGCCGCCACGTCACCGCCAGCGCGGACCGCCAGGACGGAGGTGACCCCGTCCGGGCCCGCGACAGCGGTGATGATGTCCCCGGCAGCCCATTCGGCCTGGATCCCGCCGTCCGGCAGCGGATAGTAGGCGGGGGGCATGAACTGGGGGCGCATCACCGCGACGATCACCTCATGGACCGCGGCGGCGGCGGCGGGGGTGACCTTGCGGGCACGGTGCCCGTCCCACCCGGCCGGGAGGGCGAGGAGGGCGGCGACCTTCGCGTTCATGTGGTTGATGTACCAGGCGCCGTGCGCGAGGAGGGCCGTCCAGCGGGCGTACTCGTCCTCATCCGGTGCATGCCGGCACATCGTGCAGCTGATCCTGTTCTCCCCGGCGGTCCGGACCAGGGTCAGGCTGTCGCAGCGGGGGCACGGGGCACCCATCTCCTCCCGTTCGAGGAAATGGCCGAGGATGTGGCGGGCGCGGCCGTGGAGGGCGATGATCTCCCCGGCCGCGTCGGTGCCGGACAGGTCCCGGACCACCTCCGCCCACTCCGCCGAGACATGCACGATGCCGGTGTCGCCGGCCTCGACGTCCTCGATGCGGACCGCGCGGGTCACCGGCGCGGCCGGGAGTGACAGCAGCACCGCCAGGTTCATCGCCAGGGTCTGGACGTAGAGGGCGACGGCGACCATGTCGCGGCGGTGCCGGGCCGCCTGCGTGCCGGGGAAGTACCGGCCGGCGGTGTCCCGGACCCGCTCATCCCAGGAGGCGAGGACCGCGACGTACTCCCGTTTCAGGGCGTCGATGTCGAGGCGGACCGGGACCGGCGGGGTCCGGGACCCTGACACCCGCTCGGGGGTGCCGGATTTCTCCCCGGTCTCGGCGTCCAGGGCGTGGTACATCTCCGGGAGCTCGTCCAGGCACTGGGCGATGTGCCGTTCGCACGGGTCGCAGAGCGCTCTCGGGGTGAGGGCGGGGACCCGCTGGGTGCCCTCTATCCGGTACCCGCGGCACCAGGTCCCCTGCGCGCACGGGCTGAGATCAGCATTATCGCTGGCGGGATGGTAGCTGGCGGGTGCGGGGAGGTCGGAGTGGTGCCTGGGAATGATGATCACCTCCGGGAAGATGATCCACGTATACGCGCCCCGGCCCGGCCCCGCGCGAACCGTGCTGCCAGCAGTTACGTGGCGTCAGCGCCGGACCGTCACCGATGCTGAGGGCCTCCGGTGCCTGACCGCCGCAAGACCACGCCGGAGGCAGCCGGCGCGGAGACGGGACAATCCGGCGTGAGGGCTGACCAGATCTGGCGGGAAGCAGCAGGACATGCCGACCACGCCAGGGTGGCTCGCATGCTCGCCCACGTCGAGGAGCAGCGCGCCCAGCTTCCCGCATCCCACAGGTGAGCGAGGAAGTGGCCGCTCCAGGGCTAGCGGTGCGGCAGCAGCAGTGCCGGTGCCTAGCCTCAGCCGGTGTAGACCTCCGGCGGGAGCCCGGCGGGATCCCGCAGGACCTCAGGTGCCAGGGACGATAGCGGCTGATGTTCCAGCAACCGCGACTCCTCCGCGTCCCGCCGCATCCGTTCTTCGGCAGCGGCCGGCGACGGCGACCCGTACAGCATGCACCGTACGACCCGCTGCGCGGTTTCCCGGTCGACGCCTTCGTCGTCGAGGATCACTTCGAGCAGGTCCAGGGTGTCCCGCAGGACCGTCATCTCGTATTTGTAGAGGCCGTCGAGGCCTGAATCGGGCGGCACGCATCGGCGCCGGAAGTAGTTCTCCACGAGAGCGTGCGTGTATCCCACGCCCGCGACGCTACCAGCCGGGGTACCGCACTGGCCGCATCGTCAACGTCAGACACGCCAGTACCTCCGCATAACGTGATCATCTTCCGTCCGCCCCTCCCCTCCGTGATCTGTGTGTTACGTTCCGGCCTACGCGCCGCGAGTCGCGCCAGGGCGGCGACCCACGACACCCGGAGGGTGCATGAGTACTGGTTACGGGCACGACGCGACAGCAGCCGGCTTCAGGCCGCGCCGTCACAAGGCCCCAGGCGCGGCGGCACGGGCAGCCGGGAAGGCAGCACCGCCCCTGGCCATCGCAGGCCTCCTGTTCGGGTTCCCCCACCCCGGCACCCAGCCACGGCACATCACCGTGAAAGCCGGGGACACGCTCTCCGGCATCTCCGCCAGCCTCTACGGGAACCCCGCCGGCTGGCATGCCCTGTACGCCGCGAACCGGGGCGTGATCACCGACCCGGACCGGATCTTCCCGGGTGAGGTCCTCACCGTCCCCGCCGCCGCAGTCCGCCCTGGGGGCGCCCTGGCGGTCACATCCGGCCAGCAGGGCACCTACCGGCCCCGGCACGCGAAACGGCCCGTCACCGTCCTCCAGGACCAGGTGACCGGCGGCACCCTCGGCTGCGGAGGCCTCGAAGACCTGTGGGAAGACGCAGGCGGCGCCGCCGGCGAGGCTGAGGTGGCGGCGTCGGTCGCGATGGCGGAATCCGGCGGGAACCAGTACGCCCTCAGCCCCACCGACGACTACGGGTACTGGCAGATCAACGGCTCCTGGGGGCCGGCCCTCGCCACCTTCGATGCCATGGGCAACGCCCGTGCCGCCGTGCAGATCTCCTCGGACGGCGACGACTGGGCCCCGTGGACCACTTACACCGACGGTGCCTACGCAGGACGCTGCTGAACACGAGGGAGTTAAGACGGAGGGCCGGTCCTGTGCCTGCTGCCGGGGCCGGCCCTCCGCGCTCGCGACGGCTCCAGCTGCTTTCCCCGTCGCCGGGTCACACTTTGCTTACCTTCCCGGATAGCACTTGTATGTCGTAGGACTCAGGATAGTCTGTACACATGAATCCTGATACGGACCGGTGGGTCCGCAGCGACGAGGCCCGGAACAAGCTCCGGGACCTGCTCGACGAAGTGACCCGCGGCGGCGCGCACGTCTACGTGCTGCGCTACGACAAGCCAGAGGCCGTCATCGTGCCCGTCGGGTGGTACGAGGAGATGCGGGCCGTGCTGGCCGACCACGACATCAAGGCCGGACCGCACTCCGAGGACACCTCGAAAGAGCAGCTCGCTGCCTACCGGCACGCGGACGGCTCAGGTGAACCGCAGTGAGCGCCACCTTCCCGGCCGTAGCCGGCTGGCCCCTCAGCGGCACAGCAGACCCCGCCGAAGCCGCAGCAGCCTTCGACCGCCTCCAGCTCCCCGACTCTGCCGGCGAGGACCTGTGCCCGTGGCCTGACCCCGCCAGCCTGGCCGCAGCCGTCCAGGACGGCACCCTGACCCTCTTCGAGGGAACCGGGACGGCCCGTGCCCTCTACGTCACCCGCGCGGCACTGGCGGCGCTCCCAGACGGTGACCACGACGGACTGCGGCCCCGCGCGAGCGTCCGGCTGGAGGCACGCCGCGCCCTCATGCGCCTGCTCATCTCATCGTTCACCGCGTTCATCGCAGGGGCTGACACCGGTCACCTCGCCGCCGTCGCCGCTTTCCGCGTCAAGGACGGGACACAGGTCCCGTCCGGCCTGGGCGGCACCGTCCCAGGCGAATCGCTGGTCCTCGCCCTCTGGGATGAGGTCCGCGAGCCTGTCCTTGAGGCCGCTGCCGCCTGGGAAGCCGAGAACGCCGACCCCGCTGGCACGCGCTGGCCCGGCGAGAACTACTGACCGCGCGGCGAGAGGAGACCCGCCATCATGACCACCACCCATCCCGAGGTTGAGGCCAGCTTCCGCGCAGACGGCCACGGCGGGTTCATCTCCCGCAACGGCGGCGGGTTCGTCTCCTGCCCGCCCTACGTCATCGCCGCCGCAGCGGCCCGCGCAGCCGCGGGCTTGCTGGTGCTGCCCGAGGGTTACGGCACGCACATCCTGGAACAGGTCAAGAACCTCACCGGATGGGCGGAACGAGACGTGCACGTCTCGGGACGGCAGGCTGAGGAACTCGCCGAGATCGGGCGGCAGCTCCTCGCGGCCGGCGAGGAGAAGATCAGCCCGCCGCTGGGTTACTTCGAGCGGCAGTCGGTAGAGCACCTCGTACGGCTCACTGAGGCCGTGAAGACAGGAGACCAGAAGTCATGACCGCCGAGACCACGACGGCAGCGCAGCTCACAGGCCGCAACCAGAGCGGCTGGCTGGCAGCGTTCTGGACCGAGGACGGCAAGATCGCCTACCGGGTGATCGCGACCCCGGCGAAGAACTTCGACGCCGGCCTGATGATCTGCTACGGCTGGTCCGGCAGCGTGAAGCCGTCCTACGAGCACTTCGGCGGCGACGTGGGCGAGACGCTGGCCTGGGCCGCCAGCTACACCGGAGGCTACGAGCCGGTCACCGGGTACCCGCTGCACGCTTTCTGCAACCGGTGCGGTGAGCCTGTCTCCCTCGATGAGGGCAGTAGCGGCTGGCACCACGACGCGGCAGGAAGCCGCGACCTCATGCCGTACCGGAGTCCGCAGCCGCTGCCGGGGCCGTTCGTCCAGTGCGAGCCGGCCGGCGGCGAAGAGACAACCGTGGCCGTCCTCACCTGCGGTCACATGAAGCGGCTGCCCGTACCGGTAGAGCTGCCAGACGTAACCATGTGCGGGGTCTGCGACCCGGACATGGAGAGGGAGATCACCGCGATAGTCGGTGACGGGGACGAGACAGGAGACCAGACATGACCGGCCGCGAGCTGCCCCTAGCCGAGCGCATCAAGCAGATGCGCGACCGCGACCGCCGTCACGCGGAACTCATGGCGCTCCCCGTCAAGGCCGTATGCGAGTGCATCAGCCGGGCAGGCGAGAACTTTTGGGGCGGCTTCCGCTTCGGTGACGACCCGCAGTGCCCGGGCCACGGCATCCGCGCAGTATCAGCCCGCGAGCTCACAGACGGCGAGCTCGACCAGCTCCGCGAGGACATGGGCTATGACACCTACGAGCGCTGAGATTTCCAGACTGGCGGGGCGCATTTATCCAGGCTGTCGGGGTGATCGTGTGCCCGGTTAAGTGACAGTTCCTTGCCTTCCCGGATACCGCTTGTGTGTCCAGTCCTGCGCATGTACAGTTATGAACATGAGCGAGACTTACTACCGGTTCCACCAGGGCGATGCCCCTGCATTCAGCGCCGGCAACGCATGGTCCGCGCTGTGGGGGTCAGAGTTCAGCGCCGACGGCACGCAGAACCGGTGCCACGGCTGCGACGGCGAGGGAACCGACTGGGACCGCGAAGACGGCACCTGCCAGACCTGCGACGGCACCTGCTGGGAGGACTGCCTGCGCGGCTACTCCTGCTGCTGGGACGCAGAATCACTCATCGACTACTTCGCCGAGCGCGGAATCCCCGCCGATGACCATGGCGTCGTGGTCATCTTCACCGGCCGCCGTGTCGGCAGCGGATTCGACGGCGAGCCGCTGGCCATCCCCGAAATCGTCACCGGGACCCTGACATGGGCTGAGTTCACCGCGAGGACGGCAGCGTGAAGCTTACTCACCACCCGTTCCAGCGGGCCGGAGCGTGGTCGGCTTGCGCACTTACCGGCAAGCAGGAGCCGGCCCTTCTTGATGACGGCAACCTGGATGACCTCGCCGCGATGATCAGCCGCGACGCCACCCGCGCAGCGCTCGCAGCCAAGGACGGACCCGGCTACGCCTGGTGGAAAGTACTGCTTGCCTGCTACCCGAACAGCCCGGCCACGCACGCGGCACGGGCACGCTGGGGCCAGGACTGCATCGGCGCGAAGATCGCTGACCTTTTCGCGCCCGACGACGACGCCCGCATCGAAGGCCCCTGCGACCTGTGCGGCACCCCGGCGTCAGCCCGCTGGGGCAAGTCGCTGCGCCCCCTGGCCGCACCGGCGAACCACGTCAACAGCCAGCCTGCGGGCGGCTGGCCGATCTGCCGCGAATGCCGGATCGCCATGTGGCTGCTGCCCTACGGGTCGGCCAGCAACGGCCACCTCATACTCACATGCGGCACCGTAGCCGGCGAAGCGCTTGAGGCGGCCATCGCCCGGAACTGCGTCACAGCGAACCGCCATGCGATCGACGCTGGGCTGGCGGCGTGGCCGGAAGGACACGAGTGGCTCAGTCCCGTCTTCGCCGGCCTCGCCGAGCATCCCGGCGCCCCCGAGCTTCTCCGCTGGCGCAACGACAACAAGGCGCCATTTCTCACACCGCTGCGCGTCGACGAGAACACGGCCCTCCGCATAGAGGCGTGGGAGCATCTCGCTGCCCTGATCGACAGCGCCCCCGCCACCCAGGACGGCATCCGCGAGCTCGCCGCCGAGCAGCTTGGGCTTCTCCGCGACCGCGAGTGGATCATCCGGAATGCGTACGCGGCCGGCCTGAACGTCAACCAGATCCACAAGCGGTCCGGCATCAGCCGGACCACCATCTACAAGACTGTCGCCGGTAACGGCGGGACAGGAGAGACATCGTGAAGCGCATCCTTGACCATTTCAGGTACCGCCGCTGCCCTCAGTGCGGCCACCTCGCCGCAGTGGTGACCACCGGTTTCGCGCCGGCGCCCCTCATGACGCACGTCCGCCGCGTCCCGCTGTGGATCCGCCATCGCGGATGCCCCGACACCCCCGTCAGCAAGGCTGCCCGGCACATCGCGTGCCAGCCGGCATGGGAGGCACCCCTCGCCGACTGGGAACTGGCGATCCTCGCCGAGGTCGAGGTCGCCAATACCCGCGTCGCCGCCAACGGCGAGGCTGGAGAATCGTCATGACCACCGTTTACAACTACGTCACCCAGCAGTACGGCGGGTACCACGAAGCCGTCAGGTTCGCCAGCTTCCCGCAAGCCGTCCGCTGCGCGGCATCCGATGTGCACCAGCTGGTGTGGCTGCACGAAGCCGAAGCGCACGGCGAGGCAGATGCCCGGCCGCAGGAGATCCTGGCACCCATCGCGCGTGTCGCCGTCTATGCCCTCGCCGCCCCGCAGTGGGCGGCGGCCATCGGCACCGGCGACTCCCGGAACCCCGGGACGCACGGCCGGGAGGCTGCGGACAGCATGCCCGCCCGCGTCATTGCGGCGCAGGCCGCCCTTGAAGCGATGACCGGGGCCGGGTACTGCCTCGAATGGGCTTACGCCAAGGAACTGATCGCTTACGAGGCGGCGAGCGCGCTCACCGCGCTCTGGTATGCGAACCGGAACGTCCGCGGCAGCACGCCCCTCGGTGCGCCGGCCATCAGGGAAATCCTTCGCGCAGTGGCGGGCCAGCCGGTAGCGGTAGGTGCGGCATCATGACCACCGAGACCACCACCGAGACGCGCGAGGACCGCGAATCCGAGGCCCGCACCACCCTGGCGCGGCACGGCGTCCACCTGGACTCGCACCGGCCGTTCTCCCTCGAGGAAATCGAGAAGCTGGCCGAGGTCGCCGCGTTCTTCCGCGACAACGGCGCCGATGGCCACCCCGCCCGCGTCCGCTTCGCCGACTTCTACACCGCCACCTACGGCGATGTAGGCAACGGGGCGCGGGCGCTCACTGTCGAGACCGAGGAGCCGATGGAGATACGCCCCCTCGGTGACCGCAGGATCATCATCAAGCGGGCATGACCCCCCCCCCCGCGCACACAGCGGCACCCCGCTTCCTATGCGGGGTGCCGCTGTTTTCCGGGGCGTCACCGATTCTGCCTCGCCACGTCCGGCCTGGTCACCGCGCGGTCAGTTGAACTGGGCGCAGGCTGACTGCGGATAGGTCCAGACGTGGAGGAGGTGCCCGGCTTCAGACCAGCCGGTGACCGGGTGCCGTCCGCAGGATGCCGTGGCGAGGTGAGTCGTCGCGGCGGTGTCACGGGTGTCACGGCCTGCTTCGGTGCCTGTGCTGGCGCATGCACGGCAGTACCAGGCCCACGGGTCGTCCCGGCAGGCTTCCGCTTCTTCGGCGGCGAGCTTCTCCCAGCCGACAGGGCGCTCGGCGAGGTCACGGAGGATCTTCCCGGCAAGCTCTTGCAGGTGCGCCATGTGAGCGTCCTGGTCCATGGCGGCCAGGATAACGGAGGGCCGGCCCTGGTGACCCCTAGTTCACCTGGACCGGCCCTCGGCCCTAACCCGAGGCGCCGAACATACCACGCCCCGTGACGAGGGCGTCAGTACGGGCGGGATACCAGCGGGCTAGGCTCGCTGCCATGACCGGGACTGAGACGAACCTGACAGCCGAGCGTGTCGAGAACCTGTTCGGAGAGTGCCTCGCTCACGAGGGCGTGGCCGTTGAGGGAATCATGTGCACGACCCGGTTCAGCCCGGATGCCATCGGGGCGCACCGCGCCGAAATCACCGCGATGCTCGCCGAGCTGCCCGATGAGTTCCGCAGGTCAGGCGGGGGCGGCTGGACGTTCCTGAACGCCTGCCTTGACCGGCACGGTGTCCAGTGGACTGGCCTGCACAGGGTGATGGAGCAGCTGTTCATGCTCGGTCTCGCAGCGGGGCTCGTGTCTGAGCTGATGCCCCGCGACATGTGGAGGGTCCTGCCGGGCGGGATGCCGTACTACGTGGTGGACCTGTAAGACCCGCCGGAGGGTGCCGGGTTCCGCGCGGGTAGGCTGCTCGCGCCCCCGTGCTGGATTGCGTGCGCCTTGCTGACACCTTGGTGCTCCCCGGCACGGGGGTCTTCTCCGCCCATCGGGGTTGCGTTTGCTGGTAGTTCCGGGCATAATGGTGGTGTCAGCAAGGCATCACGCAAGGAGCACCCGATGGAGCAGATCCACCCGGACATCCCGGTCAGCAAGGCATGGAAGACCAGCCGCACCATCTTCGTCACCGCCGGCTACAACTCGGTCCTGTCCGGCGAGATGTACGATCTCGGCGCGAAGTGGGACCGTGACGAGCACGCGTTCCGCACCGGCCCCGGCAAGCTCGACACAGTCATCCCGCTGATCCTGGCCGACCTCGGCCGGGCCGCGAAGACAGCGGACATCAAGTCCGCAGGGCTGTGGGTGAAAATCCCGTTCGAGGCACATGCCATACGCGACCAGGCCAAGAATCTCGGTGCCCGCTGGGACAAGGACCGCAAGGAATGGGCGATGCCCGGCGAGGAGTCCCTCGCCCAGGTCCGCGAGCTCGTCTCGGCTCACGGCCAGGCGGAGAAAGACCGGAAGACGGCCGCCAGGGCGAAGAAGGCAGCCGAGGCAGCGGTCACCGACGAGGAGATCATCACCCGGTCAGGACGCACCCTGGTCAGTGACGTGCGGGTCGGCCTGGAACGCCACGAGTCCCAGTGGCGGATGAAGCGCGCCGAGGCCGAGAAGTACGCACCGGAACGCGGCGAGATCCAGCGCACCCGCGACGGGAAATACTGGCTGATCCTCTCGGCCGCTAAAGCGGACTTCTGGAATGAGGACACCTGCGCCGACCTCGCCCCCCACCTGCAGCCAGGCTGGCACTACAGCTTCGCCGGGGTCGAGGTCACGCCCACCGCCGAGGAAATCGCGAAGGACGCGGCACGGTGATGGCCCGGACCCGGGACGCCCGGGCGGCCGACGCGGCGGCTCTGGCAGGCAGCCTGAGCGCCGCGGCGATCGCCCGGCGGCTCGGCGTCCACGAGCGGACCGTCCGCCGCTGGCTCGGCGCCTACGGGATCCCGCTGCGGCGCGGCCCGAGACCGTCCGCGCCGGGCCGCCCACGCCGCCCGATCGGCGACGCTGACGCGGCGGCTCTGGCATCGCTGTGGCAGTCCCTGCCGCCCCCGCCCCGCGGCGGAGGGGGCCACGACCTGCGCGGTACCGGCGGCCAGGAACTGGTGCGGCTCCTCACCGGGCACCGCCGCGAAGGTGTCACCGCCGCGGCGCTGGGCGCCGTGCTCGGCGTGTCCGGGCAGTACATCCGGCGCATCACCGCAGGAGGCGGCCGTGACCAGTGACCGGTACGCCGTCGTGATCCCCGAGGAGCCCGCCGGGGCCGTGCGGTCCTGGCGCAAGCTGGTCAGTGCCGTCGACGGCGGCCGCGGCGGCGCCTACGCGCTCCGGGGCGGCTGGCTGGACCCCGACAAGGCCTACGAGCTCCCCGCCAGCGCCCTCGTGGTTGCCTGCGACACGTTCCCCGAGGTCCGAGAGGTCGTCCTCTACAAGGCCGCCGGCGGGACACTGGAGACGGTGAAGCAGTGGACGCTGCGGACCCCGCTCGGGAAACGCGTCACCGATTTCACGGCACGCAGGCTCGCTCCGGGCGCCTCCGGGCACCGGGCGGTCCCGCTGGAGGACCTCGCGAACCGGTACGACGGCCGCTGCCGCACCTGCCGGCAGCCCGTCCCCGCCCTCACCGGACGGGCGTGGACCGCGCGGGACGGCAGCCGCACGGTCGCGCACCGGGAAGGGGAATGCCCGCCGCCTCCGCCTCCGCCGCCCCGGGTGGAACCGAACCTGTACGCGGACGCGTGCCTGTGGTGCGGCGGCTGGGTCGCCGCGGAGACCGGGGCGGCGATCCTGGGCGAGCAGGCCGAGCCGGGCCGCCGGGGCCTGTACCGGGCCGTCCACCAGGTGTGCCCGCCCGATCCGCTGCCGGGCCCGGTGAACTCGCGGGAGGCATGGTGCTCGGAATGCTCCGGGATCGTCGCCGGGCAGGCTGGCTGCTGGGTCCTCCAGCCAGGCGGCGGCAGGCTGCTGCGCCACCACCCGGCCTGCCCCGGCACCGCCCCCGCTGAGCCGCGGTGGATCGTCGGCGCTGAAGGCCGTACAGGCGACGCGGTGACCGCCCGTGCCGACCTGCGCCGCGGCGGCCCGGCCATCCCCGAGACCGTTCCGGGGTACCGGATCCTGGACGATCAGGGCTTGTACATCCAGTTCTACGGGGTCATCACCGCCGTCATACGCGGCAGGTACGGCAAGTGGGAGACCCAGGTCCGTGCCGCCACCCTGGACGAGGCGGCACCGCTGGTCGCCGCCGAAGCGGAGCAGGCCCTGATTGCCGCCCCGCACGATCCCGGGTTCCGGGGTGCGTGGCATGCGGAGATCATCGGCCCGCACCGGCCGTGGCTGGCCCGCCTCACCGGCTATGACCCGGACTACGGGCTGCGCCGCGTCTTCCTCCGCCCGAAGGAAGACTGGCTGGACGCGAACCGGAAAGGGACCCGCGGCGTGCAGTGCTGGTGGACCCTCGAGCTGAACGAGGTCTACGAGGCGTGCTGGCGGCAGACGTGGAACTCCGAACTCCGCGAGTTCCTCCGGGTCACCCCCGAAGGGGACGTCACCACCATCACCCGGGAGGAGGCCGAAGCATGGCTGGCAATGCCGCACGTACGCTGAGCCGCACCAAGCGGGGCCTCGGCATCGACGTCCTCACCGCCGCCCGGCAGCGGATCCGCCGGGTCTTCGACGATTTCCCGGATGTCTATTGCTCTTTCAGCGGAGGAAAGGACAGCGGCGTCTGCCTGGAACTCGCCGCGGTGGAGGCACGGGCGCGGGGCCGGCGGCTCGGCTGCCTCATCGTGGACCTCGAGGCCCAGTACCAGCACACCATCGACTACATCCACCTCATGCTCGAGCGGCACGCCGATGTCCTGGACGTGTACTGGGTGTGCCTGCCGATCTCCCTCCGCAACGCCGTGTCCCAGTTCCAGCCGAAATGGCAGTGCTGGGACCCGGACGCCCGCGACTGGTGGGTGCGGGAATACCCCGTGCATCCCGGGGTCATCACCGACCCGGGGTTCTTCCCGTTCTTCCGGCGGGGAATGGAGTTCGAGGAGCTCGTCCCCGAGTTCGGCTGGTGGCTGTCGGAGCAGCACGGCGGGAAGCTGACGGCATGCCTGGTCGGGATCCGGTCCGATGAGTCACTCAACCGGTACCGGACCATCGCGTCCCGGGTCAAGCGCGTCCACGAGGGACTGCGGTGGACGACCTGGACCGGGCATGCCGCCTACAACGCCTACCCGGTCTATGACTGGCGGACCGAGGACATCTGGCGGTACTACGGCAAGACCGGCACCCCCTACAACCAGGTGTATGACCTGATGCACCGTGCCGGGGTATCCATCCACCAGGCCCGCCTGTGCCAGCCGTACGGCGATGACCAGCGCAAGGGCCTGTGGCTCTACCACACCCTCGAACCCCGCACCTGGTCCAGGGTCGTCGCCCGGGTCCAGGGCGCCAACTTCGGTGCCCGGTACGCCCGCGAGACCGGGAACATCATGGGCCGCATCCAGATCACGAAACCGGACAGCATCACCTGGGAGCAGTACGCCATGGGCCTCCTGGACTCCATGCCGGAGGACACCGCGGAAGCGTTCCGGTGCAAGATCGCCTGGTTCATCCGCTGGTATGAGAACAACCGCGGGTACGGCGGCGGCATCATCCCCGACGACGGCCCCCTCGGTAAAGGGAGCCCGTCATGGCGGCGGATCTGCAAGGTCATCCTCAGTTTCGATTATTACTGCAAAGCGCTCACCTTCAGTGCGCCCGCGCATCCCGCCGCGTTCGAGGCGTACAAGAAGCGGATGGCGGCCCGGCGCCAGGAGTGGGGTTACAGTGACCGGGGCCTGTGACATCGTGCGCATGGCGAATACCGGCCCCGGGTTCTATCCGCTGCTCGGCCCGTACCTGGCCTCCCGGCAGGTCGCCGCGGACCTCGGCGAGCAGCCGTGGGACGACCCCGGCAAGACCTGGTGGGTGATGGCCCCCGGAGGCGCCGTGGCGGGGTTCGCCGCCGCGGCGGACCTCGGGACGCACCTGGCGTGGTGCTCGGCGTGGACCGCCCCCGCCTGGCGCGGGAAAGGGGTCTGGTCCGCGCTCGCCGCCGGACGGGACACCGCGGCGGCCGGGCGTGAGGTGCGGGTCCTGTGCCGGCCCGTGCTCGAGGCGGCATACCTGCGGATGGGGTTCACGGTGACCGGCCGCACCGCCGGCTACGCCCGGATGCGGCGGCAGTCCCTGGCCGGCTAGCTTTCCTTAAGGAAATAGCTTAAGGTTCAGGGTATGCATGAACGTGAGACCGGAGTCGAGGAAGCCCGGAAGATCCTCGGGGACCTGGCCGACGACGCCGCGGACGGCACCGTCACCTGGCTGACCCGCCACCGGCGCCGCATCGCCGCGATCGTACCCGTCGACCTCGCCGAGCTCGCCATCCGCGAGACACTGGAAGAGGGCCTGTGAAGCTGCTCTCCCTCACCAGCGCAGACCCCCGGTTCTACCCGCTCCTGGGCCGGTTCCTCGCGAACCGGGACGTCGTCGCCTACCTCGGCGGCCACCTGTGGGACGACCCCGCCAAGACCTGGACCATCGCCATCAGCACGGAGGGGGTCCGCGGGTTCATCGCCACCGTCCCATCCCGCGGCGCGGTCAAAGCCCAGTCCTGCTACGTCCTCGACGGCGAGGACACCCTCACCGGCGACCTGATCCGCGCCGTCGTCCAGGCACACGCCCCTTCACCGGTCACCGCGGTGGTCCGCGCCGGCCACGCCGGGCCCTGGCACGAGGAAGGTTTCGTGACCGTCGCCGACAAAGGCCGTTTCCTGCACCTGGCCAGGAAAGGCTCCTGACCATGGATCTCCTGTCATCCGCCCTCGTCGACTCCGCGGCGGCCCTGTTCGAGCAGCTGGACGGCATCCCCGAAGCCGAGCGGATCGAGGTCATCAACGAGATCAGGCTCGCGTTGCGGGAGCATTCCCCGATGAAAGCTGAGCCGGTCGACTGCGTCCTGTGGGTGCCCTCGGCCCGTGTCGCCGGGAACGAGTACAACCCGAACGTAGTCGCTCCCCCCGAGATGCGGCTCCTCACCAGGTCTATCGAAGCGGACGGCTTCACGCAGCCGATCGTGGCGTGGCCCGTGGGAGACGGCTATGAGGTGATCGACGGGTTCCATCGTCACCGGGTCGGCAAGGAGAGCAAGCCGGTCCGCGCACGGGTCCGGGGGCACCTCCCGCTGGCGGTGATCAACGGGGACCGGGCGGCCCTGGAGGACCGGCAGGCGGCGACAATCCGGCACAACCGGGCGCGCGGGGTGCACACGGTGGACGGCATGAGCGAGATCGTCACCGACCTGCACAGACGAGGGAAAGGGGACGAGTGGATCGCCGCCGAGCTCGGCATGGACCCTGACGAGGTCCTGCGGCTGCGGCAGACCGCCGGTATCGCCGAGCTGTTCTCAGGCCAGGAATTCTCCGAGGCCTGGGAAGCGGACACCTGGGCCGGGCAGGGCGCCGCCGAGCAGCCCGGCAGTGACCTGTGAACCGCGGCAGGGCGATCCGGGCGCTGGCCCGGGCCGTGCTCACCGCGGAGGCGGCAGCGTGAGACCCACCCACGGCGGCGCCGCCAGCAGCGGCCCGCAGGGGGATCATCACGGCCGGCCTCGCGGCGGAACGCGGTGACCCACGAGACCCAGCTGCTCTACTCCCCGGCCCGTGGCGGGGCGCCGCTACGTTCAGCACTTCACGGTCACGCTGTTGACGTACTTCGCGCCCTGGCTCGTGATGGTGACCTGCATGATGTTGTCCTCGGTGCGGCCCGGCTGTACCGGTGACGCGAGGGTCCCGATATTGATCCCGGAGTAGGCGCCGGACGGGTCGGAGGCGTCGACCGTGCACTGCGGATCACCCGCCGTCTTCCCGGTGTTCGTGACGGTGAAGTAGACGTTCAGGTCCGCAGGATTCACCACGGTGTAGGTAGCGACCGCGGCCTTGTACTGCGCCGCCGACTGGGCCTGGTCCTTCGCGCCGAGATGGACCGCCAGGAGTATGGCCCCGACGACTGCCACGACGACGACGAGCGCGCATCCTTGCGCCGCCCCTGACGGTTTCCCCTTATTCTGCGTACCTGTCATTTCCAGCCCCTTCATCCCGGTTCCCTTTGCGGGGCATTCTTGCGCGGAGAAGGGGATATACCGCCACCCGCGACCGTATCGAGACGCGAATGTGTCGGCAGGGATAGGAAAACGTGGCCCCCGGGACAGGGGGTTGCTGCTCCCGGACACATCGCGTTATCCGGCCTGCTGCGCCTGACGCGCGAGGGAGAATGATGGCCGGCACCCGCTGCCGGACGGCCGGTAACGCCGCTACCAGCACGTCCTGCGCATCGTCACCGAGCTGCACGTCGAGCGGCCCCTCCTCCTCGGCGAGTCCTGGCTCTGCGTCCGGTTCCTCGCCGTACCTCGGGTCATCCAGTCCGGGGACTGCCATCAGGAGGATCAGGGCACACAGGACCAGGATGCCGAACAGGACGTACACGAATGCCGATCAGGAGAGGAACTCAGCGGGAGGAGCGCTGCGGCCAGGAAAGGCGAATGCGCTGGTCACGATCCTATCAGCGGCGCGGCGTCATCCCGGCGAGAGGGTCAGCCGGCGACTAGGCTCCTGTCCGACCCTGAACGGACCAGGAAGGAACCGCGATGCCCGCCGAAGTGACCGTTACCAAGACCGAGCTGCTCAAAGTCCTCGAAGCGAACCGGGCCACGCATCGCGAGACCTTCATCGCTGCACAGTCCGGCTTCCGCGCCAGGGTGATCGAGGAGCTTGACCGCCGGCTAGCGGAGGCTCGCGCCGGTCATCACGTCGACCTGATGATCCGCCTCCCTGAGCCGGAAGACCACACCGAAGACTACGACCGCGAGATCCGGATGCTGCAGATGCACACCGGGGACACTGTAACTGTCGGGGCGCACCTGTTCGACCAGATCGTCATGGACCGCTGGGGCTGGTCGACCTCGTTCAACACGACCAATTCGGCCTACCTGCCGTGAGGGAGTGACCCGTCCGCGGCGGCCTGGTGCCGGTAGCGCCTGCGTCCTTTCATGGTGCTGGCTACGGTCGACCGCTTCCACCGGTGGACGCCGTGCTCAGTATCGTCGGGGGCGGGCCAGCGGCCGCGGCTGATGTCGGAGCGGATTGTGGATCCGGACAGGCCGGTCTCGGCGGCGATGCGTGCGACGTCCAGGAGCTCGTCAGGGTCGCCGTCGGGGAGCGGGGTCCGGCCGGCGATCGTCGCGACCGCGGCGGCGACCTCGGCGGCGTCGTACTCCTTGTAGCGGCCGCGTTTGCCGGCGGCTGCCGGCCAGGCCGGGTGGGGTACCCACTGGGTCCGGATCGTGCCGGGTGTGCGGTCGTATTTCTGGGCGATCTCGGGGATGATGAGCCGCTGTATCATGGTGGTTACCTCCATTTCTGGTGGTGGTTGTGTGCGGGGCCGGCGGCTTTCCGGATTTTCCTGCCTGCGGGCAGGTGCCGCCGGCCCTGTCGTATGCCTGGGGTGCTTCTTTTCGTGGTGGATCCTCCCCCCGGAGGTGACTCCGGGGGGAGGGTGACGCGTGCTACTCGTCTTCGAGCATCGACCTGAGGATTCTCAGGCCGGCTGCTATCCGTCCGAGTGCCGTATCAAGTCCGTCGACCCGCCATGGTGCCGGGCCTGCGGATTTGATCGCGGCGGCGAGCTCGTAGGCAACGAGCCATTCGAGCACGAGGCCTTCGAAGCCGATCTTCAGGATTTCCGGGATGGGCTCCTCGCTGATGAGCGATCGGCTCCTGTCCACGGCTGGGATTGCCAGCTGCGGGTCCCAGGTTTCCTGGTCGATCGGGGGGAGCCCGATCGGGATCGGCAGGCCGGCGAGCTGGTGGAGGATGATGTCGTAAGCCCACATCAGGGCCTCCATGAGTTCGCGTGCCCGTCCCTTTTCGGGGTCGGCCTCGTCGTGGTCCACCGTGTGGACCTCCTCTCTGTAGTTGTTGTGTGCTGCCGGGCGGGGTTTCCGGTCCCCGTTCCGACATGACTAACTATACAGAGTAACGGCAGGTTTTGCAATACTTATGGCAGGAAATACAAGACTGGTTCTGCGGTGTGCCCCGGTTACCCGAGGTCGGCCGCCACCCGCCGGGCGGCGGCGCGGAAATGGGCTAGCGACGCCGCGATACTCTCCAGCCGCCACGGGGTGATGCCGTGCTCGCTCGTCAGCTGGAAGATCTCGTACGCGGTGATCCACGCGATGATCGCGGCCCGGACATGGCCGCGGGCCTGCCCGGTGAGGCCGGGCTGCCACTCCAGCAGCACGCTGGCGCGGTGCAGGCCCGGCACCACCAGGTTGACTGTGGCGGGATCGCCGGGGTCCATGATGTACAGCACCGGGACGGGGAGGCAGGAGAGGACGAAGCCAAGCTGGTGGTAGGTCTCGGTCAGGTCCTCCCGGAGCTTTGCTCGCTGCTCTTTCGCGCTGGCCTGGTCCATGCCTGCCTCCTCGCCGCACCTGCTTGCATATCAGAGTTTACAGCATTAACGGCATGTTTTGCAACACGCTTGGCGGGATTCCCCGGCTAGACCCCCCGGTCACCGCAGCAGCAGGCTGAACCCCGAGAACAGCACCCGGCCCTCCGGCTGCTCCACCCTCACTCTGAACCGCCGGCCCGGCAGCTGGGCCACCTCAAGGCCAGCCTCGCCGGCCACCGCCGCCGCCGGCCAGCGCGCCACATCACCCGCATCACCGCCGTCGATTATGAACTCGGCATGGTCGCCGACTACCAGCAGGCACGACACGACGACCATCCGGCCATCACCTGTACCGCTCACAGCCCCATCATCCTTTCCGTCCAGGTCCCGGCACCCACGTGCCCGGCACCATCATCAGCTGCAGTCCTCCGCGCCGCGAGCCGGCGCCTGCCCGATCCTGGCATTACCGCGCCCTGCGGATAACGCGCCGCGCTGCCTGGGCAATAGCGTCAGCGTAGGGCTGCTCCCTCTCCTGCATGAGCGGGCTCAGCTGATCAAAAGGGACCAGGCAGGGATGCGCGGGGGTGCGGTCCGTGTAGTAAGCGCACCAGGCGTCGTGCACGTCCGCCAGGGTGACGTCCTCGCCCCGCACCAGGACCAGCAGGACGTAGAGCCTTATGAGCCCGGCCGGGAGTCCCTGCATGACCTCGTAGCTGGTCAGGATCTCGGCTATCTCGTCGAAGTACATCATGACCGGGGGCTGCCTCCCGCCGGCTCGTCCCATGCCCGGCACGCCGCGGCAAGCCGGGCGCATCCGGCCGCGTGTCCTTGCCCGGCGTCTGCGGGGCCGCCCGCATCGGGGCCGCGGTCGGTGACGGTGGCGCCGCACTGCGGGCACGTCCACGGGACAGCGGGGCCGCTGCCGTAGTCGGCGGCGAAACAGGCGAACGCTTCTGCTGGCCAGTCTTCCGGGCTGAGCGTCGTGCCGTCAAACAGCACCTCCCCGATCTCGCCCCAGGTCTGGCCGGCCTCCCGCGCAGCCCGCGCGAACTCGGCTAGGAGGCTGGTGATGGCATGCCGCAGCGGGAGGGCGGCACGGATCCCGTCAAGGGGCGCGGGCCCGGCGACCGTGCCGAATTCCGGGTGACCGGGGACCGCCTGGCTGGTGACCATCCGTGCGCCGTTCCCCCGGGCCGCGGTCGCGATGACATTGCGGATGAGCTCGCGGTCGGTGCTCATGCCTGCCGCCTGTCCCCGATGGAGACGACACGCTGCGCCTGCTGTGCCGCGAGCGCGAGCACCTTCCCGGCGCGCTCGTGGCCGATGCTAGCCCGGCCGCCCGCCTGCTCGCGGATGACCTTGACGACTCTCGTCGGCGACACGTCGCCCTCGGCGAGCAGCGGGATGATGAGGGCCGCCAGGTCGTCGTCGGAGGCCTTCGCCGGGACGAGCCGGCGGCCCCTCGTGACGGGGGCTTGCGAGGGGCTCGCGGCGGGGGTTCCGCCGGCAGTGCCAGCGGTGCTCCCGGAGGCCTCACCCGGAGGGGTCCCGGCTGTGCTGGCGGGGGGGTCCTGCGAGGGGGTCGCGGGAGGGGGCGCGGAGGCCTCGGCGCGGGCCGCGCGGAGGACCTCCGCAGTGCGCTCCGGGAGGGTCACCGCGGCGGCTATCCACGCTTCCACGGCGGGCTCCCAGACGGTCGCGCCGCCGTACCTCGCGCCACTGCCGATAGCCTCCATGACCTTGGCCGGGAGGCGCCCGGAGAGCAGCTGGCGGCGGAGCAGGACGGGGGCGCGGAAACGCCAGGAGAGGCCGAGCCCGGAACGCAGCATGTCCCTGGCATGGGCCTGCGCGTCGGCGAGGGTGACGGCGGCGGCGCGTTCCTCCGGTGTCACCTTCAGGCGGCGGACGAGGATCTTCGCGAACAGCAGCTGGCCGTAGAACGCGGTCACGACGATCACGTGCGCGATGGCGTCCGGGACCGCTCCGCGGGCGGCGTAGATGTTGAGCCAGTAACTCCCCGCCGCGCTCGCTGTCAGGAGGGCGCCGAGCATCCACGTGACAGCGCGCGGCGGCGTGTCCTTCAGGTCGAGCAGCAGCCAGCCCGCGTACAGGCCGGTGAACATGCCCTCCGCCGATGCCGGGACGATCCACGCCCAGTCCCCCATCCACTGGTGAACCAGGTGGGTGACGGTGAAGTAGATCTCCACGAACGCGAAGAAGCCGACCGCTGCGCACAGGAGCCCGTAGACGGCGGCGAGGCCGAGTTCCCAGGCGGTCCACCCGCCGCCAGCCCGGTGGCCCTTCACTGCCCGTCACCGTCTGGCCCGAACGTGCAGTCGAGCCAGCGGCCGGACCGGTGAATCAGCGGTGCCGCGGCGATCAGCATGATTACCGTCACCGGGATGACGGTGCTGATGGCCAGCCCGGTCATCCACGGGTTGCGCCACGACGGCATTCCGGGCACTCCCGGCAGGAATGCCCACGCGGCGCAGGCCGCGATCACGAGCAGGGTGCGCGTGCCGCGCCGTGACTGGCACGGCGGTGGCGGCGCAGCCTCGGGAACGTCCATGCGGGCCATCCTTGCCTCCGTCGCTGATCGCTGTCAGGCGGTTTCTGGTTACCGGCACTTGCATCCGGGGCAGGTGCACCGGCAGCTGGTGGGGCACAGGCACCAGATACGGCGGCAGCACGTGCCGCCGGACATATTTCAGTCATTCCGGGCCGGTGCGTCCGGGACGAACCCTCCCCTGCCGGTCACGGCGGGTGATTGTCCACTTGTCCACGGCGTTGTCCGCGGGAATTGTCCGCTTGTCCAGATGGATGATCCTCGCGGGCCTGCGCGCGCCTGCGCGCGTAGGGGCGCGGGCCGGTCCTCCAGTCGTCCGCTCGTCCGCGCCCTGGACGACACTCACGCTGCGTTCACTTTCCGGGCGTCCCTGAACAGGGCATCCCGTTCCCTCGTGATGGCTTCCATCGCCTCGGTCACGGACGTCCCGGGGAGCGGGGCGTAACGGCCGCGGGACAGCTGGGTGACGGCGCCGTGCTCGATCAGGGCGGCGAGCATGGGGTGGATCCAGGACGTTGACATGCCGGACTCGGCTTTCAGCTGGGCGGGGGAGATGCCGCCGGCCGCACCGGCGAGGGCGGTGGCGAACATGTCCCGCTGCCGTTCCAGGACCGGCCGCAGGTCCGCCGGCGGGGGAGTCCAGCCTTCGGGGACCTCGCCGTACATCGCGTCCAGGTCCGCTTCGATCCTGTCCGCGACAGCACGGGCCCCGGACCCGGCGGGGGAGGGCGCCGGCGATGACTCCGATGCGGCTGCCGCAGCCGCCGCGGTAACGCCGAACTGCCGGACCGCCGCCTGGTACTGGGGGGAGAACTCCCTGAACCTGGGGTCCAGGCGCAGCCAGCGTGTGTCCCACCATTCCTGCCAGGTGACGCCGAGCGGCGACATCTCAGCGCCGCAGAACAGCCGCACCGGATCACGCGGGCCGATCAGGGCGGCGTTCTGCTCGCAGATCCGCTTCAGCAGTTCGTGGGGCATGTGCGGGGCGCGGACCTGCTCGGCGGTTGTCTCCGGGCCGTCTTTCATCAGGAACGTGCCGAGTTCCTCGAGCCGGGACGCGTCATACCGTGACCAGTCATCGAACGCGAACTGTCCATGCGAGGCTGACTCGACCCGGTACACGAACCGCAGGCGCAGGTTCCCGCGGGTCTGCTCGGTGCGGACTGATTCCTCGAGCGACCCGTACTGGGTGTCGATGTCTGTATAGATCTCGACGGCGCTGCCCTGGCTCGCCAGGGTGGCCAGGTAGCGGGCGCATTCGGCGTCCCCGTTGGTGACCGAGGTGAGGCCGTGGGTCTCATCGATCTCCACGTGCCATGCCGGCAGCCCGGTGGTTGCCTTGAGCTGGTCATCGCCGTCGTAGGCTCCCGCGCCGCGGGCGTCGATCTCCCGGGTGGTCATCAGCAGGAACATCCGGGCCTCGTCCACGGTGGTGATGACATGCTCCGCGGACCCTGCCTCGAGCACGGGCCGTGCGGACCGGCCGCCTTTCAGGGCGATGAGGACCTGCCGGTCATCGGGGCAGCCGGACAGGGACGCGATGCGGGCCAGGAGATGATTGGTCTTCCCGCTGCGGGTCGTGCCGATGATGAAGCTGTTGCACCGCAGGCTGCCCATCCGCCATAGACCGGTCTCGGTGACGCCGAGGGGGGCCAGGTCGTGGACTGAGCGCGGGGCGATGTCCGGATCCCACTGGACGACGGCGGCGAGGGGGTTCTCCCGCTTGAAGCGCAGCCTGAAGTGGCTCGGCTTGCCCTTGACGGTCTCGCAGCTGACCCGGCCGACGTCCACCATGCCGTCCAGGGCCGACTCGATCAGCGGGACGACCTGCTGGACGTGGGAGAGGGCGTGCCGGCCGGGCAGGCCTGCGACCTCCAGGGCCACGGTGACACCGGAGGCCTTGGCGTCCACGACCCTGGACCCGCCAAGGTTCCAGGACCAGCAGTGGGACTGCCACCAGGCGTCCCACTTGCCGATGAGGGCCTCGCGCCTGCGGCGGCCGCGGGGCCGCTTGTGACGCCACCACAGCACGCCCCACGCGGTGCTGAGGGGGGCCAGGGCAGAGCCGAGGATGATGCCGGGCAATCCGGCGGCAGGGCCGGTGAACGCCGCGGCAGTTACCCAGCTGGCGGCGGCGACGGCGGACAAGCGGGCATAGAGCAGCTCGGGGGGCCGGTCCCATCTGTGCGGAGCGAAATACCACAGGCCTGCGGCGGCGACAGCGGAGGCGGTCGCGATATAGGGGGCGGCATGCAGCGCGAAGGATGTTTCCCCGGCCAGCCACAGGACCGGCGGGACCCCGATGGGGACGGAGACGTGCCGGTTGCGGGCCAGGGAGCGGCCGGCGGCGATGATGGCACTGCCGGACGGCCGGAGGCCTGCCTCCCATGGCGGACTGCCTGCCGGTGCCGGCGGGACGTAAGGACGCGGCACCAGGTCCCCTCCTGGCATCAGGGGGCACCCGTCTCGGTCAGCTCACGGTAATGCGGTGCCTGTCTCGGGGACCTGGCCAGCTCCCCGAGGCTCATGCCCAGCAGGGTGCCGAGTGCGGTGTCGGCCTCGCCCAGGACCATGGCGGCAGCCTGGAAATGCTGCCCGGACCGGGCGACCGGCTCGGTGATCTCCGGGCCGTAGTGCCCCTGGTCGGTCATGCCGCGGGAGATCGCGACCGCGGTCGTGTTCGCGCGCAGCCCGACCTCGGACAGGGCCCGCATGACCCGGTGCTTGTCGTGGGCGTTCCCGGCGGATGCTTCGGCGCGGAGGCGCTGCAGTCCTTCTATCACCATCTCGAGCGAACCGGATCCGGCCATGCTGGGGGATGTTCCTTCCGTGACTGGAGGGTGACCGGCTGATACCGGGCCTGGCGGGGAGCTGGCCGGGACGCCGGGTGCAGGGCCCTGCTGCGGCGGCGGTCCGAGGACGTCGGCAACATCGTCCCCGCCGAGGCGCAGTATCCGGGACGGGGCGTGCGTGCCTCGGCCGCCGCGGGCAGATGGCGGTCCGGCGGCCGGTGCTGCGGCGGGACCCCCGGCGGACGCCGGGCCGTGCCGGCGTTCGTGGCGGCGCTGCTCGAGCCAGTCCGCGGCCTGTGCCTTCGCCCATGCCCTGCTGATCTCGGCGGCTGCCGCTGCCCTCATGTTCCGCGGCGACATCAGGCGGGCACCGGCGGCGCCGCGGCTGGCTACGCGGGGATTCCTGGAGTTCGCTGCGGCGCGGGACACCGTGCGGGAGAGCACGAGGAACGCCCCGCCGATGACGAGCAGGGCGAGGAGGACCTGCCCGGTGGCGTGCACGGGTCAGCCTCCCAGCAGGCGCGCGAGGGAGGCTACGGCCTGCTGGGCGGGGACGGCTGTCAGCTGGTAGGCGCTGGCGGCGATCCCGCCCCCGGCCAGGCACGCCAGGAACGGGGTCCCGGCCGCTGCGTAGGCGATGCCAGGGTCGGGTTCCCAGATGAGGGCTACGGTGATGGCGGCGAGGAGGAACAGGACCGCGATCGTGACCGCGGCCCACCCCAGGCCCGTAGAGACCCCGCCGAGCCACCTGGTGGCGTCCCGCTCGATCCCGGTGATGAACTCACCTGCCGGGGTCACTACCAGGGCGCAGCCGGCGCAGTACATGAGGGCGATGATGAGCCGCCCTGTCCACGGGTGGGTGGCGGAGGGGAACCGGTGCCGGTGCGTCATCGTCAGCACGCAGGCGCCGATGGTGATGACCGCGGCACCGGAGCCGAGCCAGCCGCCTGCACCGTGGAGGTTCACGCGGCCTCCGACTGCTGCGGGCTGCCCTGGGGCAGCGCGGCCTGGTGTCGCATGCGGCGCCGCTGGCGTGCGGTCGTCCCGCCGAGGATCCCGTGGCCGTCGCCGATGGCGAGCGCCCATTCCAGGCACTGCGCCCGGACTTCGCAGCCCTGGCAGATCCGCTTCGCGTGGCGGCTGGTGCAGCCTTTCTCCGGGTGCCACAGGTCGGGGTCGGCCTCTGCGCACCGGGCGCCGTCCTGCCAGGACAGGTCACCCGTGCCCCGCTCCGGGTACAGGGCGGACCGCAGGCCGCGCAGGGCCGGTTCCGGATGCGCCGCGCCCGGCGGGGTGCTCATGCGGGGATCCGGCCGGTGACCGCGGTGTGCCGGCGGTGCCGGCGCAGGAAGTGAAGGGCGCGGGCCCGGAGGCGGCGGGATGGCGGGCGCAGGTGCCTGGGGGTAGTGATGCGGTAAGCGGCGCTCGGGGGGGTTTCGGGGTTCATCGGGTTCCGTTCGGCGCGAGGGATTCACGATGCCAGTTCACGGTTAACGGCTAACCGTGAACTACGATACACCATGGACTCACGCGTAGCCGTTGTCAACTTGCAGCCCGGTTCTGCGGGTGCGGGAGTGACCGGGCTCTACGATTGGCGCAGGACCGGGACCAGGATCGGGAGGAGACGCCGCCACATGGACCTGACGCCGCCTGTGGCGCGCTATGAGCAGGTCGCGCGGCACCTGAAGGCGCAGATCCTGTCCGGGGCCTACCAGGCGGGCGACACGCTGCCCGGCGCTCCCGCCCTGGCCGGCATGCTGGGCACCTCCCAGTCGGTGGTGCAGAAGGCATACGAGATGCTCGACGCCGCCGGGCTGGTACGCAGCGAGGTCGGCCGCGGCACCGTGGTCGTGGCCCGCCGCCGCTACCAGGTCCGGGTCGAGGTGCCGCGGCGGGGGGCACCCCGGGACGCCGCCGCCGAGCCTGGCGCCCTGCGTGCCGCACTGGAGGACGCCGCACGGAATGAAGCCGCGATCACCGAGATCGGATTCGCCGGCGCCGGGCCCTACGGCGCCTCAGTGCTGATGACGGTGGAAGCGGCAGATCCCCGGCGTGCCGTCGACGCGGGATATCCCGTCGTGCTGGCAGCCGGTGTACAGGCGGGATGGAGCTGGGATGGCTGGGGCCTGGACGCTGCATCTGTCAGCGCGCGGCCCGGGCAGGATCCGTGACGGGCAGGCTCGCGGGCTCCTGGCCTGCCTGGCGGCAGTTAACTCCGGACCCCCGACGGGGATCTCGTAGACCAGGGCGTACCGCTCGACGGGGAGCACGATATCGGCGGTCTCCACTGCCATCTGCTCTGTCCGGTAGGTGCGGGCGATGGTGAGCACAGCCGATCCTGCCCGGATCCGGAGCCGTTCCGCTTCGGCGGCCAGGGCGGCGCGGGCGGAGACGACTTCCTCAGCGCGGATGACCCGCTGCCCGATGACGGCCATCCGGTCCACGACCCCGGCGCCGGCGTGGGGTCCTTCCTCGGGGAACATGATGGCGGTGCCGCTGGTGAGCGTCGCGGGTTCCCACGAGGTGGACAGCATGACCGGCTCCCCGTCCCGGAGGAACGTGTACGCGGTGCGCATGGCCAGCTGGCCGGGTCCGGCACCGAGGCGGCCGGTGATCGCCGGGGTCATGGGGGCACGGTCGGTGGAGGCTTCCCAGGTGCCGGCGGCGCCGGACTGCTCAGCGTCGGCACGGAACGGTGACCCGCCCGGGCGGGTGGTGTACCAGGCGCGCGTGAGGCGCTGCCGTTCGGGGCGCTGCCGGACGTAGGTTCCTGATCCTGGCCTGCTCTCGGCGAATCCCTCGGCGGTCAGCAGGCGGACGGCCTCGACGGCTACCCGGTCCGATACGCCGTACTGGCGGGCGAGCTGGTGGCGGCTGGGGATGCGGGCACCGGCGGTGAGGTTCCCGTCAACGATGTCGCGGCGCAGTTCGTCGGCGATGCGCCGGTAAGTGGATTCCGCCATGGATGACATCTTGACGAAGGTGAGTACTCAGGTGCAAGCTGAGTACTCAGCTTGCTTTCATGTGTCGCGTTAAGGAGGGGCCGTGGACCTGTCGGCCTCGGGGGCGCCGGTGGAGGAGATCGCGCGGCTGGCTGGGCACTCGAGCTCACGTACGACGGAGGTTATCTACCGGAAGGAGCTCCGTCCGGTCCTGGTCAAGGGGGCCGAGGTCATGGACCAGATCTTCGGATGATCAACCACAGAAAGGAGTCCGTGCGCGCTGAGAGTCTCGCCCACGGCTCAGACCAGCACGGATAAATAATCGGCACTCAAAACGTTCCGTGATCCTTGATGGTATCCGTCATGCGGGAGCGGTGGCCGCGTGGGGAAGCGCAATCCGAGTCCCCGAGGCGGTACAACTGCCCATTCCTGACTGTGCCGCAGCGCGACTCCCGGCCTGCTGATGGGCCGGGTACGGCCCAGGTAAGGTTTCCGTAGGGTGCTGATCGGTCTACTTTCTACTATCAGCCTGGGCCCGTGGTCGGCCCTTGTTATCAGTCTGTCGTAGTGTCCATCGCTCCGAGAGATGATGCAATTGCAGCGAACTGGTCCAGAGCCGCTTGCAGGTCCTCGACGATCTCGGCGGCAATCAGCTCTGGAGCTGGCAGGTTACCGGTATCCTCCAGCGATTCGTCGCGGAGCCAGAAGATGTCCAGGGACGCCTTATCTCTCGCGGCCAGCTCGTCATAGGAGAACGCCCTGAACCGCTCCGTCTCCGTGCGCTCGTGGCGGTCCGCCGGGTTGTAGCAGGCCACGAAGTCATCAAGGTCCGTCCGCACGAGAGCCCGGGTCTTCAGCGTGAAGTTCTGGTTGGTGCGGAAGTCGTAGATCCACAGCTTCTGCGTCCACGGGTTCTCCGACGGCGGCTTGCGGTCGAAGAGCAGCACGTTCGCCTTCACGCCGCCCGCGTAGAAGATCCCGGTCGGCAGCCGCAGGAGGGTGTGCACGTCGCACTGCTCCAGCAGCTGTCTCCGTACCGTCTCGCCCGCGCCGCCCTCGAACAGGACGTTGTCGGGTACGACAATGGCGGCGCGACCGTTGATGGTGAGCAATGACCGGACGTGCTGGAGGAAGTTGAGCTGCTTGTTGGAAGTAGTCGCCCAGAAGTCCTCGCGGAGGTAGCTCATCTCCTCCCGTTCGGTCTCGCCCTGGGCGTTGACCACCTTGTAGGAGGACTTCCTGCCGAACGGCGGATTGGTCAGTACCATGTCGAAGTGGTCCGACGGAGTGGACCTGAGCGAGTCATCCACGGTGATCAGGCTCGGACTTTCCGGTGCACTGATCCCGTGAAGCAGGAGGTTCATGGCGCACAGCCGAGCGGTTGCATCGACGATCTCCCAGCCTCGCAGCGCCACGTCCCGGAGGAACCTCTTCTCGTCCGGGTCAAGGCTGCCTGACTTCATCTGCTCGTAGGCGGCCAAGAGGAAGCCCCCAGTGCCAGCCGCCGGGTCGCATACCCGCATGGATGCCGTTGGCCGCATGACATCCACGATGGCCTTGATCAGCGGGCGCGGGGTGAAGTACTGGCCTGCGCCTGACTTGACGTCCTCGGCGTTTTTGGCGAGCAGCCCCTCGTAGGCATCGCCTTTGACATCCGCGTCGAGTGTCATCCACTGCTCGCGGTCGATCAGGTCGGAGACGAGCCGCTTCAGCTTCGCCGGGTCTTGGATTTTGTTCTGCGCCTTGCGAAAGATGACACCCAGGGTGCCGGGCCATTTGGCGAGTTCAGCCAGGACGTGCCGGTAGTGAACCTCAAGGTCGTCACCGTCCAGACGCACCAACGATAGCCAGTCGAGGCCCCTCGGAACGATCGCAGGTCTGCTGAAAGGTGGGTGCGCCTGCTCATCGGCCATCTTTAGGAAGAGCAAAAAGGTTAGTTGTTCGATGTAGTCCTGGTATGACAGCCCATCGTCCCGTAGGACACTACAGTAGTTCCAGAGCTTCTGCACGATGGTGGCACTGTCGCTCATGACGTGACCTTCTCTTGGGACGCGAGACTGGCGCGGCGCCGTCTCGGCTTCTGGCCATCAGATGCCGTCCGTTTTGCACTAATTCGTTCGAGAAGAACGGATGCTGGTTCGTCCATCGGATCCTGCGAAACGAGTTGGCCAGAGAATGCTGCAGCGAGAACAGCAAATCGGAGTCGTTGTTCCCTGACCTTGGCGGCCTGCAGGTCGGCCTCTAGTCTTTCGAGTGATGACAGGACTCGCTTGACCTCATTAACGATCCGGATGATTTCTGTGAACGGCGGGATGCCTACCACGGTAGCGTCGATTGACGGTGCGTTTAGGTTTAGCCGCCCGATGCCGGCGCTCTTCCCGATGAGCTGCCTCTGGATGTGCGGAGCCTGAAAGAGGAAGAAGAGATACTCTGAGAAGACAATTGGCAGTCCGAACCGATAGAGAATCAAATAAGCCCCTGGAATCGCTGGGCGATCCTCGGCGATGAACGCGACGGTGCCGATGCTCCCCGTGCGAGTTACGAGAATATCCCCAGGCATGACGTGGTATTTTTGAAAGTCGGATTTGCTCAACGCTAGTTTCGGTGCTTGGCCAACTCGTATTCGTCCGTAGGGTGTTATGTCTGTCGTACGTAGTACCGGTACACCTGATGCGACATAGTCGCTGCTAGTAAATCGCGGCCCATACAGAGACCAATTCTTCAGTTCGCCGATAGTCGTACGCACCCATCCGGGTGGATGGCAAGTCTCGCTACCTTCGAAGTTTTTATTATAAGTCTTCATCCAGACAGATGCGGGCTCATCGTTTAGATCTTGGGGAATAAGCTGGCCCGTTACTGCAGCCTGAAGAACCGCCGCGCGCATTCGCTGAAGATTCTGCTGCACCCGGCCCAACGCTGCGGCTCCGGCGTTGATACGGGAGAACTGTTCCTCGATGGCAGCGACAATTCGCTCCTGCTCAAGCCGCGGAGGAAGCGGTATGCGGATACGCCGCAGTCCCGAGAGTGGAACAGTCATTTGGGCTGTCCCAGTCGCATATTTAGTCGCTTGATCGAAAATAGCTCGGCTACTCATAAGTAGCGCTATGAAGGAGGGGTAAATTTCGCGCGAGGGTCGCAGAATGCCGATATGGCGTTGAACGCAGAACGGCATGTCGTCTCTTACCAGTGCGGAAATGCCATACGACCCAACTAGGGAGTAAAGCACATCGCCCTTCTGGGGGCGACGGACTGGATCGAGTGACTCAAAATATTCCGGTGGCACATGCCTGCAGCCCGTGAAGTCAAGCTTCTGAGTTCGGATATTGCCGATCACTAGGAACGGTACCCCCGCCGGAACTTGAGGTGGGGCTTGATGATCACCGTCGCTGATTGAGGTGCAAACCTGAGATAGTTCTGCCCAAGCCCACCCCGTTGGTAGTTCGTTCACGCTGCCAAAGCCTCTGTCAACTCGTCAAGGAGCGGGGTGAGTCTGTCCCCGAAGACTTGTGCCGCCTTGCCGATGCCCCCATGCTCCACAAAGGGCGTGTACTCGAATGACTCTGGGGATATCCCGAGCTCTCCTGTGATGTTCTCTTTCATCCAGGTCAGCCACTGCAGCTGCTCCACCGTGAATGAGACCCGCTTCTGCTGCTGTGCGCTCAGCCATGCTGCAAACCGTTCCTCGACCTGATCGCGGAACGGGATTAGTTCCTCGTCCAGATGCAGGGTGTACCGTACCAGCGACACGATGTCAGTGAGCATCCTGTCACCAGAGCCGCGTACTTTCGACTGGTCGAGCAGCTCGTATGCGCGCCAGAGCACGTCCGGGGTCCACTGGCGCGGTGGGCGTTCGATGGCCCTGGCCAGCTCCTTGATCTCGGTGAAGGTTAGCCGTTCCTTATGCGGGCGGCTGTAGAGCACCTGCAGGGCTCTGATGTCGTCCTTGTGCTCCTCGATGTACTCCCTGAACGAGGAGATCATGGCGGAGGCCTTCCCGCGGGCCTCTGCGGAATGCCCGGCAAAGAGCAGCTTGTCCCAGCCCTCATCTATCGTCTGCACGTACGATTTGCGGACGTCAAGGATCGCGTTGCGTAGTCCGGGGTTCGTGGCCAGCGGTTCCAGGGCCTGGGTGAGCATGGCAGTCGCCATCGCGGCGACGGCGACGGGGTCGTCGGTGGACTGGCCTGCCGCTTCGGTAGCGGCGATTTGCTGGTCGGGATCGAGCGCATCGACCAGGTGGTGGGCGATCGTGCCCAGGTCGGTGCCTTCGGCCAGGCCGGTGAGCACGTCCCGGTCATCCTTAGTCAGATGCTTGTCGAGGCGGGCGAGGCGCCCGGCGATTGAGGATGCGACCTGCGGGTCTCTGCTGCCGAGAGCGACCAGCTTGAACAGCTCCTTCAGGCTCTGGGCTGGCTTGCGTTCCAGAGGTTGTACGGTCTCGGCGAGCGGGGTGTCCATGACGCCGACACATCCGTCACCTTCCCGGGCATCGCGGCTATTGTCCCATCCGTACGGCGGTGGGTGCGCGGCATACTCGCCGATTCCCCCCGCACCGACGACATGGAGCTCATCGCCTCCGAACTCGCAACCAACGCGATCAGGCACACCCCGTCCGGGACCCCGGGCGGCTCGTTCACGGTCACGGTACGGACCGGACCCGCGTGGGCCAGGCTCGAAGTCGCCGATACCGGGACCGGGGTGTGGTCCGCCCCGGAGGGCCAGGACCACGACGCCGAGTACGGGCGCGGCCTGGAGATCGTCGCGATCGTGGCCGACAAGCTCGGCCACGACATCGGGCCGGCATGCCAGGTCATGTGGGCAGAGGTCCTCTGGTAAGCCGCAGCACCGCACACCGGAGGGTTTTACCGCCGCTTACGGGCGCCTTACCCTATAGTGTGCGGACGGCCACAGACCGGTTATCACCTACGAGACAGTCGGCCAGGACCTCGCAGCCGGCGACTACAGTGAACCGCATGACCCTCCTGCCTGGCGGTTACGAACCTGACCGGATCGTGGTCGCCGGCGACTGGCACGGCCGCACCACGCAGGCGGTGGCGGCGATCAGGACCGCTGCGGGGCTCCTCGCCGATCAGTCTTACCCGGTTATCGTGCACTGCGGCGACTTCGGGATCTGGCCCGGAGCGGTGGGCCTGGCCTACCTGTCAGCAGTGAGCCGGGAACTTGCCCGGACCCGCGGGGTCCTCCTGTTCGGCGACGGGAACCACGAGGACTTCACCCGCCTGGACGCGCTCGCCGCCGATGCGGACGAGGGCGGCTGGCCGCTGCCGGAGCCGGTGCCGGTGACCGGGAACCGGCGGGTCCTGTGGCTGCGCCGCGGCGCGAGGTGGCGGTGGCATGGCCGGGAATGGCTGGCCCTGGGCGGCGGGGTCAGCCTCGACAAGGCCAGGCGCACCGAGGGCAGGGACTGGTGGCCGCAGGAAGCCATCACCCCGCGGCAGGAAGAGGCGGTGTCCGCTGCCGGGCCTGCTGACGTGATGGTCACCCATGACTGCCCGGCAGGTGTCGTGCACGCGTTCCCGCCGCCGCCGGCATGGTGGGACCTGGCCGATATCGCCCGGTCCGATCCGCACCGGGAGCGTCTCCAGCGGATCGTGGACACGGTCCGGCCGTCGTACCTGATGCACGGCCACCTGCACATCGGGTACCAGCGGATGTGTGACTTCGGGTACGGCCCGGTCCAGGTGACCGGGCTGGACTGTGAAGGCGAGACGTGGAATTACGCGGTCCTCGACGTCAGGTCGATGGAATGGGCTGCCGGCTGACCGGCGCCGCTGCCACAGGATGCCGGCGCGCCGGCTGACAACGGCAGCCAGGTTGCGGGTAATGTCCGGCACGGGCGGGGCTGTGACCTTCGCGCGGGAAGGGGCAGCGATGGGCGACAGCGGAGCCAGCCGGACAACGGACCCGGAACCCGGCCGCGGTGAGGCTGAGATGGCCGAACCGTACGTCCTCACCGGTTTCGCCCGCGGATACCCGGTCCCGCGCCTGCCAGCTGAGCTGCAGCCAGGGACGGAACCAGGCTTAACCCTGCTGAGGAGGCTCCACCCCAGGCAGCTGGCCGTCCGGACCCAGGTCGAACTCGCCGTCCTTGACACCCAGGACGAACGCTTCCCATTCCGCCTCAGTGAAGTACAGCTTGTCTCCGTCGGGGTCGGCCGCGTCGAACATCACGTAGAGCTTAGGCTGGTCCGCCTTATTACCGGCGCCGGACGTGTCAGTGGCCTCAGTCACCGTCACGTGGCTTTCCTGGGGCTGGCCGACGGGCATCTGGCCGCTGGTTCTCGCCATCCGGTCAGGTTACCGGAATTTTCTCGCGTGCTAGAGGGGCTTGGCGGTAAGCGATCTTGCCCGGTGAGTCTATGCTGCTTACAGGGTCGGCATTACCGCGAGAAAACCCCCAGACGCCCGTTGCGCCTGGGGGTTTCCTCCATTTCCGGGTGGACCAGCCTTCTAGCTGTGGTCGCCTGCCTTCAGCCCGTCAGTGAACTCGCGCCACGCCGCGGCGCCGAAGGACAGGACAGGGCCGCTCCTGTCCTTCGTGTCCCGTACGGCCACCAGCTCCAGCCCGGCGTGGCCGACTTCGACGCAGCTATCCTGCGCTCCGCTGTATGTCGCTTTCCGCCACCCATGGGCGGCATGCTCGGTAAGGGTCATTACCGCGCTCCTTATGGTCTTCAGCCTTTCACCGAGGCTTTCTCGGCGAAACTGATGGTCTCACGCTGGGATAGGGCGGCGGCTGTGAGGTCGCTGAATATTCGGCTGAACCGATCGAGATCGTACAGTTCCTCCACGTATATGTCACCGGCGAGCGTCCTCAGGTAAGCCGAGTCGTCGTATCCCTCCTCGGGGTACTGCAGGATGGTGAACGCTCCGGACATCGCCGAGTACGCTCCCGCGCTGAACGGCAGGATCTGGATATCGACATGGGGGATGGCGGCGGCCTCGGCCAGGTGCAGCAGCTGGCTGTACATGATCTCGTCGCTTCCGACAACCCGCCGGATAGCGGCCTCATCGATGACCGCCCACAGCCGGGTAGGCGGATTGCGCCGCAGGATGGCCTGCCGGTTCATCCGCAGCCCGACGAGCCGCTCGACCTGCTCCTCGTTCGGCGGCGGCGACCCTGATTTGATGACCGCGCGCGCGTACTCCTGCGTCTGGAGCAGGCCGGGGATGTAGGTCGTCTCGAAGGTCCGCACGGCCGAGGCGGCGTCCTCAAGTCCTACGTAAGTGACCTGGGGATCTGAGACGAGATCCCGGTAGTCGTGCCACCAGCCCCTGAGCCGCGCTTCGCGGCAGACAGTCAGGAGCCGGTCCGCCTGCAGGACGGGTACCCCGTAGAAGTCCAGCAGCATGCGTACGTCAGCTACGGAAGCCGGGGAGACGCCAGCTTCCATCCGGCTGATCTTGGACTGGGCACAGCCCAGCTGCTCGGCTGCCTGCGCGGCGGTGATCCCGGCTGCCTTCCGGGCCTTGGAGAGCTCTGCGGCGAGATACCGCCGCCTGATTGTCGGGCTGCTGTCGGTCATCCTGGCACCTCAGGGTTACGGGAGAGGAGAGTTGTCACGGAAACTCGGACATTTCGGATACATTCTATCGTGGATATTGCATCGTTAACAGGTGCATGACACTCTGATCATGCAGGCACTCCCTGCCTTCTCTAGACCCTGGGGGGATGGGCATGAGGCTGCTAGCGGGTCCCTGTTAATCGTGGCACGGGATGCGTCAGCGGCCTCTTGCTGAGGCGGATTTACGTGCCTGGGAATAACCGTGAAAGGGAGGGACAGAAGTGAGTCAGGATCCCATTCAGGCCCGGCTCCGGGCACTCCAGGAGGATTACCCCGCCTGGGATATCCGGTTTACCCAGAGCAAGCAGAATAGCACTGGAGCGCCCATAGCGACGCGACTCACGGCGCCGACAAACGAGATGATCGCCGCGGGTGTTCACTACACCGTCGCAACGTCGGCCTCCCTCCGCGACCCCCATGAGCAGCTGGATGACCTGCGGGGACAGCTGCTAGCCCAGGAACGGGCCGATGAGCGGTTCCTCGCCTCGGCAACTTCTTTAAGCGGCCAGTTCCCGAACCCGGTGTGCATCACGGGCCGGTATATGGCAGTATCGTCAGCGACGAAGCCCGCCCTAACCTTGAGGCGGGCTCTTGGGAACAGCCTTCGCGGTCTCCTGCTGGGTGCGGGCGGACGGAAGGGATCCCCGAGGACGGCCGTCCGGTGCTCTGGCAAGTTCACCGGCCGGCCGTTTCTGTTTCCCCCCGCGGCCGTGACGATATGACCCATTCCGCGTATTTCCGCGCGTAAAGCTATGCCTGGGCACTCACCGGTATCGCGTGGTTGACGATGATCACCAGCCGGGCTTAGCGTGACCCTCTGGCGCAATTGCGCCAGGAGGGTCGCTGTTCTCACCCAGCCCGGAGGGGACCGGGGTTAACCTGCGCGGCGGATAAAGCTGGCCGCCGGGCAAGTCCGTTGAGGGAGGGAAGCGGTACCCGGGCGTCCCGCACCAGGGACGCCATCCGGATGCCGCGAGGAGATGGATGCGGACCCAGTACCGCATGTCACGAAGTCCCGCCGCGTGGCCACGCACTGGCCCCGCGCCGTCGGGTGGGCCACCCTGGCAGCACTGTGGCCCGCCATACTCACGATCAGCAGCAGGCTGCCCGCCAGGGATGCCTTCACCGTGGACAACCTGGACGAGATGGGCCGCACGGCTACGGTGATCCTCGTCTTCTTCCTGCTCGTCGTCCCGGTCGCCGCCCGGGCATTCGAGGCGCTCATCGTGCAGGTGTGCGAGGAGGCGAGGGAGATATCGGATGCTTCCGCGGCGCGCATCGCCGCGGCGGTCGCCGACGAGGTCCGGGGCCGGGAGACCAGGAGGCCGGCCGGGGACGGCCGCTGGCTCCGGGTCGCGCAGAAGGACCAGGGGGGACAGCCCCCGGAGGCTTAGGCGCTCTCGGCCGGGCCGCCGTTGCCGTCGCTGCCCTGCGGTTCCGCCCGGCGGGCATTCTCGATGTCCCGGCGGGCATTCTCGATGTCCTGGCGGGCATTCTCGATGTCCCTGCGGACGTTCCGGAACCGGCGGACATCCGTGGCCCGCCGCAGCGGGTCGGGGTTGGCGACCAGGCGGTCCTCGATGGCGTCCAGCATGTCATTGCCGGCATCCACGATCTGCTGGTACGCGAGGGTCAGGGCATCGGCTCCGAGCGGGGCTCCCGGTGCGGGCGGCAGCACGGCAGGATCCCCGGACTCGATGTAGGCGAGGATCGACCCGGCGGGCATCTCATAGACCCGCTCGAGGCTCGCGAGCATCGCCGGCTTGTACGTCTTCCGCACCCCGGTCTCGATGTCGCGTATGACGCTCCCGCTGATCATGGCGCGGGTTACCCGGTCGCTTGCCGCGAACCGTGACCGGCGCCGCCACTGCGGGCTCAGCTGCCCGCGCCGCCCCTGCAGGAAGGCCCCCAGGCGCTTCCAGTCATCAGCCTGCGGTCCTTGCACGTACACCCTCGCTGGTAGACGCCTTGCTGGCGGGAAAAATGTTAACAGAAACCGTCGCAAGCCAGGGACGGGGCCCGTGAACGGGGGGTGCTGGGTTTACGGCATTAGAACCCTAATCTTCATGCCACGGAAAATAAAGTGCCAAAACACTTGCCCCGCCGCCCGGCCGGCGACTAAATTCCCCCACATGACCAAAACAGCTGGCCACCCCGGCGGCGTCGTCATCCGGCACGATCCGGGCGTCATGCGCGACACAAGACGGGCCCTCGGCCTGTCCATCGTGGAACTGGCCGGCAGGGCCGGGCGCTCCCGCAGCGTCATCTCGCGGTATGAGCGCGGCGAGAGGAACATGACCTGGGAGTCGCTGCATGCGGTCGCGCGCAGCCTGCACTTCGATAACCCTGCCGACCTGCTGGTAGAGCCCTTCGCCCAGAGGATGCGGGCCGCCCAGCGGCGGCAGCGGGCCGCCCAGCGGCGCGAGGAGGCCGGGCGCGAGAGCGAGCCGATCGCCTCATGAGCGCCGTCCTGACCGCTGAGGAGATCGCGGCGATCCGCGCCCTTCCCCCGATCGACCCAGAGATGGCATACCGGATCGCCCGGATCATGCCTCTCGAGCCTGCGAGCAGCGGCAGCACAGCAGCCTTACCAGCCCGGACAAGAATTTGGGACCCCTGCCCGTTGCGCCGGGCAGAGGTCCCCAGGTTAGAAGCAGGACCCAACTGCCAAGTCGGTGTTCCACAGCTTCGTGCATTCAGGATAAGCGACTAGGGGCGGGAGGGCCACCTTGTTGGCCATTGGAGAAAGTGACAAAACCCTTACCAGTAAGGGGATCCGGTCATGAGCGGCGACCGGGAAGCCGAGCCGCTGCTGACGCCGGCGGAGGTCGCCACGATGTTCCGTGTCGACCCCAAGACCGTCACGCGGTGGGCGAAGGCAGGGAAACTGACCTCGATCCGCACGCTGGGCGGCCACCGCAGGTACCGGGAGAAAGAGGTCCGGTACCTGCTTGCTGGCGTGCCTGAGCCGGCGGCGGCACGGTCATGACTGCGGAGGCCGGGGCACCCGCCGCCTGTGACGAGGCGGCGGCCGTGCCCGTGACGAGCGGGGACGCGGCAGTACCCGGGGATGAGCCCCGGGCTGCTGCTGCTGCCCCGGCCTCGGCTGGACCCGTCCCGGACCCGGCCCCGCCGGCGGGACGGGCGCTCATCCCGCCGCCGGGATCACCGTTCCCCCCGTTCGCGCACCTGCCGGTCGTCGTCCGGTGCGAGATCGCCACCCTGACCTGCCGTCCCGAGGACGCATGCGACGCCACCTGGACCGCACCCGACGCCCAGTACACCGTGGAGGCCGCCATGGCGGCGGCCCGCCGCGAAGGCTGGGGTTACGGCGGCTGGCGCCTCCGGATGTGCCCCGAGCACCAGCAGGAGCCACTGCCCCGGCGGGAACCACTGCCCCGCCGGAACGGACCCCCCAGACCCCCGGTACCACCCGGACCCGTACCACCCGCACCCGTACAGGTGCCCGTCCGCTTCTTAACAGCCACCCGTAACCCGAGATCTCAAGGAACTTGCCACATGACTCAGCCAGCCCCGGTAGCCGAGGAGCCGTCGCCTGTCCGCGTGGCCGACGACGAGACCAGCGAGCGGTATTACCCCTACCCGCCGACCAGAGAGCGCCTGGATTCCGTGACCATGGTCATCTCCTGCACGGACTTCAAGCCGTGGATACCAGGCTGGTACAGCAGGTCATCGACAGCCTGGTGCGTCGACCACATCAGCCGCGTCCGCCGGGTGAAGCGCCGCCACGGCCGTGACGCCGCGATCCTGCTCGGGAAGGACGCCGCCGAGCAGGAGCGCCACATCAAGGCCGACGCGGGCACATACGTCCACGACGTCAAGGAGGCCCTGCTGCGGTGGGCGTGGCTCCCCGGCCGGTCCGGGGCCAGCATCGCCCTGCCGGAATTTCCCCCCCATCTCGCCCGCGCCCTGTACGACGGGGAGCCGGTGGCCGAGGTGATCGACTTCATGGTCACGGGTTTCGTCAACTTCGTCTCCGCCTGCAGCCCCCGGTTCCTGGCGACCGAGATGACGGTGTACAACCAGCCCCTGGGGATCGCGGGGACCCTCGACGGGATCATGGAGCTGGACGGGTACGCGATCAGCATCGGGACGGGCCTGCACGGCGCCGACGAGGTCATCGCCTGCCCCGGCAGCATCCTGACTCTCTGCGAGGACACCAAGACCGGCAGGAACCCGGACGGCACGTGGAAAGAGCAGCTCGCCGCATACCGGCGGATGCGCGAATGCAGGCCGGACCGGCAGTTCGATGACCTGTACCCGATGCTGCCCACGGACGCCGCGGTGGTGCTGCACCTGCGCCCGGAGTACCCGGACGGCTGGCTGCTGATGCTGGTCTCCGCCGGGGAAGAGGAGGCGGCGTGGGACCGGTTCCAGGGCGCCGCCCGTATCTACCGGGACCGGCAGGCGGTCAGGAACAAGCCCGGAGTCTCCATCCGGCCGCTCCGTGCCGACGGCACATTGCCGGGACCCCGGCTGTGCGACCTCGCCGCCGAAGGGTACGGCCGGGCGCTGGCGCCGCTGCGGGAAGCACTCGGCGGCGGCGCCGAACTCGAAGACATCGCCAGGTTCACGGCGGGCGAGCTGCTCGCGGTGAGAGGTGTCGGGCCGAAGCTGATCGAGACGATCCGCGTGATGCTCCGCGACCACGGCCTCGCCCTGGCCGAGGACAGCGCCGTCACTGTGCAGAAGGCCGCCTGAGCATGCCTATCACCGGATTCGCGGACCTGCAGCGCCGCTCCGCCCACCTCGGCGAGATCCGCATCGGCACCTCCATCGCGGTGCCCGGGACAAAGGGCCGGCAGCCGGTCAGGCTGTGGACCTACCGGCTGACAACGTTCAACGAGTACGCCGCCGACGTCGCCGCAGCCGAGTACGGCGGGACCGTCACCCCGTGGGAACGGCAGAAGGGCAAGTTCGAGGTCACCACGGACCGGTCATCCCTGGACGTGTGGGTGCCGCCCCGCGGCGCCGCCGTCGACGCGAACATGGAACTGTGGGTCAATAACTGCCGGAAACGGAAATGCGACGGGGAAACCGAGTCTGAGTCGGGCCGGCCGTGCATGTGCCCCCGGGACCGGGATGAGCGGCTCCGCCTCGCCGCGATGCGGCCCCCGCGGGCGTGCAGCCCGCAGACGCTGATGCACGTCACCCTGGACGCCCTCCCCGGCCTGACGGGGGTGTGGCGCCTGGCCACCGGGTCGGCGAGTGCCGCGGTGGAATCCGCCGACAACGGGGACGTCATGGCGATCGCGCGGGACAGCAACGTGTTCCTGCCGGCGACCCTCATCATCGAGCGCCGGTACCGGGTCGGTGACGGGTCCCCGTACCCGGTCCCGGCCCTGCACCCCCGTTCATCGCTGCGGGAGTTCGCGTCGGGCAGCCTCCCAGCCGGTCCTCTGGGGCTGCTGGCCCAGATCCAGGGCGGCCCCGAGCGGATCGCCATCACCAGCGGCCGGCCCCCGGGGCGCCCGGCACCCGGCATCCCGGTCACCGGCCCCGGCGAGGCCGGTACGCCGGGCCAGGGTCCCGGCGTGCAGGGGATCGCCCAGCGGATCGCTGACGAGGCCATGCAGGCGACCACCCAGGAGCAGGTGGCCGGGCTCGGCAAGCAGGCTGCCGCGGCGAAGGCCGGGGAAGTGACGGTCAAGGTCATCGAGGACGGCGAGGAGCTGCTGACCGAGCTGCACCCGTGGCTGCAGGACCGGTGGCGTGAGCTCCCCGCCGCGCCCGCGACCTTGCCGCCGTCAGCCCCGGTCCCGGCGGCCCGTGCGGCCCGGCCTGAGGATGACGAGCCGTGGCCCGACGCCCCAGCAGGGGCGGCAGCATGACAGCCCAGGACGCGGACGCCATGGTGGCTGCCTTCGCGGACACCGCCACCGGCATGGGCCAGGAGTGCGTGCCGTTCACGATGGACACCGATGCCGGGGGGAACCTGGCTGTCAGGTGCACCCACGGTCACGTGATAGCCCTCGGGGAGGCATCGTGAACGCCAGCTGCAGATTCGGCCGCGCGTTCCGGAGCCAGGCCAGTGCTGATGGCGCGGTATGGAAGGGCGCGGACGGTGATCACCCGTTCAAGTGCCGGATCTGCCCGGCATGGCATCTTCACAAGGCAGCGCAGCACACCGGGTTCAGCGACGGCGTGAAACTCGCTGTCCGGCGCCGCGCCGGCGGCGGCGACATCTTCGAGGCTGTCTGCGAGGCGTGCGGGAGCATGCTCAGGGAGAAGCTCGGGGAAATCCAGCACATTGTCGCCCGCGGCGCCGGGGGGACCTCCCTCGCCGTGATGGACAGCTGCGCGAACGCTGCCCTGCTGTGCGGTTCAGCGGTCTGGCATGAAGGCTGCCACGCGAAATGTGAGGACCGTGACCCGGGCATGGCGGCCGACGGGTTCTTCATCACCCACCGCAAGGACCCCCGCACTATCCCGATGAGACTGCACGACGGCCGTGACGTGTACCGGTCCGTGGACGGCTCCTACCTCGATGACATGCCTGAACTGGAGGCAGCGTGAACGACCTCACCGTGTACCGGACTGCCGACCCGGACACCATCCGTATCTGGCGGGACGCCTGTACCGCGGTCGACACCTACATTGACCGGATCCGGGATGTGCTGGCCGCGCACGGCGCCGGCGAGTACGCCGTCATGACCAGGACGGACGGGTGGCGTCCCTGCGAGTTCGCCGGGATCCGGGTCCCGCCCGGCGAGCACCCGCCGGACGGCTGGCGGCGCGGCCAGGACTGCGAGATACCCGACCGCCGCGTGAAAGCAGGCCAGGCGATCGCCGCCGCACTCGCCGAGGTCATCCACCCTGGCAGCCCTAAGAACTCGCTGAAAGGCATGCCGTCGATGGTGTACACCGGCGCTGGCCTGGCCCACCCCGGCGCCGAACTCCTGGAAGGCGGCACCGCCCTGTACGTCCGGTGGGGCAGGGGTGACCCCGAAGCCACCGGAGGGGAACGGCGGGACCCCGGAGGCAGCGTCGACCACGGGATCTGGGAGCGGATCCCGCTGTCCAGGTACTACCTGGTGAAGGAGACCGAGGCGGCCGGTGCCTAGCACGGACTGCGCGGACAGCTGTCCCGCACGCATCGCCGCCGCCTGCCGCGAGGCAGGTACGGAGGTCACCGTCTCAGCCGGTCCCCCCGCCGCCGGGTCAGGCACTCCGCAGGCGTACCGCTGCCCGCACGACGTCACCTACTGGGTCACCCCGGCCAGCGGCCACGCCGCCGCAGCGGACGCCAGCGAGGCAGCTGCCGCACACCAGGCACAGCGGGGCACCTGGGCACAGGCCATCAGCGCCGGCCACAAGGCAGGCCGGGCAGCACGCAGCAACCCGAGGGCGCGCCACGCACGGTCCGCCCGCCCCCGTCCGGGCATGATCCGGCGGATGCCGCCCGGCGGCAGTCCCGGAGGCGCAGCATGAGGCCGCTGTCCACCTGCCTGGGCATCCGCCCGGCCCGGGACCGTGAAACCGCTGACGCCGAGGCCCGTCAGGCAGACCAGGACCAGGCAGCCATGGTCGCCCGTGTCCTGCTCGCCACCGCCCCGACCGACAGGGCACTCACCGGCTGGTGCCCCTTCGATACACGGGAGGTGCATCCGTGAACGGCGTGCCGGAGCCGTATACGGCCCTGCTCGAAGCCAGGGCGCAGCTGGACACCGCCACCGGGTTCGAGCCTGTCTGGCTGCCTGATTTCCTGTTCCCGTTCCAGCAGGCGATGACGGCCTGGGCTGTCCGGCAGGGCCGCGGGGCGCTGTTTGAGGACTGCGGGCTGGGCAAGTCGATCCAGGCGCTCACCTGGGCACGGAACGTCCACCTGCACACTGGCCGGCCCGTGCTGCTCCTGGCTCCGCTCGGTGTCACGTTCCAGATCCGGGATGAGGCCGCCAAGTTCGGCATCGACGCCGCTGTCTCCCGCGACGGCTCAGTCAAGGCCGAGGTGACGATCGCGAACTACGAGCGGCTGCACCTGTTCAGCCGCGACGATTTCGCCGGCGTGGTGTGCGACGAGTCGAGCTGCATCAAGGACTTCGACGGGACCCGCAAGGGCCTGGTGACGGATTTCCTGCGCCGGATGCCGTACCGGCTGCTGGGCACCGCGACTGCGGCGCCGAACGACTACACCGAGCTCGGCACCTCCAGCGAGGCCCTGGGCTACCTCGGCTACATGGACATGCTGTCCAGGTTCTTCACCAACAAGCACGGCACATCCAAGGGGTACAGGGGGAAGTGGCGGGACCCGGGCGGGTGGAGGTTCAAGGGGCACGCCGAGGACGCGTTCTGGCGGTGGGTGGCGTCGTTCGCCCGGTCTCTGCGTCGCCCGTCCGACCTCGGGTTCGACGACGGCGGGTTCGTGCTGCCCCCGCTGGAGTACCGGCAGCACGTCACCGATCCGAGGACCCGGCCTGACGACGGGACGCTGTTCGACGTGGCAGCGGCCGGGCTGCGGGAGGAACGCGCCGAAGCGAAGAGGACCATCACCGAGCGGTGCGAGACAGCTGCCGGGCTGCTCGAGGACGCCGACTCGGCGATCGCCTGGTGCAACCTGAACGCTGAGGGAGACCTGCTCGAGCACCTCATTGACGGGGCGGTCCAGGTGTCGGGGCCGGAGGAACCGGATGCGAAGGAAGCCAAGCTTGCCGGGTTCACCCGCGGGGAGTTCCGGGTGCTGGTCACCAAGCCGCGTATCGGGGCGCGGGGCCTGAATTTCCAGCACTGCCACCGGATGACCCGTTTCCCTACCTGGAGTTATGAGGAGCATTACCAGGCGGTCCGCCGCTGCTGGCGGTTCGGCCAGCAGCATCCGGTCACCGTCGACATCATCACCACGCCGGGCGGGATCAACATCCTCGCCGGCCTGGAACGCAAGGCGCAGCAGGCGGACCTCATGTTCTCCTCGCTCACCGCCTGCATGCGCAGCGCCCTGGCCGTCCGCCGCGCAGACACCTACGACCTGGACATGGAGGTACCGTCATGGGCCGTGTCCTAGACCAGCTCATCACCCCCTCGTACGCGATCTACTGCGGCGACGCGATGGAGGTGATGCCGGGGCTGCCCGACAGGTCAGTGCACCTGTCCGTCTACTCCCCCCCGTTCTGCGGCCTGTACCACTACTCATCGAGTGAGCGGGACCTGTCCAACGCCGGCGGGTATGAGGAGTTCTTCGCGCAGTACGCGTTCTTCGTCGCCGAGATCGCCCGGCTGACGATGCCGGGCAGGTGCACGGCGGTGCACTGCGCGGAGGTGCCGACCGGGAACTCGGGCGGGGACGCGTACACCGATTTCCCCGGGGACATCATCAGGCTGCACGAACAGTACGGGTTCGGGTACGTCGCACGGCACTGCATCTGGAAAGCGCCCCTCAAGGTTTTCAACCGGACCCTGAAGAAGGATCTCGCGCACCGCACGATCGTCGACGACGCCGCGATGGCGTCGGTCGCGTCAGCCGACTACCTGCTGGTGTTCCGCCGCGCCGGCGTCAATCCTGTCCCGGTCACCCACCCAGCGGGGTTCATGCGCTACCACGGACTGCAGCGGCCGCCGGCTGAGCTGCTCCGGTACCGGGGCTGGGCTGGCCCGCAGACCGAGAACAGGTACTCGCACTGGATCTGGCGCCAGTACGCCTCATCGGTATGGGACGACGTGCGCGGGAACCTCGGCCTGCCGGACGACGAGCAGGGTGTGCTCCCGTACCGCGGATCCCGTGGCGAGGATGACGAGCGGCACGTCCACCCGCTCCAGCTCGATGTCATCCGCCGTGTCATCGACATGCGCACCAACCCGGGGGAGACGGTGCTCACCCCGTTCCTGGGAGTCGGCTCGGAAGTGTATGCCGCGGTGGAGCTCGGCCGGCGGGGCATCGGCGCCGAACTGAAACCCAGCTACTACCGGCAGGCTGTCAGGAACCTCGCCGCCCAGGCAGAACCGCAGGCCGAGCAATGCGAGCTCGGCCTGCTCGCATCCGGCGGGGACGATGGCAGCCTCCAGCCCGGCAGTGCCGGCGATCCGGTTCTAGCCGGCACCCCAGGCCCCCGGCGTCAGCCTGCCCGCCTCGACCTTTCCAGCCGGGCCGTCGTGCCCGCCGAGACCAGGGATGACGCATGATCACCTACCAGACCGATGACCCGGACATCATCAGGGCATGGGCCGGTGTCCTGCGGGCGCTCGGCGATTACCGGTCGAGGATCCGGGCGCTGGCCGCAGGGGCGGGTGCGGGCCGGTCGGAGGTGCTGTTCGCCGGGGAGTCCGGTCCGTTCCCCGGCAAGTGGACGGGTATCGATGTCCCGTCAGGGTGCCAGGTCCCGGCCGGGTGGATGCTGGGGGGGAGCAGGCTCGCGGTCCTGGACCGGGCTAGTGACCCGGGGCGCCGTTACGCTGAAGGCTTCGACTCGGCACGGTACCCCCGCCCGCGGCATCACCTGCATGACCTCGGGATGCCGGTCAGTGTCCTCGGCCCTGGCGGCGTCCCGGTACCGACCTCGGTATCGTTCGGCGGCGGGGTCCTCCAGGTTCACTGGGGGACACCAGGCGGGGACGGCCCGGATGAGGTGCCGGGCGTCGATGCCGTGCTGTGGCGGCGTCTGGACGGCGCTGCGGCTGCCGGGGCACCCCCCGCGGCTGCCGGGCATCTCCCTGCCGGCGTGGCAGTGTCAGGGGGGCCGCGGTGAGCACCAGCACCGTGCTGCGGCCCCGGGAGCAGCAGATCGAGCAGCTGGCCGCCCTCGCCACCATCCTGGCGGTGCATGACCGTGCGCAGCTGATCGCCGCGTGCGGGAGCGGGAAGACCCTCACCGCCCGGTGGCACGCCCAGGCGTCCGGTGCCCGCCTGATCATCGTGTTCGTGCCGAGCCTGGCGCTGGTCGCCCAGACTCTCGGGGAGTGGCGCCGCGCCGGGGGCTGGCAGTTCACCGCGCAGGTGATCTGCTCCGACCCGGGCACCGCCGAGGGTGCCGCGGAGCGGGCCGACGAGGCCGGCGGTGACGTGGAGGGCGGCTTCTGGCGGCAGGTGTCCGCTTCGGTCACGACGGACCCGGCCCGGGCCGCCGCCCAGCTGCGTCGCGCTGCACCGGGCCGGCCGCATGTCGTGTTCTGCACGTATCATTCCGCTGCGGTCGCCGCGGCGGCGTGCACGATCTCCGGGGCCGTGTTCGACCTCCTGATCGCCGACGAGGCGCATCACCTGGCGGGGCGTCCCCGGCCGGTGTTCCGGCTGGTCCTGGACCGCCGGGCGATGCCGGCCCGGAAACGGCTGTTCATGACCGCGACCCCGGAAGTGATCACCGGGGTCGGCGCGCTCGATGACACCCTGTCGATGGATGACCGGCATGTCTTCGGCCCGGTCGCCCACACCTTCAGCTTCGGTGCCGCTATCAGGGCCGGGCGGCTCGTGGACTACCAGGTGGTGTGCATCGCCCGCCGTCCCGGGGACCTGCCAGCCAGCAGCCGGGCGGCGGGGGTGCTCCCGTACGCGGTGGCGCGCACCGTCGCCGACCACGGGCTGCGGTCGGTGCTGTCCTTCCACAACTTCAACGCGGACTCTGCCGCGTTCGCCGCGGCGGTGAACGGCGGGAAGCTGCGTGACGGCCGTGTCGTCGCTGCCCGTGCGGTGCGGGGGAAGTCCGGCACCGACGGCCCCGGATTCGCCGCTGCGCGGGCCCGTGACCTGGCATGGCTCGGCGGCGCCAGCATCCCGGGCGAGGACCCCGCCGGTGATGACGGGTGCAGGGTCATCTCCTCGGCCCGGTGCCTGCAGGAAGGCATCGACGTGCCCGCCGTCGACGGGATCGTGTTCGCTGACCCGCGGAACTCGGTCACCGCCGTGATCCAGGCGGTCGGCCGGGCCCTGCGCCCCGCACCGGGCAAGACCATGGCCACCATCATCGTCCCCGTCGCCCTGCCCGACGAAGGCGACGACGACACGGAGCTGATCACCAGCCAGTTCAAGGTCGTGTGGGCGGTGCTGCGGGCCCTCCGTGCCCATGACGAGCGCCTCGCGGAGGAGATCGACGCCGGGATCCGCAGCCGCGCCGGCGGGGGCCGGGGAGGCGGCCTCAAGAGCCGGGTCCTGTTCGACCTGCCGCCCGGAATGGATGAGTCGGCGATCCGGACCCGGCTGGTCGAGAACACCGCGTCCGGGTGGGAACGGTTCTATCAGGCCCTCGTCGAGTACGCGGAGATCCACGGCGCCGCCCCGGCTAGCTGGCGGGTCGTGCACGCCGGGCGTGACCTGGGTTTGTGGTGCCAGAAGCAGCGGGCCGCGCACCGTGACGGGCTCCTGGCCGCGTGGAAGGCGCAGCGGCTGGAGAAAGTCCCCGGCTGGTGCTGGGAACGTGAGCACGGCGTCTGGGTGGCGAACTGGGAGAGGCTGCGCGGCCTGGCCTGGTCCCTGCCCGGCGGCCTGCACCAGGACCCGGATGCCCCGTCCGTGTACGGCCCGGCTGGCAGAGGCCGGATCGCCGGGGTGAACGGGGTGAAGGACACCCTGAACCGGCCGATGGGGTACTGGGCCGCGACGCAGCGGCAGCTGCACCGTGACGGGATGCTCGACGAGCGGAAAGCCCGCCTCCTGGAGGAACTGCCCGGCTGGGACTGGGACGGCGGCCTCCCCGGCGGTGACGTCGCGATGATCCAGGCGCTGCGCCTGTACGCCGAGTTCGAGAAGCACGGCAACGTCCCCGAAACCCACACCGAGGACGGCCTGGAACTGGGCCGGTGGGTGTGGGCGGTCCGCCGCCGCAAACTCACCGGCCGGCTCCACCCGGCCCTGCCCGAGGAGATCGCCGCAGCCGTCCCCCGCCGCCGGGGGCCCGGGACCGGCCGCGGACGCCCGGTGGACTTCAGCTGGGAGCACGTCGAGACCCAGTGGCGGCTGGCGTACTCCGGGCTGCGCCAGTACGTCCGGGACGCCGGCACAGCCGCCGCCATCCCCTATGACCTTGCTGTGGAGCTGCCCGACGCCACCGTGCAGGCCGGGCACTGGGTCCACCTGCAGCGGTACAAGCACCGGACCGGTGACCTGGACCCCAGGTTCACTGCGTGGCTGGAGGCACTGCCAGGCTGGGTGTGGGATCCCGGGTGCTCGAACGAGAACTTCGGTGAGCCTGCCGTCCTCCCGGACGGCGTGGAACACGGCAGCCCCTCCGCGTACGGGTCCCCCGCGAGCAACAGCAGATGCTACGGCTGCAAGTGCGAGACCTGCATACGGGGCCGCCGGGCCGCCGACAAGGAACGCGGCCAGCGGCGGAAAGCGGACCGGATGGACCGGCTCGGCGGACCGGTCAGCGCCCTGGACGCGAAGATCACGATCGCCCGGCTCGAAGCCGCCGGCGTGACACGCGGCCGGATCGCCGCCTGTTCCGGGGTCACGCTCGGCGTCATCCGGGACCTCGCCGAAGGCCGCACCGGCCTGGTGGCCCGGCAGCACGACAAGGCCATCCGCGCGGTCACCATGGACACGATCCGGGCCATGCCGGCCCGGACCGGGTCCCGGGGCCGCGCCGTCACCGTCGACATGGAATGCATCGACGCCCAGCCGACAGTCGCCCTGCTGCAGGACCTCCGTGACCGAGGGTTCGGGCCCTGCTGGGTCGCCCGCGAGCTCGACTACGCCACCAGCGTGTTCCACCTGACCGGCCGCCGCAGCAGCAAGGTCAGACGGCGTGTCGCCGACGCGGTCGCCGCCCTGCACCAGCGGACCGGTGACCTGCACGCCCCGCCCCGGCAGGCCAGCAAGGCCGTCCCTCCGCTAGAGGAACTCCTGGCCCGGCAGCAGCGCGAGCAGGCCAGCTGATGAGGAGAACGCGCAGCGATGAGGAGGTAGGCAGCTGATGGCCACGGGAATTTCCTGGACGGAAGAGACCTGGAACCCAACGACAGGCTGTGACAAGGTGTCGCCGGGCTGCGGCCTGCCGCGCTTCGACGGTGACGACACGGGCGGCTGCTATGCGCTGGCGATGGCGAAGCGGCTCAAGGCAATGGGGCAGGCCAAGTACCAGAAAGACGGCGACCCGCGTACGAGCGGGCCAGGCTTCGGGCTGACGGTTCACCCGGACGCACTCACGCTGCCGCTGAGGTGGCGTAAGCCGCGCCGGATCTTCGTCAACTCCATGAGCGACCTCGGGCATGCCCGGGTCCCTGCCGAGTTCCAGGCGCAGGTCTGGGCCGTGATGGCTATGGCGCAGCAGCACACGTTCCAGGTCCTCACCAAGCGGCCGGAGAGGCTGCGGCGGCTCCTGCAGGACGACTGCCGGTGCGGCGAGGGGCACGCCCCGGGCGTCCACTTCCGTTCCGCTATGGACTGGGCCGGGACGCCGCACAGCCCGGTGTACGTACCTGGTGTCGTCGGCGGCGACGTCTACCATCATCGCCAGTGGCCTCCGCCGAACGTCTGGGTGGGCACCTCGATTGAGCTGGACGAGTACTGCCGGCGCGCTGATGATCTGCGCGCGACCCCGGTCGCCGTCCGCTTCCTGTCGCTGGAGCCCTTGCTCGGCCCGCTGCCATCACTTGACCTGACCGGGATCGACTGGGCGATCATCGGCGGCGAGTCGGGGCCCGGCGCGCGGCCGATGGACCTTGAGTGGGCGGCGGACCTGATCGGCCGGTGCCGCGACGCCGGGACGGCGGTCTTCGTCAAGCAGATGGGGAGTTGCTGGGCGCGTGAGCGCGGCGGCCAGAGCCACGGCGCGGACTGGTCACTGTGGCCTGAAGAGTTCCGGATCCGCGAGATGCCCCGCGTCGCCGAGCAGGTGACGGCATGAGGATCTACCTCGCAGGCCCTGCGGCTCCAGAGGTCACGTGGCAGTCCTCGACCGCTCCTGAGGTTCCGGCATGAGCGACAGGACACCGGCAGAGACCATCCGCGAGGCGGCGAAGCTGATGCGGGAACGGGCCGAAGCGGTGGACGCCGAGATGGCGAGCAACCCGTACTGGGCCTCCGATCCTGAGCAGTCACCTGCGCCCGCCAGGAGTGAGCGGTACCGCCTCGGAGTGACCGGCGGCCTCGGCGGCGCTTCGGGTGAGATGGCGTCGGCGTGGGATATCGACGCTAACCTCGCCGTCGGTGACTGGCTCGACTCAGAAGCCGGACGGGCTGACGGCATGGACGGCTACGAGGACAGCGACGCCTACCCGCTGATGCTGGAGGGCTTCCGGCATCCGCTCGCCGTCGCCCGTCTCTACCTCGGTGAGGTGGCCTGATGGCCCCCTGGTGGTCCTGGATACCCCTGGCTGTCACCGGGTTCTGCGGGCTCATCGTGCTCGCCACGCTGATCTGGCGCGGACCCGGCAAGCGCACCGAGGACAACGAGGCCGACTGTGGCTGACGGGAGCAAGTGCGAGGCAATGGAGTTCATGAACGGCACCCCGTGCCCGGCTAAGGCGGCCGTGGCGCGTCCAGGTCGGCTTGCGGCAGACGGATGCGCAGCTGAGCTGCGGCCGGCATCTGAGCATGACGTGCGGTGCCATGTCCCAGGCAGAGGGGCGCGATGTGGCGCTCACCGTCACGGCGGTGAGGGGATGAGCGCGCCCTGCATCTATATGTCCCGGCCAGGCGCGGCACATGCGCCGCGGGCGGAGGCACCCGCCCCGCCCACGGGAGGCGCCCAGCGGGGCGGTACGACGGCGCGCCGCAAGCAGCTGGAGCGCGACATAGGCCGCCTTGAGGCCCTGCGCTCGCAGATTGAGGCGGCGCCGTGACACCCGCACCTGATCGCCGCCGGGCTGGTGACATCGTGACCGCCTTCGCTGACCGGTGCGTCCGGGTCTACTACAAGGGCAGTGACCTGGCCCACCTTCAGGGTCCTGACGGTGAGGTGGTGTGCCCGATGGCGCCGCCGCTGTGCCGGGTGTGGCTGGGTACCGGCAACGTGCAGGAGGCGGCGCGGGCTGGACGTCTGGAGCTGTGCAGGGTCTGCGCGGCCCGGGCCGCCGCCGTAGACGCCGCCGGGACCGTTCCTGCCCCCGTCGCGGCGGCTGGCCCTGGAGGCACCCGGTGACCCGCAGGAGCCGCCCTGAAGACCACCTGGCACCCCGCCGAGCCCCCGGGGTGCCGCAGGATCCCGGCCGCAGCCGCGAGGTTACCGCGACGGCTGCGGCCGGGCCACGACGTCCCGCCGCGTCAGGAGGGGAGACCGGTGCGCGGCGGGACACCAGTGTGCTGCCCGGGACCGGCCGTTCCCCGGCCCCGGACAGCACCCACTGGACACCGGGGGGGACCAACGAGATCGACGCCAGGGCCGCCGCCAGCCTCAAGGCCGGGCGCCTGGCGATGGGCCTGACCCAGCGGGAATTCGCCGACCGGGCCGGGCTGAGCAAGGGCATGGTCTGCCAGCTGGAGACCGGGGTGAAGGGATTCACCACCGGGACGCTCATCAAGGTCGCCGCCGTCCTCGGGGACGACCCGTCGGACCTGATCCGGCCTGGGCGATCCGTAGATGCCACGGCACCGCCGGATCCTGATCCACCGCGGCTCGCGCGCCGCTCCGTATTACCGAACGTGCCTGAGGAACAGATGAGGATGCTGAGCGGAAGGACGGCCCGGGTTGGCCATCAGCGGCATGCACCGGGTGAGGTTATGGGCATCAAGCTCATAATCGAGGTGCTGGATCACTACCACGGCCCCGATGCCCGCAAGCTGTGGCTGCTCGCATGGGCGGAGAAGGCGAACGACGGGACGCGGGCCGGCTGGCCGACGCGCGAGGTCCTCGCGCACCGCACCGGGCGATCGCCCGTGCGCGTGTCGAATGTTGCCAGCGAGCTCGTTGCCGAGGGAGTCCTGAAACGGGACGGCGGCGGCAACCGCGGCGGGCCGGCGCGGTACATCATGCTGCCCGTCGGTGACTCGCCAATGGGTTCGCTCAGGCCGAACCCTTCAGGCCCCCCGAATGGGTTCGGCCTGAGCGAACCCATTCGGGATCAAAAGGGTTCGGAATCGACGGTAAAGGGTTCGGAATCAGCTAGAAAGGGTTCGGGCCCGACGCCGCTAGCTGCAGCGATGCGCTCGCTACCCCTCATTAAACCCTCAGTAAAACAACCCTCACCCCCCCCTACCCCCCGCGGACCGTTCCCGATTCTCATCGCGGTGCCGGACATCCACCCGGAGGAGGAGGGACGGGAACGGGACCTGACCCCGAACCAGCTCGTCGCCGCGATCCGGCGTGAACGCCCGGACTGGCCGACGGCATCCATCGAGCGCGCCCTGGGTGATGCCGCCGTGACGGAACGCCCGTGGCCGCTGGTCTGCACCGCCGCGCTCATCGTCGCCCGGGACCCGGAATCGAAGCACGCCGGGCGGCTCTCCCGCGACGGTCCCTGGTGGGCGGCTGCCGCTGCGGCCCTAGGGCATTCCCCTCGTCCCCCGTGGTGCGGCCGGTGCGACAAGATCACACGCCTGACCGGCATGGACGGCGATGCCCCGTCCCGGTGCATGGCCTGCCATCCGTCGCACGTGAGGTCAGCATGACCCAGACTCAGGCCATCGCCCCGTACCTGGCTCTCATCGCGGAGATCCTGCGCCCGGAATGGGACCAGGGCGTCCTGGGGGATGCGCTGACCGCGGCGGACGCCGGGGGCTGGACCCCGCAGCGGCTGATCCGCGAGTTCACGCGGCTGGCGTGCTCCCCGGACGGTACCCCGGGGGACCTGCTGAACGCGGCGGTGAAACCTGCCCGGAGACGGCCGGGACCGGCGGAGATCCCGCTGGGCGCCGGCCATGCCGCGTACCACGCGGAACTGGCCAGGCTCCGTGCGAAACCGCCCCTGCCCGAGCACGACGCCCGCCACCGCGGCGCGGCCTGAGACCCGAGACCCGAGACCCGAGACGGAAGGAAACCATGACAACCACGGCACCCGAGACTACGACCAGGGCCACGGCCGGCGTGTGGCCCGCACTGGGCCCGCACGCTGACCTGCCGCTGTACGTGAACGTCACCGACTGCGGATGCCCCGAGCCCGCCCCCGGCGCACCCGGCCGGGGCGACTGGATCCAGGCCCACCCTGAGGGCGCCGGCCCGGCTGGCGAGCAGGTCTGCCTCCTCGCCGAGGACGGCCGGTACTGCCCGGAATGCACCCGCCTCGCCGGGACCCCGGTCCCGCCGGGCGAGTGCCCGCTGCAGGCTGCGATCGCCGCAGGGGCTGCCCTGGCCGCCCCCGCGGCGGCCGCCGCGGGGGCCGCCATCGCCGCCGGCTGGAACGACGGCTGGCACGCCATCCGGGCCGCCCCTGCCGGCAGCCCGGCCAGGTGGGTGACCGCCGTCTGCGGCCAGCCGGCACGGGTCATGCACGGGGACGGGACGCCGAGGACCGCCTGGGGTGCGCTGACCGGGCGGTGCCCGGAATGCTCGTGGACCGTCGCGGCAGAATCCGGGCGCCTCGCTGCGGAGGTTGCCCGGCTGGCACCGTCCCGTGCCGATGCCGGGTTCCTGGCCGGCCTGATCCCGGACCCGGGGATCGCCGGCACCGCGGCGGTGTCCCTGATCTGCGCGGCGATCATCGCCGGTCATGACCTGCCGGGGCGGTGGCCGGTCCGGGTCCTCGCCGCGGTCACCCGGCACGCCCCCGTCCTGATCCTCGCCCCGGCATGCACGGACGGGTCGTGTGAGCATGCCGCCGCCGGCGGCGGGGTGTGCCCGCCCGGCCTGGCGGTGTGCGGGACCTGCAGCCTGCCCGGCCTCGGCGCGGGCGGGGAGCCGGACGGGACCTGGCGGCCGGAATGCGTGATCGCGGCCCCGTGCGCGCCCCTGGCCGTCCTCGCCGCCTCGGCGACGGCCGCGCTGGCGGACGCGAACCGGGTCGCGTCACTGCGGCGCCCGCGGCTCGCCGGGCAGCTGGCGGCTGGGGAGGCGGCGGCCGGTGCCTGACACGCTCACGGGCACCCGGCCGCGGGACGTGCAGCACCGGGCCGCTGACTGGCGTGACCTGGCGGCATGCGTGGGCACCGACCCTGACCTGTTCTTCCCGCCCGGCATCAGCGGTCCCGGTGCGGTCCAGGCTGAGCAGGCCAAGGCGGTCTGCCGCCGCTGCGGCGTCGCACCGGCGTGCCTGCGGTACGCGATGGGCTGCGGGGTCACCGGGGTCTGGGGCGGCACCACCGAAGCCGAGCGCATCGAGGCCAGACGGGCCGCGGGCCACGCCGGCGGTGCACCGTGACGTACCGGGCGATGTGCGGCACCCTGCAGGGCCTCCTCGCCCACCAGGGCGCCGGGGAGGACCCATGCGGGTACTGCCTGCAGGGCGACGCGGCTGCCAGGATCGCCGCTGAGGGCATCCCCGGCCGGCCCGCCAGCCCCGCGCCGCCCCAGGTGCCGCCGGGGCTGGCGGAGGAGATCCGGCGCCACCGGGAGGAACTCCTGGCCGCTGTCGGCATGACCGGCGGGCGCCGGGCCAGGGAGGCACGGGATGACCTGGCTGCTCGCCGTGACGCACGGCGCGGCAGCGATCCGGCGAGGAGGGCCGGGTGATGCCACGCACCACCGATGAGCAGCGTGACTACATGCGGGCCTGGCGTGCCGATCCGCGCAATGCCGCCGTCAGCAGGTGGCAGTCCCGGACTACGACTGCGGCGATGCGGGAGCTGGCGCGCCGCCGCCGTGCGGAGTTCCAGGCGATCTTGTGGGAGATCCGGCAGATGGATCCCCGGCCCTGCGCCGGCGAGGAGGAGGTGACCGGCAGTGCGGCATGGCAACTTGCTGGCTTATTGTCGTGACAACTACGACAGTAAGCCATATGGTGATGGGTGCCGGCAACGGCGCATGCACCGGATCGGAGACACCATGACAGCCCCCGCTGGACACGCGCCGGCCCTCACCCCGGTGAGGATCACGGGCCGGTACCCCACCGGGCGGTCCCGCCGTGCCCAGGCATGGGCAGCGGTATCCGCGGACGGCGAATGGGCTTACCGGCGCACCGAGGAACCCGGCACCCCGTGGGAAGTCCGCCACCAGCCGACCGGTACGTGGTGCGGGTTCTTCCCGTCACTCCCGGCAGCCCGGCGGGCCACCGCCGACGGCACCGCCCTCACCCTGGCGCCGGCAGCATGACCGGGATCACTGCCGGCCTTCTCACCGCCGTGGCGATCGGGGTGTGCGGGTTCTTCTGGCTCCGCCGCCTCCACCGCCTCTACGAGGCTGAGGCTGACCGGGATGCCAGGCGGGACCGGGAGCACGCAGCCGGCCGGCATCGAGCAGGCGGCTCACCAGGCGGGGACGACGACCGGGAGGCCACCCGATGACAGCAGCAGCGGCCCTCGCCGGCACCGCAGGCATGCCGGCCGGCGACGGTGACGTCGCGGCGGAACTGGCTGCCGCCCTGGCCAGGCTTGACGACATCGCCCGGTACTGCCACACCGCCCAGGCGAAAGCTCCGGGGAGCGCTATGTGCGGTCCCCACGCCAAGGCGCTCCGCGAGTCCCTGTCAGCAGTCTTCGCGATGACCGGCCGGCCCCTCAGGGAAACCGACCCGCTGGAGATGCTCTGGGCACACGGGTGGGGCCATGCCGGGACCAGGGCCTGCAACGGGCTGCTGCGGGCCGGGAAACGGACCGTCGCGGATGTCGCGGCCCTCACCGGGCTGGACGTCGCCGGCCTGAGGAACCTGGGCACCGGGTCGGTCAGCGAGGTCCGGCGGGTCCTGAGGCTGGCCGGATTCGACCTGGCAGCAGGCGGTGATACGCCATGACCGCCACTGCGGTGACCGCCGCGGTCCTGCCCTGGGGCCTGGCGGCCCTGTGCCGGTACGTCATGACCGGACTGCTAGGCGCCGGGGCCACTCTGGGGTTCTGGCAGTGCCTGACGGCCTCGTCCGCGGGCTGCGCCCTGTACTTCGTCGTGACCAGGCCGCATCTCATCACCCTGATCTGCGCCGCCGACTTCGCCATAGGCGTGTACTTCTCGCACGGCCGCCGAGGCAGGCGGAAACGTGTCCTGCGGGAAGCCGGCGCCAGGACGCGTGCCCTGGCCGCGATCGCTGCGGACCTGATCTCGCTGATCGGCTAGCACACCACCCTCTGTCCCGTCCGCATCCTCATCCGGGGGTGCGGACGGGGCGGGACCAGACCAGATCACCGAGGAGAGAGCACGTGAAGATCAAGTTCGTCACCCGGGGTGCAGGCGAGATCACCCCCGACGCCGAGTCTGAGGAGCCCGCCATCCGTACGGCTATCGAGACCGGCGACAGCAGGCACATCCGCTCCGAGATCATGGATTACGCCGAGGGCCGGGACTCCGAGCCTGAGGAGTACCTGACTGTCACCGAGGATGACGGGGCGGTGCTGTGGTCGGGGTGGCTGTCGCAGCACCTGGACGCCCAGCCCGCGCCGGCTGGCGGCGACCCTGCTGACGCCCTGCTGGCCCTCCCACTGCCGGAAGGTGCCTCCGCCGGGCCGACAGTCAGGGGCTACCTCGTCGCGCTCCTGGCGGCCCTGTGGGCGGGGACAGCGGACGCCAAGTACGGGCTCAGCGGCAACTCCGACTGGCAGTTCGAGCTGTACGAGCCGGCGCTGAAGGCAGGCTTCGCCGGCGGGCTCACCGATGAGGAATGGAAGCGGCTCGGTGACGGGTACGGAATCCCGGCGGCCAAGGAGATGGCGCTGGACGCCCTCATTGCTGCTGCGATTGAGCGTCTGGGGCAGCCGTCATGACCGGGGTATCACCGGGCCGCGCCGCCTACGAGTCGGGCGGACTGGGGCCGAATGACGCTCCGTGGGAATCTCTCACCGACAGGGACAGGCAGGTCTGGGACGACGCTGCGGATGCTGCCTGCAACGCCGATCCGCGCTGGCCCCGCTGCCCTGACGGGTGCGGCTGCCGTATCGGCACCGATGACGCCGACTCCCGCGACTGCGGCTGTGACGGCCCGTGCACTGCGGAATGCCGGGAGAACGGCTACCCGGACGCCTTGTCGTACAGGGATGCGGCAGTCAAGCACGCGATGGACGAGCGCGACGAAGCCCGCTTCGTCGTCGCCGAGATGTGCAACCACTGGGAGCGCATAGGGACCACCCGCGAAGAGGACGAGCTGATCCCGGTGTGGCGTGAGCGTGCCGGGCTGGTGACCCCGTGACCGCCCCCGCCGTCCCCTCAGGGACCACCGCGGATCCGCTGGCCCGGCTGGAAGAGATCCGGCACCGGGCAGAAGCGGCGAAGCCGGGCCCGTGGCGCTGGCGCGGGAATACCGACAACGGCGACCCGTACCTTACGAGCTGCGGCCAGGTAACCGACAAGGACGGCAACAGCCACCACGCCGGGGACGTCCTCGGTCACATCCCGCACGAGATCACGCGGGACGAGGCCCGGCAGTACGCGAGCACGGACTTCCTGCCTGAACCGGAGGTCCCGGCCGAGCCGGCCGCCACCTACAGCCAGCGTTACGACGAGGCGGCGCAAGCCCAGCTTGAGGCCGAGATCGACCGCCACGTCACGGACAAGTGGGGTGAGCCCGAGAAGGAGCCCCGCCTGGCTTTCTGCACTGACTGGATCTACACGGAAGCCCGCGAGCTGGCGGTGTTCGAGGTCGCGCCGAAAGCAGCAACCCGCAGCGACCCGAGCGTGTACCGGGCTGACATCACCGGTATCCGCCACCCTGATGCCGAGTTCATCGCCCATTCCCGCGAGGACATCGGGCGCCTGCTGGCCATGGCCGACGCCCTGCTGAAGCTTGCCGGCGAGCTTGACCGTCCTGCCTCAGACCTGCGGGACCCGAACCCCATCGCGGCCATGGAGGCAATGGCGTTGAAGCACGCCGCTGCCCGCATCCGCAATCTCATCGCTGCTGCTCTTTCTGGTGAGGGGGTGCCCTCATCGTGAGCACCGCAGAACGGGGCGCCCGCGAGCCGGGATGCTGCGATGAGCCGGACTGCCGCCGCCGCTACCCGATCGGCATCTACCTGGCTGACTTCAGCGACCGGGTGTTCGCTGCCACTACCCGCCGTGTCGTCCGCGAGCGGGGGGACGGGACTGCGACGTTCGCAGCGACCGGGCGGCACGACGTAACCCGGCAGGTGCGCGAGTTCATCTCCAGAAACCCTGACTGGGTTGGTGCCGTGCTAGACGGCTCCGCGGATCCAGTGGCCCGGCTCCGTCTCATCGCCGATCAGGACATCGGCGGTAACGCACCCTGGCTGGCTGACCGGCTCCACGCACTCGCTGACGACCTCTACGCAGAGATGGGCGGCGAACCGCGAGCCCCACTCTCGGTTGCCATCACCTACGACCTGCCGCCGCTGTCTCCAGAGAGGTTGCCAGCACCGAAGTTCGATGAGAACTGGCCGAACCGGGACGGCCAAGAGCGCACCGAGGAGGGGCAGTGAGCACGACAACTGAGCCGCAGGCCAGCCGGAAGGTCGGCCGGACGGTCCCGTTCCTCAAGACCGTTGATGTCGACGTGGAGGTCAATGCTGGTGATCTCCACGGTGCCGGCTGGCATCACGAGAACGAGTGCCCGGCAGGACCGTCCCCGTCCGGGGTGAGCCAGTGCCAGGGCTGCGTGCAGCTGAGTACGGCGCTGGCGGTCCTGCGCCGGCAGGCTCACGGCTCCTCGCCGATCATCGTATGCCGCGCCGAGCCGTGCGCGTCGCTGTCCTTCGACCAGCTCAGGGACGCACTATGACCATCCGCCAGCTTGAGGCGCCCTGCTGGTCCGTCCCCGGCCTGGACGACGAGCGCAACCCGCACTTCGAGAACGAGGCCGCAGCGGTCAAGGCGGCCCGCGCCGAGGGCTGCGCCGCCGCATACGTCCACCGGTGCGCTGCCCGCTGCTGGGTCATCGAGTGCGACGGGCAGGGCGGCCTGTTCCTCGATGAGGAGGACGAGGGCTGGATCTACCACTGCAAGTCCCGCGCCGAGGCCGAGGAGACGATGCGGGCGTGCAAGTGGGTGCAGGCCGGTGACCTGGTGTACTGCGCTGGCGACGCGCCCGAGGATGCCACCCTCCCGCCACCTGGTGCCGCTGAGCTTGAGGCGGCCGGGCAGCTGTTGCTCCGGGACGGCTCGTGAGCCCCCATAAGTTCCGCGCCCACCACACCGGTTTTGACTCCTGCCGGAACTGCGGCATGCGTGCCTGTCACCGGGGTCATCAGCCCCGGTGGCGGCGGTTCACCCACAGGAGGTCAATGAGATGAGCATCGAGGACACTGCACCCGCCCGCGAGCTGAAATGCGGCGACCTCAAGAGTGGCGGCGTAGACCTCCGCTGCTCCCTGCCCGAGGGCCATGCCGACGGCTACGAGCCGGACAGCGGCGGCGAAGCGTACTGGCACGAGGGGATCGTCACCGACCACCGGGAGATTACGTACGGTGGCGCACGCCACGTAGTGGACACTACCGAGACGGTCACCTGGGAGCCCGTCGACCACATTGCCGAGGCGACCAGGCACCTGATGGCGGCATGGAGGCGAGACAAGTGAGCAGCGACGGCACTATCACCGAGCAGGAGCTGGCCGGAGCGATCGGCGCCCTGATCGCCCGCTCGGGAATCATGCACCCGTCCGAGGCTATGTGGGTTCCCGGCGAGCCGGTCAAGGCGGCAGCGAGCCTTTTCGCGCTGGTCCGGGAGTCGGAGTACGAGCCGGGCGAGATCTACCAGGACCCCACGGGCCGTGCATGGTGCCGCATGCGGCGAGATGACGGCGGCGAGGCTAGCTGGCGCTGCTGCGAGAGCGGCACCCTCTACAGCGACCGCTACCCGCCGAAGCCGCTCCGCAAGCTGATACCGGAACCGCTGCCGGCCGCGCGGGTGGAGGCACGACAGCAGTACGTCCCCCTGTCGCCCGGCACGGCCAGGGCGTGCGAGGCGCTCATCACCGGCGAGCAGTACGCCGCCGGGCTGCCGGACCCATCCCCGGCGGATGGTGCCGCAGCGCGCCTGCTCGCACTCCCGCTGCCCGGGAACCGCGCCGGGGCCTTGGACGTGCGCAGGTACCTCGCAGCGATCCTGACGGGCGTGTGGCGTGATCCGAGCGGCTTCTTCTGCGGTGCGGAGCCTTTCCCGGGCGAGGAGGACTGGCAGGCCGTGATCTACGTGGCGATGATCCGGGCCGGGCTGGTAGCGGGCACCGTCACCGATGACGGAGTCCTCGTGACCATCGACCGCAACCCCGCGGGCAACCTGATCGCCGCTGCTATCGCGCAGATGGGGGTTACCCGGTGACCGCGCTGCCCGAGGATTACACGCCGCCTCCTCGCAGCATCCTGTCCGTGAAGCCTTACCAGGATGAGCACGGCCCGGGCTTCGAGGTGCTCTGCGATTGCGGCACCACGACCTGCGTGGTCGTGGAGGATGCCCACCTGCTCACCGAGGCCAGGGAACTCGCTTTCACCTGCGGCGGGTGCAGCAGTGTCACCTGGTTCACAGCCGGGCCGGCGGCGGACCAGGACCCGGGAAGCCCTGCGATACCGGCGAGGGGAATGTGACGTGGGCAAGCTCCATGACCAGGTAGCGGATGTGCTAGCGGCTGACCTCGCCGGGCGCACCGCATGGGACGAGGCTCCCGGCCTCTACTTCCTTTACATACGCGGGGGGGGGGGCGGTCATCCGCCAGCTGGATCTTCCGTCCGCGATCTGGGCGACGGGGCCGCCCTCGCATGTGCTGGAGGCGATGGCGGAGCATGCAGGCACATTCTCGGGGCTCCTCACCGGCCTGGCACCGGCGGAACTCCACGGTGCCGGCTTCCGGTGCGAGTCCTGGCTGGTGGAAGACGGGGCGCCCGGCACTGCCCGGCGAAGCGAGGTCATGGCCGACGCCATGGCCCGCCGGATCCGGCTGCGGCCGGACCGGGTCGAAGCCCGGACCTTCATGGCTGTCGACCGGGCCGGGGTCACCTACATGGCGACCCTGGAACGAGGGGAGTCCGAGGTACACCGCTCGGTCACCTTCCCGGGTGCAGGGAAGCGGCCGCAGGGCACAATCCCCAGCGCCCTGGACCAGCTCGTCACCGCCACCCTCGGCGTCACCATCCCGCAGAGGAAAGGCTGACCTGATGCCTCGTACTAAGCCGGCCGTCTCACTGGTCCTCCAGGGTGAGGAAGGCGCGATCCTGATGGTCCGGGCCGTAACCCGGGAGGACGCTGCCGAGATCGCGCACGGTGAAGCAGCAGGCGATGACTATGTTGTCGCGGACCCCGGTTCGGTGGCCCTCACCTGGATCCGCGCCGTCCCCTGCGTACCGAAGTCCAGGGGCGGTCACGAGCCAGGCGGGGCATGGTGCGAAGGCGGCGGACGCTGCCACTACGTGCCGTGGCCGGAGCACGGTCCCGGAGCATTCCGGGGCGCGTTCATCGACATCATTCCCGCTGACCTCCTAGAGGACGGTGACCCCCGCGAAGCCCGGTACCTGGCGGAGTGCGCCGAGATGGAACGCCGGGCCTGCCCGGCGCCCGGAAAAGGAGAACCGACCCATGACAGTGCATGATGACCGCTGCGAGGTGCCCGAGGCGGATGACAGGCTCACGGCGCAGCTGGAGCAGGACAACCACGACATCACCGCCTTGTCTGCGGTGATCGCCGGGCACTCGGGCGAGATACCTGAGGTGATGTTCGCCGCCGGGAAGCTCGCAGGTATCGCCGACCGTCGCAGGGATGCGATCATGGCGGTCCTCGCCCTCCACCCCTGGCAGGGCTGCGCCACCTATCTTGCGGTCGCCGGAGTCCTGCTCGGTGACGATCTGCCAGTACCTGGCGGGGACCCAGCCATTGCCCAGGCCATCAGCGACGACGGTTGTGAGGCCGGCCCGGCCATGCACCTGTTCAGCAAGCTCGTCACTGCCCGGCTGTGTCTCCAGCGGATTGTGTGCACGTGCGGATGGCGTTCTAAGGCGCGCTGGAACTCTGACCGGGCTGCTGATGACCTGATCCGGCATATGGCGGATGCGGGTACCGAGATGACCGGGGAATCCGCGGTGATCCCAGACCATCAGCGAGGAGAGGAGCCGCAATGAGCGGGATCACTGCCAGGACAGAGCTGTGCCGCCCGGAGTTCGACCGCGCCTGGCGCAACAAGCTGACCGGGACGGTCATGTCGATCGTCGACCTGGCCCCCCATGACGCGCACCTCACCTTCAACAGCGCGGCCGTTGCCCGTGCGGTTGCAGCGGAGTGCATCAAGGCAGCCGAGGCGATGGAGCGGCTTGAAGCCGAAGGCGGTCCGCATGCTAGGGAATGCATCACCGAGGAGGGGACCGGCGATGGCTAGGCACCCGAACGACGCCCATCTCTGGGCGCAGCTCTGCAACGAGTTCCACGCCGCCGGCGCGGAGCCTGAGGCCCGGCAGCGTCACGCCCGCCGTGCGGTCGCCATCGTCCGCCGCGAGCGGGCCCGCGGCGGTGCCCGGACGTTCGGCCCCGGTGACGAGATCCCCTGCGACGTCTCCCGCGCCTATGACCTTGACGGCGACACATGGGAACGCCTGCCGGCCGATCCGGGCAGCACCGCGAAGGACATGTGGCGCATGCCCGGGTTCAGCCCCGCCGAGCACGAGAGCGCCGCGCGAGGCTGCTACGTCACTCCGCACCTGCTGGACGAGTACGGGCCGCTCACCGAGATCCCAGCGCGGAAGAGGGCCACCAGATCACCGGCAGTACCTGCCTCGAGCGCGGCCAGCCGGTGACCATGGAAGGGATCGAGTGGGGCCGCTCCGACGCGTTCCTGGACGAGATCCCCGGCGCGTACAAGCCAGTGGAGCAGGTGATGGCGGACGCGGCGGACCTGGTGGAAATCAGGCACACGCTCCGGCAGATCGTGAACGTCAAGGGTGACTAGGCACCGCGGGGCGCACCGGTCCCCGGGGGTTCCGGTGCCGGGCACCGTCAGGGCCACGGCGATCCTGGCGGACGGCATCGCGGCGGGGGACGTCAGCGGTGCCCTCGCCGAGCTCGCCCGGACGGCCCTGGAACAGTGCTTCCCGGAGCTCGCCGTCCTGCATGGTGTCCGCCAGGATCCCCGGTGGCATCCTGAAGGGGACGTGTGGGTCCACTCGGGGCTTGCCGCCGATCAGGCGGCCCGCCTCGCGGCGGAGGCGGGGCTGGGCGGATGGGATCAGGCGACGGTGGTCCTGGCTGCCCTCGTGCACGACTTCGGGAAAGCCGCCTCAACCCAGCGGGACGGCCGGGCATGGCGGCTGGCCCGGATCGTGCTGCGGCAGGACCGGTTCCGGATTACCTCCCATGGTCATGCCGGAGCCGGCACCGGCCCGGCCGCGGTGTTCCTGGACCGGATCGGCTGCCCGCCGCCTGTCACCGGGCAGGTGATCCCGCTGGTCCGTGAGCACATGGCCTGTATCCAGCCCCCGACCAGGCATGCCGTCGCCCGGCTGGCCCGCAGGCTGGCCCCGGCGGCACTGGAGCAGTGGGCCATCATGTGCGGCGCCGACCACGCAGGCCGCGGCGACCCGGACGCGCCGAACCCGGCCACGGCATGGCTGGCCCTCGCCAGCAGCTCTCCGCCAGCCGCGCCCGCAGTACGGGGGATCCTGACCGGTGACCACCTCATCGCCGCCGGCATGACCCCCGGTCCCGGGTTCCGGACGATCCTGGACGGCGCCGTGGCCGCCGAGCATGACGAGCTGTTCACCGACGAGGAAGGAGCCATCCGGTGGCTGAAGTATCGGCTGGGCCAGCAGGACCAGGCGTGACCGGAGTCCCGGGCACGATCCTGCTGGCCGGCATCACCGGCAGCCGTGCCTACGGCCTTGACCATCCCGGGTCCGACACGGACCGGCTGGGCGTGTTCGCGGCACCGACGGCCAGCCTGGTCCGGATCACCCGGCCGCTGGCATCGGGGGAGACAGTACGGCCGGGGGACGACGAGCAGTACCACGAAGCCCGGAAATACCTCGCCCTGGCACTTAAGTGCAATCCCACCGCGACGGAGCTGGCCTGGCTCCCGGACAGCCTGATCGAGGTGCGGACCCCGCTGGGTGATGACCTGATCCTGATCCGGGAGACGTTCCTGTCCCGCACCCAGATCTCGGCGTCCTACCTGGACTATGCGCGGGCCCAGTACCGGCGCCTCAAGGGCAGTACCGGGCATCCACGGACAGCGAAGCATGCCCGTCACCTTGCCAGGCTCCTGGTCCAGGGGCAGCAGCTGCACCGCGACGGGCGTCTTGCCCTGCGGCTGGAGGACCCGCAGTGGTTCCGTGACTTCGGGGACCGGGTGGCGGCCGGTGACCTCACCCTGTGCGAGATCCTCCTCTCCGAAGCGGAACAGGCATTCCGGAAGCCGTCGCCGCTGCCTGAGAACCCCGTCACCGACGCCGCCGAAGCATGGCTGTACCGGGTCAGGCGGGACCACTGGGAATAGCCCCTCGGGTAGGTTCTGGTGCATGGCGAAATACGGCGATGCCCGCTGGCTCACCGAGCTACGCGCGATGGTCGCGCAGCGGCTGAAAGAGCAGAACACCACGCAGGTAGCCCTCGCCGAGCACCTCGGCATCACCCCGAAGCACATGAACCAGTTCCTGCAAGGCACCGTCCTTGCGGGTAACCCGCTGCTGCTGGAACGCATGGCCGAAGCGGTGGGCCTCCGCATCACCATCGCTGACTCGGGCCAGCCACCGCCACCGCTCCGCAAGCTGAGGCAGCGCCGGGCACAGGTCAAGGCACTCGCCGGCCTCGCGACCGCGAACGAAGAGGACCTGGCCTACGTCCTGTCCGGCATCGATGGCGGGACCCGGGACCGGCTCAGGGCTTTGCTCGGCGGCGGGGAGTAAGCGCTACCCGCCCCCGGCCAGTGCCACCAGACCGGGGAATCGCGGGGCACCGGCCGGGCCGGCACGGTATCGTGTCCACCCGGGAAACAGGGGGTGAGGGCTGTCGAGACACGCATGATCCAGCAGGCGTACCGGTTCGCCCTGGACCCCACCCCCCGGCAGGAGCGCATGCTCCGCTCCCACGCCGGCGCGGCCCGGTTCGCCTACAACTGGGGCAACGCGCAGATCATCGCGGCCCTCGACGCGCGCGAAGCGGAGAAAGCCGCCGGGACGGAACCGGGCACCCCGGTACCGTCCCACTTCGACCTGTGCAAGATGTGGACGGCATGGAAGGACGCCCACGCCGCCGACCCGGAACCGCCGGAGGGTGAGCGCCGGACGAGCACCGCGTGGGTCAGCGAGAACTTCGTCGGCACCTACCAGGCCGCCCTGCGGGACGCGGCGAAAGCCTGGTCTGACTACTTCAAGTCCGCGAGAGGCGAACGTAAAGGACGCCGACTCGGCCGGCCCAGGTTCAAGAAACGGGGCCGGGCCCGTGACTCTTTCCAGGTCCACGGCACCACCCTCCGTCCCGTCGCAGCATCTGGTGACGGCGTCGCGTTCCGTGCCCGCCACCTCAGCCCCGGCTCGCACCGGGACGTCATCGTCCTGCCGAAGATCGGGCCGATCCTCCTCCACGAGTCCGCCCGGAAACTGCGCCGCCGCCTCGGCAAAGGCGAGGTCCCGTGCCCGGAATGCTGCCAGGCCGGCGTCGTACCTGCCACGGGCAGCACGAGACGCAAGGATGAGGTGCCGTGCCCGGCCGGGATGCATGCGGGTGCCGGGTGCCTGGTGTGCGACGGCGGCGGCCGGGTCCGCCCGTGCCCGGCATGCGGCGGCAGGCTGGCTGTCCCGGCCGCCCGGATCATCCGGGGCACCGTCGCGAGGGACAGTGACGGCCGCTGGTATATCAGCCTGACCGCGGAGATCGCCCGCGAGGTCCGCACCCGCACCGTCAGGGAGGTCCAGCCGGCCGGGACCGTGACCCGGACCGCGGTGCCGGCGCCGACGGCGCGGCAGCGTGCGGGCGGTGTCGTAGGGGCCGACTTCGGGGTCCGGGACATTGCTACCCTGTCCGACGGCACGGCGATCGCGAACCCGCGCCACCTCGAAGCGGCGCTCGGGAAACTGGCGAAGGCACAGCAGGAAGTGGCGCGGTGCGAGAAGGATTCGGCCGGTCGCCGCCAGGCTGCCGCGAGGGTGGGGCGGCTGCATGCCAGGGTGAAGCACCTGCGGCTCGACGCCCTGCACAAGGCCACAAGCACCCTGGTCCAGTCGCGGGCGGTCATCGCCGTGGAGGGTTTCGACGTGCAGGAGACGGCACGGTACCGCCGGGGCGGGAAGGTAGACCGCGGCAAGGCGGAAGGCCGGGAGAAAGTCCCCGGCAAGGTACGGCAGGCCAGGAACCGTGCCCTGGCCGACACCGGGATCGGGATCGCCCGGTGGCAGCTGCAGTCCAAGGGTGCCTGGTACGGATGCCAGGTCCTGGTGATGGATAAGCACGCGCCGACCGGGCGGACATGCTCGGCGTGCGGGACGGCGAAAGCCAAGCCGGTCCCGCCCGCGGAAGAGATGTTCACCTGCGAGGCTTGCGGGGGCGTGATGCCGCGGCGGGTGAATACTGCCCGTGCGCTCGCATCACGTGCCCGTGTGAGCGTGTCCGTCGCCCCGAGTACCGGGGAGACGCTAAACGCCCGTGGAGGTGATGTAAGACCTGCCGCGGCTCGCCGTGGCGGGCAGTCGCCGTTGAAGCGGGAAGCCAGCACCCGGCCACCTGGCCGGGGTGAGCCTGGCAGTCCTGGCGGCTAACTGCCAGGCGTCCACGTAACCCTGCCCGGGAAGGGCTGCCTAACTCAACAGTGGCAAGAGTGCCCTATAAGCATGCAGCTCAGGAAGAGTGCAGCCCGCGGGCAGGTGGACGGCGGAAGGGGTGGTTTTCCCGGGCTTGGCCTGGCTTGGTGCAGCCCGCGGGCAGGTGGGCGACGGTAGCTGAGCCACTTTACGATGCATACCGGTCTGGTGCAGCCCCTGGGCACGTGGGCGACGGACACCGTAAGAACGAACAGGCGTTCTGGTTCAAGTGCAGCCCCTGGGCACGTGGGCGACGGACAACGTACCCGCCGAGGACTGGGGGCATTGGCGTGCAGCCCCTGGGCACGTGGCGACGGGAAGCTCGGTCCGCGCACAGCGTCGGCGCGTATGTGCAGCCCCTGGGCACGTGGGCGACGGATGATCTACGTCACTAACACGTCTCGGCGTGGTGTGCAGCCCCTGGGCACGTGGGCGACGGTTAGGCGCTGCTCTACGACGCGGGAGCGATCCAGTGCAGCCCCTGGGCACGTGGGCGACGGTACTCTGAGCTGGCTTGCCGATAGCCAGGACGTGCAGCCCCTGGGCACGTGGGCGACGGTTAGGCGCTGCTCTACGACGCGGGAGCGATCCAGTGCAGCCCCTGGGCACGTGGGCGACGGCAGGTCGATCGTAACCCAGCCCCGTGGTTGCTGGTGCAGCCCCTGGGCACGTGGGCACGTGGGCGACGGACAACGTACCCGCCGAAGACTGGGGGCATTGGCGTGCAGCCCCTGGGCACGTGGGCGACGGTAGATCCGGCTCACCTCTTCGGTGAGCTGCTGAGTGCAGCCCCTGGGCACGTGGGCGACGGTACTCTGAGCTGGCTTGCCGATAGCCAGGACGTGCAGCCCCTGGGCACGTGGGCGACGGGGAAATGGAGAAGCGCATCGCCGCCACCAACATGTGCAGCCCCTGGGCACGTGGGCGACGGATGACTCTCAAGTCCTCTAGCTGCAATGATCACGTGCAGCCCCTGGGCACGTGGGCGACGGGCTTGTGAGACCGATGCCAACCTCGATGATCTCGTGCAGCCCCTGGGCACGTGGGCGGACCGGCCGGTGGGAACCCGCCGACTTCGGCGGGATTACCTTGATGCTCAGGCCTGGCCGGCGGTCCCCGAGCTGAGCCCTCCGGGCTTCGCTGACCCGGCACCGGTGCCGGCGCTAGGCTGACCTCATGTCCCTGACCACCGCTACCGCCGCGGCGGGGGGACCGGTACGGTGAGCCATGTCGTGAGGCACTGGTACCGGACCCTCTCCAGGCCCGCGATGCCGGCGTGGCAGTCGTCCTGCCGGGACTGCACCGCGGCCACACTGCTGCACCGGGCCAGGATCACCGCAGTGACCGGCCTCGGGCTGGTCACCGCCGGGTATGCCGCGGCGATCGCCGCCTTGTGGCAGCCCCGTGACAGCGGCACCTGGTACGGCGCCGCTCATGGCCTGACCCTGGCCGCGCTGGCCTGTTTCGTGTGCTTCGCCGGGATGACGGCCACGGCCAGGGGGCGGGCACGCAGCGTGGACCGTACCTGGCAGCCGCCCTGTACCGCTCCCGGGGCGCCTCGCAGCACGGACCTGGTGTTCTGGTGCATCTGCTGCAACGCCACCAGCCCCCATCCTGACGACATAGCGCACAGCTACTGTGCACGCTGCCACTGGTTCGCTGCTGACCCGGAACCACCCGGCCGCGGTCACCTTGACCTGCCGTGCCCGGCACGGGAATACCGGCTGTGACCCGCGTCCCGTGCTAGATGGTGATGATCCTCGGACCGCGGCCGTCCTCGTCGGTGAGGGCCGCGAACAGCTGGTCCATCATGGCCACCTCAGCCGGCCGGACATCACCCGCCTGGACCCGGGCTATCGCTTCCTTCCACCGCGCGGGCATGTCGACCGGCGGCACGGCGACAGCAGCGAGCTGGCCTGCGCAATCGGCCGGGGTCCGGAAGTAGAACGTGCAGTACGTGCCGTCGAACCGGTCATCAGCGTCCCGCAGGTACAGCGGATGCGCGGCAAGCTCACGGTTGCTCCCGGCGCACGCCTCGTTGTCCCGGTTCGGGCCGCCCTGCCGCAGGTAGATGGCGATGACCGGCCCGTCAGGGGAGGTCTCCACCCAGGCGTCACGGAACCTGGGGACCGGGGGGAGGCTGAGCATCCCCATGTAGAGGGCACCGCGGCCCTGCTGATGGCCGTCCCCGAGGACGATGTCGTACAAGCCCATAGCCCGTTAACGTAGCAGGAAGGACCGCACGTAACGGTGCTGCGGTATTTCGCCCCGGATTGTCTACTGCCAGGGAAATACCCGCATCTTATTCCGTTGCCACTCCCGGTGACAGGTGCCTACCATAGGGCTATGACGTTCTGGCAGGCCACGGCGACACGGCACGGGTATGAGAACCCGTGCACGCTGTCCTCCGCTGCCATGCTGCGCGAAGACAGCCAGCCCAGGACCGGGATGGTCGCCATGTAGCCCCGAGGAGGAGCAGACGGCGACCGCCCCAGGGGAAAGCCCCGAGGGGCGGTTTTCATTTTCATAGGGGTATAGCTCAGACGGCAGAGCGGTGGTCTCCAAAACCACAGGTCGCGGGTTCGAAGCCTGCTACCCCTGCGAGCACCACCCTCCGGGGTGAACGTGCCTGGCACTACTTGACATGTCCATAGCGTGAGCATCAACAGGCAGGCTGCCGAGCCTGCCGACGCCGTCGCGGCTCCGGCTGCGGCGGTCTCGGGCTGCTAGCTCCAACTGGCAGAGCGACTCCCTTGCAAGGAGAAGGCTCTCGGTTCAAATCCGAGGCAGTCCACGCGCGTGAGGATTGCAGCTAAGAGCCGCATATCCTTGCAAACATGAACGAGCTGCCCGTGCCCACTAAGCACTGCAAGAAATGCGATCTGGACAAGCCGCTCGGCGATTTCCACAACAGCGCGCGGGCGAAAGATGGCAGGTGGGCCTACTGCAAGGGCTGCTCAAACGCCCGCGCGCTGGCCTGGTATCACGAGAACAAGGACTCGGCCGAGTACCGCGACTTCTCGTTCAGGCAGCGGCTCAAGCGGTACGGGATGACCGAAGAGGACTACGCGGCGCTCCTTGCAAGGCAGGGTGGCGGCTGCTCTGTGTGTGGCGTCGCCGAAGGACTGGTCATCGACCACGACCACGGGTGCTGCCCATCGAAACGCGGATGCTGTGGCAAATGCGTCCGGGGTCTTCTCTGTCAGCGTTGCAACCGGGTCTTCGGGAACCTTGAAGACTCGGCTCAACTGGTGAGGGCACTGCTGAGATATGCGGAGTCCCCGCCTAACGGGATGTCGCGTAAGGGTTAGCGCGCCTGGCCTGGGACCAGGCGGACGGAGTTCGAGTCTCTGCTTCCCGACTGCAAGACTGCCCGCCTGGGGTAGATGCGGCGGACATTCGCGCCGTCGGCTGGCAGTTGAAGAAAAGCCCCCGGCATGCCTCCTTAGCTCAGTCCGGCAAGAGCGCTCGGTTGAAACCCGAGAGGTCCTCCGTTCGACTCGGAGAGGAGGAACCGTGCCCTGCAAGCATTGCGGCGATGCGCCAGTCCTCCAAACTGGTGAGCGGAGTTCAATTCTCCGGTGGGGCTCCATGCGCCGCTAGCTCAGCGGTAGAGCAGGTGACTCTTAATCACTTGGCCGGGGGTTCGATCCCCTCGCGGCGCACGCGGGCGAGTACGTCCAACGGCAGAGCGGCCGGGCTCAAACCTCGGTAGTTGCGGGTCCGAATCCCGCCTCGCCTACTCGATGGCCATTAGGAGAATTGGCAGATCCGCCGGGCCCTGGACCCGGAGCTTCCTGGTTCGAGGCCAGGATGGCAGGAGGCACCAGCATGAGGGGCTGGGCAGTGTGCGTTCGAGTCGCACCGGGGACACGATGCCCTTCGGGCCGGCGCCCGCGCGCCCCTTGTAAGGGTGCTGGCCCAGTTCGACCCTGGGGAAGGGCTCTTGATGGGCAGTAGCTCAACTGGCAGAGCTGCGGTTTTTGGTGCCGCCGGTTTCAGGTTCGAACCCTGATTGCCCAGCGTTTTCAGTGCCCTTCGGACCGGCGTCCACGCGTCCTTGGTATGGACGCGTCGCCCGGCTCGGCACCGGGGAAGGGCTCTATGCGGATGTGGTGTAGTGGCAGCTCATCACCTTGCCATGGTGAAAGTCCGGGTTCGATTCCCGGTATCCGCTCCGAGCCGTCCTAGCCCAATGGCAGAGGCACCGCGTTCAGGGCGCGGGTGTTCAGGGTTCGAATCCCTGGGACGGTACGCATGGAAGGTGAACCGGCCAGGGGCCGGGCTCCGTTGCTAGCGGATGCGCAGGGAACTGTGGCTTTCGAGTAGTCCGCCTTCCGCTTGACGCCCGGCGGCGTCATGATCACCCGGATGATCCGCATGGAGAGTTCGCCTAGCGGTCTATGGCGCCTCGCCGGAAACGAGGAGGGGAAACCCGCGCAGGTTCGAATCCTGCACTCTCCGCCATCTCCCGTTTGTTCACACCGGACGAGAGAGCCGAACCTGGAAAGTGAACCGGCAAGGTGGCCGGATGGCGTAAAATGAGTTATGCGGAGTTTCAGCGATTGTACAGATTCCGAGTTTGCTGAAGCCGTTCCGATATCAGCTTCAATCGCAGAAGTGTCCAGGAAGCTCGGCCTACGCGGTAGCGGTAGTAACCACGTAAAGATATCGGATAAAATACGGTCCCTCGGGCTAGATACAGCTCATTTTACCAGTCGCGGCAAGAGATACACCGACTCTGACAGCGACCTAGTCCTACTAAAGACATGTACCAAATGCCAACAGCGGAAACCGCTGAAGGACTTTCGAAGGTGCGCAGCGGCTAGAGATGGACGTCGGCCGTCTTGCAGATCCTGCCTTAATAAGCACAATCAAATAATGGGCAAGCCCAATCTTTGCGCCTGCGGGAATCCCAAAACTAAGGTCGCCTTTCAGTGCGCCGAGTGCGCGAAGCGAAAACCAGAGTGGCGCATTAATAAGGACGGCTATGTCATCAAAACTGTCGACGGCAGGCAGATCTCTCAGCATCGGGAGGTCATGGAGCAACACCTTGGCCGTCCGCTGCAGCAACACGAAAACGTGCACCACAAGAACGGTCAGCGACAGGACAACCGGATTGAGAACCTTGAACTGTGGTCCTCATCTCAGCCTTCCGGGCAGCGAGTAGAGGACAAGCTAGCCTGGGCGAGATGGTTCATGGCACAGTACGGCGACTTGGAGAGCGTGCAGCCGGCGCTGCGGCCGGCTTCGAACGTCGGTAGCGGGTTAACGCCCGCGGGGCTCGACACCTCCGCTCTCCTCCATGGATGGCGCCTCGCCGGCGCGGGAACGGGCCTTGAAAGTCCGTGGCGGCTCAGGCCGTGGGGATCGACACCTCCGTCATCCGCGGGCATGTAGCTCAGCAGGTCGGAGCAGCTCCCTGATAAGGAGAAGGACAGAGGTTCAAATCCTCTCTTGCCCACCATGGCGGCGTAGCTCAGCCGGTCAGAGCGCCGGACTCATAATCCGTGAGGCCGAAGGTTCAAATCCTTCCGTCGCTACCGCAGGAAACGAGGAAAGAGATCACTATGCTGCGAAAACAGGTTCTGCCGATACCCATGGGCCGCTAGCTCAACGGTCAGAGCGGGTGACTTTTAATCACACGGTTCAGGGTTCAATTCCCTGGCGGCCTACGATCAGGAATGCCCCGGTAGCTTAACCGGACAGAGCACGCGCCTTCTAAGCGCGGTGGTGCGCGTTCGAGTCGCGCACGGGGCACGTGGTGGCCGAGGCACACCGGCTGGGTGGTATGCCAGCTACTGGCCCGGAACGGTTTAGGCAGGCGCGCGCCCCGCTGGCACTGGGGCGCACACCACACAATGCTCCGTTGGAGTAGCGGATATCTCGCCAGGCTCTCAACCTGGAGATTGCCAGTTCAACCCTGGCACGGAGCACTGCCCGAGTCGCGGGCCTAACGCCCGCGAGCCGAGGCGGCCGGCGCAGCCGACCAACCGCCCTGGCCTGTGCCGCGACGATCGGAAGCGGCACGCGAAGTCCGGGGCGGCATGGCCCTATCGTCCATGGGTGAGGATCCGGGTTTTTCACACCCGGGAGCAGGGTTCGAGTCCCTGTAGGGCTACTGCGGAGTAGAGGAGTCCGGTCGTCCTCAGCGGCCCCATAAGCCGAGAATCGCGGGTTCGAATCCCGCCTCCGCGACGAAGGCCCGCCGCGCGCCAGGACCGGTTTGGACGGCGAAGCGCGGTACTTAATCTCGCGTGGTCTAACCAGGCAGGACGGCGGACTGTTAATCCGTATGGTGAAGGTTCGAATCCTTCCGCGAGAGCCGTGGTCTCTTAGCTCAATCGGGAGAGCGCCAGGTTGTCAACCTGGGGGCAGCGGGATCGAAACCCGCAGGGACCGCCAAGCGCCCATCGTCTAAAGGACCAGGGCAGCGGCCTACGGAGCCGCTAATGGGGGTTCGACTCCTCCTGGGCGCGCGTGACGATCAGTAGCTCAGCGGCAGAGCAGCAGTCCTACAAACTGCGGTGCGGGAGTTCGAGTCTCTCCTGATCGACGGTGGCCGAATCCAAAGCGGCCGAGGAGCCGGCCTGTGGAGCCGGTACGAGCGGGTTCGAGTCCCGCCGGTCACCCCATGCGTCGGTGGCAGAGCGGTAATGCAGCGGCCTGTAAAGCCGCGGTCCTTGTGGCATCGGTGGTTCGATCCCATCTCGGCGCACCAGGCTTCCGTAGTGCAACGGAAAGGCACGGCCGCCTCCGGAGCGGCAGGCAGCAGGTTCGACTCCTGCCGGAAGCGCTATGACGCACGTCTCGCTGGTGCGGGAGGCGGTCTGCAAAACCGTCGCGGCCCGGTTCGACTCCGGGGTGCGTCTTCATCGGCCCGTGGTCCAGAGGACAGGACGGCGGCCTCCTAAGCTGTAAGCGCGGGTTCAAGTCCCGCCGGGCCGACTGTGATGCTCACGCCATGGGGCATGGACCAGGTGTTTTAACGTCGCCGTCCCCGGATGCGGCACACTATGCCGGTGGCCAGTCCAGGACAGCCCGGCATCGTACCGGGCGGGTGGAACGCGCCGCCGGATACCCGGGCTGCCGTGGCCGCCGTGAGGGCCTGGCGGCGGGTCAGTTTCGCGGTGTCGGCCTGCTACATCGCTGTCATCGTCCTGCTCGCTTCGCCAGTGATACCGGTACCGGCAGGTGGCGGGTTCTGGCTGCTGATCACCGGCCTCGCCGTGCCGCCCGCTGTCGCCATCACAGGCTGCATGGCCGCCGGGTGGCGGCTGGATGCCCTGATCCGCCGGGATGTAGCCGCCTACGTGAGCTGGTGCAGGCCGCATCCCTGCTGGGCATGCGGGAGCACCGCCGTGTTCGACAGCGCCTTCGCCGTGGCTGGTGCACCGGTCCGGGCGGGCGCTTCCGGGCTGTGCCTGGTGTGCGGGCAGGTCACCGTGTACCGTGACGGCGGGGTGGCCTCGGAGCCGTCACCCGGCGAGCTCGCCGTCATCACGGCCTGCTTCCCGGGACCGGTCCTGACCGTGATTGAAGCGATCCGGGCACGCCATGGGCAGTAGCCGGCCGGCCCGGGGCACGGCCCGTGCCCTTGACGCCATCAGTGCGCTGGCGGGGCGGGGGATCGTGTCCGAGGACAGCCGGCTGCCCGGTGCGATGCGGTGGCAGCCCAGACCACTGCGGTGGCGAAGGTGGTAGAGGTCCGCTATGTCAGCCCGCCCGCTGCCGTGTTCCCGTGCACTGTCGAGCTGCTCGACACGGCGACCAGGAAAGTGCGGTGGACGACAGCCGTGACCGGCCCTGGTGCCCTGTGGGTGCCGTCGAAGTACGACATCAACGACGGGAAGGCGCTGACGTCACGGCTCACCTGGGCGGACGGGACTGTAACGGAAGACGGGCCGCCAGGCTCCTAGTTCGAGGTGTGGCAGCGGGGGCAGAAGTCCCCGTCCGCGTCAGACACCCACCCGGCGGGAAGTACCGGGTTGACACCGCACGGGCAGCCGGGCACAGGCACGGTGCTGTCCATGGCCGGAATACTAACCGGCCTCGGTGCCAGCGCGTTACAGGACGACGACGGTGCGGATGCTGCCGTCCCGCTCGATGACGGCGATCCGGTTACCTGCCGACGTCTCGGTCTCGATGAACTGCCAGATGGCGATGGCCCGGCGGATGCTCTCGGTGGCAGAAAGGCCCTTGCGGCCGGCGATGTCCCTGATGACCGCGGCGGTCTGGGTGCTCACGTTGAGGGACAGGCGGACGAAGCCGCCGCCCGGCACGCCGTTCTGTGCCGGTGCCTGCTGCTGAGGCCCGTTTCCGGTGGTTTGCATCCGGCCAGGATGCCACAACGACCGCTCGGGGGCCGGGCGGAATCCAGACCTGCGTGCCCCGATCTAGGCTGCTTCGCGCCGGCGCCTTCTGCGGCCTGCCACACCGGACCCTCTCCACTGGGCGACCGGCCCCCCATGCTCGGAAGGTGACAGCAACGTGACGGCCCGCTGTTGACTCCTGGAGGGATCACGGTTCTACTGGAGATGTTTCCGCTCCACGGGACCCGGTCGCGGGCCGTCGCAGATGCCTGCATGCTGAGGCGGCGGCCCCTGGCTGAACCGGGGGCCGCTTGCCCGGCTAGCGCCTGGCGCCGGTCTGCGCGGCACGGGCGGCCAGGAGCGCCAGCTCGAGTGTCGGGCCGGCGACGATATCCCATTTCCGTTTCGTGCCCTTGCTGGTGACTGCCCGGACGAAGTGGACGAGCCACCTGCCGCCGGTGAACGTGATCTTCACCGGGGCGGGCGCGGTGCCGGCGGGGCTGTCGGAGGGCTGGACCGGGATGTGGTTCTGCACGGCGCTGGCCAGGGAGGTTAGCGGGTCCATGATCATGATGCTACGTCCGGTCATCGCAGCAGCCACGTATGGCACTGCGGTAACACGCTGGTGTCCTTCCCGGCCGCTGGAGGTGCCTCAGCGGCCTTAATCCGGCCCCAGATGACACCAGGATGCCCCTCAGCCGGTTTTATGGCACCGGAGCCGCTACACTCCCATGTCCAGGAGCCTGGAGGACTCAGCGTCCGTCACGGGCCCGGCTGGTCGGGGTGAGCCGGCCCGGCCCGTGACCGGGCACCCGTCCGGCACCGCGATCACCCCCCGCGCGGAACCACTGGGAGCGTCATGCCCGTCACCGCCCTGCCCGACGGAACCATCAGCACCGCCCGGTACGCAGCCCGCGGACCCGTCCCCGCCCCCGTCACCGAGGAACTCCGCCTCGGGAACTGGCTGGACAACCTCCTCACCGAGTACGAGCTGGACTACGAGGCCGCGAAAGCCGCCGCGTGGGAGGAAGACCCGCACGTCGCCCTCCTCCTCGCCGCCGTCACCGCAGCAGAGCAGGCATGGCAGGCTGCCCGTGACGAGTCCGCGGCCTGCAAGCAGAAACTCGGCTACGCGAAGAGGACCGGTACCCCGGCCCGGATCGCCGCCGCGAAGGCTGCCGCGGCGCAGGCACAGCAGGCGTACCGGGCCGCGGTGAAGGCCCGGCAGGAAGCAGCAGCTGCCCTGCGGGACATCAAGGGCCTCCGCTGGCATGTCGCCAAGGCGGCGATCAATGCTGCCGCTGAGGAACGGGACCGGAAGATCGCCGCGACCTACGGCCCGTACCGGGACCGGGGCGGCTACTGGGCGAACTGGGCTGAGCACGCGAAACATCACAAGACGGCCGCGAAACGGGTCCGGGACATGCGGAAACAGGGGCAGCCAGCCCAGCTGCGGTACCACCGGTTCGACGGGACCGGTACCGTCGTCGTCCAGATCCAGCGGGAACTCGGTGTCACCCCCGAGATCCGCGCCCAGGTCACCGCCCTGAAAGCAGCGGGCCGCACCCCGGGGCAGATAAAGGCGGAGACCGGGGTCAGGGCGATGACCGCCGCGAAGATGAAACCCGAAGGCGCGGTCAAGGAAGGGGATCCGCCGTGCACCGCCGCTGCCCTCGCCGACGAGACGGGGAAGTGGCGGTCCTCGGTACGGCTCACCCCCGAGCTGCCGGCCGGGTTCGAGGAGCTGCCCCGCGGGGAGCGGCGCCGGATCGCCAGCCAGGGCATGTTCGCGATCCGCACCGGCTCCGCGGCGAACCTGGCGGTGAGTGTCGTCCCCGTCACTGTCCACCGGCGGATGCGCGGCGACGGCGACGTCAAGTACGCGAAGCTGACCGTCACCAGGAACGGCCCCGACAAGGACATGTCCGTATCGCTGACCCAGCGTGTCCCCGCCCCCCAGCCGCGGGCCGGAGGGCGGCTGGTGTGCGTCCACGCCGGATGGCGGGCACTCCCCGACGGGTCCCTGCGGGTAGCGGTCATCTCCGGGGCCGGCCCCCTCACCCCGGGCCTCGCCGCACCGGGCGGCCGGGACGCCAGGGCTGGGGAACTCACCGGTGTCGTCCGTGACCTCGGGGACGGCTGCCATGAGGTTGTCATCCCGGCACGGTGGCGGGACCAGGACGCGGCGACCGCGAAAACCCGGTCCGTCCGGGACCTCGCCAGGGACACGGCGATCGCGGCGGCGGCAGACTGGCTCGCCGCAAGTCCCCGGTACGAGACGACGGACGGGGAGCCCCTCCCGGCCGCGCATGAGGTCCGGCGGTGGCAGTCACCGGGACGGCTCGCGGTCCTGGGGCAGCGGGCCGCACGCGGGGACTACGGCGACGACGCCGCCGGCCTCGGCGAGCTCATCGCCGGCTGGGCTGTACCTGACCTGGAGGCGTGGCGGCGGGAAGCCCGGGGACGCAGGCACCTGACCCGGCGCCGGGATGATGCGTGGGCGAACGTCGCCGCGTGGCTGTGCACCGGCACGAGGGAGGTCCGTGTCGATGAGTGGGATATCCGGGCCGTGACCCGCCGCCCGGGGCCGGGGGAGACTGATGACCCGCAGGCTGCGGCGGCCCGCGCGAACCGTACCCTCGCCGCCCCCGGGGCTCTGCGCCAGCGGCTCACCATCACCGCTGTCCTCGCCGGGGTGACTGTTACTGTCCTCGACCCCCCTGATGCCGGTTCGGTCCTGCAGGTCCATGCGGGGTGCGGCGGGGTACTCGACCGCGACGCACGCAGGGAATCCATTGTCGTGCAGTGCCCTGGGTGCGGCGCGAGAGTTGACCAGGACGTGAACATGGTGCGGCTGATGGCTGCGCGCCAGCCGTCCGCCTGAGATAGAGTCCAGTCCCGGACTCGGTTGTTCCTTGACATCTGCATATTTCTGTGCGTGGCCCTCCGCCGGTAGAGGGTGCGGCAGTCCCCGCTGGTGCAGGCCCGTTCCCTTTCCTGGGGAGGGCTGGGCATCAGGAAGGCGCGGGACTGCCCGGACGTGCGAGCGACACGGCGGGGACTCTGTCCCTGGGTGTCGCTCGCATGCAGGCCAGAGGCCTGAAATGGCCGAATACGAGACGAACGTGTGTACGGAATCGGCAACCGCTGTGGTGTCGCTCGTAGAGGCCTGCGTTTCTGCTGGCAGGCGCCCCAGGAAAAGCGAGCCGTCGAAACGCCAGCTCAGGGCGACGGTTTCTGAGACGCCTCGCTCGGGCTGAACCCCGACGTGGATGAGTTCACCGCGTCGAAACGCCAGCTCAGGGCGACGGTTTCTGAGACCCTATCGGCACGCGTGGCCGCCAACGCCGACGGCTCGTCGAAACGCCAGCTCAGGGCGACGGTTTCTGAGACCTCCTGGCCACCGCCGCGCCCGTCATCTCGCTGCTCGTGTCGAAACGCCAGCTCAGGGCGACGGTTTCTGAGACCCTGCGCTCCATGTCCTCGGTTGGGTCGACCACGCGCGGCGTCGAAACGCCAGCTCAGGGCGACGGTTTCTGAGACATACGGATGTTGCGGATGTAGCCCCTTTGGACCGCCTGTCGAAACGCCAGCTCAGGGCGACGGTTTCTGAGACGTCTGAGCCGGGCCGTTCGTGCCTGCCAGTTACCGCGTCGAAACGCCAGCTCAGGGCGACGGTTTCTGAGACTCTGAGCTGAACCTCAAGCGCGTCGCAGCGCGGCACCGTCGAAACGCCAGCTCAGGGCGACGGTTTCTGAGACGGCCCCCACGGCATCCGCGTCAACGCGATCTCGCCAGGGGTGTCGAAACGCCAGCTCAGGGC
>Ga0209530_1000007_pt1 | contig 164486 bp, 122 predicted proteins | sample BlaSpr_A8_Ref_O1_FD_187987 | JGI IMG/M metagenome (GOLD analysis project Ga0209530, IMG submission 187987) | Forest soil microbial communities from Thunder Bay, Ontario, Canada - Black Spruce, Ontario site 2_A8_Ref_O1 (SPAdes) (version 2) | ecosystem: Environmental > Terrestrial > Soil >...
ATCCATGGAGGGCGCTCCTTTGCGATCCAGGTTTGAGCCAAGCACTCAAAACCTACTCCAGAAGGGCGCCCTTTTATATTGCGTCGCGTTACCGGACATGTGGCATTCGGGCTTCTGCCAGTACCCTACAAGCTTATCCTGCAAAGAGGTTCATTCTGTGGCAGCGATAGCACGAAGTCGCTCAGAAAAGTTCTAAAATCGTCCTCTTGGCCGCGCCACCTCTATTACGTAGCGCTTACGGAAGACGATTCCTTCGGCAGCGCCCTCGCCAGAAACAACAAGGCCCCGCCGAAAAGCAAAGTGTCCGCCGCATAATTCAGTCCTTCGACCAGCGGCCCAGTCCCTGAATTCAGCAGAAGGATCGGCACGTACAAAATCAAAGTGAGCACCGCCATCACCGCGCCGCCGCACGCCGCCGCACTGCGCGCATATTTGTTCACCAGCAGGGACAGTCCGCAGACGATGAGGATTACTCCGCAAAGAAATCCCCACAAAACCGGCAGCGGCACCCACGCCGGCGTCATCTTCGGCAACGGAACGCCCGGCGCGAATTTGGGGTAGAGGCACTCCTGTACGCCGAAGAAAATCAGCGCCGCCGCAATCAGCAATCTTCCAAACGTGATGGGCCAGTTCGATCCGCGACCATCCGCGCCTTTCCTCAGCGCGCCCGCCAATGCCAGCGCCCCCGCGCCAAAGACCGCGTCGCGCAGCGGGATCGTCCAAAACAGTCTCTCCTTCAAGTGCGGCAATAAATTCGGCAAATGAATCATGCAGACAAACAAAAAAAACATTACGGCCAGCAGCGCGGTCGTCAGCGGCACGTACTTTTTTACCGTGAGGCTCACCGCCGCCGCGATCAGGCAGACGCCCACGAAGTAAGCCCAGAACAGCCGCCCCGGCATCCACTCCGGCACCGCCTCCATCAGCGACCGCGCCGCCGTCAGATGCTCCGCTCCGAATGTCGCCAGCGGCGCCGCCACAAAAACGCTGCCCAGCGCAATCCATTTGTCGAGTCCCGCGGCCGCTTGCACCTCGCGTCGAAACGCGAACATTCCCGCAATCAGAAAAACCACTCCGGCAAGACTCATCCAAAACACAATGGGTGCAGGCATCCGTACCTCGTTGACGATCGTAGAGTTTTTGGATTGCAGCTCTGGAGGGCTGCCCCAAACGCACCTTCCTAAGCGCGTGGGACAAAATTCCGGGTCAACTATTCATTGCGTCGCGCGATCACGTGGCAAATTCATCGCCCGCCGCATTACGCGCCACCCACACCACCAGTTACACAATCGATGCGATGGCCGCCCGCCTGGTTGGATGGTCCGGAGAATATCGGAATGCAGAATTACGGCGGCGCCTGCATCTACATTGGGCTCGTTGGTTCACCGGAACTGGCGTCGATTGTCTTCTATAACCCACGCAAACCTGATCTGAACCAAATTGCCATGGGTCTTCTATTCCATCGGTTAATTATCCTGGGCCGGGGAGTGACCGAGTTGGACAAGCAGACCGCTGCTGCACAAACGGTGCTGGCTGAAACGGCGTCCTGATCCGTGGGCGATTCTATTTTTGGTGAGTCGCGTGGTGACCGTTACCGTTGGTCGCTCGAGCCACCGCTGGCGCCACACCAGGCAGCGCGCCCACGGGGCGATCAATTCGCGTATCGCTGCGCGTATCAAATACCGGCCGCGCCCGGACCTCGCGCAAACTCCGCGCGACCGGCTCGTCGTACACCTTCGCCATAAAACTCTTGCGCGAATCCTTCTCCAGCAGCTGCAATATATTTTCCTTCAGATGCTCGCAGACCATTTTGGCGTCCCGTGCCGCATCGACCATCTGAAAATTGAATTCCGAACTGAGCCGGTCGAATTCCGCCAGCAGCGCCGCCTGATAATTGCAGAAACTGGCGTACATGTCGTGGCCCGGATACAGATCCATCCCCGATTCCCAATAATCGAATCCGCGCGTGAAGATCACCCGCGGCACCAATTGATCGATGCCCAGCCGCAAATAAAACACCGCATCCGGTTTTAATGCCACGCTATAAATACTCCGGATCCAGTGCGGATCCATCCCGCGCACGATGGCTCGCGCCATCAGCGAATAAATATAGCGGTCGGTCAGCACGATAAAACCGGCCCGCAACGCCGGCACGATCTCGTTTTCCAGCCGGTCCACAAAATCCGTGGCGTAAAACAAACTCTGCGTCACCCGCCCCAGATTATTTCCTTCCTTCGCGCGGCGAATCCCATCGCCGGCCAGCGGCGAGCGCGTCATCCCCGTATCCACCACCGCATGCCCCAACTCTTCCAGCCACGGTTTCAGCAGGTTGATCTGCGTCGAACGCCCCGCGCCATCCGTGCCTTCGATCACAATCAATTTACCGCCCAGATTGTCCAGCCGCGTGCTCGGCAGCGATTTTCCGTAAGTCGTTCTCATGGTCGCACCCTCAATTCTTTCGCGTGGTCCAAATGGGTTCGCACAATATGGCGCACCTGCGATTGCTGCGTTTCGATCGGCAGCGTCGCGTCGATCACCGTCAACCCAAATTCCGGAATCATTTTTTCGTACTCGGCCAGAATGCGCCCTTGAAATATCCGGAAGCTTTCCACCGAGTCGTCCGTCAGATTCAAATCCATCCCTGCCTCGTAAAATTTGAACCCGTCACGGCCATCGAGCAGCCGGTGAATCGCGGTCTCCAGTGGAACCCGAAAATAAAAAGCGATCGCTGGCTGCACCGCGAATCCATACAGGTCTCGCACCCACTCGCGATCCATCCCGCGCGCCACGTCCCGCGCAAACGCCGTATAAATGTAGCGGTCGCACAGCACCACTGCCCCGGCCTTCAGCAAAGGCAAAATGCTCCGCTCCGTGCGATCCGCAAAATCCGTGGAATGAATCAACGAAAACGTCGCGGGCGTCAGCATTTTTTTCTTCTTGCCGTACTTGGTGGTGTCTTTCACCAGCGGCGATGAATTCCACTCGCTGAACACCACCCCGTAACCCTTCGATTCCAGCCATTTATGCAGCAGGCTTAGCTGCGTCGACTTGCCCGACCCGTCGATGCCTTCCACCACGATCAGCCTGCCGGGAAAATGATGCTCGCCATACCCGCGAATCAACGACGTCGCCGGCTGCAGCGGCGCAAAAACCTCAAAAGGCCCGATGCGGACCCCGGATCCCATCTCCATTCGTTCCCCCGTTCGCGCGGCTGTTACCATTCGGAACATAACCCGACGACACGTAACATCATTCAATTCGGGGAAACATGCAGCAGCAATTTCCACAATGTGTATCGAAATGAGAACTAGGTGTTTTAAGGTGAGACTCGGCGGAAAAAAACTGGGGGTTGTCGCGAGGACCCGATTCTACAAAACAGCCGTGACAGAAGTGCCGGCGGCCGCAAACACCGACGTCATTTCCGCCTGCGCCAGCGGCAGAAAACGATTCACCACCCGCGGATCAAACTGCGTGCCGCTCGCCGCCACCAGCCGTCGCACCGCTTCCTCGATGGGCATGCCCTGGCGGTACGGCCGAGTCGAAACCATCGCATCAAACGCGTCGATCACCGATACGATCCGCGACCCCATCGGAATTTCTTCGCCCTTCAGTCCGCCGGGGTAGCCCGTGCCGTCAAAATTTTCATGATGATGCAGAATCATCAGGCTGGCGCGCTCCATGCCAGGCACTTGGCGCAACACCGCCCAGCCAAACTCCGGATGCTTTTTCATCACTTCATATTCTTCCGCGGTCAATTTCGCGGGCTTATTCAAAATCGCATCCGCGATGCCGATTTTCCCGATGTCATGCAGCAGCGCCGCGACTTCCATGTCCGCCAGGCTCTCGCGCTCCAGACCCAGCTCGCCCGCGACATGCAGCGCCCACTCCGCCAATCGCGTGCTATGCACGCCCGTGTTCAAATCTTTCAAATCCAAAAGCTGATTGAACGCGCAAATCAACGAACTCCGCAGCGCCGAGAGTTGCTCCTCGACGTGCTTCACGTGCAGGGCTGGCGGTGCCCAGGTGTGCGAGGCGCTCGACGCTGCGTTATCGGTCCACATGTAAGCAGTTATTGCAGCAAGCCCTGAATCGGATTCAAGGACGACAGCGTGCCGTAAACATCCAGCCGTCCGTTGCCCATGTTCAGGCCAATCCATTTCGCGTGCGCCGCGGTCCACGCCGCCTGGGTCTCATTGAACGAAGGCTGCATGTTGACCACCAGCGACGCGGTGCCGGCCACCATCGGCGAACTGAACGACGTGCCCCAACCTGCCGCATACGTTGCAAACGGGTAGGTCGTGATGATGCCTTCGCCCGGCGCCGCGACCCACACGATCTGGTTCCCGTAATTCGAGAACGTCGATCGTTGGTCCTGATTGTTCGTCGACGCCACGCCCATCACGTACTGCAAGCCGGCCGGGTAAATCATCTCCTGCTTGCCGTCGTTGCCGGCCGACGCCACGCAAATCACTTGGTGGCTGTTGGCGTAGTTGATCGCGGTCGTAAGTTCGTTCGAGCTGGAGGTCAAATCAAAACTCATGTTGATCACTTTCGCGTTGTTCTGCACCGCGTAGTAAATCGCCGCCAGAATGTTCGACAGCGATCCGCTGCCATTCGCGCTGAACGCCTTCAAGGGCAGCAGTGTCGCCGTCGGCGCCACCAGGTGAATGACGCCCATCACCATCGTGCCGTGCCCGAACGCCTCGTACTGCGAACCGTCCAGCATGGCCGCCGTGTGTTGGTCCAGCATCGCGGCCGTGTGCTGATTCACATACGCCGCCGCGCAGGTTTGGCAGGGAGGCGGCGCCGAAAGCGAAACGTCGTTCAATTCCGAACCGCCGACTTGGTTGCGCGTAAAGTCGTATCCCGGCAGCAGCGCGCCCTGCAGTGCCGGATGATTCGGATCCACGCCGGTATCAATGTCCGCCACGATTCCCGCGCCGCTCACTCCAAAAACCTGGTGCGCTTGCGAGACCCGGATAATTTGCGCCGCCGGCTGATTCACATACCCGTCGATGGTCATGTTCCCGTAGTAATTCACCGGGACGTTATCCCACAATCCTGCGGGAGCCGTGGATGCCGTCGCTTGCCCGCTGTTGTTGGGCGGAATCACCAGAATTTGATCCGGCTCCGCGTCCAGAATTCCGTTTACCAAGCGCAGCACGGCGGCGAGCAGTTGCGGCAACAGTCCTTGCGCCGGCTTAACCAGAAAGAGTTGGTTCGTTCCATCATTAATGTTGCTCACTACTGTACAACCACCGGAGAGGCAGAGGTTTTGCAAGCCCTGAAGTCCCAGGGTAGTCCTGACGATCACACCCGGCTGCGGATTCTGCGCGCTTGTCAGTTGTCCAATCGTCGTGAGCAGGCCGCCAAAAAGACCCTGGGCGCTGGCCGGCTTGCTGCCCACCAGTCCCAGCGAAAGAAGTATCAGAAGTCCGATTAGACGCTTCATGATGGCCTTGCTCCTTTGTTCCACTGCTTGCTGCTCACTCTGTTTCTTACCGAAACTTGCGCTGTTCCATTCTGGTTTCTGCCACGCATTTCGAACAATGGTACAAACGGCACTTTTCGGTACCGTTTCTACTAACCGTTCGTCCTAGTACCTTTTTTCCTAGGTTCCAGATTCCTTCTAACCCTATTCACATCATCGGTATGCGGAGCCTCTGCTTCGTTTGCGAAGACCGGGTCGATCAACGGCAGCGTCACTTCCGCATTCCCGGGCAGCATCACCGCCAGCCGGTATCCTGCGTCCAACTGGCACTCGATTTGGAACTCTCCGAACTGGCTCGTGGTCGACTCCGCCAAGACTTTGCGACCTTTCGACAGCGTCACCGATACGTCGGCCAGCCGCTCGTCCGGGTCGGCAGAGTTCAAAACCTGGCCAACCAATATCACCTTATCGGAGTCCATTTGCGGCTCGATCCGCACATCGATCCGATATGTTCCCGCGCCGTAAAGCACCTGTTGTGAGGCGCTTCCAGCCGACCGCACTCCGGCCAGCAGGGGACTTCGAAAGCTGTCGAACAGCACGCTCGCGATTCCCAATTTGGCATGCGCCGCGGCTGCTGCGCGCGTGCCCTGCTTGGCGAACGCAGCGTTCACCGTCCGAATCGCGCCCGAGGACGGCGAGTACGCCGTCTCCCGTCGCGCAACTTGTTGCAAACGCTGCCACATACCCAGCTCTTTCGTGCAGCGCTTGCATCCGCTATCCAAGTGGTTTTGCATCTCTCTCTTCTTCGCCTCGTCGACCACGTCCCGCACAAAATCGATCCACTGCTCCAGCGTGTAATGTCGCATCATCCGTCCCCCAGTCCCGTCCCCCGGCTTAGCTCAGGTGGACGCCCAATGCCTGTTGCACCTCAACTCATAAGGGTAGGCTACCGTCCAAAAAATATAGGGGGTCAAAAAAAAGTTGGAGGCCGCTACCTGGCTATTTGGGGGAGACTTTGCCAATCAGCGTGAAGGGAGCCCAATGGTAGGGATGGGGATAACGCTCGCGGAGCTCGATCATCGCCCCCCGCAGCGCGGCGGCTTTTTCCTCGCCGCTCTGGAACCGCCGGTAGAAGCTGGCCATGAAATCCGCCGCGCTCTGGTCGTGAACATCCCAAAGCGTAAGCAGCAGGGAATGAGCCCCGGCGTAAAGCAGCCCGCGAATCAGCCCCAGTAGTTCGTCGCCGGAAGTAACCACATTCATTCCCGTGGCGCACCCGCTCAAAGTCACGAGCTCCGCGTCGAACTTGAGTTGGTAAAGGTCATAAAGATTCAGATAGGCGTCGCCCAGCCGAATCCCGGAGAACATCGGATTGTCCTGCCGGAATTTGCCGTGGGTCGCGATGTGAATCAGCCGGCTTCGCGCACCTTTTCCTCGCAAGGCGGTTTGATTGGCTTGTCCGCCTAACAACAATTCCGCGTCCGGCACAATTTTCGCCACCGCCCGCACCTCGTCCAGGATCAACGGCGCCCGCGCATCCGGAATTCCCATAACCAGCGATCCACCGGCTGCGTGCATCACTTTTTCCTGGCAGTGCACAAAAACGCTGGCGCTCGGCGCGTAGGAAATCGTGAAGGAATCGATCAGGTAACCGCTATCGTCGAGCAGCGCATGAAACGGAAGATAGTGCAGCATCCCGTGCGGCACGATGATCAAATGGCGCGCGTTTAACTGCGCCCGAACCGGCGCGAAAATTTCTTCGTGCAGCGCTCGCAGATGCGCCTGCACGACTCCCAGCATGGATTTCTCGAAGGTCTGCGTGTATTCCGCGCCCAGTTTGAATTTCGACATCTGAAAATGCAGCATGCGCAGCAACTTGACCACCCGCGACACCGGCGTCAGCGGCACAATTTTCAGGCCGTCTCGCGTCACCACCGCCGCAACGAATTGATCCTTCAGGCTGAAATATTCCACCAGCGCCGCATCCGCCGGCAATGAATCGCGAATCGCCTCCAGCGATTTCATCGCCGGGCCGTGCGCCGCGCTTTCTTCCGTCTCCGGCAAATCCCGCAGCACATGCAGCAATTCGTTTTCGTGCGCCAGCGCCTCTTTCTGGAGCTTCTCAATGCGTTCCGGCGACGGTTCTTCCGCGCGCAACTGCTCAATCTCAATCCGCCGGTAATACCAGTTCAGTTCCTCGCGCATTTCCCGGATGCGCCGCACCAGGTCGCTTCGTCCCGCTTCGGCCGGCCTCATTGCCGGCCCGGTGCGCATCAATATTTCCGCCAGGCTGCGCGACTTGGCCATTTCGATGTAGCTAAAAGATTCCTCCGCACCGCGCGGCCCTTCATCGCGCATCAGGCACAGCTCGACCAGGCTTTCGTAAACCTCTAGACGATTTTTCATGAACGAAATTTTCAATTCTTCGCCGCGCAGGCTGCTGCGCAAAGTTTCTAGCGAGCCCCGCGCTTTCTGGCACGATTCATAGGCCTCGCCCAGATCTCCGGCAGCCTGCTGAATCTGCCCCATCAGAAAATGCGCCTGGTAATGCAGCACCGGCGCTTCCAATCGCGCCAGCCGCTCAATCGCTCGCGCCGATTCCACTTTCGCCGCCGCCAAATCACCGCCTCGCAGCGCCAGGCGCGCCATCAACAAATGACAAAGCACCGCCTTGCTCGGCAGGAAGGATTTATCGAAGAACTCAGCCGCACCAGCACAAAGCCGCTTCGCCTCAAAGAGCCGTCCTTCGTCGTAAAGCACCACCGCCTGGTACAAATCCATCAGCCAGGGCCATACCAAATTCTTTTCGCTGACGAATTTCGCCCGCGCCTTTCCGAACAATTCCAAAGCGCCCAGCACTTTCCCCAATTGGCTGGTGGCCATGGCTTCAAACGCCAGGCACTTCGCCTCCTCATATCCCATCCCCAATTTCTGAAAACGTAAAAAACCTTCGTGCGCCGCTTCTTTCGCCTCCACGCTCAAATTCAATTCCAAATAAATTTCCGAGACGTCCAAATAGCACAGCGCCAGCACGTGCGCGTCCCCGTTTTTCTCGCACTCCTCCCGCGTGGCCCGCAGCATCTCGATCGCCCGGCTGTATTCGCCGCGCAAATAATAAAGGTAGGCGATGTTGTAATCGCTTTGGGTCACCAGCAGCGTCATGCCGTGCTTGACGCACATTTCGCGCGCCCTTTGATAAGTCGCCAGGACCCGCGGAAAATCGTTCAGCGTAATCAGGCACACCGCCATGTTGTACAGCGCCACCGCCAGCCCCTCCGCATCGCGAAACGGCAGCAGCATTTCGTACGCCCGCTCGTAGCACGCCAGCCCTTCCTCAAAACGGTCCTGCCGGTGGTAAATGTTCCCCACATTGATCTCAACGTGCGCCCAGCGTTTGTCGTCGCCCAATTCCCGGAAGATTTTCTTGGCCTCTTCCGCCGCGGCAAAGGCCTGATCGTATTTTCCCAGCAGAATCAAAGGCTGGATGGAGGGAATCAGCGTGCGCGCTTCTTCTTCGGGATTTTTGATTTCCCGAAAGATCTGCAGGGCTTCGTCGTGGAATTTCAGAGCCTCTTCGTTTTCGCCCAGCATGTACAGCGCGTTGGCCTTCGAACGCAAACTGCGCCCCAAGGCCTCTAGATTGTGCAAACGCCGCGCAATCACGACGCTGATTTCGCCCAAATGCAGCGCCTCGCGCGCATTTTCGCGTAGCCTCGCGCGCACCACCTCATTCAACTGCCGCACCACGCCGTCATCCAGCAATCGTGGATGCGCCGCGATAAATCGCGCGCGCTTCGCATCCGTGCTCAGCGCCGCCAATTCGCCCAGCGATTTTGCGTTGAGCGGTTCGTGTTTTTTGCCAGCCTTCACTTTCATGCGAAGCCCGCTTCCAGCAAACGTTTGCGCAGCCGCTCCAGGCAGCGCTGCCGGATAAATCCAATCGACCCCACCGCAATCCCCAAAGTCGCCGCGATCTCCTGATACGGACGAACCGGTTCTTCATAGAACAGCATCTGCACCAATTCCCGGCAGCGCGGCGGCAAATCCGCCATCGCCTGCCGCAGATTCTGCTCGTCTTCCGCCTCGCGCAAAATATGTTCGGCTACCGACGGCGTGCTGCGCTCGAATTCCTCAGCGCCCGGATCCAAGACGTCCGTCCGCTGTTGCTGCTTCCTGCGATGAAAACATTTGTGCGCCGTAACCTGCATGATCCATTTCGGCAGCGCCTTCACTTGGCGCAGTTTGGGCAGCTCGGACAAAAGGTCCAGGCAAACCGCCTGAAAAATGTCGGTCGAATCTTCCGGGGAGAATCCGTACTTTACGGGAATCGAAAAAATGAGGTTTTTATATTTAGAAATCAGCGCGCGCCAGGCCTCTTCGCTGCCGCCCACGCATTCGCGCACCAGCCGCGCATCCGTCCACGCCGCCCGCGACTCCTCGGAGTCCGGCGCTTGGCCCGCAGCGTTACGGGGCACTCTCGCCATTTATTGCACGTAGAGCTGATCGATATTCCACAGCGCGTAGGGGACCAGAATCGCCGGCCGGAAATTTCCCACCCGGTTCGCCGCGCCCACCAGAATATTGGGGCTCACCAGGCAAATCACCGGCAACTCTTCCGCCACAATTTCCTGCACCCGATCGTACAATTGTTTTCGCTTGGCGTAATCCAGCGTGACCAGCTGCTTCTCCATCAGCCCATCCATCTCGGATTCCCACGGTGTCGCCGGCTTGGCTTGATTCGGATGCCACAGATGCGTCTCGCCGTTCGACAGCCACACATTCATCTCCGACGTCGGATCCGCGTCGCCGCTCACCAAGCCCATCACCGCCGCTTCGTAGTTATAGCTGCTCTGCAGCCGGTCCACCATGGCGTGAAAATCGAGCGGCACCACCTGCACCGTTATTCCCAATTGGCTCAAATCATCTTGAATGATCGTCGCGATTTTTGTGCGCTGCGCGTTCGACGCGCTGGTCAAAATCGAAAACTCCACCGCCTTGCCCCGCGGGTCCACTAGCGCTCCGTTCTTCCAGGAATATCCCGCCGATTGCAGCAGCTCTCTCGCGCGTTCCACCGACCGCTTCGGATGCGCGATCTTGTCGTCGACCCAAAGCTTGTTGCCCGGCGTCACCTGGTCCCAAATCGCCGTCGCGCGCCCGCCGTAGACCAGCCGCACGATTCCGTCGCGGTCGATCGCCGCCGAAACCGCTTGCCGGAAGCGCAAATCCTGAAACCAGCTTTGTTTTTTCGCGATTTCCGGAAGGTTCTTCGCGCCCAGGTCATTCAAATTAAAAAATAAAAAGTTGTACTCCAGGCCCGGCCCTAGATCGTCGAGATGATAACCCTTCGTGCCTTGCTGCTTCTGCAGCACCGCGAAATTCTCCGAGCTGAACCGGCTCAGCGCATCTGTATCCCCGGCTTGAAAACGGATGACCTGCGCATCCTCGCTCGGCACGAACAAAAACATGACTTCGCCAAGATACGGTAGCGGATTTCCGGCGCGGTCCGCCTTCCAATAGTACGGATTTCGTTCCAACGTTACCTGCTGCCCCGGCACATATTCCTTCAGCCGAAACGGCCCCAGGCCCGCGAACTGATTTGCCGCCATCGATAGATTCCACGCCTCCGAAAAACCGCCGCCCTTGTAACTCGCTTCCAGCAGATGCCGCGGCAGAATCGCCACTCCATCGAACAATCTCCCCGCGGCCGCATAGGGCTGCGCCATTTCGAACCGCACCGTGTATTGATCTACTTTCACGACCGTAATCGGTTTTCCGCCCACCACCAGCAAATCTCGTTGCGTCGAATCGATTTTTTCGTCGAGATACACCTGGAAACTGAAGACCACATCGTCCGCGTCGAATGGCGCGCCATCCGAAAAGCGCAAGCCGCGGCGCAGTTGCAACGTGTATTGCCGTCCATCCCGCGAAACGTTCCACGATTTCGCCAGCGCCGGCTCGGTCTTCAACGACGCGCGATTGATGTGAATTAAATCCGCGCTCAGGCAGCGAATCACCTCGCGCGACGGCTCGTCCACCGCCAGCACCGGATTCAAAGTCTTGGGTTCGGAGCGCAAAGCCACGACCAACCGACCCCCGGCATGGCCCGGAACGCCTTCCAGAACCATGCGGTCGTCGCTCGCCTGGCCAGCGCGGGCCTTCGTCGGCGCGCCCAAACATGCCACGGCCAATCCCAAGGCGGCACACTTCGCCCAAATGTGCGTTCGTCCCATATCCTAAATTGTTAGCAGAGATTGAACGATATTTACAGCGCCACGGTCTTGTGAATTTCCTGAAGAGCATCGGCCGCCGCGTAAAAAACCAGGAACAGTGGAATCAACAGCAGCGCCGGCAGGAACATCCACCAATACGACGACAGCACATAATATTGTTGCAGCGAGGCCAGCTGCGTGCCCCAACTCGGCAACGGTTCGCCCACTCCCAGTCCCAGAAAAGTCAGCGTCACTTCCGCCAGCACATATTGCGGAATCAGCAGCGTCATCTGCGTCAGCAGCACGCCGTAGGTCTGCGGCAATACGTGCCGCCGCAGCAGATACGCATCCGAAGCCCCGAATCCCCGCGCCGCCACCACGAAGTTGCGTTGTTTCGCGCTCAGTACCACGCCCCGAATCAGCCGCGCCGGACGCGCCCACCCGATCAGCCCCATCACCGAAACCAGGAGCAAAAAAACTTCCCACTGCGAAATATGCAGCGGCAGCGCCGCGCGCACCGCAAACAAAAGATACAGCCACGGCAACGCCAGAAATAATTCTCCGCCGCGCATCAGCAGCTCATCCACCCACCCGCCGTAATACCCAGCGATTCCTCCCACCAGAATTCCAATCGATACCGACAGCAGTGCCGCGATCAACCCCGCCAGCATCGAACTCTGCCCGCCAAAAAGAAAACGCGAGAACTGGTCTCGTCCGTAAGCATCCGAACCCATCAGAAAAATACGCCCCGGCTGCTCGACGCCAAAAAGATGCACCTGGGCCGGAATGATTCCCGCGATCTTGTACGGCGTGCCGCTCACGAAAAAGCGCACCGGATAAACACGAGCTTCCGAAGATTCAGAATCAACAATGAACGGCCGTAGATGAAAATGTCCCTGGGTATCCCAAAAATGAACCGTCGTCGGCGCCGCAAAAGGCTGCTCGCGGTCCTGCGCCGCGAATCCGTAAGGCGCAAAAAATCCCGCAAACAGAATCAAGAATTGAAACGCCGCCAGCAACACCAGCGCCCCCACGAGTTTTTGCCGGTGCGTCAACTCAAGACTCCATCCGAATTCGCGGATCCACCGCAAATAACAACAGGTCCGCGACCAGATTTCCCAGCACCAGGAAAACGGAAGAAAGCATCACCGTCCCCAGCACCACGTAAACGTCCTTCGCCAGAATCGCTTCGAGCAACAGCGGCCCGATTCCCGGCCAGCTCAAAATCACTTCGACCAGCAGGGAAGCGCTCAGCATGGTCGCCACCGAAAATCCAAAAAGTGAAATCAGCGGATTCGCCGCCACCGGCAGCGCGTAGCGCAGCAGCACCCGATACTCGCTGATCCCGTGGGCTCGCGCCGCGCGGATGAACGGAGCCTGCAGCACTTCGATCATCGCCGAACGGATGTGCCGCACCAGCGCCGGTAAAGTCGCTATAGCCAGCGCCAGCGCCGGCAGAAAAAGATGGTACGCAATATCCATGGCCCGGCCCCGCCCGCTCAATTCGCCAAACGCTGTCGAGACCATGCCGCCGGTGGGGAACCAGCCGCTGCGCACCGCCAGCAGTAAAATCGCCAGAAACAAAACCAAATCCGGAATCGTCAGCAACGCCGACGTGACCACTCCGCCCGCGCGGTCGCTCCATTTTCCGCGCCGCACCGCGCTCACGATTCCCAGTGGAATCGCGATCAGCCATGCCCACAGCATCGCGGTGCCGGTCAGCAGCAGGGTATTTCGTGCACGCACCGCGAGCAGCGGCGCCACCGGACTGTTGTACGCAAACGATGGCCCCAGGTCGCCATGAAAAACGCCGCGTAGCCAGTGTCCATAACGCACCGGCCACGGCCGGTCCAATCCGTATTGCGCCCGCAGCCCCTCCACCGTCCGCGCGGAAATCTGCGGATTCAATTTCAGCGGCGCGAAAAAATCTCCCGGCGCTAGCTGCAGCAGCGCAAACGAAAAGACCGACACCGCCAACAGTAATAGCGCGGCGTGCGCCAACCGGCGGGTGAGATATCTCGTCACGGGCGCTACGCCGACCTTTCTAACAAAATCGAATCGACGGATTGCACCGTCGCCAGCAGGTCCCGGGTGTAGGAATGTTTCGGAGACTCAAACAATTTGCGCGCGTCTTGCTGTTCGACGATCTGGCCTTCGCACATCAACGCCACGTCATCCGCGAATTCCGAAACCAGGCGCAAGTCATGCGACACGTGCAAATAAGCCAGCGAATGCGAACGCTGCAGATCGGCAAGCAGTCTCAGAATCAGCGATTGGTTCAGCGCGTCGAGATTTGACAACACTTCATCGAAAATCAAGACTCGCGGCCCCAGCGCCAACCCTCGCGCGATGGCCAGCCGCTGCCGTTGGCCGCCGCTGAACTCAAATGGCCGTTTTCCTTCGCTTCTCGGATCCAAACCGACTTGCTCCATCAAATGAAGCGCGCGCTCCCGCCGCTGTGCTTTCGTCCCCTCGCCTTGAACGACCAGCGGCTCTGCAATAATTTCCCCTGCACTCCGCGAGGGATTCATCGCCGACGTCGGATCCTGAAAAATCATTTGAATTTGCCCGTGAATCGGAATCAGCGCCTTCCGTCCCAGTGCCAGCAAATCCCTTCCTTCCAACTCAATTTTTCCTGCGGTCGGCTGGTCGAGCAAAGCCACGCAGCGCGCCAAACTCGATTTTCCCGCGCCGGATTCTCCCACCAGCGCCAACGTTCTTCCCGCAAAAAGAGCCAAGTCCACATCCGAAAATGCGTTCACCGTAAATTTTGAGCGCGACAACGTGCGCCGCTGCACGAACTGCTGGCTCAAGCCAGTCACCCGCAACAGTGGTTCGGTGCGGCCAGAATTCAAGTTGGATTCTACTTTCATAATGTTCTCGCAAGTTCTGCGCCTAAAATCGGAAGCAACAATTGCTACGTGACCGTGGCGAAATCCAGCTCCTCCGCATCGTCCGCCGCCATCGGCGCCCGCAACATCGCCCGCGTGCAAGGGTGCGACGGCCGCCGGTATAGTTCCTCGAACCGTCCCTGCTCGACAATTCTTCCGCGCTCCATCACCATCAGCCGATCCGCCAGCCGCGCCTGCACTTCGGCGCTGTGACTGATCATTAAGATTGCGATCCCCATCTCGCGCTGCAGCTGTTGCAACAACCGAAGCAGTTCCTGCTGGCTCCGTGCGTCCACCGCAGCAGTTGGCTCATCGGCGATGACTAGCGCAGGTTCGCAAGCCAGTGCTTGCGCCAGCGTCACCCGTTGCCGCTGTCCTCCACTCAATTGGTGTGGATACGCCGAAAAAATACGCGGCGTGTCCGGCAGGCCCACGCGCACCAGCGCCGATTGCGCCTCCTCCTGACATTTCTCCCAACTCATTTGTTTGTGCGCGTGAATCACTTCCGCCACCTGCTCGCGCACGCGCATCACCGGATTCAGCGCAATCCCCGGCTCTTGAAACACCATGGATATCCCGCTGCCGCGGATCTCCCGCATCTCGCGCTCGCCCATCGTCAACAATTCTTTCCCGCGAAATTGAATCGACCCCGATACCTGCGCCTGCTCTGCACCAAGCAAGCCCAGCAGCGCCAGCGCGATGCTGGTTTTCCCGCATCCCGATTCGCCCATCAGCCCCAGCACTTCGCCGGCGCCAATCTCGCAGCTCGCATTTTCCACCGCGACCTGTGTGCTGCCGTCAGCACTGCGGTAAGCGACGTTCAGATTTTTTACTGCGAGCAAAGTTTCCAAGCAGTCTCCGACGGGCCGGGCCCAGCAATCCCTCATTCGCGTTCCGCAACTCGCAGCCCTTCAGCATTTACGGTAGAGGCGCGTTCCGCGCCTGTCGATAGAACGGTCCACGCAGGCGCTGGGTAAGTTACCGGTACCGAAGTACTAAGCGATTACCGCGACCTGACCATTTGAGCTCTTGCTAATTGGCGGTACACCTGGGGGGTCATTTCGCGGCCGCAACATGAGGTCTGGACACCGCTTGATTTTTTGATACTATCCGCCTTCTGCCCGCATCAAAGGCGGGCGAGGTTCCGGGCGAAAGCGCCGATGCACAATCTTTTGAACGTCTGGCATTCAATTCGGCTGTTACGGCTGCCCGCGCTGCTTCTTTGTGTCACCTTCGTCACGCCCGCCCAGCAACAAAATTCCCTCGCCGCCGCCAATAACTATCCGCCGCGCGCGATCGTCATCGGTTTCATGGGCGGCAAAGCTTCCCCCGACGACGCCATCCGCAACGAACGCATCATGTCCGACCGGCTGCGCGTCTTGTATCCGCGCGGCGTCTATTTCGAAGTCTTCGAAAATCGCCGCCTCGAAGCGGCGCACCAGAAAATTCTCCAACTCGTCGGAGCCAGATCTAGCGGGCTATCCACCACGTCAGCTCAGCCTAAAACAGAAATCATTCTCTACGGCCACAGCTGGGGCGCATCGGCCGTGGTCACCCTTGCCAACGAACTCCAGCAAGACGGCGTCCCAATCGCTCTCACCATCCAGGTCGATAGTATCGAGAAAAAAAATCAGCACGACGCCGTCATTCCCACGAACGTCGCCCGCGCCGTAAATTTTTATCAGCCCGACGGCATCTTGCACGGCCGCGCCGAAATTCGCGCCGCCGATCCCGCGTCCACCCAAATTCTCGGAAACTTCCGCTTCAGCTACACCGATTTGCCCGCCGAATGCAGTCTCTATCCCTGGTACGAGCGCAAATTCATCAAAACCCACATCGCAATCGAATGTGATCCGGTTCTCTGGAAACGCATCGAAGCTCTGATCCGCGATTCCCTCGGTGCGCCGGCCACCGAATCCGCAACATTGCGTTAGACGAATCTGAATTTCCTCGTTACCCGGCCCAGCGCCCCGAAAATTCCCGCGTACCGTTGAATCCCCGCGCGCCCCTGTGCTAGCATCCGGCTTTCCGCAGGGTCATGCGCGCAACCGCCGGAGGGCGGCGCCGTGATGGCAGTCACTCCTCACATCTCGAATTCGCCGTCCCGTCCATTCCATCGCGAAATGCCTATTCCGAGCCGGCCTTTCGCTGTTCGTTCGCCTTGCGCGTTCCGCGTTAACCGACCGCATTTCTATTTTCCGATTTCCACTTTCGACTTTCCGCTTTTCAAACCTCTGGAGGTCCAAAAAAATGAAAGCCTACACTACAGACTGGATTCGCAACGTCGGCATTGTCGGTCACGGCGACACCGGTAAGACCCAACTGGTCTCGTCGTTGCTTTTTGCGGCTGGGATGACGCCGCGGTTGGGAAAAGTCACCGAAGGTTCCGCGGTCACCGATTGGGACGAAGAAGAAATCGCTCGAAAAATTTCCATCAATACGGGAATCGCCCACGCCGAATGGCAGGCTCCGGCCCAGTCGGAGAAAACCAAAATCAATCTGCTCGATACTCCCGGCTACTCCACTTTCATCAACGAAACCAAGTCTTCCCTCATCGCCGCCGATGCCGCCCTGATTCTGGTCGACGCTGCCGCCGGCGTCCAAGTCGTCACCGAAAAAGTTTGGGATTACGCCACCGAATACGATCTGCCTCGCGCTTTCCTGTTGAATTGGATGGATCGCGATCTCGCCAGTTTCGAGCGCGCGCTCGATTCCATTCAACAGGTTTTCGGACGCGGCGTCGTGCCCATTCAGCTGCCCATCGGCTGGGAAAAGGGTTTTCGCGGCGTGGTGGACCTGATCACCATGAAGGCCCTGATTTACACGCCCGACGGCAATGGCCTCGCCAAGATTGAAGAAATTCCGCAGGCCCTCGCCGCAGAAGCCAAGCTCGGCCATGAAACGCTGGTGGAACTCGTCGCCGAAGGCAACGACCAACTCATGCAGGAATTTTTCGACCAGGGCACTCTGCCGGTACACGATCTCGTCATCGGGCTCCGCGAAGCGGTCATCGCCAAGCGCCTTTTCCCGGTGATGCTTAGTTCCGCCCTCCACAACATCGGCAGCGACGCGATCTTGAATTTGATGGTCGCGATTTTTCCCTCGCCCGCCGTCCGCGGCCACGCCCCCTGCCACAAAACTCCGGATCACCAAGGCGAAATCGTCGAACGCAAGATCGCCTCTTCCGAGCCGCTTTCCATTTTTGTTTTTAAAACCCTCGCCGATCCCTTCGCCGGCCGCATCACCTACTTCAAAGTAATGTCCGGCGTCCTGAAAAATGATGCCACCCTCACCAATTTCAATCGCGGCTCGCAGGAGCGTTTTCAGCACATCCAGGTGACCCAGGGAAAAACGGCCAGCGAAATTCACGAACTCCACGCCGGCGATATCGGCTGCATCGCCAAGCTCAAGGAAACCACCACCGGCGAAACTCTCGGCGACAAGAGCGCCACCGCTTTTCATCCCCCGGCGCGCATCCCCGAACCCTCCATCACTTTTGCGGTCGAGCCCAAAACCCGCGCCGACGAGGACCGCATCGGCGTGGCCATTCATAAAATTCTGGAGGAAGATCTCGCCCTGCGTTTCGGCCGCGACCCGCAGACCAAAGAATTTCTGCTCAGTGGCGCGGGGCAGCAGCACATCGAAGTCGTCGTCGCCAAGCTACGCAAGCGTTATCACGTGGAATTGGTCATCCACCCGCCGAAGGTCGCTTACCGCGAAACCATTCGCGCCAAAGCCGACGCCGAAGGCAAACACAAAAAGCAGACCGGCGGCCACGGCCAATTCGGCCTTTGCCGCATCAAGCTCGAACCGCTTCCGCGCGGGAAGGGAATTGAATTTGTCGACGATGTTTTCGGCGGCGCGATTCCTCGCAATTGGATTCCCTCAGTAGAAAAAGGTGTGCGCGATTCCGCCGAACGCGGCTTCCTCGCCGGCTTTCCCGTCGTCGATTTCCGCATCATTCTTTACGACGGCAAATATCACGATGTCGATTCCAGCGACATGGCCTTCAAAATCGCCGGCTCCCTCGCCTTCAAAGAAGCCATGAAGCAGGCCCGTCCCGCGCTGCTCGAGCCCATCATGCAAGTCGAAGTTCACGCGCCCGACAAATATTCCGGCGACCTGATGGGCCATCTCAGTGGCCGCCGCGGCAAAATCAACGGCAGCGAATCCCGCGCCGGCAACGTCGTCATCAAAGCACTGGTGCCGTTTTCCGAAATGCTCAGCTACGCCAACGAATTAATTTCACTCACGCAAGGGCGCGGCAGCTATTCCATGGAATTCTCGCATTACGATTACGTCCCCACCGAAATCGCCGAAAAAGTAATCGCCGCCCACAAGCCACACCACGCCGCGGAAGAATCCGAAGAGAAAGAAAATGGCCGCGCCGCTTCCGCCTGAAGGTAGCGGCGACTCATGCGCACTCGCAAAGAACGAAGTTTCGGAAGGGCGGGGCTTCAGCCCCGCCGTAAAGATGCCGTCAGTCAAATTTCCTTTTGCGCGCCTTCTGCGCAAGCCTTCGTGTCCGTCAAGCGCGATGCGTCGTTCGACTCGGCGCCAGTATCGTCACGCCGGCACTATGCGCTAAGCTTCATTTCACTCCCGGCGTCTCAAAAATCGGCGCAATATCCGTAGGCACCGATTTCAGCCGCGCCAGAGCCTGCTTCGTCTCCGGCCGCAGTATCCCCATCTTCCCCATCCAATCCCTCGCCCCCGCATAATCCCCAGTAGCTTCCAGCGTCAGCAGTTTGCCGTCCAGCGACTTCACCGCCTCCTTCATCTTCGCCACATCCACGCCGAACGTCCCGTCCGCATTCGCCGTAAATGCGCCCTGATCCAAAAAATAATTAAACTGCATGGCCTGCCCGCGCGCGTGCGCATCCTGCAACCCAAACCGCATGGTCCGGAAAGACGACGCCAGATACGTCGTATAAAGTTGCCGTTCCGCCTCCGCTCCGTGCGCCATCGGCGCGTCCAGTTTTCCCGCATCCGCCTGCGTCATTAAAAATTGCAGCGCGAACAATCCGGTCACATCGGCCTTGGCCTCTTCCAGCGCGGAATATTGCTCCTTCAATTCCATCCGCGGATTCGTTTCCCGCCCGCCGATCGTGATCTGGTGCGGGCCAAGCCCGTGACAAAGCTCGTGCGCTACGATGTGCGTGAAGAAAAGCTCGAAACTCAAATCCTTCTGCGCCGCTGGCACCAGCACAATTTTCGAAATCGGCACCAGCGTCGCTTTGAATTTCGCTTCCTGCACATTCTTCAACATCACCCGCTTGCTGCCTTTTTGCTGCACCACTTTGTCGTCGTTGGGCAAATTGTAGGCCGCGGTTTGCACCCCGTGTGCGCCGTCGCCCGCGCTGAACACTTCGTTCACCACTCGAATCGGAGCCGACGCCCCCAGCTTGGCCACGCGATACTGCGGATCCTCCGGCAGATTATTTTCGATGTCCTGCAGGTGGCTCCCCAAAAATCCTAGCCGTGCCGACTCCTTGTCGTCGCGAACATTAATATAGGCTTCGAACGCCGCCTTGTAGCCGAAGAGCTCGTCCTGATACGTTTCATACGGCCCGTAAGTCACATCCACCGGCGCGTCCAAATCCATCCAGGCCACATCGCTTTCGTAATAATTATTCGAAACGAACGCGTCCGACCGCGCGGTCAGGAATTTCTTCAGGCTCCCGTTGTCGGTCAAAGCCGCCGCTTCCCGCAGCAGCTTTCCCGCACTCGCCAAATCGCTCTTGTATTCGTCGCTGTACGGAATCGTCTTCAACTTGCCGTCCGCGCCGCGCCGGATCACCGTGAAAAATCCCTCGGCCTGCTCCTTTTGTTCCGGCGAAAGAGTTTTTACCCAGGTCTCGAATTCGTCCTTGGTCATGTTTTCCGGATAAAAATTCGCTCCCGGCAGTTTTCGTGCCGGAACATCCGGCAAAAATGCGGCGTACTCGTCGATTTCGGACCACGGCCCCTTGTTGATCCAGAAATAATCCAGCCGCGCGCTGCCCAGTGGCGTCTTGTCCTGCTGCAGCGCGTGATACGTCGCCAAATCCCCGCTCCAGAATTGCTGCATGAAAATATGGTTTACGATCTTCGCGGCCTCCACCAATTTTTCCAGCGCTTGGCGATCTCCGGCGGACAAACCCGAAAGATCCACGCGCAAAGGTGTCGGCGCAAACCGCGCGGTCATCGTCTTCAATTGCGCGAGATCCGGAATAGCCGGCGCGGCCTTTTTTTCTTGAGCGACCGCGACCACCCCAAAAAGCAGCACAATCAATCCAAGTTTTCGCATGCGCAGAAGATAGCACTTCAATGAAAAATTGAAAACCGAAACGCCCCCGTTGAACCGTGGGACCTGGTGGCCGCATCCAATTTTTCGGACTAAACTCTACCTGCCCAATTCAACGCGGAGGAACCATCATGACCGACGCAGCGCAGCAAACCGCAAAAGACACCCCAAAACCCAAAAGCTTTACGTCTAAGGCCTTCGCCGCCCAGAGCAAGACCTCGCCCATGACGCCCCACACTGTCCAGCGCCGCGAACCCGGCCCCAACGATGTCCAAATCGAAATTCTCTACTGCGGCGTGTGCCATTCCGACCTGCATCAGGTTCGCGACGAATGGAGCAACTTTCTTCCCACGGTCTATCCCTGCGTTCCCGGGCACGAAATTATTGGCCGCGTCGTCAAAGCCGGGAATGCCGTGAAAAAATTCAAGGCTGGCGACATTGCCGGTGTCGGTTGCATGGTCGATTCCGACCGCACCTGCCCCTATTGCCGCGCCGGTGAAGAAATGTTCTGCCAAAGCATGGCCACCTTCACCTACAACTCGCCCGACAAAATTCTGGGCGGCGTCACCTACGGCGGCTACACCGACAACATTGTCGTCGACCAGGCTTTCGTGCTGCACATCAAAGAAAAGAAAAATCTCGAAGGGGTCGCGCCCCTGCTTTGCGCCGGCATCACCACCTATTCGCCTCTGCGTCACTGGAAAGTGGGCAAAGGCCAAAAAGTGGGAATCGTCGGCCTCGGAGGTCTCGGTCACATGGGCCTGAAATTCGCCAAAGCCTTCGGCGCTCATGTCGTTCTCTTCACCACTTCCGCCGGCAAAATCGAAGACGGCAAGCGCCTCGGCGCCGACGAGGTGGTCATCTCCAAAAACGCCCCCGACGTCGCCAAGCACGCTGTCAGTTTTGATTTCATCCTCGACACCGTTTCCGCTGATCACGACTTGAACCAGTATCTCGCGCTGCTGCGGCCCAATGGCGCCATGGTGCTGGTCGGCGCTCCGGGAAAACCTGCCGCTGTCGCGGCCTTCAACCTGATTTTCGGCAATCGCCGTCTCGCCGGATCCGCGATCGGCGGCATCCGCGAAACCCAGGAGATGCTCGATTTTTGCGCGGAGAAGGGAATCACCTCGGACATCGAGATGATCAAGATTCAACAAATCAACGAAGCCTACGATCGCCTGCTCAAAAGTGACGTGAAATACCGCTTCGTGATCGACATGGCTTCGCTGCAGGCGTAACAATTCCGCAGTTTTAGTGGGCCCGCTTTGCAGTGAGCCAGCTGCTCGGCGCGTTCAGAGCCATGAGCGCGCCGACCACGCTAGCGTTCCAGCACGTCTTTGTAGGCGTTGAGCGCAACCTTCTTTGGCTTGGCGTCCAGAATAAAGTCGACCGTTCGCGACGCGTTTCCCGCGATCGCCACCTGCCCCAGCCGCAGCATCCCACTTCCGAAATCCGCATACACCGGAACGAACATCGCGAAATGGTCGTCCACCTCGCTCTGCGTGATTACCGCGCGCACCTTAACCTTGCCGCCCTCGCCGTCGCTGACCTCATACTTGAAATCGTAATGCGGCACCTCCGTGCCATAGACCCACTCGTTGAAGAACCAATCCATCCGTCCGTTCTGCTGCAGGTCCATCCTTTTCGTCATGTGCTTTTCGACCACCGCCTTGAACGATTCCGTCGACGCCGGTTCATTGCGATGCGTCTCCATAAAGTCGTGCATCATGTCCATGAACAGCTGCTCGTGATGCCCGGCCGCGCCTTGATCGTCGTACATGATCGACCGCAACATCGACAGGACGTACGCGCCCTTGGAATAAATCACGCCCTGGTACGCGTTTTCCGAACGCGGCGAAATCAGCCGGATGCCCATCCACAGCGGCCCGGCATCGTTCGGCGCGATCCCGTAATTATTTTTTTCCAGCACCCGCGTCCGCTGCCGGTCCCAGAATTCGATGTAATCCTTCTGCCATTTCGGCCCCACCGCTTGTTGCAGAAAAAGCCCGGCGGCAAATTCCGCGAATCCTTCCGACAGCCACACATCGTGATACGAAGCCCACACCACGCCGTGTCCGAACCACTGGTGCGCCACTTCATGCGGCGTCACCTCCTGCACAAACCCGGTGAATTTCGTATCGATGCGCCCGAACAGCATCCAGCGCTGGGTCGAATCGATGTACGCCGAAATCGGCAGATACACCAGTGACGGCCACGACTGCCCAAAATTAAAATTTGGCTGCTCCGTCACCGACACGCTGTTATAGGGTCCGTGTCCGAAATAAATCGTGCACAGTTGCATTTGCGCCCGCGTCTGATCCAGCGCGTACTTGGTCATCGCCCCGGGAGACATCGATCCCAGAAAAGCGCTCTCCCGAAATTGTTGCAGGCTGCTCGGCAATTCCGACAGGTAGTATCCAGAAAGCTCGTAGTGCGTGATCGTGTCTGGATAATCGATCTTCTTATATTGTCCGTAGTTGAAGCCGGCCACGGCCACCGGTTCCGGCGTCACCCAATGCGATACCGCGAATCCGGCTTCTTTCGATTCTCCCTGCAGCTTGCCCACACTGATCACGACATTCGGCGGCGGAACTTTGAAGGTCAAATCGAACAGCGATTTTTCGCTGAAGCCATTCAGATTCGGATACCACGATTCGCGCGCGCTCACGTAGTAACTTCCGTCGCCGGCATTCTCCAGAACTTTGTCGCCCGCATACTCGATGCTGATCGAATGTTCCTCTCCCAGCGGCGCGGCTTCGTCCAGGATGGCGTAGAACGATCCATCTTCCTTCCGGTTTTCCTGAATGAAGTGTAAATCCTGACCATTCTGATCCGTCACGCGCGTCACCCGCAAATTCGGCAGCAATCCAAATTTCAGCACGCGCTCGCCCGCCACCAGCGGCTCAAACGTCACGATCGCGCGGCTGTGCAGGTGATCGTTCTTCCCGATCACCGTCTCGATCGTCTCGTGCTTGGTCGCGAACAGCCGTTTGTCTTCCCGCGAATTCGCCAGGTGCGCTTTGACCTCCGTAACCAGATGCTGCGAATACCACACCCCGTCGTCCATCGCGTCGGCGCTGCAATTGATCAGCGCCACTTCCTCGGGAGTATCCAGTTGCGGAACCGCGCCCACCCGGTTGCGTATAAAAAATCGCAGATCCTTGTGCGGCGTGCCGTGCATGTACGCATTAAAAAATGTCGGATGTTTCGGGTTGTAAATCGTGGCCAGCACGTCCGCGTCGACGTTATCGATCGTGTCGCCTTCCAGCATCCCCTCCGTAAATCCTCGTGGGACTTCCTGGCGATGCCGCATTCTTTCTTTCCAATGCTGAAAGACGGCCGCGGCTTCCGGCGGCGTATCGACCTTCGCGCCTTTCCCCGGGGAGAAATCCAGGTAATGCACGCCGCTGAAGCGAAACACCACTTCACTCAATTCTTCGTCAACCTCCGGGTTCCCGGAGCGGCGAGCCAATTCCTTCGCGTCCAACCCAACCACCGGCTTCAGCTTGAAGTGTCCCTGGCCAATGAAAATCGCCCCGGTTTCATAGCGGTTGACCAGCGTAAGAAACGTGATCGTTCCGGATTTCAGTTCGAAGGTCCCGACGTCTTCAGTCAGTGTGAAATTTTCGCAGCGGTAGGTATCGCCCAGGCCCACGTCGCGCAGTTGCCGGTACACCGGATCGGAATTTGCGAACGCCGTATTTGTTTCGGACACCGTCACGCTGGTCTGCTTCGCCGCGATCGTCAGGCTCACCGGCGCCTCAGCCTTTCCGTGCAGATCCACGCTGCTGACGGAGTCGTCGAACCCGTCCTTGGTCACCCGCACCGAATATTGTCCGGGAGCCAGATTTGGTGCGACGAATTTTCCGGCGTCGTCGGACACCAGCACCACCGGCTGCGCCAATCCGCCGCCACTGATTTCGATTCGCGCTCCCACCACAACCGCGCCGGACGGATCCTTGACTGTTCCCGAAATCGTGTCCGCCCAAAGATTGCCCGCTAGTGTGAGAACCAGAAATGCCAGGATAAATATCCGAAGGAAGGCAACCCGGCCCCGGCGCCGGATTGTTTTCGATGCGAAGTACGACCCGAAATTCCGCCGCGCGGCGTCCGTCTCGTCAGTTGGATTCATGGCCCCTTGGAAAACCGCAATCCGCAGCATCTCCTGCGGCGCTTCCGTCGCCAAATTGCGTTTGCGTACCCAGTTGTAACGGAGCGCACCCGCGGAAGCAAGGGTCAGAATCAAATTAGTTATATAATGGATTGTTATCTAATACAGCGACGTCTCGGTCCGACGGCCGATCCTAGAATCCCAAATCACTCAACCCGGGATGCTCATCCGGCCGGCGGCCCAGCGGCCAATGGTATTTCCGCTCCGATTCCTTGATCGCCAAGTCATTGATGCACGCGTAGCGCACCTGCATCAGCCCGTTCGCCGCGTATTCCCAATTCTCGTTGCCAAACGATCGCCACCACTGACCCTTAGTGTCATGCGATTCATACGCGAAGCGCACCGCAATATGGTTTCCATCGAATGACCACAATTCCTTGATCAGCCTGTATTCCTGCTCCGCCGCCCACTTGCGCGTCAGGAACGCAATAATCTCCTGCCGCCCGTTGATGAATTCCGAGCGGTTCCGCCACCTCGAATCCACCGTATAGGATAGGCACACTTTTTCTGGCGCCCGCGAATTCCAGCCGTCTTCCGCGCCGCGCACCTTCACCAGCGCAGTCTCCTGCGTGAACGGCGGAAAAGGCGGCCGAGCCACATCCACGTTCTGCCTCGCCGCACCAGCCGCTGCTGCGTTTGGCTCGCTCATTTTGTTCTCCTCCCTCGATATTTTCTCATCGGACGCTAAAAGGTCTGGCGCGTCTCCTGCGATCCCATCGTGATTCGCAATTTCCAGTTTGTTCCGCTTCCCAAATTCTCTTTCGCTGGAATTTCCCCAATTCGTTGTAATAGGATGCTCGAACGCTAAGGAAGGGAGCAGCTCCAGAGGTGTAGTTTTTGCGATCCGCAAGCGCAGCCCGAGCGTCAAGCCCAACAAAAAACCTCGCGTCCACTCTCGCGTGGATTTCGCTCTTGCTACTATGCGCGTTTCCGGTCGGCTGCCACTCCGATCATCCCACCATTGAATTCAGCAAAATTCCTCCCGCCGCTCAGGGCGGCCGCGAGCGCGTCGACACCATTTCCGGCCGCGTCAGCGGCGCGCGTAGCGGTCAGCAAATTGTCGTTTTTGCCCACAGCGGTCCATGGTGGGTCCAACCCTGGCCGGATCAAGCTTTGCTACCCATCCGCTGGAATTCTACGTGGAGCACTTCAACCCATCTCGGTTTTGAATACGCCGCCCTGTTGGTCGAACCCGGTTATCATCCGCCGCCCACCATGGACATTCTGCCAGCTTTGGGCGGCCCCATCGTCGCCATGCGAATCGTCAAAGGCACGGGCGCCATTCAGGTCGCTCCGACGGTCCCGATTAGTTTCAGCGGATATGGTTGGAAAGCTCGTACCATCGCCGGCGACCGCGGCGGCCTCAACAATCTTTACGACGCGGACAACGCCTGGACCGACGCCGACGGCGCCTTGCACCTGCGCATCAAGCAGCGCGACGGCAAGTGGTCCTGCGCTGAACTCGAAATCGATCGCGGCCTGGGCTACGGCACCTACACCATGACCGTGCGCGATACCACGCACCTCGAACCTTCCGCGGTCCTCAGCATGCTCACTTTTGACGATTGGGGCGGCGACCAGCACTACCGCGAGATGGACGTTGAACTAGGAAAATGGGGCGACGCTGACGCCAAAAATAATGCCCAGTTTGCCGTGCAGCCGTTCTACGTTCCCGGCAATGTCGCGCCTTTCATACTTCCTGAGGGCACCACCACCCATTCCTTTCAATGGCAATCCGGACGCGTCAGCTTTAAATCCGCGCGAGGTTCCTCGCTGGCTCCCGGAGTTCCGCTCGTTGCCGAACACGTCTTCACCGCCGGAATCCCGTCCCCGGCTCAGGAACGTCTGTTGCTCATGTTTTTCGCCACACCCAGCGAGAAGACTCCGCTACAACATGAAAACGAAGTGATCATTGAGAAGTTTGAATATCTCCCTTAGGATGCCTGCATCCTTGAACGTCTCCGTGCCCGCTGGGTTTGTTCCGTGGCGCGGAACATTGCCAAGGCACCGTCGATGACCCGATTCCAAAATCCTGGCGTCAAGAACTTGCGTGTCCCGATTTTGTGCACCCTTCTCGCCCTGGCGCTGGCCGGCTGCCACGACCATCCCACCACCAACGCTGTCGTCGCGATCGAGTTCACCCAAATTCCGCCCGCCGCTCAGGGCGGCCGCGAACGCGTCGACACCATTTCCGGCCGCGTCACCGGCGCGCGACCCGGCCAGCAAATCGTCGTCTACGCCCGCAGCGGTCCCTGGTGGGTGCAACCCTGGCCGGATAAAGCGCTCATCCCCATCAATCCGGATTCCACCTGGTCCACTCCCACTCATCTTGGATTCGAATATGCCGCGTTTCTGGTCAATCCCGGCTACCAGCCCCCCGCGACCATGGACGTTCTTCCAGCCGCCGCTGCTGGTCCCATCATCCTCGTCGAATCCACCAAAGGGACTGGCACTCCGCAAGTTGCGCCCATGGTGCCACTCACCTTCAGCGGATACGACTGGGTGGTTCGCACCATCTCCAGCGATCGCGGTGGCCTCAACAATCTCTACGATGGCGACAATGCTTGGACCGACGCCAAGGGCGCTCTTCATCTCCGCATTCACCAGAAAGGCGACAAGTGGTCCTGCGCCGAAATAAAATTAACCCGCAGCCTCGGCTACGGCACCTACCTCATCGTCACCCGCGATACCGCGCACCTCGAGCCTTCCGCCGTCTTCAGCATGACCACTTTCGACGATTGGGGCGGCGCCGCGCATTATCGCGAGATGGACGTCGAGTGGAGCGAGTGGGGCGACGCCTCCAGCAAAAACAATACCCAGTTTGCGATTCAGCCCTTTTACGTTCCGGGCAATGTCGCGCCGTTCGTCGCGCCTTCCGGCACACTGAGCAGTTCGTTGCGTTGGGAATCGGGGAAGGCCACTTTCAAAATGGTTCGTGGGTCGTCGATGCATGCCGGCGCTCCGGTTGTCGCCGAGCACGTTTTCACTTCGGGCATCCCTACCGCTGCTACCGAAGTGCTCCAGCTGTTATTTTATGTCGTCGCCAGCGACCAAAATCCGCTGCAGCACGAAAACGAAATCGTGATCGAGAAGTTTGAATATCTTCCGTAACCATTCTTCGATTCTTCACGTCTTTCCCGCAGCGGCTCTCTCGTCCCGTCACATTCAGAACCTGTTTCGTCTAGGGTTTACGGATTGCAATGTATTAGGATGCCTTGAACCTCGTTCTGACACCGTAATTGTGTCGAGAAGCTTCCGACCCCCTGTGAGTCACTGTCGATGACAAGTTATAAAACGGCCCGCGCCATCGGTTTTGTCTTTGTTTTCTTCGGGCCCCTTCTTGTCTTGCCGCTGACCCGCCGCCGCTCCCACCCACCGAACCGTCGTCCCGCCATCGTCGCTGCGCTCGCCGCCATTTTGTTGATTTGTTTTGTCTTTTCCGCGCGCGCGGTCGATCCCAATCGCATGGCCTCGCAGTATATTCACGACCGCTGGGGCAGCGCCCGCGGATTCACCGGCGGTGCCGTTTCCTCCATCGCCCAAACTCCTGACGGCTATTTGTGGATCGGCACCGAGAAAGGTCTTTACCGTTTTGATGGACTGACTTTCCGTCAATTCCCCCAGGCCACTCCCACCACCCTGCCCATCGGCGCCATCCAGGCGCTGATGACCGACGCCCAGGGTAATCTGTGGATCGTTTTGCAAACCACCCGGACCTTGCGTTACCGCGATGGAAAATTTGAACTGGGCCGCGATGAAGCCGAAGAAGGCATCACCGCCGTCACCAAAGCAAAAGACGGCAGCGCCCTTTTCGCTTCGCTCGCTCTCGGGGCCCTCGCTTACACTTCCGGTAAGTTTGAAATTCTCGCCGCGCCCGGCGGGCGTACCAATTACACCGCGCCCGCGTCCTCCGGACTCTATGATCAACTGACCACTCGTCGCGCCTGGGCCACCGGGGTTACCGCGCATCGTTTAGCCGAGCCGAATTCCGCCGTGCTCGCCTTGGTCGAAACCGCCGACGGCAAAATTTGGCTCGGCACCCAGGACAAAGGTCTTTTCTTTTTGCAAGACGGCAAGATTTCCGGCGTTTCCAAGCCCTCCGACGACCAGAAAATAAATTGCATTCTGCCTCTTTCGAATGGCGAATTGTGGATCGGCACCGATCACGGCGTCAGGCGCTGGACCGGTTCCGAAATCACCGCCAGCGCGGTGCCCGCCGAACTCCTGCGTACTCCGATTCTTTCCCTGGCCCGCGATCGCGATTCCAATATCTGGATCGGCACGCCCCAGGGCCTGCTGCGTTACAACTCCCAGGGCGTGCTCCCCAGCGATAACGTCAACGCCAATCTGCAATCCGCCTCGGCCGTAAACGCCATTTTTGAAGACCGCGAAGGAAATCTTTGGCTGGGCACCGCCCGCGGCGTCGAACGCTTGCGCGACAGTCCGTTCCTCACCTTTTCTCCCGCCAAGGGTCAAACGTCCGAGGGCAATGGTCCGATCTACGTCGACGCTCAACAACGCACCTGGTTCGCGCCGCTCGATGGTGGCCTGCACTGGCTCAAAGGCGCGCAAACCGAAACCGTCGCCAATGACGGTCTGAACAAAGACGTCGTCTATTCCATCACCGGCAGCCCCGGCGAGATCTGGGTTGGCCGCCAGCGCGGCGGACTCACCCGCCTCACTTTCAATGGTTCGGCGATCGCGTCCAAAACATTCACGCATCTCGACGGTCTTGCGCAGGACAACGTCTACGCCGTCTATCAGAGCCGCGACGGCGCCGTCTGGGCCGGCACTCTCAACGGCGGCCTCAGCGAATTAAAAGATGGCCGCTTCACTTCGTACACCACCGAGACCGGCTTGGCCTCCAACACCGTCACTTCGATCGACGAAACTTCCGACGGCACCATGTGGTTCGGAACTCCCAATGGCCTGAATTCACTTGCCCAGGGGGACTGGCACGCCTATACCCAGCAGCACGGCTTGCCCTCGGCGGAAATCAATTGTCTTTTCGAAGACGCCACCCACGTTCTGTGGATTGGCACCGCCAATGGACTTGCCTTTTACCGCGCCGGAAAGATTCATGCCTCGCCGAATTTGCCCGAACCTCTGCGCCAGCAGATTTTGGGAATCGCCGAAGACCGCGGCGGTTGGCTCTGGATCGCCACCGTCAATCACGTGCTGCGCGTGCCCAGCGACAAATTAATGGAGGACACTCTCGACGAAGGCGATCTGCGTGAATTCGGCCTCACCGATGGCCTCAACGGCGTCGAAGGCGTAAAACGCCAAGAATCCGTAGTCGCCGATTCCGGCGGCCGGATTTGGTTTTCCATGAATCGCGGCCTCTCCGAAGTCGATCCCGCGCGTTTGACCGCCAGGTCCGCCCCGGTCATCGTGAAAATTGAAGCGGTCCTGGCCGACAACACTCCCGTCGACCTCACCAACGACATTCGCATTCCTTCGTCGCGCCACCGGCTCGTCTTTAATTTTTCCGGTCTCAGTCTTTCCGTCCCGGAGCGCGTCCGCTATCGCTACCGCCTCGATGGTTTTGATCGCGCCTGGAGCGAACCTGTCTCGACCCGTGACGCCGTCTATACCAATCTCAGCCCCGGCTCCTACCACTTCCAGGTCATGGCCCCCAACAGCGATGGCGTCTGGAATCAAGCCGCCACCTCCTTGCCGGTGACCATCGCCCCCGAGTTTTATCAGACCAAATGGTTCTTCGCCTTATGCGCTCTCGTCGCCGGAGCTATCGCCTGGGCCGCGTATCAGCGCCACTTGCAACAGGTCACCGCCCGCCTCGATTTGCAGTACAAAGAACGCCTCTCGGAGCGCACCCGCATCGCCCGCGAACTTCACGATACTTTGCTCCAGAGTTTTCAGGGCTTGATGCTGCATTTTCAAGGCGCGCGCAATCTTCTTCCCACCGATCCCGCACAGGCCGGCCAGCGGCTGGACCGTGCGCTCGAAGGCGCCGAGCAAGCTATCGTTGAAGGCCGCAACGCCATTCACGACATCCGCTCCTCCGTCTTGGTCAACGACGATCTTGGCCAGGCCCTCACCGCTCTGGGCCAGGAACTTTCGGCCACGGATCCTACCGGAAATTCTCCCGCTCTCAACGTCCTGGTCGAAGGCGCTACCCGGCCGCTCGAACCCGTCATGCGCGACGAAATTTACCGCATCTTGCGCGAGGCGCTCCGCAACGCTTATGCTCACTCCCAGGCCAAAAATATCGAAGCCGAAATTGCTTACGGTGAAAAACTTTTGCGCGTTCGCATCCGCGATGACGGTGCCGGTATCGATCCCCATGTTCTCGATCACGGCGAACGCGTTGGCCACTGGGGTTTGCCCGGAATGCGCGAACGCGCCAAACAAATCGGCGGCCATTTCGATGTCTGGAGCGAACTCGATGCCGGCACCGAAGTCGAATTGACGGTGCCCGCTTCCATCATCTACCGCCACGGCCCAGGCCACGACGCTCACCAATCCTCTCGATCGCGCACGAAAAAAGCGAAGGAGTCCGATGACCAGCGCTCCTAAACCAATTCGCATCGCCTTGGTCGACGATCACCCGATTCTGCGCCAGGGCATCGCCGCGCTCATTTCCGATCAGCCCGACCTGCAACTCGTCGGCCAGGCTTCCAATGGCTTGGAAGCCATCGAACAATTTCGTCTGCATCGGCCCGATGTCATGCTCATGGATTTGCAGATGCCCGGCATGAACGGCATCGACGCCATGAGCGCCATCCGCGGAGAATTTCCCGACGCGCGCTTCGTCGTCCTCACCACCTACACCGGTGACGTCCAGATCGTCCGCGCTCTCAAAGCCGGCGCCCGCGCGTATTTGCTGAAAAGTCTGCTGCATCGCGAACTGCTCGATACCATCCGCTCCGTCCATGCCGGAAACAAACGCATCCCGCCAGAAATCGCCGCCGAACTCGCCGATCACGCCGCCGACGACCAACTCACCCCTCGCGAAATCGAAGTCCTTCGCCTGGTTGCCGCCGGTAACGCCAATAAAATCGTCGCCGATCGGCTCTCCATCACCGAAGAAACCGTCAAGGCCCACGTCAAAAATATTTTGTCCAAGCTCGATGCCAACGACCGCACCCACGCCGTCACCATCGGCCTGAAGCGCGGCATCATCGAGCTCTAGCCGTACTCCGCCTACCCGAAAGGGGTAAGCACCCACCCTCACTTTTGGGGATTCACCCCGTTCGTTACTTTCCGTAGCCTTGCGTCGAGGTGTATTTTTTTTGCAACGGCTATTTTCCATGTTTCCGAATGGCTGGCCGGGGCGCGCTCTGCTTCTCTTGCGCGTGGCCGCCGCCGCCATTTTAATTCGCGACGGCGTGGCCAATCTCGTGGGCCAAAGTCGCTGGGACCTGATCGCCCTGCAATCCGTGGCAATTGCCGCCGGTCTTTTCCTCCTGGTGGGCTTGTGGACTCCGGTCGTCGGCGTTATCGTTGCAATTCTAGGAGTCTGGACCGTGATCTCGGGCACGCCTTTCGTCCGCGGCGCCGTACTCCTTGCTGTGGTAGGAGCGGCGCTTGCCATGCTCGGCCCCGGCGTCACTTCCATTGATGCTCGTCTTTTTGGAAGAAAGCGTATCGACATCCCCTAGTCCTAGGCCCTGGTATGGTAATTCCCGTATCCCCCTAAAGTGGAATCCCGGCCTGTTCCAATCTGGTACTAAAACCCCAACCCCATCGAGGGTTGTTCCTAAAATTCACCCGATTCACAATCACCGCGAAATTTACTGAGGGAGGAAGCCAATGACCGACGCAATGTTAGTCACCGCAGCAAAACGGGGTCAGCGCGCAGCTTTCGAGCAGCTTTGCGGAAACTCCGCACAACGGATTCTTCGCACCACCTTTCGTATCACCCGCAACCGCGAAGACGCCGAAGATGCCGTTCAGGACGCATTTCTCAAAGCATTCACCCATTTGAAGAACTTCGACGGCCGTTCCAGCTTTTCCACCTGGCTTACCCGCATCGCCATCAATTCCGCGCTCATGATTCTGCGCAAAAAGCGCCTCGGGCGCGAAATCTCGGTCGATGCTCTTTCCGAGCAGAACGAATCGGGCATCGTCTGGGAAGTTTCGGATCCCAAGCCCGGCCCTGAAACTCAGTACCTCCAGGAAGAGCGTGAGGAACTTCTCTGGAAAGCCATCAGCGGCTTGCGGCCTTCCATCCGCAAAGTCGTCGAGCTGCAGCTCTCCAAAGATTGCGCCATGCGCGAAACCGCCCGAACCACCGGCATCTCGGTCTGCGCCGCCAAATCGCGCCTGTTTCACGCCAAGGCCGCGATACGCAAATCCCTGCGACCCCGGGCCATCGGTGGCGCGCCCATGCTTCGCCCTGCTGCCCGCTTCGTCCAAGGCACCGCGGCTTATCGCAAAACCCGCAACGTCGAATTGCCCTAATTATTTTTTTGAACCCATGAACCACAAAAGTAGATCGTTGAGCACGGCTACTTATACTCAAAATCAAGCCCCAGGGAGAAACAGCGTGACCACGGTATGGAACGTAGGCTCAGTAATCACTCGCACCATCATCTTTTGTTCGGCGCTGTTTCTTCTTGCGGGCTCATCCGTCTCCGCGCAGACCGCTGCACCGGCTCCGGTAAAAAATATCATTCTCGTTCATGGCGCCTGGGCCGACGGTTCCAGCTGGTCCAAAGTAATTCCGATCCTCGAAGCCCAGGGTCTGCACGTCGTCGCCGTGCAAAATCCGCTCACTTCTCTGGCTGACGACGTTGCCGCCACCAAGCGTGCCATCGCTCTGGCCGATGGTCCGGTCATTCTGGTCGGTCATTCCTACGGTGGCGTGGTCATCACCGAAGCAGGCAACGACCCGAAAGTCGTTGGCCTCGTCTTCGTCTCAGCCTTCGCTCCTGACGCCGGTGAGAACGGTCTCGGTCTCACCAAACCTTATTCGCCCGCTCCGCTCGGCTCCGAACTTCGGCCCGACGCCCAGGGTTTCCTGAAAGTTACGCCCGAGGGCATCGCCAACGACTTCGCTCAGGATTTATCCCCGGCTGAAAAGAAGCTGCTCTTCGCCACGCAGGGCCCGACCAACATTGCCGCGCTGCAAGGCAACGTCACCACCGCGGCTTGGAAAACCAGGCCCACCTGGTTCGTCATCGCCGCCAACGATCGCGCTATTCCGCCCGAGCTCGAGAAGGCCGAGGCCGCCAGAATGAAATCCGCCACCATCACCGTCTCGTCCAGCCATGTCGCCATGCTGGCTAAACCCGCGGAAGTTTCGGCCCTCATCATCGAGGCCGCCGCGAACCCGGGCTCCAAATAAACTAATTTTGGGCCTTCAACTTCGGCCCCAGCATTCAACTCAAATCTCGCAGGAAAAAGGAGACCATCCATGCCCTACGTGACCGTCGGACAAGAAAACGGAGCGAACATCGACCTGTATTACAAAGATTGGGGAAAGGGGCAGCCCGTGGTCTTCAGTCACGGCTGGCCCCTCGATTCGGACGCCTTCGAGGACCAGATGTTTTTTCTCGCCAACAACGGCTATCGCTGCATTGCTCACGATCGCCGCGGCCACGGCCGCTCGACCCAAACCTGGGGCGGCAATGACATGGACACTTACGCCGACGATCTCGCGGCGGTCGTCAAAGCGCTCGATCTAAAAGATGCGATTCACGTCGGTCATTCCACCGGCGGCGGCGAAGTCGCCCGTTACATCGCCCGTCACGGCACCGGCCGCGTCGCCAAAGCAGTTTTGATCGGCGCGGTCGTGCCGCTCATGCTCAAAACTGGCGCGAACCCGCTCGGCTTGCCCATGTCGACTTTCGACCAGTTGCGCGCCGCCGTGCAGGCCGACCGCGCCCAATTTTTCAAGGATCTCAGCGCGCCCTTCTACGGCGCCAATCGCCCGAACAGCAAAGTCTCCCAGGGTTTGCGCGATTCGTTTTTAGCCCAGGGCCTGTTGTCTTCGCTCGTCGCTTCCTACGAGTGCATCAAAGCCTTCTCCGAAACCGACCAAACCGAAGACCTGAAAAAATTCGACAAGCCCACGCTGATCCTTCACGGCGATGACGATCAAATCGTCCCCATCGCCGACGCCGGCAACCTCTCCTCCAAGCTTGTCAAAAACTCAATCTACAAAGTCATCCCCGGCGGCCCCCACGGCATGTGCTCCACCCTAAAAGACGTAATCAACGCCGACTTGCTCGCTTTCTTCAAAGGCAAATCCGCCGCCTCGGCCTAACCAAAAAACCGCGCGTCGCCACCCGACGCGCGGTTTTTTTTCCCCTTCGTGCGTCGGCCAACCCGTGTTGTCATCCTGAGCGCAGCGAAGGATCTCGCCCAGTCCAATGCTTCCCGGACCATCGCGTCGCGCAAAAGTATTTGCGCCTGTAGCGGCCAGCTTTAGCTGGGCAGCCTTTGCCGTTGCTTTTGATTCTGTCTTCCGCTTCTCGTGGTCATCCCGACCGAGGTGCGGCGCAGTATGCCGCGCCGACGAGGGATCTCTCTGCGATGTCGCCAATCGCCCAGGTCCCAAACGCAGGCATCCCCGATTCGCCAGGGAAAAAACCTGAAACCTCCTCCCACCCAGCGAGTCCAATCTCTATGTTCGATTCATACGGAAGATGGATCAGCACCAACGACCTTCGCCGCCCGTCCAGCAATCTCATCATCCGCGCTCCCATATTTGTAGTAGTTGTCGTTCTCGCTGTCGCCATGTACCTGTTCTCAGCCCACGGTTCCACCCACCACAAAAAAACAAAGGACGCTTCATGGCCCCAAACCCAAACCACGGAATCGTCTGTAAAAAAAGTAAGCACTCCGTAGACGAAACCGTCGAAAAACTAGAAAGCATTTTGCAGGCCAAGGGCGTGATCCTCTTCGCCCTCGTTGACCATTCCGGCGAGGCCCAGAAAGTCGGCCTAACCATGCCTCCCACCAAGCTCCTGATCTTCGGTAATCCCAAAGGCGGCACCCCGCTCATGCTCGCCTCACCCAGCATCGCCCTCGATCTACCTCTGAAAATCTTGGTCGCCCAGGATAAAGACGGCGCCGTGAACGTCTGCTACAACGCGCCGGAATATTTGCAACAGCGTCACGATCTTCCGCCGGATTTACTCCCGAACATCGCCGTGGTCGAAGCGCTGGCCACCCAAGCCGTTGAGCAGGCGCCTTAACAACGCACCGCGAATTTCATAAGCAGCGCAAAGTATTTTCATATGGAGGCACTACGATGAGCACCGCACCGGCAAAACCCGCCAGCCAGGAAGCTCCCGCCGCAAAATCCGGCACCTTCAAAATCGGCGGCGACCTTTCGATCTACCGCCTCGGCTACGGAGCCATGCGCATCACCGGCCAGGGAATTTGGGGCGAGCCCAAAGATCGTCCCGAAGCGATAAAAGTTCTTCGCCGCGCCGTCGCTCTCGGAATTAATTTCATCGACACTGCCGATTCCTACGGCCCGCACGTCAGCGAAGAAATCATCGCCGAAGCCCTCTACCCGTATCCCCCAGGCTTAGTCATCGCCACCAAAGCCGGCTTCGACCGCACCGGCCCCAATCAATGGGTCATGAACGGCAACCCCGAGCATCTGCGCGAAGCCTGCGAGAGCAGCCTAAAACGCCTGCGCCTCGAGCGCATTGATCTCTTCCAACTCCATCGCATCGATCCCAAATTCCCAGCGGAGGATCAGCTCGGCACTCTAGAGGATTTGCAACAGCACGGAAAAATAAAACACATCGGCCTGTCCGAAGTTTCCGTGAAGGAAATCGAAAACGCCCGCCAGATCGTTCCGATCGTCACCGTCCAAAATCGTTACAGCATCCTCGATCGTTCCGCCCAGGCCGTTCTCGACCACTGCCAGCGCGAAAACATCGGATTCATCCCCTGGTTTCCGCTGGCCGCCGGCGACGTTTCCGCGGCCGGCAGCGAACTCTTCCGCATCGCCACTCAACTCAAGACCACGCCATCGCAACTCGCCCTGGCCTGGCTCCTCTGGCGCTCCCCGGTGATGCTCCCCATCCCCGGCACTTCGCGCGTCTCGCACCTCGAAGAAAACGTAGCCGCGGCAGCCCTAAAATTCGACGAAAGCACCATGCGCGAACTCGACAAACTGGGAGTCAAATCCTAAATACGCACATTGGTTCCCAGGCCATCGCGAGCAAAAGTATTTGCGCCTGTAGCGGCCAGCTTTAGCTGGGCAGCCTTAGCCGTTGCCTTTGATTCTGCCTTCCGCTTCTCGTTGTCAGCCCGACCGAGGTGCGGCGCAATTTGCCGCGCCGACGAGGGATCTCTCTTCGATTTCCCCCGCACCACCTGCCCATCATTTCGCGCTAGCCGCACCCTCAATCAATTTCTGAATCCCCGCCACAATCGCCAAATTCAAATCCGCCGCAGGCTTCCCCGCACTCTGCACCAGCGCCACTTGTTCCGCCCGCCACGCCTCCGGCACCCCCTGCTTCTTTTCCACATAATCCAACGCCTGCAACCCCGCCGCAGCCAACGCACTAAGATTCTTCGAAACCACCGAAACTTCCTTCAACAAATATGAATCCTGCAGCAAAGGCGCCAGCGCCGCATCGTTATCCCGCCACGCGATCAGCGCACCACGAATTTCAGCCTCAGCCTGCGCATCCCGAAAATTGCTACCCACCAAGCGATCCACCGCCGCCGAAAACCTCCGCGCCGTCTCACTTTCCGGCGCCACCGCATCCACCATCCGGTTCAACGCAATGTCGCTCGTCTGAATCGCGCCCGCAGCCTCCGCTTCCTTCTCCCGAATCGTGATGCTCACCGGCTCCACCACTTCCGCCAGAGCCCGCAGCGCCGGAATTTCGTCGCTCCCCGCCATTCGCGCCAGCATCACTCCCATATTCGATCGCTGCCGCAATCCCAGCTGTTCCAGCTCTTCGTTAACCGCCGCCAATCTCGCGTACATCGAATCCACATCCTGCGTCTGTTGCGGAGACCACAATCGTTCCGCCACCGCCGCCGCTCGCGGCCAGATCCGCGAATCAATATTCTCGTCCGAAATAAATTCCGCCCAGGCGCAAGCCTCGCCTCCCAAAATTCTTTTCTGCTGTTCCGACGTCAGCGCCGCGTCCGCGTTGCTCATCGGATCCACCGCATAATATTTCCCGGCCGTCGCCATTGCGTCTAGGTAGTACCCGCTGGAAAGCAATCCGCGATAACCCTGCTGCGCCGCTTTCGCCAGCGAATCCTGCCCCCGCCACGACTGAATCACGATTTCTTCCGGCATTCCTGGACTCAATATTTCGTCCCAGCCCACCATCGTTTTGTGGTGCTTGCTCACGATCTTTTCCACCCGCTGCGTGAAATATTCCTGCAGCGCTTCGTTGTTCTTCAGCTTGTGCTCCCGCATGAATTCCTGAATCTTCGGATTCCCGTCCCACTGTTTCCCGTTTACCTCATCCCCGCCGATGTGAAAATAATGATCCGGAAAAAATGTCGCCATTTCGCCGATGAATTTATTTAAAAATTTATAAGTATCCTCGCGCGTCGGATCCATCGCCGGATCAAAAATCCCCCAGCGGCGTTCGATCGAATACGGCCCGGCCCCGCTCGATAGCGCCGGGTACCCCACGAACCACGCCGTGCTGTGCCCCGGCATATCGAATTCCGGAACCACCCGGATGCCGCGCTCGCTCGCATACTCGATCAGCTCGCGCATCTCCGCCTGCGTATAAAACTGTCCATCCGATCCCAGCTCGGTCAGTTTCGGGAATTCCTTGCTCTGCAACCGGAATCCCTGATCGTCCGACAAATGCACGTGCAGTACGTTCAGCTTCACCGCCTCCATCGCGTCCACATTTCGTTTCAACGTGTCCATGTAAATAAAATGCCGGCTCACGTCGATCATCAACCCGCGCCAGGGAAATCGTGGCGTGTCCTCAATATGCACCGCCGCAGCCGTAAAGCCCGTCGGCCTCACCGCAATCAATTGCAGAAAAGTCTGCAAGCCATGCAAAATTCCCAACGGATTCGCCGCGCTCAACTTTGCTCCCGTAGCGCTGACATCCAGTACGTAGCTTTCGTCCTCTCCCAATTCCTGCACCGGTTTGCTCGCGTGCTCCGTGTGAATCACCAGCGTCGCTTTTTCCGCCGCAACGCTATCCACGCCCACAAATAGTCCCGTCCGTCGCGTCACGTCCTGTAGAAATCGTTCGACCGCGCGATCCAGCCGCTCCTCCTTGTAACCCTCCATGCCCACCGAAAATGCCGACGTGATGGAAAGTCCGCCTCCCGCCTCCACCCGCACGCTCGATGGCATCGGCATCAAGCTTACCGGGGCCTTCGACTGTCCAAACACGCCAGGGCATACAAAAAGAAAAACTACAAAAATCACTAAAAGTAATCGCATGTGTCCTTCTTTGAGAAGTTTGCGCCCGAATTCCATTTCGAGCGCCGCACAGAATAGTACATATCGCCAACTCCCGCGCGATGTTTTTCGCAGCGCAAAATCCAGCATCGCTCGCTTCTAAAATTCTCCGCCGTCACGATTCACGTTGCATCGCACCAAGCACGTATGCAATAAATTCGGCCCGATGACATTCACGCTGCTCGATTGGTCCGCGATTATCGGTTATCTCGCCATAACTTTGCTGCTCGGCCTCTACTTCCGCCGCAGCGCCGGAAAAAATACCGAAGATTATTTCGTCTCCGGCCGCAATGTTTCCTGGTGGCTCGCCGGCACCTCCATGGTCGCCACCACCTTCGCCGCCGATACTCCGCTCCTCGTCGCCGGCCTGGTCTACACCCAGGGCATCGCCGGCAACTGGATCTGGTGGGCCTTTCTGCCCTCCGGCATGATGACCGTTTTTCTTTTCGCCCGATTGTGGCGCCGCTCCGGCCTGATGACCGACGTGCAATTCGCCGAGATGCGTTACTCCGGCGGCCCCGCTGCATTTCTGCGTGGTTTCCGCGCCATCTATCTCGGCCTGCTCATGAATTGCCTGATCCTCGGCTGGGTCACCAAAGCCATGATCAACATTGTCGGCACCACCCTCGGCCCCACCATGCAGACCTGGAGTTTCCTCGCCGGATTTTCAAATTTCCTCACTCAAATTTTCGGCCCGGTATTTTCCGGCACCGACGGCTACGCCCTAATCGTCTGCGTTTTCTTTCTCATCCCTTTCACTGGAATTTACGTTTCCCTCGGCGGCCTCTCCGGGGTGCTCTGGACCGATCTATTTCAGTTCGTGTTAAAGATGGGCATCGTCATCGCCATCGCTTACTACGCGGTGAAAGCCGCCGGCGGCATGGGCCACATGATTTCGCAAATCGACGCCATGCGCGCCTCGAACGGCGGCTCCGACCCGCTCGCCTTCCTTCCTGATTTTTCGCAAGGTTTCGCCAGCGACACGCTCTGGACCCTGCCCGTCATCACCTTCGCCGTTTATCTTGGCGTCCAGTGGTGGGCTTTCTGGTATCCCGGTTCCGAACCCGGCGGCGGTGGTTACGTCGCCCAAAGAATTTTCAGCGCCCGCGACGAACGCCAGGGATTATTTTCCGTGCTCTGGTTCAATATCGCGCACTACGCGCTGCGCCCGTGGCCCTGGATTCTCACCGCCCTCGCCGCCATCGTGCTCTATCCCGGCCTCTCGCATCCCGAAACCAGTTACATGATGATCGTCAACGACCACGTCCCGCACGCGCTGCGCGGAATCATCATGGCCGGTTTTCTTGCGGCTTTCATGTCCACCATCGCCACCCAACTGAACTGGGGTACGTCTTATATCGTCGAAGATTTTTACCGCCGCTTCCTGGTGCGCCGCGCCACCGAACGTCACTACGTTCACGTCTCGCAATTCGTCACCATCCTGCTCGTCATCGCCACCGGCTACGTTTCCGCGCAACTCGCTTCGATTCGTTCCGGCTGGCAAGTTGTCCTTCAGGTCGGCGCCGGCACCGGCAGCGTGTACATGCTTCGCTGGTATTGGTGGCGCATTAACGCCTGGAGCGAAATTTCAGCAATGGTCACCGCGCTCGCCGCCACCCTCGCGCTGCACTGGGAAGGTTTGGCCAACGCGCTGGTTCACCGTCCAACTCTTTTCACCGGCTCTGACACCGTAATTTTCGCCAAGGATATTCTCACCACCACGCTGCTCACCACGTTGGTCTGGATCGCCGTCACTTTCCTCACCGCCCGCGAACCGGACAGCATCCTCGTCTCGTTCTATCGCAAAGTTATGCCGGACGTAACCGGCTGGAAGCCCATCGCCGTCCAAGCCCCCGAAATTCCGCAGACCCACGACCTCGCGCGCAATCTCTGGTGCTGGATTCTCGGCGTAGTCATGATTTACAGCGCGCTCTTCGGCGTGGGAAAAATCCTGCTGCATCATCGGGCGCTGGGATTCGTCCTCGTCGCGCTCTCCGCCATCTGTGCCTGGCGCATGCATCACGAATTAACCACGGGGCAGGGAAGCGCAGCCTAGCTGCGCGAGTCCGCAAAAATCTAAGCCGCGGATGCAAGCATCGCGGCGCATCGGCAAACGCCGATTTTTTAGGGGGTCGGAGCTTTAGCTCCGACCGTAGACACTCGGCTCGGAATGGGCTTTAGCCCCGGAGGGAAGAATTTTCTTCAGCTCTACCGGAACCTGCGAATCAACAAAGTGTGCCGGCCGGAACGATAAAGCCCTACCACGTACATGCAGGCTTTGCCCTTCGAGGTAAAAAGCAGCTGACGGATTCTCAATAACGGCGTTCCGCGCGTCACCGCCAGCAGTTCCGCTGTTCTCAAATCTGCCGCCGTTGAATCGATTTCCTCGTCCGCATACGCCAATTCGATTCCGTACTCCCGCTCCAGTGTCATAAAGAGCGACCCGCGCTCCAACGTCCCGCCGGCCAGGGCCGGGAATTCATCCGCCGGTAAATAACAAGTCTCCAGCGCGAACGGTTCATCCGCCGCTTGCCGCACGCGTTCGAGCATAAACAAATGGCTCGACGCCGAAAGCGAAAGCCGCGCCGCAATCTCCGGTTCGTTATCCAGCACCGCCGAGGAAATAACTTTCGAATGTGCCGCCAGCCCGCGGCTGGCCATCTGCTCCGTGTAACTCATCAGCTTGTTGAAATGAATTTTTGGCGGCGCCACAAACGTCCCTGATCCGTGCCGCCGCTCGACCATTCCTTCTTTCGCCAGGTCCGCCAGCGCGTGCCGCGCCGTCATCAAACTCACTTTGTGCGTCTTGGCCAGCTCGCGCTCCGACGCGACCGCGTCGCCCGGCTTCAATACTCCTTCTTCGATCCGTTTCCGAATCGCATTCTGGATTCTCTTGTACGTCGGTTTTCCGTTTCTTCCCAGGGGGGTCATGAAGGCTCCAGAATTTGACGCCGAGTCTAGCAGGGGCCTCCGTTTGCTTCAACGAATATGCGCCCCAGAGTGCACGAATAGTGCTATAGAGCGTGTTTATCCGCTCTATAGCTGCAAAACGTGAAATTCGCCTGTGTTTTATACCTGTTAATTTTCTTCTTGACAACAGAAACCATGCGCTATATAGCTCTTTGTCAGAAATTGTTTGGGTGAGGGGGAAACATGCGCATCAATCAGATTTCATTTCAGGGCATCCTCGTGCAATGCCGGCGCCGCATCGCCACTGCGGCCACGCTTCTAGCTGCGCTGCTACTTGCCGTCCTGGCTATCATTACGCCGATCCAGGCCCAGGAAACCACCGGCGCGATCAACGGCACCATCACCGATCCCAGTGGCTCGCCCATTGTCGGTGCCACGGTCACCGCCTCGGACGTCGCCCGCGGCACCGAATTCCCGACGCAGACCAACAACGATGGTGCCTATTACCTCACCCATCTGCCGGTCGGCCGCTATGCGCTGAAAGTCGAAGCGAAAGGTTTCCAGACTGCCACCAAGCCGGCTTTCGATCTCGTCCTGGACCAAGTCGCCCGCGTCGATGTCCAGATGACCGTCGGCGCCATGTCCCAGACCGTCGAGGTCCAGGGTTTGGCGCCTTTGCTGCAGACCGAAACCACCGAGCTCGGCACGCATATCGACAACGTCGTCACCGAAAATATTCCGCTGATCACCGGCAATTACAACGAACTCACCTTGCTCACTCCCGGCGCCACCAGCACCAATCCAGGCGCCTTCACTTCGGGCCAAAATACGTTCCAGATCGGCCGTCCCTACATCAATGGCAATCGCGAGCAGACTAACAATTACATCCTCGACGGCATCGACAACAATCAGAACGACAACAACGAAGTCGCTTATTCGCCCAGCACCGAAGCCATTCAGGAATTCAACCTGATCGCCCAGAATCCTTCCGCCGAATTTGGCAATTTCCTCGGCGGCATCGTCAACACCACCGTCAAGTCCGGCACCAACTCCTATCACGGCGAAGCTTTTGAATTTTTCCGCAACGACGCGCTGGACGCGAATCAATGGAGCGCCGGCCTGACCACCCCGGTAACTCCGAAAGCGGCTCTTCGATACAACCGCTTTGGCGGCACCTTTGGGGGACCGATTATCAAGAATCGGCTTTTCTTCTTCGTGGATTACGAAGGCCAGCGCATGGACAGCCCGTCAACCCAAAGCGTGATCGTGCTCAGCCAGGCGGAGCGCGCTGGTAACTTCGGAGAACTGTGCCCGGCCGGATTCAATGGGGCGGGCGTTTGTAGCAGCTTGGCCGCCGGAAACACCCAGTTGTACGCTCCCGGCGCTAGTATTAGCCCCACCGCGCGAGTTCCCATTCCGTTCAACAACCTCACCGCCGCCGGACTGACCCTCAGTAATGCCGCGACCAACATCGTGAATTCGCCTTTCTACCCGGCAGCGACCTCCGGCAACACCCTGTTTTATCAGCAGCGCATCATAAACAATGCCGATCAGGGCGACCTCAAGATTGATTGGACCCCCAACGGAAACGACCGCATTTTTGGCCGTTATTCGCAACAGTCGGTCCGCAACCCGACCACTGAAACTTATTTGCTGGCCAGCAACGGCATCACCAATTTTAGCTATCCACTCAAGAATGGCGTCGTCGGCTGGACCCGCACCATTGACCCCAGCCTCATCAATGATTTTCGCGCCGGTTTCAGTTACTTCCCGGTCAGCCAGGGCTTTTCCAACGCAACCGGCCAAAATCTGCCGATGCAGTTCGGAATCCCCGGCTCTCCCAGCACGTTCCTTCCGGCCATTGGCGGCTTGTTCGGCGGCGTCGGCACCCTCGCCAACAACCTGGGCCAATTTAATACTTTCGCCGACACCGTCTTCCAGATTGGCGATTCGATCGTAAAAACTCACGGCAATCACGAATTTCACGCTGGCATTCAGTTCAACAATTACCGCGACAACTTCCTGTTCCCGGGTATCGAAGGTTTGGCCGGCCTTTTCAACTTTAACGGCCAGTACACCGCCAATCCCACGATCACCACCGGCGGCGTTCCACTTTCCAATGGCTCCGGCCTCGCCGATTTTCTGCTCGGCCTGCCCAACAACCTCGGCATCGGTGCCGGCACCGGCAACCGCCATATTCGCAACAACCTTTGGGGTGTCTACGGACAGGACAATTGGAGAATCAAGTCCAATCTCACCATCAATGCCGGTTTGCGCTGGGAACTCAATACGCCTCGCACACCCCAGGACAACAACGCCGTAAACTACGATCTGTTTGGCGGCGACATCATCACTTCCAAGATCAACAATCAGGGCTTGGGCCCAGCCTTGTACAAGCAATACAACGGCATCACCAATTTTCAGCCGCGCATCGGAATCGCCTGGCAGCCGGGTTTCATCAAGAACACCGTGGTGCGCGCTGCCTACGGCGTTACCAGCTTTAACGAGAGCAACGGCGTCAACAACCTGCTCACCGCGAATCCGCCCTTCCAGCAAGCCAACAACGTCACCTACGCTCCGACTACCAACTTGCCCGTCACTACCCTGGATCAAGGCTTCACCGGTTTTCCCACCGGATGCACGCTAGCCTTGGCCCAGGTTTTCGCTCCGGTTTGCTTCTCGGGCGTGACCACCCATGCTTTTGACGTCAACATCCGCCCGGCCGTCCAGCAGGAATGGAATTTGAATGTCCAGCATCAATTCGGCAATTCCACTACCGTCCAACTCGGTTATGTCGGCCAGAACGATCAGCACCTCAGCAACATCATCATGCTGCAGCAGAATCAGCTGAACCCGGACGGCACCATCACGCCCAGCCCGTTCCTCAACTCGCAGTTGCTTGCACTGCCCGGTCAGCGCCGCCTTTCGCTTTCCAACGGCATCGCCAACTACAACGCCTTGCAGGCCACCCTGCAGGAGCGCCTGGCTCGCGGCCTCCAGGCCCAGGTCAACTACACTTGGTCGAAGTGCTTGAGTGACACGCCGGGCTTCTTCGGCCAATTCGGCGACAACGTGTCCACCGAAGCGCAAACCATCTCCGGCTGGGCCTTCCCGCAAAATCCCTACAACCAGATCGGTGACTACGGCCGTTGCCCGCAGAATATCGCCCAGGCTTTCAACGGCTACGTCGTCTACGAGCTGCCTTTCGGCCATGGCCGTCGGTTCGGCAACGACTCCAACAACGTCGTGAACCTCATTGCCGGAGGCTGGCGCGTCAGTTCCAGCTTCATCTTCCACACCGGTTTCGCCCAGACCATTTTCGCCAGCAGCGACACGTCCGGCACCGGTGGCTTTTCCACTCGCGCCGATTGCGTCCCAGGTGTCTCTGGCCGCGTACCGATGCGGTTCGATCCCTCCGACAATGGCGTGACCTTCCTGAATCCAGCCGCCGTCACCACTCCAGCGACAGGCACCTTCGGCAATTGCTCGGTGGGCCAATTCGACGGTCCCGGACTCAAGACCGGGAACATCAGCCTTGCCAAGGATTTCAACTTCACCGAGCGCCAGGCCCTGCAGTTCCGCGTCGATATGGTCAATTTCACCAACACTCCGATCTTCAACTTTGGCCAGGAATTCAGCGGCCAGCACACCGCCGGCGCTTCGAATTACGGCGAAATCTTCACCTCTCAAGGAGCTCGCAACATTCAGTTTGTATTGAAATATAGTTTCTGACCGACAAGTCATCGACGAGTCCACCCCAAGCAGTCCGCTGTCACTCTGGCTAAGAGGGAGCCGCCACCTCACCGTGGCGGCTCCTGACAGCTTTCCGCTGCCCTCGGATCGCGTAGTCGCCCTGCTCAAAATCCCCCTCGCCGTCCCGCTCTAAATTTCCCTGGCGTGCCTTATATCCGGTTTCGCCTTAGAATATTCATTGTGCCGGTGCCCGTTGCAGCGCTCGCTTCAGTCGCGCCCGGTAGCTTGAACGCCGTATCTTTGTCGGCACGCAAATCCCTGGTGGAGTGTGAATGACCGAACCATCGTCGAATGTAGCTGAAGCTTCGCAACCAAAATCTTTTCTTCAGAAGTTCCGGTACATTCTCAAACTCGTACTGATCAATTTCCTCATCTTCGCAGTCCTGGCCGAACTCGCCTCGCTCATTCTGGTTCATTCCAAAAAATGGCCCTCCAGCCGTCCCAGCTATCACGTGAATTACAACGCCTTCTGGGCCGACATCAATCCCTCCTTCGGCGTCTGGCACCGCCCCAACGGCCATTTTGTCCACAAAGGCGGCTGCTACACCGTCGAATACGACACCAACAGTTACGGAGCCCGTGACATTGAGCGCACCGTCCATTCCTCCGCTCCACGCACCATCGTGCTCGGCGATTCCTTCATCGAAGGTCTCGCCACTCCCGCCGACGTCCGCCTCACCAATATCCTCGAGCGCGACACCGGCAGGGAACATCTAAACTTCGGCACCGCCGGCGATTTTGGCCCGCTCCAATACTCCTTGCTCTACAAGACCATGGCCGCGAATTTCGACCACAACCTGGTCGTCGTCGGCGTTCTCCCCGACAACGACTTTCACGACATGTCCCCCGAATTCCGAAAATCCGTCGGCGACGGTAACCGTTATCGCCCGTACTACGCCGATGATTTTTCGGTCTATTACACCGGTCACTTCGATCCCCAATCCGGAGAGAGCCTTGGGGATCACACCGAGGCCGTGCTGCGCGCTTACCTTGCTTCCTACCACGTGGGCCAATATTTATATTCGCTGACCTATTGGCGCACTCTCAGTCCCTACTCCGGTTACAACGATTACACTCCGCTCGATCTCGCCCGTCTCGAACACGCTCTGCTGGATATAAAAACCACCGCCGACGCTCACGGCGCAAAATTCATGGTTTTCCTGATCCCGCGCGCCAATGATTTTCGGCGCTTGCATCAAGTCGGCACCGATCGGCTCGGCCCCGTCATGCAAGAGTGGGGAAGTCAGAATGGAATCCCGGTCAAGGACCTACTGCCCGAAATGGACGCCCGCGTCCAAAACGGATCGAAGACTGACTACATGTCCTACTTCCTCGCGTGCGATGGCCACTGGTCCGCTAAAGGCGACGCCGTCGCCGCTCAAATCCTCGAACCCTGGCTCGCCGAAAAATAATCCGCGGTGTCCGGTTGACTTTTGAATCCAGCGCAAAAAAAAGGAGCAGCTCTCGCGAGCCGCTCCTTTTTTCTACCTCATCATCTTCTAAGATCCGCGTCCCGGACCCGGCTGGCCGGGCCGGGACGCGCACCCCATCGTTAGAAGGATATCTGCGCCTTCAGTTGAATGATTCGAGGTGATGAATCGCCGCCCAGTCCCGAGCCCAAAATGCTCGTAGGACCGCTCGCCGCGCTGGTGATCAATCCAAACTGCGATTGCGTGCCCGCCGGATTCAACACGTTGGTCGGCGTGAAGAAGTTAGGATGATTGAACACGTTGTAGAATTGAAATCCAATCCCTAGCTTCCCGCGCTCCCAGTGCGGAATCGACGTGCTCTTGCTGATGTTGAAATCCGCATCCGAATAGCCAGGGCCGCGGAAGCGGTTGCGCAATCCGGTGCTGAAGCTGCGCTCCGATCCCGCCGGCACGAAACTGGCATTCGTGAAGCACGGAGTGGTTGTCGCCGCCGACGTGCAGTTCGTGTTGACCGGCCCAATAATCTCCGGATAAATCGTTCCGGGATAATTATTCGCGGCCAGTGCTCCGCTCTCTTGTCCGTCGATCACCGTGAAAGGCAGCCCGGTGTGGTAGAAAACGGTGCCGGCCACTTGCCACCCGTCGACCAGCGCCGCGAAGCCGTGTCCGCCCAGCATCCGCCGGATTGGCAACTGCAGCACGTAATTGGCGTTCACTGTGTGCCGCACGTCGTAATCCGCCGGCCCGTAAGAACCGCGCGGGTTGTTCGGATCCTGCGGAATCGCCAGCGCATTGCTGAACGAAAACGGAATATTCGTGATTCCGCCGTTCGACGCCAAATCCAGCGCATGCCCGTAGGTATAGTTGATTCCGGCTTCACCCTTGAGCACCCCGGTGAACCGGTGATTCGCCGAAACCGTCACGCCGTTGTAGTTGGAAACTCCCTCGGTCTGGTATTGCGTCACCACTCCGAAAGCCGGCGCCGGCGCTGCTGTGGGCAGACCAACGAAAGGCGTACCCGGGCACGGTCCATCCAGATTGGTGGGGTCGCAAAACGCATTCAACCCGCCGTTCTGGATGATTTCGTGCACGCCATGATTGCCCACATAGCCTACCGACACCGAGGTGTTCGATCCGAACCCCTGTTGAATTTGCAGATTCCACTTCTGATACTGCGCGATATGCGTGTGCCGGTCCGCCGCGAAAAGCGCCGGCGGCGCGAAATTCGGCACCTCCACGGCGATCTGGTTGAAGTTTGAACCGTTCTTGAAACCAGCCAGAAAAGCCTGATTGTCGATGGACGCGGCGCTGAACAGGTTTCCGCCCACAGTTTCCGCCGGTGAAATCGGTTCGCCGTTGGTGATGAACGTATTTACCGAAGGCGAATTCCCGGCAAATCCATCGACCAAAACTCCGGGAAACTCATCGTTGAACAGCCCGACGCCGGCCCGCACCACCGTGTTGTGCTGCGTGCCAAACGGTTGCCATGCCACCGCAAATCGCGGTTGCCACAAAATATTGTCCAACCCTTCCAGCATCCGGTGCAGTCCCGTGGTGATCAACTGGTTGTACGGCGTGTCTGGATCGTGGTCCCCGCCAATGAACGGTCCATCAAAGCGCGAAATGCAGTTCGTCTGGCACACCGGATTCGATTGGTGTTCCGCCCGCAGCGCCAGCGTCAGCGTCAGGTTCGGTTTCACCCGCCACTGATCCTGTCCGTAAAAAGCCAGCGAATACAGCGCGATTGGCTGTACCAGGTTGGTCGGGAATGGTAGCAACAGCGTGGTATTCGGGCCGCCTCCGTTGAAATAATCCTCCAGCGAATTTGCCGTCACCAGCCCGTTGGTTCCCAGCCCGAAGTCGTGATCGCTCACGTCATCGCGGCGGAATTTCGCGCCGAAACTCAGCGTGTGATTTCCGACCGTGTGCGAGACGTCGTCGCCGAATTGATACTGCGTGACGTTTCGTCCTTGCGGGAAGATCGAGTTTCCGATGCCGCCCAGTCCGCCCGTCGTTCCGCCCAACGTCGTCAAGCTGCCATCGGCAAAAGTCAGCGTCGTTGGAAACGCTGCGTTCGTCGCCGCCGGATTCGACACGCCGAAAATTGCGCTATACCACAACAACGACGCGATGAACTGGTTCGACGTCGCTGTTCCAAACGTATGTGTTTCGTTGAATTGCGCGCTCCATTGCGGCTGCGTGCTGCCGATATTGAACAGCGGCGTAATCGGGTCGGTAATGCTGGCCTGCACTCCCTTGTCGTACGCCACCCGCACAAACGCGCGGTCATTCTGCCCGACGTTCCAGTCGACCCGTCCCATGTACTGCGCTTCGTGGGTCAGGTTGCTGGCTCCGCTGTTGAATCCTTGCGTGCACTGCCCGCCCGCAACCAACCCGGCCAGATCCGCGGGGCACGCTTTCGTCTCGGCTACCGGGCGATTCGCGGCGGCCGCGTTGTACAGCCCGAACGTCTGGTTGTAAAAGGGAATCGACGCCGTCAAGCCCTTCGCCGTCAAATTGGCGATCGTCGCGCTTTCGAATGCTTGGGTCGGCACCAATGTTTCGGGAAACACCGTCGGCAGGATGACCCGCAATCCTTCCGTGTTGAAAAAGAAGAACAGCTTATCCTTCTTAATTGGACCGCCCAGCGATCCGGCCCACTGGTTCGCATTGCTGAACGTTTTGGGCTGGCCCGCCAGAAACCAGTCCTGGGCATTGAACGAACTGCCGTTCCAGTAGTACACCGCGTTTCCGTGAAAGTCGTTCCCGCCCGATTTCGTAACATAGTTAATGTTCGCTCCGGCCAGCCCGCCATATTGCGCGGAATATCCGGTCGCGACGATCGTCGCTTCCTGAATTTCGTTCGTGCCCAGCGCCAGGTTCGTCGCGCCGGAATTGTTCAGGTTCAGGAACGGGTCGTTGTCGTCCATGCCGTCCAGCGTGAACAAGTTCGACGACGCCGAAACTCCGTAGCTCGAAAAGTTTCCCAGTCCGCCGCCGGCATTCGTGTTCATCACGCTGCCTGGCGCCAATTGCGCGATCGCCGTCAGATCGTTCCCCGGGTTCGGCGTTTCGGAGATGGCCTGCTGTCCAATCGTGGTCGAGACGTTTCCGTCCGCGGTCTGCAGCAGCGGCGCTTCTTCCGTCACCGTTACCGTCGTATTCGCCGTCGCCACATTCAGCACGAAATTCAGCGACTGAATTTGCCCCAGGCTCACCGTCACCGGCCGCGACGTGCTTTGAAAATTTGGCGAACTCACCGTCACCGTGTAGGAGCCCGGCAACAACAAATAAAAATGATACACGCCATCCTTATTTGTTTCGGTTTGCTGCACGGCTCCTTTTGAATTGTCCTTTAATGTCACTTTGGCGTCCGGTACCGTGCCTCCGGACTGATCCGCCACGCTGCCGGTGACGTCTCCGCTGGTCTGACTCTGCGCCCGCAGCCCGGCTCCCATCCCCAGCGCAACCAACATCAACAAAATTGTGCGCCACAGCGACTTCTTGTTTTTCATTTTTCCCTCGCATCCGATTTTTCGTAGCCGTGCGCCACGCGCCCCGGCGTGGGCTCGATCTGGTCCGCAGGTTTTGCGGATACCGCGAATTCCATAAACGCAAGACGAGGGCCACATTTTTATTTTTTGGAACGCGGTCAGTGCAAGGGAGTTACGAAAATCAGTCGAGCGGGTTCACAACGAATTGCCGTAGGTCTGGCTGATTCGCATATCCAAAAACTCGGACCCGGAATCGGCGGCTGGGAGATCCTGAGAGTTGACTTCCATACCTACAACTTATGGAATCACAAATGTGTTACAGGACCCCTGGAAAGCCCCGCTATCCGCTTGCTCCGAAATCGGACATGCCCACTGTCCGTTCGCGAACGCTCGCGACAGGTCAGCCCCTCTAATACCTTGAAAATTCTGTCTTTAATCGAAATATTTTAACGGCCCAGCAAACAAATTTGCCCCTTCATGCGTCTATATATGTAAGTAAGGGGGTGCTATCTAAATGCGTGACGACATCAGAAAAGACCTCGAATCCTTTGGATTCGGCCCAAACTTGTTGCAGGCGGCCCTGCGTCAGTTCCCTAAGAAAATGTGGTGCTACCAGACCAGCGCCGATCGTTGGAGCATCCACGATATCGTCATCCATCTCGCGGATTCCGAAGCCAGCACTTACGTGCGCTGCCGCCGCATCATCGCCGAGCCCGGTTCGGCCATTCTCAAATTCGACGGCGAACGCTGGGCCAAGTCGCTCGGCTATTTCAATCAAAGCGCCCGTGAAGCCCTCGACATTATTTTTTATCTGCGCAAGGCCACTCACAAACTTCTCGGCGGCCTGCCCGATCATGTTTGGGACAACAGCGTGATTCATCCCCGCGTCGGCCAGATCACCCTCAAAAAATGGATTTCGATCCAGGAGCGCCACATCCCTCATCACCTCGATCAGATGCGCGAAAATTACAACAGCTGGTACAAGCTTCATCCGCCGCGAAAATCAGCTTCCCGGTTGCAGTCGGTTTCCGAGAACTTGAGCGAATCCGTTGCTGCTGAATCCTTTCAGGCCAGCGGCCTCAAGTATTTCTAGGTGCCCTCGGAGTGTTGCGGTAGTCGTGGATCTCCACCCCGCGCGCCGCGAGTTCTCCCAGCATTTGCTGCACTCCGCTGGAAATATCGCCGTCGCCGCCCCCCGTCACCACCGCCCACTCCAGGTTCTCTCGAAATTCCTTGGTTCGAATTTCCCATTCTCCAAATCGCAGCGACCTTTCCTCTCCGATTTGAATGATCGACCAGTGCCGCGCCAGTGTCGCCGCCTCCGCCGCGTCCGGCGCCGGCCCACGCAATATGAAGTGATTGTTTCCATGCACTAGAATCCCCACCATAATTGCCGATGCCTCCGGGCTTCACCCGCACTTCCGTAATATTGATGCAACACATAGCGCATTCTGAATCGGCCCGGCCCCGCCCGGGTGCTATCCTTATATTGAGCTTATTCCCCGCGTCGGCAGCCTCGTTGACGTCTCATTGACGCGGATATTCCGGATCATACGGTCCTGAAGCAACTCACGGCAGCCAGGAGTGCTCGACCCCATGAACGCCAGTGCCCTGAAATCTTATCTCTTCGTCAGCGATTTCGACCAAACCCTGACCTTCAACGATTCCGGCTATGTCCTCTCCGAAATCGTCGGCATCCCCACCGAAGAATTCGAACGCAAAGCCAAAGGCATGACCAAGCTGAATCTGGTCCAGCAGGGCGCCGAACTCGCCTATCTCCTCCTTCATGATCCCGACCTGCGTTCCCGCGTCCGCAAGGAACATCTCATTCAAGTCGGCAAACAAATTCGCCTCAAGTCCAATATCGGCCTGCTCAACGAAATTCTCGATCACGGCATCGAAGGCTACCATTTCGATTTCTTCGTGCTCTCCGCCGCCCCGGTCGAAGTCGTCCGCAGCGCCCTCGAAGGTCTGCTCCCCGCCGATCATATTCATGGCACCGAATTCACCTACAAGCCCTCCGGCGAAATCGACACCATCGTCCGCGCCACCGCCGGTTACGGTAAAGTCGCGTTCCTCGACGAACTCCAGGCCAATAAAGAAATCGGCCCCGACCACGTGATCTATGCCGGTGACGGCAGCTCCGACATACACGTCATGCTCCACGTCAACGCCCGCGACGGTTTCACCATCGCCGTCTCCGAAACCGAACACGTCACCCAGATCGCCCAGCGCACCGTGCTCAGCCCCAACGCCCTCGGCGTCCTCGTCCCCATCCTTGAAAAAATCGTCGGCATGCATCGCACCCAAATTCGCAAATTCATCGAGTCCCACGGGTTCTTGATCCAGGAATGGGATAAAGTCCGCACCGACTGGATCACTCTGCGCGCCGTTAAATCCGATCTACTAGAATCCTTGCCCGAGGAAGGGAAGCCCCGAACCCGGCTCACTTCCGCGGGGTAACCATCGGCCCGCGAATTTGCACTTAGCTGGGAGTCCACCGGGAAACCCGATTCCGCTATCCTTGTCGCATTTGCTCTAGGCTCTTCTTCCGCCATTTCGTCAATGCTTCCCTGTATGGTCCGTTTTGCCCCCTTCCTATACGCTAATTCCATTGCTGCTCGGAAGTGCTTCGTTCCAGAGCCAGTTAGCGCGCATTCCCTCAGCGCTTTCGGAAGAGGGGAACTGGGCCACATATAATGACCGGTTACACCAGAGACAAAAACCTGGCGGCTCTTCTCGGCGTGGTCGTAGCCGTCGTCGTGGTCGGCACTCTCTATTTCGCTCGCGTCGTCTTGATCCCCTTTACTCTCGCCGTTCTCATAACCTTTATCCTTACGCCCGTCGCCAAGCTTCTCGAGCGCATGCATTTCGGCCGCATGTTCTCCACCCTGATCGTCGTGGTCCTATCCTTTATAGTCGTCGGCGCCGTGGGCTGGACCGTCAGCCAGCAGTTTGCTCAGGTCATGAACCAGCTCCCCGACTATCGCTCCAACATCCACGCCAAACTCGAAGCCCTCCATTTGTCCAAGAGCACCGCCCTCAACAACGCCTCCGACACTATGAACGAAATCAGCAAGGATCTCGCTGCGCCCCCCGCCGGTAGCTCCGCCTCCGGAACTCACTCGGCCGCCGCTCCTTCCCGCCAGCGTCCCATGCAGGTCGAAGTCGTCAAATCTCCCGCGCTGCCGCTCGATTCGCTCGAGAGCGTTCTCGGCATCATCGGCACTTTCGGCATCGTCGTCGTCCTCACTTTTTTCATGCTGGTCCGCCGCGAAAATTTTCGCAATCGCCTGATCTCCCTCGGCGGCCATCGCAGCCTGCACGTCATGACCCAAGCCATCGACGACGCCACCGCCCGCGTCAGCCGTTATCTTCGTCTGCAGTTGCTCGTCAATATCTGCTACGGCGCGCTGATCGGCACCTGCCTCCATTTCATCGGCATTCCCGGCGCCTTGCTCTGGGGCGTGTTAGTCGGCCTCCTGCGCTTTCTGCCGTACATCGGCCCGCCCATCGGCGGAATCTTGCCGCTGCTTCTTTCCTTCGCGATTTTTGACGGCTGGATCAAGCCGCTCGAAACCTTTGGGCTCTTCGTGGTCACCGAAATTCTGGTTTCCAATTTTGTCGAGCCCGCGCTCTACGGCGCCTACACCGGACTTTCTTCGATGGCCATTTTGCTCGCCGCCATTTTCTGGACCGCCATCTGGGGCCCCATCGGCCTGGTCCTGTCCACCCCGCTCACTGTTTGCCTGGTGGTCATCGGCCGCCACGTTCCGCGCCTCCGCTTCCTCAATGTGCTGCTCGGCGATGAGCCGGTGCTCACCGCCGACGCTCGCTACTACCAGCGCCTCCTCGCCATGGACCACGAGGAAGCCAAGCGCGTCCTGGAAAATTTTCTCAAAAAGAAACCGCTGGAAGATTTGTACGACTCCGTGCTCATTCCGGCCCTCAGCCTCGCCGAGCGCGACCGCCACCACGAACGCCTCGATAAAGTTTCGGCGGAATTCGTCATCAGCAATACCCGCAGGATAATCGCGGAGCTATTCGAAGAGCGGCGCCACGAGATTCATGAAAGCAGTCCTCCAAGCCGGGAAATACCTGCCCCGCCCAACCAGCCAAACGAATCGGAATCGCGGGCCAGTCTCCCGGCGCGCACGCCCATCGCGAATCCCAAAATTGTCGTCGTGCCGGCCCGCGATGCAGCCGACGAAATCGTCGCCGCCATGCTCTGCCAGCTCTTGGCCCGCGCCGGCTACGCCGCCACCTGCATCCCGCTCGGCAAGCCTGCCGAAATGATTCTCAAATCGGTGCAGTCCGCGCCGGACATCGTCTGCATCTCCGCTCTCCCGCCCTACGCCGTCGGGCATGCCAAATCGGTATACGCCAAACTCTGCGCGCAGCTCCCTCAAACCGGCGTCTTGCTCGGTGTCTGGAATTATCCCGGCGATCTCGATCGTCTCGCCGCCCGCATCGGTCTCTCCGACGATCACACCCTCGCCACCACGCTCAGCCAGGCCCTCTCCGAAATTGCCGGTCGACGTGCAGGCCTGGCGTCGGACGATTCGCATTCTCCCGCGGCGTCTCCAACAACTCTCTCGGACGCGGTTCCCACCTTCTCCGCACCACGCGCCTGACCGTTCGCGTGACCGTTCGCGTGACGAAGTCAGCCACTTCGATATGCGAACTTCGCACCCCTCGCATCTCGTGTATTTTGCGAGTGTTTAGCAACAATTCGCCTGCTTCTGGGTTAATGTGTCTCACCCAGTCTGCCGAAGAGATATGTGACCCCTTGCGGAACATTCTTATCCCGCGACTGTTTTCGCAAATCTCGAATTTAGGGTGGACACGGGTACCCTTTCTCGGTCAAATTATGGGGGCAGCTTTAGCGCTCTAAAGGCATTCTGGGAGAATTATCGATGCGACCTACCGCCATACTATTCGTCCTGATATTTGTCGCGGCTCTGGGCGCCCACGCCCAGTCCTCATCCACTTCGCTGCCGCTCTCGCCCGCCTTTACTGTGGACCCCGCGCCCGCCGCGTCGACTGGCATCCGGCTTACCCCGTTTGCGCCGCTGCCGGATGGTCCGGTGGTCGTCACTGCGCCTTCGGCTTCGGCCGTCGCTTCCTCCACGCCTCTCTCTCTTTCCCTTGCGCCTTCTCCTGCTCCGCAGGATGTGACCAGCGTTTTCCAGACCTATAACTGGCAAGCCTATCTCGGTTACACCTACTTCCGTTTTTATGAAGTGCCCGGTATTACTGAAAATACGAACGGCTTTGACATCAACATGGTTTATTACTTCAAAAACTGGATCGGCGCCGAAGGCGATCTCTCCGCCACGCACGGCACCCAGCAAGACGTCAGTTCCTGGTTCGCCTTCGGCGGCGGTGGCCCGCGTTTCCGTTGGTCCGCGCGCCGTGGCCTGGAACTTTGGGCCCACGCTCTAGTCGGCTATTCCCACTTCACTCCCCAAACGGCCTTCGGCAACCAGCATGCCATCGCCTACGCCTTCGGCGGCGGTGTCGACCTGCCCTTCAAGCCCCGCTGGTCGCTGCGCGTCGGCGCCGACGCCGTCGGCTCCCAATATTTCAGCACCCACCAATGGGGCCCCAAAGCCTCCGTCGGCGTAGTCTTTAAATTCTAATTTCGTAGCCCACATTTCACGACCGACGCGCCAAGAATCGCGGTCGCCATCGGTCCTGATCGCGTTCGATCCGCCAAGAGCCTTTGGAGTGCGGTGGTTTGCGACCGCTTTGACCAAGGCGCCCCTTCGCCCAAGCCATCAGCGCGCAGCGCCGCCACAAATCATCAACCCGTCGCCCACCCGCCGTTGGCCGTCATCCACAGGAGCGCAGCGACGAAGGACCTCTGTTCGATTTCAACGCCGCCACCGAACAAAACATCGACACGCCTTCTCCGTGCCCTCTATGTTAATGTTCCACGCCTTCGCCTTGCCCAAACCCCCGCTCCCTTTTTCCCCGCACCTCATCCAATCAACCGTCAGCTAAAATGTCCTTCACCAGCGCAAAACGAATCCGCCACAAAAACCCCCAACACGCACTCACCAGGGAGATTCACCAATGAACGTCTTCGACCCACTCCAGATTCGCGACGCAAAACTTCGCAACCGCATCGTGGTTTCCCCGATGTGCCAATATTCCAGCACCGACGGTTTCGCCAACGATTGGCACCTCGTCCATCTCGGCTCGCGCGCCGTCGGCGGCGCCGCCCTCATCTTCACCGAAGCCAGCGCCGTCTCCGCCGAAGGCCGCATCACCCCGCAAGATCTCGGAATCTACAAAGACGACCACATCGAATTCCTTTCGCGCATCACCGGATTCCTCCGCTCCCAAGGCGCGCTCCCCGGCATTCAACTCGCCCACGCCGGACGCAAAGCCAGCACGCGCGTGCCTTGGGCTCCCGGCCCGTTCTTCACCGCAGCCGAAGGCGGCTGGCAACCCGTTGCTCCCAGCGCCATCACCTTCGCGCCCACCAACTACGCGCCGCCCGCCGCGCTCGACCAGCAGGGAATTGAAAAAGTAATCCGCGATTTCTCCGCCGCCGCCGTCCGCGCCCTGCGCGCCGGTTTCGCCGTCATCGAAATTCATTCCGCTCACGGCTACTTGCTCCACGAATTTCTTTCGCCGCTTTCCAATCAGCGCACCGATTCCTACGGCGGCTCCTTCGACAATCGCACCCGCCTCCTCCGCGAAGTCGTCACCGCCATCCGTAAAGTCTGGCCCGAAAAAAATCCGCTCTTCGTCCGCATCTCATCCACCGACTGGGTCGAAGGCGGCTGGGACCTCGATCAATCCGTCGCTCTCGCCACGAAACTCGCTCCGCTCGGCGTCGACCTCATCGATTGCTCCTCCGGCGGCAACACGCCCGACGCGAAAATTCCCGTCGCTCCGCTCTACCAGGTCGATTTCGCCGAACGCATCCGCCGCGACACCAACCTAATGACCGGCGCCGTCGGCATGATCACCACCACCGCCGAAGCCAGCGCCATCATCGCCCGCGGCCAAGCCGACGTAGTAATCATGGCCCGCCAATTCCTCCGCGACCCCTACTTCCCCCTCCACGCCGCCGCCGAACTAGGTTTCCCCGCCAGCTACCCCGCGCAGTATCTGCGCGCCGCCCCCCGCGATTCGCCCACCCGCGAGCCCATTCCACCCCCCGCCGCCGCAAAATAATCCGGCCCATCGGAATTCTGCGTTTTTAGCCGCACGTCGAATGACGGCAACGGTCTCTCTATTCCGCCAAAACGAAGCGCCGAATACTGTTCGAACGTACAGTTACTTCTTGTTGGCAGGATCATCCTTCAGCACTCCCCAATCGTCCCTGCCTTGTTTAGAGTTTGACCATATGCTAAAAGCGTATCCTCGGATGAATCCACCCAGCGGTCCGTCCCTAGTCACGTATTTGCGTATCTGTCTCGTGGTTTTTCTTTCCCTCGCGCCCTTCGCGACTCCCTTGATGTTGGCTCAAAACCCGACTCCCGGGACGCAAGCCAACGACGAAGACAGCGCCGACGACAAGGTGCCATCCGTGATCGCCTCGGCTTACATAAATAACGATAGCGGCGTGTGGCTGGATGTCGGGTTCGATTCCGGCCTTGAACACAAATATGACTTTCCCAAAATATTTTCTGAGGTTTACGGCTGCAACTTTCGCGACGCAGACGTTTCACATAACAGCCAGAGTCGATTCACTTCGATTAACACGTTCTGCGAAGCCCCAATCCAGCATTCTTTTCTCACGCGGTCCGGCACCTTCAATCTGCAGCCCATCCGGTCGATTCAGAGTGCAGATCCCAGCGTCACTTTTAGTTTCGATTTGTGGTTTCCTCACGGGACGTTCGCCCGCTGCCTTCCCGCTGGTGAGCCCTCGCAAGATTCGGACGAAGTGGCGTGCGAGCATTCCTTCGATTCTCTCGCGACTACGCCCACCGCAATTCACTATGAGTTTGGATACCAACGCGTCTACGCGTTGCGCCTCATTGCCATTCTTGGATTCTTACTTCTCGTCCCTGTCGCTTTGACGTTCTGGTTCCGTCGTCGCGCCTCTACGGCGCCGGAAGAAGCAAGACCCGTCGTGTCGTTTGCCTACCGCCGGTTTCTGACCCGGCTGCTGCTCCTCGGAAGTTTGATTTGGTGGGCGGCCCTCGACGTACTCAAGGCGAATGAATTCGTCGCCTTCATCCTTCCAACCCATTGGAACCGCGCTTCCGACATGGCGGCCGTGTTGCCGTGGTTCTTGCTGTGGATTCCGCCGGCCGTCGTTTACTTCATATGCTTGGCGCTCTCTTCGCCGATGCACGGTCTTCGCGGCGCGAACTTCACCCAAGGTGAAATTCTCAACCGCGCATTTTGGTCCGTGGCGCGACTTGTGGTTCCCGTGCCGCTGATTGTTTTGGGCCTTACCGAATCTTTTTCAAACGTGCGCCTAGGCCTGCCGCTTGTGATCGCCGGATTCGCTAGCATTTGGATCATCAATGCCAAGTTTCGTCGCGTTCATGGCATGGAGTTTTATGCGCTCACCGCCGGCGAACTCCGCGACCGCGCCTTTGCCATCGCCGAAAAAGCCAAGACCAAACTAAACCAGTTGTACGTCTTCCCTATGTCGGCCATGCGCATCGCCAACGCGTTTGCTCACAGTGCCCAAAACGTTTTTCTCACCGATTACCTCGTTCACAATTTGTCCAAATCCGAAGTCGACGCTGTCATCGGCCACGAAATCGCGCATCTCCAGAAAAAACACATCGGCATTCGCATCGCGGTGATGATCTTTCTTGTTGCGATCATCAGCTCCGCCACGGGTCTCCTGGATCCTGTTGTCCCGCAGAACTTTCCCACTGGTCCCGTTTTGTACGCGATTTTGCTGCTCATCATTTTTTTCATTTCCCGCCGTAATGAGTTCGCCGCCGACGCCGGATCGGCCCAGCTCACCGGAAACGCCGAAGCCATGATGACCGCTCTCGCCAGGATCACCCGCTTGAACACCATGCCCCTGCAGTGGAGCAAACTCGATGAAAAATTGCTCGCTCACCCATCGACCCTGCGGCGAATCAATCGTCTCGCAGCAGAAGCGGGCATTTCCGAGGCTCGTACCGCCGAACTTCTCGCCCAATCAGCCTTCCCGCCGCACGATACGTATTCCATTCCAGCCACTGCGTTGCCCGCCGGAAAAATATTTTCGACGCGTTTCAAGACACAACTCAGCCGGAAGATAGCCTGGGCCCTGATCGTGCCCTCACTTGTTCTGCCAGCCGTCGTGGCCTCGCTCGTTCGTTGGGCAGGTTTCGACGGAACAACCCGCTGGCTCGTTTACGCGTTCGGCCTGCTTCTTACGCTGGCTATCGATTGGCTGTTGCTGGACCGTCTGCCGATGCTGAACACCTCTCAACTGGAGCGCCGCCTCCGTGAGAAATGCCGGGCTCAGAACCAGAACGTCTCGGAGTGTACCGGGGCTTTCGTCGGGCTGGCTCCGGATTCATCGCCGCGCATCTACGAGGGGAACTGGACTTGGGATATTGGTTTCCTGTCACTCGCGCCAGACGAATTGTGCTACTGGGGCGAGGAATCCAAATTTGTTTTGCGCCGCGATCAGATCACTTCAATCTCGCTCGGCCCGGGCCCCGCTGGTTGGTTGCGTGTCCCATCAATCTACTTTTCCTGGCGCGATTCTGCCGGTAACGCCAGCACATTCAATATTCGCGCTTTGAGCCAATCTTCCATCCGCGAAATGGGTGTCAAAACCCGCTTTCTAATGCGCGACCTGGAGAATTGGCTTAACCGCGCGCCTGCTACCGCAAATCCGTTTCTTCCACTGACTGGGGCCGTCAACGGAATTACCCAGGCTCCCGCCTTCGGTCAGGTTACCGGGACATCGCCTCGAACCCTCGTGCGCGGCAGAATGCTTTTTCGCGACTTGGTCTTTAATTCTTTTCTAGCGTTTGCCGTCGTCGTCATGTTCGGACTCAGTTTTCCGTTGATCCATGACTCCTGTGCCTGCCCAGACGCGAACGCATCAATCGGCGGCATCTACGTTCTCGTCGTTGTCTGGCTCACCCGTGCATTCGTATTCACCCCGTACTGGCGGTTTCAAGATCAGCTTCCCACTCCACCGAAACACCCCGCGCATACGCCCTAGTCCCGCCCCCGCAAAACATCTACCATATTCACCAACGTGTCCACGACTGACCACCTTCACCGGCGCATCGCCGCCGCCACCGGCATCGTCATGGCCAGCGTGCTGCTCAGCCGCATTCTCGGGCTCTTCCGCGAATGGACCGTCGCCCACCAGATCGGCTCCAACTCCATCACCGACGCCTACTATGCCGCCTTCACTCTCCCCGATTTCCTGAATTATCTGATCGCCGGCGGCTCGCTCAGCGTCACCTTCATCCCGGTTTTCGCCATGTACGTCGCCGAAAAAAATGAAGACGAAGGCTGGCGCGCCTTTTCCACCGTGATGTCCGTGATGGGCGTGGTCCTCGTCGCCCTGGTCTCGCTCGCCGAAATTTTCGCGCCCCAACTCGTCAAACTCATCGCCCCCGGCTTCGATCCCGCCGAACGCCAGCGCGTCATCTTCCTCACCCGCATCATGCTCCCCGCCCAAATCTGTTTTTACGAAGGCAGCATCCTCAGCGCGGTGCAATACGCCAAAGGCCAATTCATCATCCCGTCCCTCGCGCCCATCATCTATAACCTCGGCATCATTCTCGGCGGCATCCTGCTCGCGCCCCGCATCGGCATCACCGGATTCGCCGTCGGCGTTCTCGGCGGCGCCATCCTCGGCAATTTTTTGCTGCAGATTTATGGCGCGCACCGCGCCGGCGCAAAATTCTCGCCCGCCTTCAACGTCCGCCATCCTGGCTTTTGGATGTTCCTGAAACTTTCCATCCCCATCATGCTGGCGCTCTCGCTCTCCTTCGTCGACGACTGGATCATCCGCGCCTTCGGCTCCTATCTCCGCGCCGGCTCCATCACCTGGCTCACCTGGGGCAAAACATTAATGCGCGTTCCGCTCGGCCTGGTCGGCCAAGCCATCGGCGTCGCCTCTTTCCCCATCCTCGCGCAGCTCTATTCCGAAAAAAAATTCGACGAACTCAACAAAATCCTGAACTCCACCTTCCGCGCGCTGATCTTCATCCTCATCCCCATCTCCGCGCTGACCATCGCCCAAAGTCTCCCGCTCACCTACCTTGCCTTCTCCCACACCAAGCTTCGCGGTCCCGACCTCGCCTCCACCGCCGCGGCCCTCGCCGTCTTTTCCGTCGGCATGTTCGCCTGGGGCGCCCAAAATATTTTCGCCCGCGGTTTTTACTCCACGCGCGACACCATCACTCCCGCGGTAGTCGGCACGCTCACCACGGTTCTCAGCCTCCCGCTCTACTGGCTGCTCGTAAAGCGCCTCGACTACCTGGGCCTCGCCCTCGCCAGCACCCTCGGCATCATCGTCTACACCGTGGTCCTCTTCGTGCTCCTGAACAAACGCACCAAGAACCCCGAAAGCCTCAACGTCTTTCTGTTTTTTCTGAAAATGTCCGCGGCATCCTGCGTGGTGGGTTTGGCCTGCTACCAACTGACCAACTATCTCGAAAATTTCATTCCGTGGCAAAAACTAGGCGGCGCAGTCCTGCTCCTAACCATCGTCTCGACGGCAGGCCTCCTACTCCTAGCCGCCGCCCTAAAACTCCTCCGCGTCCCCGAACTCGACCTCTACCTCCGCCGCGCCTACAACTTCGCCACCCGCGCCTAACCCATCACTTGGATGTGTCCGGCTCTGCCGCCGTTCATCACTCCATCGCCAACCCGTTTTTGGCCGTCATCCAGAGGAGCGCCTTTCGCGACGAAGGACCTCTCTTCGATTGCAACCTCATCGCCGAATCCACCGCCTCTACGTCACTCCAAAATTCTCCGCGCCCTCATCCTTTTTCTCTGTGACCTCTGTGGTAAATCTTTGATCCTCGCGCCGTCGCCCAATCCCACGGGCTCCCCAATTTCCGCCCCTCAAGGCATTTCCAAAACCGCCCTCAAATTCACCTGCCCCTCCCGCACCACCGTCAAATCCCGCTCCCAATGCATCCTTCCCGCCGCCTTCACTTCCACATGATGCGTCCCCGCAGGGAGCGGAATTGTCGATGGCGTCTGGCCCACAAACTTCCCATCCACATAAATTTCCGCCCCCACCGGATCCGAAGCGATCGCGACGTTCCCCGTCTCCTTCGTCGCGCCCTCTTCCCGCAATTCCGTCCCATGCGGATGGATCGGCCCCACCCGACCCACACCCGATTCCCGTGCCACCGCCACGGCCTCCAACTTCAATTCGTAATGGTCCGCCCGCAGCAAATAATATTTCCCATGATGTTTTCCGGTAACGCCGATCCAATCGAACGGCCCATCCGTCAGCGTAATTTCGCGCAACACGTACCCATCCTTCGACACCCGCAGCACCATGCGATGTTCCAGCCGCGCGCTGAACACCACATGGGTCATGTGAAAATATCCGCCGGGATAATCCACCCGAAACGGTGTCGTGCTCACCACCGCCCCATCGATCTCCACCGCCGCCCCAGCCGGCGAACTCGTCACGCTAAACGACTCCGCCCGCGCCAGCGGCACAATCGCCGAGAGCGCCGCGGCCAACGCCGCCACCCCAACCACCGCCGCAAGCACCCGCCGCCAGCCAGCCAATTCGCCATCATCAGCAACCTCCGAGAGGCAAGCCTGCACACTGCCACCGCAGCGTAAAGCCGTCAATGCGTACAAATACCCACGCCCCCCCGTAAATCGCCAAGCAATTTCCCGCAAACCACCGCAAATTGCCGGGCCCACAACGAATCGCCAATCGCTTCGCCCACCGCGAGTCGCCATTCGCCACGTCCACGACGAATCGAACATCGATCGATTTGCGTCTACGGTTTTCGCTGTGATCCCGCTTGCCCTGACCAAGGAAGGGACAGGGTCGCGGCGCTTTTGCCGCGACGACGAGGGCTCTCTCTTCGCTCGAGGAATTTGCGCCAATTTGCCTTGACGTAAAGGAAAGAACGAATGCGGTGTTACTTCTTTAAAGAAGGCTGCCGACAAGTCAAAAACACCTGGCCCACTCCCGCCAAAATCAACAAAATCCCAAACGGACGCGGAAAAGTCACAATCCTCCGCGTCTCAATTATCGCCTTGCCGCCCGCCAATTCCACTTCCTGCTTCTTCGCCGGCATGCTCACCTGCGGCCAGATCAAAGTCGCCATCCCGGCCGCTACCAGCAGCACCCCCACAATCGCGATCGGATGAAATCTCATCTTCATTCCGTTACTGTGCCGTCGCCAGCGGATGCGTAATTTCGCCCAGGTAATCCGGCTTCGCGCCGTCCCGTTCGATGTGCGGAAATTTCAACCCGTCGTGATATTCCATCGACATGGTTTTGAACTGCGCCCCATTCGCCACGATGAACTGAATCGGGTTCAACACCGTCTTCGCGTTGCCGATCGCTTCCCGCAAATTCTCCGGAGAATATTGCGCGCCATTCACCGCCACGATTTTCATTCCCGGCGCAATCCCCGCATCATAAGCCGTCGCGCCATGCGTCACGTCCACCACCGTCCCGTCATCCGAGACCATCATGCCCACCGTGAAAGTGAAATCCGCCCGGTGCGCCAGCAGCTCTTCATCCGCCAACATTTCGTTGGGCTGCTCGTTGTACACCAGCTTCCAACCGCTATTCTCCAGCGCCTCGATCGGAGTCTTGGTCGAAAGTCCGTCCAGCCGCGCCCGCAGGAACGCCGCCCAATCGTTCGGTGCCACCTCATTCAACGTCGACACCACTTCATCGAAGTCGTACGGTTTCAGTGCTGGCTCGCCGCTCGCCCCGCCGTGGAAAATTTTGCAGAAATCGTTCATCGATTTCTTGTCTTTGGTCAGCGTCCGAATCGTCGTATCCACATCCAGCCACAACAACTCGCCTTCGTCGTAAAAATCCGTTCCGCGCCGCCAGTTCGCCCAATCGGGAGTCGCATCGTAAAGGAACGGCGCCGCGTCCGCCGTGTCCTGCAGCGGCCGCCACTCGCGCCCCGGCCGGTGCGTGTAGGACGCCACCAGATACGCCAGCCCTTCGCGCCATTGCTCTTCTTTCAGCAATCCACTCCGCGCCGTCAGCACTTCGCCCAAATATTCCGTCAGCCCTTCGTAAACCCACAGCAAATCGTCCTTCATCGGCGTCTGATAATCCGGCGTCGCCAGTCCCACCGGCCGCCGGTATTTTCCGTTCCACGAATGTACGTACTCGTGCGGCAGCAGGCCCGCAAATTCGATGCGCTCCGTCTCATCCACCAGGCTGCGCTCCGACGTCCGATCGTCGCTTGATTCGTGATGTTCCAATCCAAAATGCGCCACGTCATCACTCAGCGTCAGCAGAAAATGATAATCGCGATAATGCCGCGCCCCGAACAACGCGCCGGCTTCTCCAATCAGATTGTGCAGATGCAGTTCGGTGTCCGGCGTCATCGCCAGCGCTGCCGGGCTGTCTGCGGCGATATCGATCTCGTGCGAAGGAGTCTGCCCCGGCGTCAACTGAATCGCCCGGTAGTATTTCCCGGCAATCACCGGCGAATCCACCAGCGTGGTCAGCGGCACCTGCGCGAATTCGATCGTGTCGCCATCCTGCTTGGTCATCGGCAACGCCGTCCCAAATTTCCATCCGGCGGGAAGTTTCAAACTGGCCGCGAACGGAATGTCTTTCGCCGCCGCGCCCGCCGGATAGAGCAGCACCTGATTCCAGCTCAACACATCGAGCGATGCCGTCGCCGACCCGCCGCCCGTAAATCCTCCCGCAGGCGCCGAAAGCAGAAAATCCAGATCCGCGTCCAGCGTCGTCACTCCCGCCGGAATATTCAGATGAATCGAAAACATTTCCACCAGGTCGCGCCGCCACGGAATCAACTGGCCGCCCGCCGTGAATTTAATTCCGGCCACATTGATGATCGGCCCATCCGGCATGTGTTCGCCCGGAATCCATTCCGGGTATTGCAGCGTCAACGCGCCGGCCTGCACCGGAAACTGCATGTGCGCATGGAGAATTTTCTGCGGAGCCTGCGTCGCGTCCACCGCCAAACGTATCGCAGCCGGTCCAGCCGGCGCATTCGCCTGTGCAGTCGTGGCCGCCGCGGGCTCAGCCTGCTGCGTAGCCGCCTGCGCCCGCACATTCGACGCCCAACTCAGCGCCAAAACTCCCGCCACCGCCACGCCCACTCCAATTCTCCGCGTCATTCCAAACATGAATCCTCCGGACCCAATTTCCAAAACATTAAACTTGTCGCCAACGCGACGGATTCGAGCCAAATCTACCCCATCCCTAACAACTCTCGCCCAGCTGCGATCTTTGTAGGTCGTGGCTTTAGCCACGACACTCCGCGCGCCAAGCGCACCCCGGGCTTTAGCCCCTGAAGCGAACTGGAACTTTCGCAATTACAATTCGGCGCAAGCCTTGCGTCAAGTCCAAGCATTCTCGTGCCACCGTGCACGCGCCGGCCCCGTAGGGGCTGGGTAAAATGCCGTTCGTAAAAATTTCCTTTCGCGGCGCCTTTCCCGCGAGCCTTCCTACCGTCCAAGCACGATTCGTCCGCCGCCACCCGCGTTTCGTGAGTTTTGGCGTTAGGATCCCTGACCCTGCCAAACTCCAAATTACCGGGTCAGTTGAAATCCTTCACGCCGATTTGCCAAAAGAAAAACCCGAGGACCTGGGTGTCCTCTTCAATAATCTTACCCACCGGCCGGCCTTCACTATGGCCCAGCTTGGTGTCATATAAAAGCAAAATGGGTTTGTCACCGCCCTGCGCCGCCTGCATTTCTGCCGTCATCTTCCGCGCATGCGAAGGCGCCACCCGCGTGTCGCTGTCCCCGGTCAAAAACAGCACCGCCGGATACTTCGTGCCTTTCACCACATGATGATAGGGCGAATATGCGTACAGGGCAGGGAATTGCGCCGCATCATCCGACGAGCCATATTCCGTCACCCAGTAGCGCGCCACCAGAAATTTCTGGTACCGCACCATATCCAGCAGCGGATACCCGCAAACAATCGCGCCATACAAATCCGGACGCTGCGTCATCGCCGCGCCCATCAGCAACCCGCCGTTGCTGCGCCCGGTAATCGCCAGCTTCGCCGCGCTGGTGTAGCGATTCGCGATCAACCACTCCGCCGCCCCAAAAAAGTCGTCGAACACATTCTGCTTCTTCTCGAGCATCCCAGCGTGATGCCAGTCCTCGCCGAATTCTCCGCCGCCCCGCAAAGAAGGCAACGCGAACACGCCGCCGTGTTCGGCCCAGATCACCGCATCATCCCGGAAAGCAGGCGTTTCGCTCACGTCGAATCCGCCATACGCCGTCATCAACGCCGGATTCGTCCCGTCCAGTTTCAGTCCCTTCTTATAGAAAAGAAACATCGGGATCCGCGTCTTGTCTTTCGATTCGTACCAGATCTGCTTCACTTCGAACGCGTTCGCGTCCACCGGCACATTCGGTTTGGCCCACGCCGTCAAATCGTGCCTCGCAATGTCGTAGCGATACACCGTCGACGGCACCGCGAACGACTGAAACCCAAAAAACGCCTCATCGCTCTTCCACCGTCCGGTAATTCCTTCCACGCTGCCAATCTGCGGCAGCGCAATTTCCCCCGCCGCGCTGCCGTCGCCATTAAACACTTTCAGTTCCGACGACGCGTTGTGCGAATACTGCACGAGGATCTTTTTTCCCACCAGCCGGAAATCCTCCAGCCGTGACGGTCCCTCCGGCACCACTTCCTTCCAGCTTTCCTGCGTCGGTTTGGCCAGCGGCACGCTCAAAATCTTCCAGTTCGGCGCCTTCCAGTTGGTCTGCAAATAAAGGGTATCGTCGGCGATGGCTCCCTGGAAACACGCGCTGATCGTGGTCACGATCGGCGTAATCGCCCCGCCCGTTTTCAAATCTTGAAAATACACTTCCGATTTTTCGCAGGCCGATCCGTAGAACACCGTGATCATCAAATAGCGTCCGTTCTCCGAAACGCCGACGTCGATAATCTTGTCCTGCGCGTACCCGTCCCCGAATATGGTGGGATCTTTTGCCGCCGGGTCGGCTCCGAAGGTGTGATGAAGCACCCGCGGCCCCTCCACTCCTAATTCCGAATAGTAAAACCCGCTCTGGTCGCGATTAAACGAAACCGCCGAGTATCTTCCGCGCGGCAGCACATAAGCCAGCTCTTTCCGCGTATCCGTATCCAGAAAATGGATCGAGGTTTCGTCCTCGCCGCCTTTCCGCACTCCGTACGCCACCATTTTCCCGTCGTCCGAAAATCCCTCGAAATTCACGCTCACCGTGTGATCCGCGCTCAACCCCGCCGGATCCACCAGCACTTCCTCGGCGCCCGTCGGCCCTCGCCGCATATAAAGGACGTACAAATCCTGCCCCGCCAGCCGCTTCGCATAAAAATACCGCCCGCCCCGCTCCACCGGCTGGCTGATCGTATCCACCTTGATCAATTCGCCCAGCCGTTTCGCGATCGCCTCGCGCCCCGGCAAATCGCCTAGCGCCTTCTGCGTGCAAATATTTTGGGCCGCAATCCACGCCCGCGTTTCCGGACTGTCCTGATCCTCCAGCCAGCGATAAGGATCGTGCACCACCACGCCGTGAATCGTTTCCTTTACATCCTCAACCCGCGTCACCGGCGGGCACTTCCCCTCAGCACTCTGCGCTTTCACGGCACTCCCGCACGCCAAAGAAACCAAACCCAAACTCAACGCCGCCACCACCACCGAAAAATTCTTCACCCTCAACCCCGCCTCCGCTTAGATCCGTTCTTGGCCCTCATCCAGTTCGCCTCAGCACAATCCGGTTTCTGCCGTCATCCTGAGCGCAGCGAAGGATCTCAACCAGTCCAATTCCTTCTCGCTTAATTCTCGTTTGCACCACCGCCACAAATCAAAAAACCAGCGCCGGAGGCGCGGCATAGGTTAGCCCGGCCCGTAAGGGCCGGGAACCCTTCGCAAAAAGCCCCGAGCACCGGAGGTGCGGCACGCCGCTGTGCGCCGCCTCAACACCAAATTCTCCGTGCCCTAATCCTTTCTCTCCGTGCCCTCTGTGGTAAATCTTTCGCCTTTGCCGTTGCGTTCGTCACCACTACCCAATCGGCGTCGCCATCTTCCGCGCCGGATTAAAAAACGGCAATTCCCGGACCACCGCCCGCACCTTATGACGCACCGCCTCCACCGTCAGTTCCATCTGCAATTCCGTCCCGGCGCTTGCATGCTCCCGCGCCAGACTCGCCAACGCCACCATCTTCTTCAAGGTCGGCGACCACGTCGTCGACGTCGCCTTGCCCACCTGCAATCCGCCGCGATACACCGGCACCGCCGTCCGCGATGCCGTGCTCTGCACCTGCGGACCCAATCCAACCGAATCGTAAATCCGCTCCACGTCGTCCCAATTCACGTCGAGCCCCATCAGCAATCGCTTCGGCCCGCGCTTGTGTTCTTCCGCCAGCGCCTCACGCCCAATAAAATGTTCCTTCTTCAAATCCACCATCTTGCCCAGCCCCAATTCGTACGGAGAATATTTCTGCGATTCGATCAGCGCCCGCTTGCTGCTGGTGTAATCCACTTCGATCATGATCAGCCCAGCCTCAATCCGCGCCACATCCAGCGCCAACATCCCCGCCGCGTGCACATCAAATTGCCGTCCGTGCTCCATCAACGCATCCCACACCCGCGGCGCATCCTTCCACGGCATCCAGATTTCATACCCCAGATCGCCCGTATATCCCGTCCGCGAAATATCCACCGGCACGCCCGCGATCGCCGCGTGCGTCAAACGAAAATATTTCAGGTTGGCGACGTCCCCGCCTTCCACCGCCTTTAGCAACAACCGCCCCGACGTCGGCCCCTGCAGCGCAATCGCCGCCACTTCCGTCGAAATATCCTCAATCTTTACGTCCAACCCCAGCGCGTTTTGGTGGAACCACCGAATGCTCGGGTCCGCCGCCGTCCAGCGATACACATTTTCTTCCAATCGCGAAATCGTCCCATCATCGATGACCTTGCCCTGCTCGTCGCACCAGCAGCAATAAACCACCTGTCCGACCTTCACCTTATTAATGTCCCGCGTGATCACCCGGTTCACGAATTTCGTCGCGTCACTCCCGGTGATCCGGTATTTGTACAAAGGTGACACGTCGATCATCGCGCACGCGTTCCGGATCGCGTTGTACTCGTGGTCGTGGTGCATCTCGTACACGCTCACCGCGTAAAATCCCGACCACTCGCGATAATTCATGCTCTCGCAAAGCTTCGAAGTCCGGTCGTGCACCGCAGTCCCAATCGGCACAATTCACTCCAGGTCTACAAATTCACCCCAAAATAGGTGGAAAACGCCACAAAACCAAGCGCGCGATTATAGTTCGCCCCCGACCACCCCCGCAAGCCGAACCACCCCACCACGCGATCCGCTTGCGCCGCACCAGCGCCGGAGGCGCGGCATAAGTTAGCCCGGCCCGTAAGGGCCGGGAAACAAAACGCAACAACCCCGAGCACCGGAGGTGCGGCACGCCACCGCCACCGCCACGGCACCGCCACGCCACCGCCACCGCCTCAACACCAAAATTCTCCGTGCCCTCTGTGGTAAATCTTTCGCTTTCGGCCGTGCCCCCCAACTGGCCCCATCCCTCCCCACAATTTACGAACAATTTGGCTCTTGACCAAAATCCCCCTTCACGCTCCCATAATCCATGGCCACCGAACCCCGTCCCGCCACCTGGAAAATCCTCATGGCCTTCGCCATTATTTATTTCGTCTGGGGCTCCACTTTCCTCGCTATCCGCGTCGGCGTCCGCGAAGTCCCCCCGCTGATCCTCGCCGCCATCCGTTTCTCGATCGCCGGCCTGGCCCTCTACGCCTGGATCTCCGCGCGCGGCGAAAAACAACCCACCGCCCGCGAATGGCGCTCCGCCTCCTTACTTGGCCTGGTCATCTTCGTTTTCGATTACGGTTTGCTCTTCTGGTCCGAGCAGCGCGTTCCCTCCGGAGTCGCCGCCGTCATGCTCGCCACCATTCCCGTCTTCATGGCGCTTTCTGAAATTATTTTTCTGCGCACCCAGCGCCTCACCATCCGGCTCGTCGTCGCGCTCCTGATCGGCATCGTCGGCGTTGCGGTTTTAATGGCTCACACCCTGAACCTCGGCGGCGCCCCCGTCGACAAGCTCGGCGCCCTCGCCCTGATCTTCGCCTCCATCAGCTGGTCCATCGCCTCCATCTTTTCGCGCAAGCTCCCGCTGCCGCCCTCCAAACTCATGAGCTCCGCCGCGCAAATGCTCACCGGCGGCGTACTCCTCACCATCCTCGCCGCCGCCCTCGGCGAATTTCACAACTTCCATCCCGCCGCCGTCTCCCGCGCCGTCTGGCTCTCCTTGCTGTACCTGATCGTCGCCGGCTCCATCATCGGCTTCACCGCCTACGTCTGGCTGCTGCATCACGAATCGCCCACCAAAGTGGGCACCTACGCCTACGTCAACCCCATCGTGGCCGTGCTGGTAGGTTATTTCCTCGGCGGGGAAGAGCTGACCACCCGCACCATTCTCGGCTCGCTCTGCATCTTGGTCAGCGTAATCGTCATCACCACGATGCCGGCCAAAAAGCCCGCCGCCGCAGCCCAGCTGAAAAGTGCAGTCGAAACCGCAGGTTCGTAATAGGTAGGAAGGGGAGTTGGCAGCAGGCCATCGCCGCCAAACAAAAACGCGTCTAATGATCTAGAGGTGCTCAAACATGTGTCGCAATATAAAAATTCTTTTCAATTTCGACCCGCCGGTCACCGACGAGGAAATCCGCAACGCCTCGCTCCAATTCGTCCGCAAAATCAGCGGCTTCACCAAGCCTTCCCAAACCAACCAGCCCCAGTTCGAAGCCGCCGTCGACGAAATCGCCGCCTCCTCCACTCGCCTCCTCCACTCCCTAAAAACCACCGCGACGCCCAAAAACCGCGAAGAAGAAGCCGCCAAACTAAAAGCCCGCTCCGCCGCCAGATTCGGCACCTAATCAAAACCTCCGGATCCAGGCGTGTCAGCAAGCTCTCTCCGGCTCCGCCACAAAATCCACGTCATCGCCAACCCGCCTTTGGCCGTCATCCACAGGAGCGCAGCGACGAAGGACCTCGATTCGACTACGGCGTCATCGCGATTACCCGCGATCTCGCCTTTCCGGATGCCGCACTCTTCGCGTTTGCCAGCAAGGGGTGCGGGTTCAGTTGCCCCGCACCCTTATCTCACGTCCCCGCAAAAATTTCAGCGCCGAAGGCGCGACCCATCGTTCTTCGCACCTCAACTACCCGAAAACGATTCTCGTCCCGCCGAAACCTGCCCCGCGGTTCGACGACTCTCATGCGTAACCGCCTTCCACCCCCGCGCCTGCGCGATGCAAATAATGTGCAAGATCAAAAACAACGGCACCAAAAACGTCGGAATCAAGCTCAACGGCAATACCGTCATCGCCGCCATCGGCACACTTCCCGGACGAATGAATCCGACCATAGTCCCCACGCCCACCGCCGTAACCAAATCCAAAATCCCCAGCGCCTGCCACAAAATAAAACTCCCTCGATGCCCAGGGTTACTCAGCTTCCACGCCACGAACGGCGCCGTCAGCCCGATAAGAATGTCCCCATAGCCCGCCGGCCGCGCAAACATCGCCGGCAAAACGCCCCGTGCCGCCAAAATAACAAACACCACCCCGATGACTCGGAACGTCTGCGCATAGGTCAAAGCCCGCGCATTCAACCCCAGCGCAAACTTTCGAAATCCCTCCGCAGCCGCAAACCATGCCGCAAACAAAATGATCGGAGCCACCGCCGCGATCCCCACCGCCGCGCCCACCCGGTTCGCATCATTTTTGAACAGCAAAAGCGCCGAAGCCGACACCGCCGCGATAAACCACACCGCAATCAACCCCACGCTGATTTTTCCGTATCGAGTCATTTCGCCCCTCCCTCTTGCAAAATCAAATCCGTAGCCACTCCCGTCACCTGATTCGTCCACTGCATCAAATTCTTCCACCCAGCCTCGCCGAGTTTTCCCCGCAATCGCGCCTGCACTTTTTCCCAGGCAGCCGTCGCGATTTTCAACTTCGCCTCTCCCGCTCGAGAAAGTTTCAGCCACCGCTCGCGCCGGTCCTCGCCAGGCCGCTCCGCAACCCAACCCTGTTGCCGCATGATCCGCAGCGTCCGAGTCAACGTCGTGCTGTCCATCACCAGAATTTCCCCCAGCCGCCCCTGCGTCACCTCACCAGTACGCGCCAAAGCCTGCAGAATCGTAAATTGCGAGCTGCGCAACCCGGCCGGCCGCAGCCCGTCCTCATACAGTTGCGAGAGCGCCCGCGCCGTCCGCCGGAAACTGCTGCACATGCAGGGCAGCGCTGGTAGGTGTGTTTGCCTCATACAAATAAGATGTATATACATCTAATTGGGATACACGAATCCACCTGAATTCTTGCGGAATCTCTCAGCCGCTCCGCCGTGCCTGAACGCGGCCCCTACGGCTGTCCAAGAATCGCTCTCTAGTCACTAGCCACTCAGCACTCGCCGCTGCCTTAACTCATCGAACCTGACACCCGCCGCCTGCGCAAACCTCCATCCGGCTCCCCCGCAAAACCCACTTCAACGCCAACCCGCAGTTGGCCGTCATCCAGAGGAGCGCCTTCCGCGACAAGGGACCTCTCTTCGATTTAGAATTCGCCGATTACGGATCCATTCGCGCGCCTTTTCCGGAGCGCTGTAGGTGCGACACATTCTTTCGTCCTCTGCCCAAACGCGCCAATCCCTTCCTTCTTGTGACCGCACGCTCCCGCCTGTAGAATGTCACGTCCCACGGGGTGCGTTCTTCTCCGTGCCCTTGCGCCCGCGGCTACACCGAAAATTCTCATGGCCAAAAAATACGACGTCATCGTAATCGGCGGCGGCCACAACGGCTTGGTCAACGCGGCGTACCTCGCCAAAGCCGGCAAAAAAGTCCTCGTCCTCGAAAAGCGTTACGTCCTCGGCGGCGCCGCCGTCACCGAAGAAATCATTCCCGGCTTCAAATTTTCCGTTTATTCCTACGTCGTCTCCCTGCTGCGCCCCGAAATCATTCGCGACCTCGATCTCCCGCGCCACGGCCTGGAAATTCTTCCGCTCGACGGCACCATCACCCCCATGTCCAACGGCGATTACCTCTGGCGCCAGAACGATCACGGCAAAACCCGCCGCGAACTCGAACGCCACTCGAAACTCGACGCCGAAGCCTACGAAGAATTTGGCAAGTCCATGGTCGCCATGTGCCGCTTCGTCAAACCAATTCTGGCCATGATCCCACCTGATCCCACGTCGCTCGATCCGCGCGACTTGAAAAAACTCGCCTTCCTCGGCAAGCGTTTCCAGAATCTCGAAGCCGAAGACAAATACAATCTCGTCCAGCTCATGACCATGAGCGCCGCCGATTTCCTCGACCAGTGGTTTGAAACCGACGCGCTCAAAGCCACGATGTCCGCCTCCGGAATCATCGGCACTTTCCTCGGCATTCGTTCGCCCGGCACCGCCTACGTTCTGCTCCACCATTACATGGGCGAAATCGACGGCGCTTTCCGCTCCTGGGGTTTCAGCCGCGGCGGCACTGGCGCCATCTCCAACGCCATCGGCGCAGCCGCCGTCGAAGCCGGTGTTGAAATTCGCAAAGAAGCCTCCGTCGCCAAAATTCTGGTCAAGAATGGTGTCGCCGGCGGCGTCGTCCTCGAAGGTTCCGGCGAAGAAATTCACGCCGACATCATTTCTTCCAGCGTCGACCCGAATCTAACCTTCCTGAAATTTATTGAAGAGCGCCAGCTTCCCGGCGATTTCCTCGAAGACGTCCGCCGCTACAAATTCCGCGGCTCTTCCGGCAAAGTAAATCTCGCGCTCGATGGCCTGCCGAATTTCACTTGCCTGCCCGGCCCCGGAAATCATCTGCGCGGCGCCATTTCCATTTCGCCTTCCATGGAATATATGGAACGCGCCTATGATCAAGCCAAGTACGGCGAATTTTCCCGCCGCCCCTACATCGACATGGTCATCCCGTCGCTCACCGATCCATCCGTCGCCCCGCCCGGAAAACACATCCTGTCCTGCTTCGTGCAATACGCGCCGTACAAACTCGCGTCCGGCACCTGGGACGAGCAGCGCGAAGCCTTCGGCAACACCGTCATCGACACCATTTCGCAATACGCCCCGAATCTGAAAAGTCTGATCATCGGTAAGCAGTTCATCACTCCGCTCGACATCGAGCGCACCACCGGCCTAACCGAAGGAAATATTTTTCAGGGTGAACTTTCGCTCGAGCAGCTGTTCTTCCTGCGTCCGGCCGCGGGCTGGGCCCGTTACCGCACGCCCATCAAAAAACTGTACATGTGCGGCTCGGCCACCCATCCCGGCGGCGGCATCATGGGTGCGCCCGGACGTCTCGCCGCGCTCGAAATTCTAAAAGATTCGGGGAGAAGCTAGCCGTGGCCGCTCCGCGCGACATCATCGTTCTCGGTGGCGGTCACAACGCGCTCGTCGCCGCTTTCTACCTCGCGAAAAAAGGCCACCAGCCGCTCATCCTCGAACGCCGCCACCTCATCGGCGGCGCCGCCGTCACCGAGGAATTTCATCCCGGCTTCAAATGCTCCACCGTCGCCCACGCCGGCGGCCCGCCACTCGCTCAAATCGTCCAAGACCTGCAGCTCGCCCGCCACGGCCTGCAGAAACTCGAATCGCCCGTCCGCCTCTTCGCGCCAAATCCCGACGGACGCGCGCTCACTCTCTTCACCGACCCGCAACGCTCCGCCGAAGACATCAAAAAGTTTTCCGCCAAAGACGCCGCGAACTACGTCGACTTCCACCATAGTCTCGCGCGCATCGCCGGCATCGCCGCGCAGCTCATGGAGCTCACGCCGCCCGTCATCGAAAAGCCTTCGAAGGAAGACCTCTGGAAATTTCTGAAGGTCGGCCGCAAAGTCCGCGGCCTCGGCAAAAAAGAAATGATGCGCCTGATCCGCTGGGGCCCCATGGCCGCTGCGGATTTCGTCGCTGAATTTTTCGAAACCGACCTGCTCCGCGCTGCCGTTGCCGCTCGCGGAATTTATGGCGCGGCCCTCGGCCCCTGGTCCGCCGGCTCCACGCTGTTGCTTCTGCTCCGCGCCGCCGCCGATCCGTATCCGGTCGGGAACTCCGCCTACCCGCGCGGAGGCATGGGCGCCCTCACCGCCGCCATGGCCGCCGCCGCGAAAGAAGCCGGCGTCGAAATTCGCACCAACGCCGAAGTCACCCAAATTCTGGTCAAAGACGGAAAAGTTACCGGCGTCCTGCTCGCTGGCGGCGAACAAATCTCCGCTAAAGCCGTCGTCTCCGGCGCCGACCCCCAGCGCACCCTGCTCGGTCTGCTCGATCCCGTCCACCTTCCGCCCAGCTTCGTGGTTAAGATGCGCAACTACCGCGCCAGCGGCACCGCCGCCAAATTAAATATTGCCCTCGCCGCGCTTCCGAATTTCGCCGCGCTGAAAAATTCCAGCGCCGCCGATGCCGCGGCCTCGCTCGCCGGACGCATTCACATCGGCCCCGGCATCGACTACCTCGAGCGCGCTTTCGATCACTCCAAATACGGCGAATTTTCCACCGCCCCCTATCTCGACATTTCCATTCCCACCATTCAAGACAACACCCTGGCCCCAGCAGGCAAGCACGTCATGTCCATCTACATGCAGTTCGCCCCCTACCAACTGAAATCCGGCAACTGGCAGCAAAATCGCGACGCCCTCCGCGACACGGTCATCCAAACCGTCAGCCAGTACGCGCCCGACTTCGCCCAAAAAATCCTGGCAGTCCAAACGCTCACGCCCGCCGACCTCGAATCCACGTACGGCCTGACCGGTGGACACCCCTTCCACGGCGAACTAGCCCTCGACCAAATTTTCACCATGCGCCCCCTCCTCGGCTGGGCCCGCTACGCCACCCCCGTAAAACATCTCTACCTCTGCGGCAACGGCACCCACCCCGGCAACGGCGTCACCGGCGCGAGCGGCCACAACGCCGCCCGCGAAATCGCGAAACACCTCCGCTAACCATTGCTCCAAGTGCAACCCGCTTTTAGATCTCCGCCGCTTCACCTCATGCTGCGAACCGCAAAGCCTATGACTCCCCCGCGACACGGGCGGCGCTGAATAATTGGCGGTGACGAAAACGCATGCGCATTCGCGGCGACGTTTTTGGCCGTCATGCAGAGGAGCGCCCTTCGCGACGAAGGATTTCTCATCGATTTCTCCGCCGTCGGACGCTTGCCACACCACCTCGCACGCCACTCACGAGAACCTTTGGAGCGCGGCGGCTCTGCCGCCGCCTGTCCCAAGCAACCGACGTCACCCAAGTGTTCGCGTAGCCTCGACAATCCAGCGCCGGAGGCGCGGCATAAGTTAGCCCGGCCCGTAAGGGCCGGGGAAAAAAACAAAGAACGCCCGAGCGCCGGAGGTGCGACACGCTGGGTAAGTTTCGCCACCACCCAAATTCTCCGTGCCCTCCGGCCGTTTCTCCGTGTCCTCTGTGTTAATCTTCCACGCCTTAGACATCACCGGGCAAAAGAGAAATGTCTCTCACCGCCAAAACGCTCGCGACCGTAAGCCTTTTCCTACTCCTCCCGTCTCTCGCCTCCGCCCAAACCGAAAAAATCACCCCGCTCATGCTAAACGTCCAGGACGCCTCCATCCCATTCCAAGGCTCCGACGCTCGCACCCACCTCGTCTACGAACTCGAACTCAAAAATTTCAGCAGCGCCGCCCTCTCCATCGAAAAACTCGAAATCCTCGCCCCCGACAACTCCGTCCTCCAAACTCTCGACGCCAAAGAAATCGCCGCCCGCCTTCAACCCGCTGGCCGTCGCGATTCAGGCGCCACCATGCCCGCCAGCACCTTCGCCCTTCTTTTCATTCACGTCACCCTGCCCGAAAATCAGCATGCCCCCGCGAGCCTGATCCATCGCATCCATCTCCGCGCCGAAGCCGCGCCTCCCGGCCAGCAGGAAATCACCGAAACCGGCGGCGAAATCGCCGTCGACACTCAACCCGTCGTCGTAATCGGCCCACCGCTCCGCGGCGCCAATTACGTTTCCGCCGATTCCTGCTGCGACGCCACCCGCCACACCCGCGCCGCGCTCCCCGTCAACGGCCGCGTCTGGCTCGCTCAGCGCTACGCCGTCGACTGGGAACAACTCGACGACGCCAACCGCATCTACCACGGCCCCCGCGAAAATCTCGCCAGCTACACCATCTTCGGTAGGGAAGCCATCGCTGTCGCCGACGCCATTGTCGCCTCCGTCACCGACGGTCTCCCCGAACAAACGCCCGGAAAATATCCCGAAAATATTTCCATCGAGCAGGCCGACGGCAATTCCGTCGTTCTCGATCTCGGCAATCACCGCTACGCTGTCTACGCCCATCTCCAGCCCGGGAAAATTCGCGTCCATCCTGGTGACGCGGTAAAACGCGGCCAGGTCCTCGGCCTCGTCGGCAACACTGGCAACTCCGTCGCCCCTCATCTCCACTTCCACGTCGTCAGCAATCCGTCGCCGCTAGCCGCTAACGGCCTCCCCTACCAAATCGATCACTTCGAAGTCACCGCCGCCACTCCCGGCACCGCCGCCTTCGACCAGGCCGAAGAAAAAGGCACGCCGCTGGCCATCACGCCGATCACGCCCCCGCGTCCCGTAACCAACGGTCTCCCCCTCGACCAACTGATCATCAACTTGCAACCGTAATCTGGTTTCGTCGTCATCCTGAGCGCAGCGAACAATCTCACCCTCGCCCTCCACGCAACCCGCTTTCGTCAGGGCACGGTTTTAGCCGGGTGCCGCACTCTTCGCGCACCTCAGCAAGAGGTGCGGGTTTAGACGATCCTCTTCTCCTAGTCTTCCAGTCCTACCGTCCAACCGTACTTGGCCGTCATCCAGAGGAGCGCTTTTGCGACGAAGGATCTCTCTTCGATTGCGTCCCAAACGCTTCCGTCCCTCCGCACAAGACCAGCACCGGAGGTGCGGCACACCCCTTCCGCCGCAGCCGAAAATCCCGACAAAATTGCCGTTGGAATAAAACAGGAAGGGAACTAAGGCTGGCCCGCGGTTGCGTTGTTATTCTTCGCCGCCGGCGTCAATTTCCGGATCACAAATTCCTGCAACAAATTCGTCGCCGCATTCTCGCCAATTCCAATCAACGTATTTTCAAAAACCAAATCCGCCCCGCGATCCTTGTCCGGATAATACGCATTCGAAATCCCGCCCGAAATCAGGCTCCCACCAATCGCCGAATAATTGAACTGCCAGCGCCCGTTGTCGCCCTTGCACATCACCGCCATCGACACCGCGTACCATACCCGCGCCCGCACCGTTCCGGTTCCCTTGTAAAAATATCGCGGGTCCTGCTTCAGCAACGACGGCAAAACCGCTCCGCCGAAAAATGTACCGGTCACGAAATCCGCGTACGACGCCCCGTAACGTTTTGCATACCCCTGCGCGCCTTCCCCGTAATCCTTGAAATTATCTTGCCACTGCTGCACGCCCGCAATCACGCCCACCACCGCGAAATTCACCGGATCGATCGTCGTCTTCCACGCCAGCCCGAATTTCTGCTTGGAAGTCAGCGGCGCCGCGTCCTGCACATAACTCACATAAAAATTCGGAATCACGCCCAGCACCCGCTGCTTTTCCTGCTCCTTAATCTCTTCCGCCGCCACTTCCACGGTGGGCACCACCACCCGCACCTCAGTCGCTTCGGTGGCCAGCGCCAATGCAATCGTCGGCACCGTGAAAATTTCTCCAGGATGCAAAATCCCGTTCGCCGTCTGCTCCGCAAACGACGCCGCCGTAATCGTCACCGTGAACGTCCCAGGCGCCACCGCCGCAAACGAGAATTGTCCATCCTCGCCGGACATCACCTCTTGTTTCGTCGCCACATTTCCGCGTGTCAACGTCACCCGCGCTCCCACCACGGCCGCGCCCGACGGATCCACCACATACCCGCTGATGCTTCCCGCCGCCTGCGGATCACCTTGCCGCTCGCCAACGGCAGCCACGGCTCGCGGCGCATCGGGCAATCGACTCGCATCAGCTGGCACCGCCGGCGCCGCCGGCGTCGTCGACTGCGTTTGCGCCGCAGCCGGAGCAAGGAACCCGCAAAGCAAAACAGCCAAACCCGCCCACGCCGCGCTCTTGACGCCGAACGCCGCAGTCCCCTCGGCCCTTCGCCGCGTCCACCCACGCCAATGTTTTCGAGCAAGCTTCACGCCCAATATTTTATCGTGTCCGCCCATAGTCCCGAAGATATGACTACGATTAGTTGTTTCAGGTTGCACCCGTCCCAATAGATTGGCGCTCCGTCCTGGCAACCTACCGGGTGTTGCACCCTCACTAACGCGGGTTAACCTGAACGTGTTTACCCTGGCCATCGCGAAGGCCTTCGAATTTCGGCCGCCTTTTGCGATATCCTCTACCGCACCAGCGCCACCCTGAAGCACGCTACGGAGCCACTCATGTCTCAGCCCGGCAAAGCGCGCCCCACCACCACCATCGATCGCGCCCGCCTCCACCAACTCCTCTCCCGCGAAGAAAATAATTTCATCGCGGCTCATCCCAAATCCGCCGCGCTCTACGAACGCGCCCAGAAATCCCTCCTCGGCGGGGTCCCCATGAACTGGATGAAAAAATGGGCCGGCAAATTTCCGGTCTTCGTCGCCGAAGCTCGCGGCGCCACCTTCACCGACGTCGACGGTCACCACTACGTCGACTTCTGCCTCGGCGACACCGGCGCCATGACCGGCCATTCTCCCGCCGCCACGATCGATGCCATAACCCGCCAGTCGCAGCAGGGAATCACCCTCATGCTTCCCACCTCCGACGCGCTCCTGGTCGGCGAAGAACTCTCTTTCCGCTTCGGCCTGCCGTACTGGCAATTCGCCCTCACCGCCACCGACGCCAACCGTTTCGCCATCCGCATCGCTCGCGAAATCACCCAACGCCCAAAAATTCTCGTCTTCAACTACTGCTATCACGGCACCGTCGACGAAACCTACATCTCGCTCCATCCCGACGCCACCTCCGGTCCGCGCCGCGGCAATATCGGCCCGCCTGTAAATCCCAATGTCACCACTCGCGTCGTCGAATTCAACGATCTCGCCGCCCTCGAAAGGGAACTGGCCCATCGCGACGTCGCCTGCATCCTCGCCGAACCGGTCCTCACCAACGTCGGCATCGTGCATCCCGAGCCCGGCTACTGGGAAAAAACCGCGCAGCTCGCCAAAAAATTCGGCACTCTTCTCATCATCGACGAAACCCACACCATCTGCACCGGTCCCGGCGGCTACACTCGCGCCCACGGACTCCATCCCGATATTTTCGTCATCGGCAAAGCCATCGCCGGCGGAATTCCCGCCGCCACCTACGGCTGCACCGCCGCCGTCGCCGAAAAAATCACCAAAAGCATTCAGCTCGAAGATTGCGACACCGGCGGCATCGGCGGCACGCTCGCCGGTAACGCGCTCTCCCTCGCCGCGATGCGCGCCACTCTCGAAAATGTCCTCACTCCCGAAGCCTTCGCCCACATGATCCCGCTGGCCGAACGCTTCGCCGCCGGCGTCCATCAAGCCATAGCCGCCGCCAAACTTCCCTGGCACGTCTCCCGCCTCGGCTGCCGCGCCGAATATATTTTCCTCCCCCACGCCCCGCGCAACGGCGGCGAAGCCGCAGCCGCCATGGATTTCGAACTCGAACGCGCGATGCACCTCTACGCCCTGAATCGCGGCATCCTCCTAACGCCGTTCCACAACATGGCCCTGATGTCCCCAGCCACCACCCCAGCCGACGTCGACCACCACACCCAAATCTTCACCGCCGCCGTCACCGAATTAACCCACTGATCCGCAGCAGCGCACTCGCCCGCCCAGAACCTTTGGAGTGCGGTGGCTCTGCCATCGCTTTGCCTGCACCCAAAAAAATCCCACAAAACGTCGGAACGAACGCCAAGAAGTATTTGCGTCCGAAATTTGCTCCACTCCGCCCACGCAGCTAAAATCAACCAGATGCCCAACCCACCCCGCGAACGCAAACGCGCCCGAGAACTCGCCGCCGAATTCAACCAAAAAAACGACCCCACCGGCTGGTTCGAAGCCCTCTACCGCGAAGCCGAATCCGGCACCACCACCATCCCCTGGGCCGACCTAGCCCCCAACCCGCATCTCCTCGATTTCTGGCAAGCGCATCCGCAACCATCCGCGCACAAAACCGCGGTCGTAGTCGGCAGCGCTCTCGGCGATGACGCCGAGCAACTCTCCCACTGGGGTTTTCAAACCACCGCCTTCGACATTTCCGAAACCGCGATCCGCCGCGCCCGCCACCGCTTCCCGGATTCCAAAGTCACCTACGCCACCGCGAACCTTCTGACCCCGCCGCCCGAGTGGCACCAAAAATTCGATTTCGTTTTCGAAGCCTACACGCTGCAAGCCCTACCCGAACAAGTCCGCGCGCTAGCCGAGACCAACGTCGCCGCCTTCGTCGCTCCACAGGGCCACCTCCTCGTCGTCGCCCGCGCCCGCGACGCCAGCGAGCCCCCGGCGACATGCCCTGGCCCCTCACTCGCCCAGAATTCTCCGCATTCATCGAAGCCGGTCTCGCTGAATTGTCTTTCGAGGACTACATCGACAATCACGAAACTCCGCCTACTCGCCGGTTTCGTGCCTTCTACCAACGCGGTTAAAGTAATTACTTCGAGGCTCACTTCGAGGCCCGCTTGAGGATCGGATGAATTCGAACCGCCGCCACTTCCTAAAAACTCTAGCCGTGTCCAGCGCCGCACTTGCCCTAAATCCGCGCGCCGCGCTGCTGGGCTCCGCCACCACCGAAATCGAAAAGCACCCCACCCCCGGCTCTCTCGATTTTGTTTTCTTCACCGACACGCACATCCAGCCCGAACTCGACGCCGCCCACGGCTGCGCCATGGCCTTCCAAAAAATCGCCGCACTCAAACCCGAATTCGCCATTCACGGCGGCGATCTGGTTTTCGACGCCCTCGCCGTCAATCGCCCCCGCGCCGACCTGCTCTTCGATCTCTACCAAAAAACGGAAGCGCAGCTCAACGTCCCGCTCTACCATGCCATCGGCAATCACGACGTCTTCGGCATCCTGGCCAAAAGCGGCATTCAGCCCGCCGACCCGCAGTACGCCAAAAAAATGTTCGAAGACCGCTTCGGCGCCCGCACCTACTCTTCCTTCGACCGCCAGGGCTACCACTTCATCATTCTCGATTCCATTTTTCCCACCGACGACCGCCAGTGGGAAGGCCGCGTCGACGACGCCCAGCTCCAGTGGCTCGCCGCCGATCTAAAATCAGTCGCACCCGCCACGCCGATCATCGTCATCAGCCACGTCCCGCTCGTCACCGGCTTCCTCGGCTATTCGCCCAAGCCCGAAGGCCGCCAGAAATACAATACCTACAGCGTCGAAAATTCTCCCGACGTCATCGCCCTCTTCGAAAATCACCACGTTATTGCCGTCCTGCAAGGGCACCTGCATGTAAACGAAACCGTCCACTACAAAAATTGCGTCTTCCAGACCTGCGGCGCCGTCTGCGGCAATTGGTGGCACGGCTCGCGCATGGGTTTCCCCGAAGGTTTCACCACGGTAAGCCTGCGTAACGGAAAAATCTCCATCCAATACCAAACCTACGGCTTCCACTCCGTGGCCCCATTCGAAAAGCCTTAAACCCCGCCGCGTCGGCATACCCTACGCGCAGTACCTCCGGAAGCCACTAGCCACTACCCACTAGCGTGCCCTCTACTTCTTCTCCATCACCGCCGCAAAGGTCTGCCTCACAATCTTCCCCCCGCGAACCAAAAACGTATCCGTCGCGAACGGTATCTTGTATTTATCCGAACTCCCCGACCACAAAATGAACGCCACCTCCCCCTCCACCACTTCCTTCCCCAATTTCGCCGTGCTGGTCTTCGCCGGCATAATCTCCGCGAACAGGGTCTCGAACGCCGCCCGAATCTGCGCCACTCCCTTACGCGTAGCCTGCGCCGTGATCACCATCGCGTCCGGCGCATAATCCTTCAGAATCGATTCCACGTCGCCCGCCTGAAAATCCCGCCAGTGCCGCGCCAACACCTCTTCCGTCGACCCGCCCGACCCCGCCACTGAATTTGTCATCGCTATCCCTCGCCTCCAGATTTTTTCAAACTCTGCCAAAAGAGATGTTACCGCCGCTCACTTCGATTCGTAAGTCTCGCTCCTCGTCGTGGCTCGTCCCGCCAAGAACTTTTGGAGTGCCGCGGCTTGCCACCGCCTTGCCTCGGTGCCCGAAAATCCCCCAGTCGCAGCCTTGCCCAAAAAAAGTATTTGCGCCTGTAGCGGCCACCTTTAGGGGGGCAGCCTTTGCCGTAGTTGGGGCCGTTGCCTTTCGCTGCGGTTCACGTTGTCATCCCGACAGCGGCGCGGCCGATTCTGCTGCACCAACGAGGGACCTCACTTCGATTGCCCACCTACCCCAGTCGCGTCCCACGTTATCGACTTCCTCCAATGCCCGGAGTATCCTGCCGCGGCACAAAGACACATCGAACCGCGATGCCCAACGAATCGAATCCAATCGTCCCACTCGCCTCCAATCAAATCCGCGGCTTCTGGGCCTCCTGGGGCGGCTGGGCTCTCGACGGCATGGACTCCGTCATCTACGCCCTCGTTCTCGTCCCGTCCCTCCGCGATCTCCTCCCTCGCTCCGGCATCGCCGCCACCAAAGGAAACATCGGCTACTACGGCGGCCTCCTCTTCGCCCTTTTCCTCGTCGGCTGGGGTTGCGCCTTCCTCTGGGGGCCCATCGGCGATAAATTCGGCCGCGTCCGCACCCTGCTGCTCACCATCGTCTGGTATTCCGCCTTCACTCTCCTCAGTGCTTTCGTCACCAACATCTGGCAACTCGCGATCCTTCGTTTCCTCGCCGGCATTGGCATCGGCGGCGAATGGGCCATGGGCGGCACTTTCGTCGCCGAAGAAATGCCCGAAAGCTGGCGCATCCGCGGCGCCGGATACCTGCACACCGGCTACTACTTCGGCTTCGTCTTCGCCGCGCTCGCCAATTTCACCATCGGCACTCACTTCGGCTGGCGCGCCATGTTCCTATTCGGAGGCTTGCCCGCGCTCCTGCTCGCCTGGCTCCGTCGCGGCGTCACTGAACCCGAGCGCTGGCTGCAAAAAGAAAAAATCGTCCACGCCTGGTCCTGGTGGCGTCCGCTGGCCGCGCTCTTCACTCCCGCGCTCCGCCGCCGCACCATTTTGAATTCGCTGTTCATGATCGTTTCGATCTGTGGCCTCTGGGCCGGCACCGTTTACGTTCCCGCCGCCATTACTGCCCTCGCCGAAGCCAGCGGCCGCGTTGGCCCCGCCGCCGCGCAACTCGCTTCCTACGCCACCATGCTCGTCGCCTTCGCCACCATTCTCGGCTGCCTCGCCATGCCCGCGCTCGCCGAACGCCTCGGCCGTCGCGGCGCTCTCGCTTTTTTCTTCGCGCTTATGACCATCTTCATTGCGCTCACTTTCGGCAAAGTTTTCTACCTCCCGCAAAACGCGCTCCCCTGGTTCTTCCTCTGTCTTTTCTTTCTCGGCTTCGGCGGCGCCAATTTCGCCGTCTACACCCTCTGGCTCCCCGAGCAATATCCCACCGAATGTCGCGCCACCGCTTTCGCCTTCTCCACCTCTTTCGCCCGTTTCATTGGCGCCGGCATCACCTTCCTGGTAGGCGCCGGCGTCCGCCACTTCGGCTCCCTCGGCACGCCCGTAGCCCTAACCGCCATCGCCTTCGCCGCCGGCCTCCTCCTCACGCCCCTAGGCGCAGAAACCAAAGGCCGCCCCCTCCCTTCCTAAGTTGCGCAGTGGGAGAGCTACATGTGAATCTAAGAAGTTTTCAAAATCGAGGAGAAGCACTTGCGCCTGTAGCGGCCAGCTTTAGCTGGGCCAGTTGCTTTTGGTTTTGTGTTAGGCCGGCGGAAAAGCTGATCTCAAAAAGTCTAGACTTCTACAATCACTGCGCACTCTACAGCCGGGGATCCACAGGTTCGCTTTCCAGCGCCAGCACGCCAAACACACACTCATGCACTCGGCGCAACGGTTCATGCCGAACGAACCGTTCCAATGCCTCAATCCCCAGCGCAAATTCGCGAAGCGCCAACGACCTCTTCGTCGCCACGTTGCGATTCCGCAATCGGCCCAGATTTTCCGGCAGCAAATATTCCGGCCCGTAAATGATTCTCAAATACTCGCTGCCTCGGCACTTGATCGCCGGTTGCACCAGCCCGCGTCGTCCGCGCGCCACAAAATCGAACGGTTTCACCACCATGCCTTCGCCGCCCCGCCCGGTTAATTCTTCCCACCACGCCGTCGCCTGGTTCACGCTGTCGCCGTCCGCCATCTCAACGACCTTGTACGCAGTCGCCAGCATCAACCCGTCGCTGGCGTTGCACACTCGCCCCAGCGTTTCCATGTGCCAGACATGATCTTGATGGATGTGAACTTGGCCCTCGGTGGCCAGCAGATGGAATGGCGCCAGCTTCAAATCGCGCACCGAATTCACCGTCCAGCAATAACGGCGGTAGGACTCGACGTACAGATTCACCGCCTCAAGCCGCCGTTCAAATTTCTGCTTCAGGCTCGCCGCGTCTTCGTTTTGTCCCGCAATCCCTTCGATCGCCGACACCGTCGTCGCCAGCGAAGCCCGCGCCGCTGCTCCGAGCGCGGCGTATTGTTGCCGCAAAAGCTCCTGAGCCTTCGCCGACCACGGCATCAACTCCGCGTCCAGGCACACCCAGTCCGTCTTGAATTCCTCCCAGAAATTCACGGCGTTGAAAGCGGCGCGCACGTTCTCCAGTAATTCCTTTTCCCTGCTCCGATCGTCGAAGAAACGTCTTCCCGTGCGCGTGTAGGAAATGCCAATTCCTTCTCCGACCACGCCGAAACTCCGCCGTGCGGCATCCTCGTCGCGGCAAACGATTACCACCGTCCGCGAACCCATATGCTTTTCTTCGCAAACCACCCGCGAAACGCCCTCACTCCGAAAATAAGAGAATGCTTCCGCGGGATATTCGAGCAAGTTCACGCGCTCCGATGTTCCGGTCGGCGCCATGGTCGGTGGCAAATAGATGAGCCATTTCGGATTTGCCGCGAACCGGCTCATCACTTCCAGCGCCGCCAGTCCGTTCTCCTCGCGAATCGTCACGTTGTGGTGCAGCCGGGTCGTTACGATCCGTTTTCCAATCACGTCCTCGAGATCGAGCAGATCATCGTGCTGCTGTTGCGAAGTAAGCTCCGGCTCCGCGGCGACCGCCGCTGCCACCAGCGGCCGGACCGGCTGCGCGTAAGCGCTTTTCGCCGCGACCGAGACAATCTCCTTCTCCGGATAACGCAGCGCCGTCAGTCGGCCTCCGAAAACACAACCGTTATCGATGTTGATCGTCCGGTTCAGCCAGTCTGAATTCGGTACCGGAGTGTGCCCGTAAACCACCATGGCTTTTCCGCGATACTCGGCAGCCCAGTTGTAGCGTACCGGCAGTCCGAATTCGTCCGTCTCTCCGGTGGTCTCTCCATACATCGCGAAATCGCGCACTTTTCCCGAGCCCCGCCCCTGCATCTCCTCCTTCATCCCCGCGTGCGCCACCACCAGCTTTCCGTCATGCAGCACGTAGTGACTCACCAACGAGTCGATGAATTTGCTCACCCGGTCACGAAATTCCGGACTTTCTTTCTCCATCTGCTCCAGCGAATCGGCCAGCCCGTGCGTGATCTGAACGTCTTTTCCACGCAGCTTTCGCATCAGCTTGACGTCGTGATTGCCCGGAACACACAACGCCGTCCCGGCCGCGACCATGCTCATCGCCAACTTCAAAACCTCGGGAATTTTTGGCCCCCGATCCACCAGATCGCCAAGAAAAATAGCCTTCCGGCCCTCCGGCGGCTGCGCGGTGTAAGCAGGCGCGCCATCGCCATTGGCCTGCTTTGCGATGGAGTAACCGAGGTTGGTCAGCAAATCGACCAGTTCGTCAAAACAGCCATGCACGTCTCCGATAATGTCGAAAGGTCCGTGTTCGTGCTTCAGATTGTTCCACAGCGGCTGGCGCTCAATTTCCGCGGCGTCTACTTCTTCCAATGAATGCAGCACGTGAATCGTTCGAAAACCTTCCCGTTCCAGATTTCGCAACGCTCGGCGCATCTGTTGCGCTTGTTGGCGCACCACATGCGGCCCAAAATCGCGCTCCGGCCGGATTCGATTTCGTTCGTGGCAGATCTTTTCAGGCAAATCAAGGACGATGGCCACCGGCAGGCAATGGAATTGTCTGCCCAGCGCGACGATCGGCTTGCGCGCCTCGGTTTGCACGTTCGTCGCGTCGATCACCACCAGCTTCCCGGCGGCCAGGCGTTTTGACGCGATGTAATACAGCACGTCGAATGCATCGTTGGTGGCCGCTTGGCTGGTCTCATCGTCGGACACCAGTCCGCGGCAGTAGTCCGAGGACAAAACTTCCGTCGCTCGAAAATGTTTTCGGGCAAAGCTCGATTTACCCGATCCCGAAGGACCGATCAGCGCCACTACCGCAAGCTCGGGAATCTTCAGTTTCATTGAATCGAGAAAACTCCCATCTGGGTCGGGCTCCCCACCGCCGAATCTTCCGGTCCGATCGGCAAAAACTGGACGGTGTACCCAAACCGTTTGGCGATGCCCTCCGCCCATGCGCGAAATTCCTGCCGCGACCACTCAAACCGATGATCTTTGTGCCGCATTTTCCCCGCGGGCAGCGTCTCAAACTTCACGTTGTATTCCACGTTCGGCGTCGTCACCGCCACAGTCTTCGGACGCGCAAATTCGAATAGCACCCGCTCGAAGGCCGCCAGCCGCGGAGGGTCAAGGTGCTCGATCACCTCCACGACGGCCGCGCCGTCGTAACCTGCCAGGCGCTTGTCCCGGTAAATCAGTGAACCGTGGAGCAGTTGAATTCGCTCTCTTTGCCTGCCCGGCATGTTTTCGAAATTGAGTCTCCTGGCCGCGATCTCCAGAGCGCGATGTGAAACATCCATGCCCACGATCTCCGAAAATGTCTTTTCCTTTAGCAACTCGCGCAGCAGCCGCCCTTCGCCACATCCAAGATCCAGAACTCGCTGCGCGCCGCGGGCCAGCAGAGTCCCGACCACCTTGTCCATGCGCTGTTCCGCCAGGCTGATCGGTTTCTCGATCGCCTCCTCTTCGCGCGTATGAGTTTCGGCCGCCTCATCCGCCTCCGGCTCTTCCTCGCCGATCAGCCGCTCCATCGCTTCTCGCGCCAGTCGTTTCTGGTGTTTTAGATATCGCTCCGTAATGAGCTCGCGCTCCGGATGCTCGCGCAGCCAACCCTCGCCGTGCCTCAATAGTTTTTCCACCTCGTCGTCGCCGACCCAATAATGTTTGTCGTCGTCCAAAACCGGAATCAGCACGTACAGATGAGTCAGCATTTCACTCAGCCGGACCTCGCGCCTCAGCGTGATCGTGAAATATGGGCTCTCGCCCCACTCGGGGAATTTGTCGTCCAGCGGATGCCTTCGAGCGTTAACGTCGTAGCCCAATGGTTCGAATAGTCGCCGAAGGAGTTTTTCTCCGCCGCGGCACGGCACCACTGAAATTTGCGCTTCAAGCTGCAACGCCGAATCGGCCAGCTCTTGCCGATCCTTGCTTTTCCCGCCGAGCGCGCTGCCAAACGTCCGCGCAATCGCTACGCTCAAGAATGACGACGCAGCGTACGGTCGGTCGTTGACGTATTCCTCCAGGACTCGCCCCTCGCCCCCCGGTCCTCGCCGCCCTCGAACCAGTCCAATCGAGTCAATCTCCAGAACCAACGCAGCCGTGCATCGTTCCGCCGTCGCCTCCGGATAGAAAACGTACGTCTTCCCGAACGGCTGCTCGAAAGAATGAACGCGGAACGGGCTCTTATGCAGCAGATAGCCCAGATCCGTGGCGTTTTCTCCCGCGTATGTCATCGTTAGAATCATTTCGTATGCGTCATTTTTTCTGGCTCACACCAGACCAGCAAAAAATGTTGGCGCGAACCTCAAGTAATACCAGCTATCGCTAAAGTAAACATCGCACCCCGATTTTGCCGTCATTCCGAGCGCCGCGAAGAATCCTACCCTCGATCTCGAAATTCGCATGGCGGCACCAGGCACGCTTCCGTATTTTTCCCATCGCGTGCTAACATCCCGCAAATCATGAAAACTCGCCAAGCCATTCGCAAACTCTCAGCCGTCGCTGCAACTCTGGCTTTTCTGATCTTTGCGGCCTCATTCAGCCCGCTCCGCGCGCAATCCACCACCGCTACGCCACCGGCGCATCCCATCGTGCTCCACGCCGCCCGCCTCCTCGACGTTGAATCCGGCCGCATCACCACGCCTGGCGAAATTCTCGTCGACGGCAACCTCATCAAGGAAGTCGGCGCCAAAGTTTCGCGCCCGGCCAACGCCGAAGTCATCGACCTCGGCGACACTACGCTGCTTCCCGGCCTCATCGACGCTCACGTTCATCTTTTCCTGCACCCCGGCCCCGAGGATTTGCAAACCGTCCAGGAATCAGTGCCGCAGCGCGTCATCGTCGCCACCCTCGCGGCCCGCGACGACTTGATGGGCGGCTTCACCGCCGAACGCGACATGGGCACCGAAGGCGCAGGCTCCGCCGACACCGCCGTCCGCAACGCGATCAACGACGGCCTCATTCCCGGCCCGCGTCTGCGCATTTCCGGCAACGCCGTCAATATTCTCGGCGGCCACGAAGACGCCATCGGCTTCAATCCCGAGCAGCGTGTTCTCCCCAACGCCACCTACGCCAACGACATTCCCGAACTCATCGCCGTCATCCGCGAACAATTCAAGGAAGGCGCCGACTTCATCAAGATTTACGAAACCGGCGAAGACCGCGCCGTCAACGGCCAGTTCGTCACGCCGTATCAATATTCCGAGGAACAACTAACCGCAGCGGTTCATGAAGCCGCCCGCGTTGGCAAAAAAGTCGCCGTCCACGCCACCGGTGAACCCGGCACCGGTTACGCCGCCCGCGCCGGCGTCGAATCCGTCGACCACGCCTATCAGCTCAGCGAAGAAACCATGCGCCTGATGCGCGAAAAACAAATCTTCGCCGTCCCCACTTTCACCATCTCCGAATATTTCGCCGAGCATCCCATCGCGCCCGGCATGGCCGCGCTCGAGCAACAGCTCATCGCCTACCACGCGCAGGAGTTCCAAAAGCAGCTCGCCGCCGGAGTTCCCATCGCCATGGGTTCCGACGTCGGCCCCTTCCCGCACGGCACCCAGGCCCGCGAATTTGTGCTGATGGTGAAATTCGGCATGACCCCCCTGGCCTCCATCCAGGCCGGCACGGTAAACGGCGCGAAGCTCCTGCAGTGGGCCGACCAGATCGGCGCGCTAAAACCCGGCTACCTCGCCGATGTCGTCGCCGTCCCCGGCAACCCCCTCGATGACATTACCGCACTGCAAAAGGTAACCTTCGTCATGAAGAACGGCGTCGTCTATCGCAAATAGCGCAAGCAACATCCGTGGCGCAAATAGCAGCTGTAGCGCAAGCAGTGCAGCGCGCCGAGTTGAATCCGCAGCCGCTGCCTCCCTAAGTGCCGCGGCCGAGTCGACGCGTTTCGCCTGACGAAAAATGAAGACCGCAAAAAGCCACGCCCACTTTTCGTGAGCGTGGCTTTTTAGTTCGCAAACCTGCGCGAAATTTATGGCGCGTCACCTGGCGTTTCCACCGCGCCATGCTGCAGCGCCCAAGCGCGAAAGCCATCCGGCAAATTGGTCATCCCGCCGATATTCGCGCCTTTGATATTCGCGATGTCGCGCCAGCGCGCGCCATTCAAATCCGTCCGCCGCAGATCGGTATTGGCCAGCGACGCGCCGGCCAAATCGGCACCCGCCAAATTCGCGTCGACCAGGTCCGCGTCATCCAGTTCCACCCGGCGCAGCACGGTGCCCGAAAAATTGCTGCCGCGAAAATTCGCGCCGCGCAAGTTCGCGTCGGAAAAATCGGCGCCGCGAAAATCGCCCATGCGCACGTCGGCATCGCTGAAATTCGCGCGCAGCAAGCTGCTGCGCTCCAGGCGAATCCCCTGCAGGTACGCGCCGACCACATCCACGCCGACCAGCGGCACGTGGTCCGCGTTCAATTCCTGCATCGCCTCCAGCCGGCCGCCGCTGCCGCCCTTACCCTGCGCGGTGTTGATCACCTGCCAGGCCTGATAATGTTTTTGCTTGGTGCGGTCGCCCGCCTCCGAAAAATAAAAAATCGCCGCCACCAGAATGCTCAAGCTGCTCAAATATTCCAGGACTTCCAGCAGCTTCCACTGGCTCAAACGGTAGGCCACCCAGTCGAACACCCATTCGAGCGCGATGAACGGCCGCGCCCAGCGGCTGGGCACTCCGGCTTTTCGTTCGGCCCAGGTGGGCGGCTTATCCCGCGGGATTATGATGCGCATCGCGACCATCCTTCCTTGCTACTCTGAGTCACGAGCCCCGCGAAAGTTGCAAACGTTGTAAAAGTTGCGAAAGTTTCGCGCGCAACGCTCATCATCGCGCGCCGCCGTGGCGGCACCACACGCTCCAGCCCAGCACCCCGAGCTGCGGCTGCGGCGCGTCCGGTAGCATGGCCAGAAATTCGATCAGGTTCCCGTCGGGGTCGCGGAAATACAGTGAGCCCGCCGGCATCCAGGCCAGCACCACCGGCTCCTCGGCGGGGTTCCCGGCGAAATCGAGCGGCGTGACGCCCGCGGCGCGCAGCGCGGCCGGCGCCCGCAGCAAATCCGGCAGGTCCACGCGCAGCGCGACATGCAGGCCCAGCCGCTGCGGCGTGGTGCCTACCTGCCACAAACCCAGCATGGACGCGCCGCGCCCGCCCAGCCAGTAGAACGCCACGTCGCGCTCCGGAAATTCCTGCGCCAGTTCGAGGCCCAGCACGTCGCTATAGAATTTCTTGGCGCGCTCGAGGTCGCTCACCGTCAAATGCGTTTCAAAAAGTTCGCGGATCGGAATCATCGCCATGGTCTTATCCTTCACCGGACGGTGCTCATGGTGCGGGCCTGGCGGCTTTTCGCCGTTTTCCATTTGCCGTCTTCTTCGATGCTCAGGCGCACGCGCTCGGCCACGATTTTGCGGATCAGCGCCCGGGGCAGCGGCTGATCCAGCGGAAATTGCACCGCTCCCCGCGACTTTTTGAATTTGGCTAACTCCTTGGCAAAGGCCTTCATGGCCCTGCCGGTGGGGTAGAAACCAATGTGATTTTTGAACCCGCCGAAAATGACCAGGATGCGCTGGTAGCAAAACGCCGGCATCCCGTACTTCAAGGTTTCCTCGGCGCCGGGCGCGGCCTTCGAAACGCAGGCCCGCATCTCCAGCAATTTTCTGCGGGACGCTTCGGGCGCCACGTCGATGTAGTCGTCCACGTTTTGCGGCCGCGGCCCATTGCGTTTCATATGCGTTACAACGCTCCTCTCGCCGCGAGGTTACCACGCACATTCCGTTTTTGCCCTTGTCGTTTTGTCGTCATTCTGAGCGCAGCGAAGAATCCCACCCGCGATCCCCACGCACCACCGCATCCCACGCACCACCGCCCGTTGTCGCGTACACATTGCCCGCAATTTACCCACCTGCTAATCTGGCCGAGGGTCCAAAAAATGAAATCCTTTCGAAAATCGGCCGATACCGAAGGAAAATTTGCTCTCACCACTCCACAAAATCCGCTGGTCAATGCGTCGCCCCGCGACCTCGCCGCCCTCGCCATAAAACAATTACAAGAATTGAGCGCCGCCACCGAACGAAAAAAGCAACTGGCTGCCGCAGCCGCTCCGCCGCAGAAATCGAAGCCCCCCGTACTGTTCGCCGATGAGGCAACTCCAACCGCACCGACCCAGTCCCACGAAGGGCATCAGGAAGTCGCTGCGCCCGACGAAGCGAACTCCATTCCACCCTCGCCGATGTTTCTTTCCGTAACGCCTTCACCGAATCCCACCACCCAGCGCACCGCCGCACCACCGGCCCGCCCAGTCCGTGGAACGCCTCGCCGAGCGACCAAGCCCAAATCGAAGTCGAAACCACCTTCCCGCCGCCGCACCGTCGCTCGCTTTCTCCCCCAACCCGACCCTTCCTCGCGCGAATATCACCAGCGGAAATGCCAGATCTGCAAGCATCCCCGCCGCGAGGAAATCGCAGAAGACTTCATCAACTGGGCCAAGCCGGACCACATCGTCGAATTCTATGAACTCGAAGGTTACCGCGCCGTCTACCGCCCCGCGCACGCCACCGGGCTCTTCGACCGCCGTCGCCTGAATCTCCGTTTCGCCGCCGAAACCTTGGTCGAAGAAGTGAACTGTGTCGATCCTTGCGCCGATGCCGTTCTCCGCGCCATCCGCATGTGTACTCGCTTGGACGACCGCGGCGGCTGGAACGAACCTCCCAGCCGCGTCATCATTTCTTCCGGCGGCCGCGTCGATCCCATCACCGGGCGCCCCTTCGCTGAGTCGTTACCCGCGCTGGCGCTCAACGCCCTCGTGCACGCCCAGAATCCCCATCAGGCGTCCCCCCGGAGGTGAGATTGTTCTCGATCCCTCGCCTTCGCCAGAAACCGGCGCGCCATCCTCAGATCGACACTTCGCGCAATCTGAAAACGAGTCCAAATGACTGAAAACAAACGCCAACCCCAAATCCAGATCGACAGTCTTTCGGCCGGGCCAGCTTCGACGATTTGGGGTCAAACGCAAGTTTTCGGCTCCGGCGCCTATCCGCGGACAAGGCGATGCGGAACTGTACGAGTACGTTACAACCTGATATACGTTGGGCCGCATCGTTCATCCCAAGGGAGAACACCGTGACCGGAAAATTTCGAACGATGATCTTGGCGGTCGGGTGTTTTTGCGTAACGACTTCGCGGCCCGTGTGGGGACAACAGGGTGGGGCGACGTTTGTGCAAGACACGATTGTGGTGGAGGCGGAGGGGAGTTTTGAGGCGGACCCGGATTTGGCGACGCTGACGTTCGATGTAACTTCGCAAGATAAGAATATGAAGAGGGCGTACGAGATGGCGGCGCAGTCGATGCAGAGGATTGTGGATCTGGCGCAAAAATCGGGAATCAAAAAAGAAGATGTCTCGACCGGAGTACTCCGGGTGATGCCTTCCTACGAGGGCGATCGAAACAAGGCCAAGTCTTACTCGGTGCGGGGATTTTTAACGATCAAGGTGCGGGACTTTTCGCAGCTGGGACCGCTAGTGGACGCCGCTGTGCAGGAAGGCATCGTCGATTTTCGGTCGCTGAGTTATTCGTTGCAGGATGAGGAAGCGGCGAAACAGAAGGCGGTAGGGGCGGCAATGAAAAACGCGATGGGGCGAGCGGCGGCGGCGCTGGCGCAGACGGGGCAGAAGGTGGGTGCGATCCGGTATGCGAGTGTTGATGTCCGGCAGATAAATGCCCCGCGAGTGTCCATTTCCACGGACAGCATTCAATCGCTGGAAAGTTTTGGGCTGAGGAAACGAGATACTGCCGGAGCTCCTCCGCCTCCTCCTCCGCTTCCCTCGGTATCGCCGGAGAAAATCATGGTCTCTGCTACGGTGCAGTGCGGGTTTCAGATTCAGTGATCTTTCAGCGTGTGCGCCGGATCGTTCGGCGTGCCGCGCCTCGGGCGCGGGATGTGCGAGGTGTCAATGTTGTGGAGACGGACGCGTTCGGCGGAATGGCTGCGGCCAGAGGGAGAATCGGATGGAGGGGCGCGGGCGAATTTTTGTTTTTGCAATGGCGGTTGGATTGGTGGTCTGGGCTGGCTTCGAGGCCCGGGTGGGAGGCGCGGCTCAGAACGGTCAAGCGGCGGGCGGGGGCACCGCGATTGATTTGAAGCCTGGGCTTTGGGATACGGTGCTGCATATCTCGACGATATTGCCGGTGACGGAGGTGGATACGCCGGCGCTGGAGAAGCAACTGGCGAAGCTGTCGCCGGAGGAGCGGGCCAAGACGATTGCGGGCATGAAGCAGCAGGAGGCGAACACGCGCGAAGTGATGAAGAAGGGTTCGGACAGTAAGGCGAAGATGTGCTTTACGGCGAAACAATTCGAGAGCGGGAATTTGTTTCAGGACTTACAGGGCGGGAATGACTGCCGGAAGAAAATGACTTCGACGAGCGGGAAAGTTTCCATCCAGGTGTCGTGCGCTGGGCCGGGGGGGACGGCGAAGACCTGGGTAGCGGAGCAGACGATGGAGATACAGCGCGTCGATGCGGAAAATTTTACGGCGACGGAACGCACGATGCAGGCAGGGGATCCGGCGGTCGGGAGCGTTCATACGCTAACGGCGAAGTGGGTGCGCGAATCGTGCGCGAACGAACCCTCCGCCGCGCAGAAAGCGGAAGCGAAGATGGAGGCCGACGCGCCGATCGCGGTGCGCGTGGATCGGATAGGGAATAATTACCGGACGGTGGTCACCAACCGGTCGAAGACGCCGCTGGCGGCGTACTCGATTGGAATGGCAGGGGCGGGCGGGGCAAACGGAATTTTGCGGGTGTACGACGCGCGGATGAATGGCACCGCGCCGACGGGGCCGGGCGGAACGATTCCGGAAGGGCAGCAGGGGATTATTGCGGGAGCGAAACCGGTGGCGGCGATTTTTACGGACGGCACCACTTTTGGGAATGAGAGGGAAGTGACGTTGTTGATGGACCGGAGGAGGACGCAGCTGAAAACGCTGCGGGCGATTCTGCCGGTGTTATGCAGTGCGTCGGCGAAGAGCGAGGAGGCCAGCGCGACGGTGGGGACGCTGGAGAGTGCGCGGAAGAATTCGGGGAAAAATGGGAACGATATGCAGAATTCGATCGTGGCCAACACGTTTACGGCGGCGATTAATGTGCTGCGCGGGCGGAAGAAGGGGCGTCCGGCGACGGTGGCGGATGCGCTTCAGTTTGTGCAGGCGGCGGCGCGGCAGATGTCGGCTGATCCGGTGAAGGATGCAACGGGGAAGCTCTTTATCACGGCGGCAGAGACGGACTTGAAGTGTGGCGGTGGGAAGTGAGGCGCGGATTGCGCGGGCTGATGGCGGGGAGATAGAATGGTAGATGTTCATACGCGCGCATTGAGCGCGGAACATCCAGTGAGGCTTAGTCCATGACATCGACAGCTACTACCAGCGGCGCGGCCACAAATCCATCTTCGACGGCGGGGGTGAAGCTCGCCCCGGTGAATCTGCAGCGCGGGGAATTTGCGAATGAGGCGTTCACCGATTTTTCGAAGCCGGAGAACAAGGCGGCGATGGTGGCGGCTTTGGCGCAGGTGAAGGCGATGTTTGGGCGCGAGTATCCCTTGACCATTGGCGGAGAGCGGGTGTTTACCGTGGCCAAGACCGAATCGCTGAACCCGTCGCAGCCGGAGCAGGTGATTGGCGTGTTTCAGAAGGCCACGGTGGAGATGGCCAACACCGCGGTGGACAAGGCGCATGCGGCGTTCGAGCGCTGGAAGCGCGTGCCGGTGGAGGAGCGGGTGGCATGCATTTACCGCGCGGCGGATATTTTGCGCAAGCGGCGGTACGAATTGAATGCCTGGCTGAGCTACGAAATCGGGAAGACCTGGCCGGAAGCGGACGCGGACATCGCCGAGCTGATCGATTTCTGCGAATACTACGGGAGGGAGGCGCTGCGGCTGGGCGCGCCGCAGAAATTGACGCCGTATCGCGGCGAAAATAATTATATGAAATATATTCCGCTGGGCGTGGGCATCGTGATTCCGCCGTGGAATTTTGCGGCGGCGATCATGGGCGGGATGACGATCGCGGCGATCGTGACCGGGAATACGGCGATCGTGAAGCCGTCGAGCGATTCGCCGACGATTGCGGCGATTTTTATCGATATTTTGTACGAGGCCGGCGTGCCGACGGACGTGGTGAGCTTTTTTACCGGGCCGGGCAGCACGGCGGGCGAAGCCCTTGTTACCAATGCAAAAACAAGGTTTATTGCGTTTACCGGTTCAAAGGAAGCCGGGCTGCGGATCGCGGAGCAGGCCACCAAGACGCAGCCGGGGCAGGTGTGGATCAAGCGCACCGTGCTGGAGATGGGGGGCAAGGACGCGATTATCGTCGACGACGAAGCGGATGTGGACGCGGCGGTGGAAGGCGTAGCGCTGTCGGCGTTTGGGTACCAGGGGCAGAAATGCTCGGCGTGCTCGCGGGCGATTGTGGCCGAGAAAATTTACGACGAATTTTTGGGCAAGCTGATCGAGCGGGTGAAGAAGATGACGGTCGGGTCGATCGAGGATCCGGCGAATTACATGGGGCCGGTCATTAATAAGGCGGCGATGACGTCGATTCTGGGATACATCGACCAGGGGAAAAAGGAAGGGCGGTTGATGACCGGCGGCAAGCGGACCGACGCGGCGGGATATTTTATCGAGCCTACCGTTATTGCGGATGTGGATCGCAAGGCGCGCATTTTCCAGGAGGAAATATTTGGGCCAGTTTTGGCGGTGACCAAGGCTAAGGATTTTGATGAGGCGTTGTCGATGGCGAATGACAGTGAGTTTGGGTTGACGGGCGCGGTGTACTCGCGGAACCCGGAGAAGATTGCGCGGGCGGAAGAGGAATTTCATGTGGGAAATTTGTACATGAACCGGAAATGCACCGGGGCGATGGTGGGGGCGCATCCGTTTGGCGGGTTCAATATGTCGGGGACGGATTCGAAGTCGGGCGGGCAGGATTATTTGCTGCTGTTCACGCAGGCGAAGACGGTTTCGGAAAAGCTGGGCGTGACGCGCTAATTCGTTAGCGGCGTGGGTTTGAGTTTGAAACCGTAACGGAGGATCACGTACGCTACGGGGCCGGTGGCCAGGAGCCAGGGGGCCCAGCGCCAGACGTAGTCTTCGCTTTGCGCGACCTTCAGCGCGCACAAAATTACCGGAAAAATCAGGACGTAGGCCAGGCCCAGCTTTCCGCCGGGGATGCGGAACGCGCGCGGGGCGCTGGGGTCTTTGCGGCGCATTTGCCAGGCCGCGAAGAGGGTCAGAATCGTGGTGGCGATTCTGGTCCATATATAGATGTTCACCAGATCTTCCACGTCGAACCTCGCCAGCACGCAATAGACAACCAATGAGACCGCGATGGCGCGCACGGGTGTGCCGTAACGCGGGTGGATGCGGCCGAGCCATTTAGGGAGGTAGCCGTCTTCGGCCATGGTGGCCGGGACGCGCGTGGTGTAGAGGATGGTGCTGTTGGATAGCGAGAGCGTGCCGATCATGGCGGCGATGAGCATCGCCGCGCCGAGGGCGGGGCCGCCGATGAGGCGCGAGGCGGTGACGATGTAGTCGGTCTTCCATTCAGTCCAGTTGCCGAGGACGGCGAGGGCGAGAGTGGTGGGGAGGATGTAGGTGAGGATGTTCATCGGCGTGTTCCAGACGAGGACACGGACGAAAGTCTTCTGCGGGTTCCGCATCTCGCCGGTGCTGCTGGAGAGCTGCTCGTAGCCGGCGTAGTTCCACATGGCGAGGGCGAGGCCGCGCCCGAAGACGCTGCGGAACGGGGCGCCTGGCGGGACGAACGGGACGACTGGATTGTGATGCAGGTGAAAGAGCGAGACGGCGCAGAGCCAGGCGACGGGAATCAGGACGGCGACGAGGAGCGCGACGGAAACCCAACCAGCGACTTGAATGCCGCGGGCGTTCAAGGCCGCGAGGATGATGAGCACAGCGCAGGCGCCGCCCCACTTGGTGGGACCGGTGATCGACGGGATGTAGATGCTGAGGTAGTCCATGACCAGGACGCCGTAGAGGCTATTGAGCAGGAAGGTGCCGGCCCAGTTCCACCAGCCGCACTGGAAACCCCAGAAGTCGCCGAAGGCGGCGCGGGTCCAGCGGTAGAAGCCGCCCTGGACGGGGAGGATGCTGTTGAGTTCGGCGGCGGCGAAGGAAATGGGAATGCTCCAGAAGAAGGGCACGAAGGTGAGGAAGACGAGGGCCATGCCGGGGCCGGCGTCGCGGTAGATGTTCTCGAAGCCGAAGGGGCCGCCGGCGGTGTAGCCGTAAAAAATGGCGAGGAGGGGAATGAAACCGATCTGGCGGAGGCGGGAGCCGTCGGTGGGGAGGCGCGATTGGTTGTCGTTGGAGGCGGTGGGCATCGAGCCTGGGCGCGGCGAAGCGCGGATGTTAGTGAAGTGATACGTGATTTACAACGGGTTTTACAGGGTCGCCGGGCGCGATGGGAGAAAGAATCGCTTGACGGGGAGCGGCTGGCGATAAGAAGATTTCGGCGCGTCGTTCCCCCGCCGGTAGAGACTGGCCTCTTCAAGAAGCGTCAAGGGAGTACCCTGAATGCGCATTCCGAATTCGCCCATTTCCGCGAAAATTCTGGCGGGGGTTGCCGCAGTATTGTTCGCGTGTAGCGCGGGAGTGTGGGCAGCGCCGCAGTCGGCGGGCTCGATGCCCGCGAATGGGAATGTGCAGAGTTTGCCGAACTTTTTGACTTTGGTGGTGAAGTAGGCGGACGAATTCGAAAGATTTCGGGGCGCGTGGCGGCGCGTGGGTTTAGGACGGGGTGAAAGGCCGCCGCTACCGGCGGTAATGTGGTTTTGATTTTTCCTGGATGCGATCCCAGCCGCATTCATAGATTTGGTGGGAGGTTTGGCGATGTTCCAGCGAATCGTAGGGCGTTTTTCCTTTTTGGCAATTCTCGGGATTCTGGTGCATCTGGCGAGTGCGCTGCCGCAGTGCCGGTTGGTGGCGCAGGCGGCGCCTAGTAATGGCGTGGCTACTTTTACGCCGAGCACATTGTCCTTCGGGGCGGTGCAGCTGGACGCGACCAGCGCGACGATGCAGATTTCGCTGTCGAATACCGGGACGGGGCCCTTGGGCAGCATCGCGCTGAGCGTAACGAACACCGATTACACGATTACGAACAACACCTGCCCGGCGACGCTGGCGGCGAATTCTGCGCCGTGCACGATTACTTTGAGTTTCACGCCGAGCTTCGAGGCTCCCGATCCGGGGGGACTGGTGGTGACCGACGACGGCGCGACCGGAACGACCACGGCGCTGCTTTCCGGCAACGGCGTGACCACGGTGTACGTGCTGCCCTTTGAAATTTTTTACGATGGGCAAGCGGTAGGATCGACGAGCGCGCCGCAGACCGCGACGTTCACGAATGCGGCGGATTCACCGGCGAGTATTACTTCGGTGACGAATGTGGGGAACGCGGCGGGAGATTTTCTGCTGAACTCGGCGTGCGGGGCCACGGTGGGGGCGGAAAGCAACTGCACGATTGGAGTGACGTTCAAGCCGACGACCACCGGGCCGCGGACGGCGGATTTGACGGTGGCCACCAGCACACCGGCGGGGCCGTTTGTGGCGCACTTGACCGGCAACGGAGCGATTCGGCATTTGCCCGGATTCACCGCAAATGTTCTTTTGCCGAACGATGACGGTTCGTCGGCGGAGGTGCCGCTGCCGTTCGCGGTGAATTTTTTCGGGACAACTTTCAATTCGCTATTTGTAAATAACAACGGGAATGTGACGTTTGTTCAAGCGCTATCGGAATTCACGCCTACGGGCTTGAATTCGGACAACGGGGGAATTCCAATCATCGCGGCCTATTGGGCGGATGTGGATACGCGCGGAGCAACTGAGGGCAGTGAGGAAGCGCCAACCATTCCGTCGGCGGTGGTGAGCTACGGGGTGGACACGGTCAATGGACATCCGGCGTTTGGCGTCGATTACGAAAACACCGGGTATTACGACACGCACACCGACAAATTGAATAGTTTTCAGCTGATTTTGATTGACCGGTCCGATACCGGGATTGCCGGGGCGTTCGACATCGAGTTCGATTACGACAAGGTGCAGTGGGAAGCGGGCGACGCCAGCAACGGAATAGACGGTTTGTGCAGCGCGCAGACGGAGGGTTGTGTGTCAGCGGCGGTGGGATATTCCAACGGGACCGGCACGACGGGAACGAATTTTCAGCTGCCCGGTTCATTCGTGCCGGGAGCGCTGCTGGACAATGGACCGGCGGCGACGGCGCTGATTCAACAGGCGATGGGTGGGACGATGCCGGGGCGCACGACATTTGCGGTGCGGAATGGGACGGTGCAGTCGGCGGATGTGTCACTGACGATGACACAATCGGCGAGCACGGTGGCGCCGGGTTCGAATCTGACGTACACGCTGACGGCGGCGAATTTAGGGCCGAACGATACGACGAACGTGATCGTGACCGAGGTGCTGCCGGCGATGACCACGCTGGTTTCGGCGACGCCGTCGCAGGGCTCGGCGTGCACCGGAACCACGACACTGACGTGCAATCTGGGATCGGTGGCGAATGCGGCGCAGGCGACGCTGACGATTGTGGTGACGATTGCGGCGAACGCGACCGGGACCGTGACCAATTCGGCGAGCGTGGTTTCGGATTTGCCGGATCCGAATATGGCGAACAATACCGCGACGATTAGCGCGACGGTTGGGGCGGCGACGAATTTCACGTTGACGGTGGCGGAGGCGGGAACGGGAACCGGGACGGTGACGAGCGCGCCGACGGGAATTAATTGTGGGACGGCGTGTGCGGCTAATTTTGCGAGTGGGACGATGGTGACATTGACGGCGGCGCCGGCGACGGGGTCGACGTTTGCGGGATGGAGTGGGGCGTGTACGGGGACCGGGGCTTGCGTTCTGATGGTGACCGCGGCGGCTGCGGTGACGGCGACGTTTACGGCGGCAAATACATTCGCGTTGACCGTGACGAAGGCGGGAACGGGCACCGGGACGGTGACGAGCGCGCCGACGGGGATTAATTGCGGGACGGCGTGTGCGGCTAATTTTGCGAGTGGGACGATGGTGACGTTGACGCAGGTTGCGGCGACGGGGTCGACTTTTGCGGGATGGAGTGGGGCGTGCACGGGGACCGGGGCTTGCGTGGTCACGGTGACCGCGGCGGCTGCGGTGACGGCGACGTTTACGGCGGCGAATACTTTCGCGGTGACGGTGACGAAGGCGGGGACTGGCACCGGGACGGTGACGAGCGCGCCGGCGGGAATTAATTGCGGGACGGCGTGTGCGGCTAATTTTGCGAGTGGGACGATGGTGACGTTGACGGCGGCGCCGGCGACGGGGTCGACGTTTACGGGTTGGGGCGCGGGACCTTGCGAAGGAACCGGGACGTGCACGTTTACGATTGGGGCGGCGACGGCGGTGACGGCGAACTTTACGGCCAGCGTCAACAATTTCACGTTGACGGTGACGGAAGCGGGAAACGGCACCGGGACGGTGACGAGTGCGCCGGCGGGAATTATTTGTCCGGAAACTTGTTCGGCGAGTTTCGCGAGCGGGACGCAGGTGACGTTGACGCAAAGTGCGGCGGACGGTTCGGTTTTTGCGGGTTGGGGCGGGGCTTGCACTGGAATCGGGGCGTGCGTGGTGACGGTGACGGCGGCGACCGCGGTGACGGCGACGTTTAATTCGACGACGAATAATCCGGTGACGATTACGGTGCCGTCGGGAGGCTCGACGACGGGGACCACCTCACCGGGCGGAACGACTTACTTTGGATTGATCATTACTTGTGCGGCGGGGCAGATGGGGACGGTGACGCTGTCGGCGACGTCGTCGACGAATTTAATTTCGGTGAATTTGATTCCGAATACGGTGGTGTGCCCGGGAGGGTCGCAGCAGGCGGTGCAGTTGCAGACTTTTTGTCAGGGGACGACGGTGACGACCGGATCGGTGCCGGGAGGATTTGGGGGCGGCGCGGGTGGTGGCGGCGGGATTGGATTAGTTTTGGCGACGATGATGCTGGGGGGATTTGGATTTATGTTCCGGCGGGAGCGGCGTGATCGGCGAGTGACGGTGGCGTTTGCGATGGTGCTGATCATGGTGGCGATGGGAATTGGGGCTTGCGGGAGTTTGCCGAAGAGTCCGACGGGGCAGGCTACGCCGCCGGGGACTTATTTTATTTCGCTGACGACGTCGTTGAATGGGCGGACGCAGACTTTGCCGAATTTTTTGACCTTGGTGGTGAAGTAGGCGGATTTTTCGGCGAAGGTTGAGGCGTGGTGCGTGGGGCGGGAATTTATTCCCGCCCTTTTTGGGTGACGCCATCCGCTCGACTTGGTGGAGTGGGAAGGATATCGAAGAGAGAGCCCTCGTCGGCGCGCAAGAGGCGTGCGCGCCTCGCTCGGGATGACAACGTGAACCGAAGCGAGAGGCCGAGGCAAAAGCAAACGCAAACGCAAACGCACCAACATAGGCAAAAGCCCCACCCTTCGCAATGACGGCGAAGGATGGGGCACCCGTAAGGGCTGCCCGCCTGACGGCGGCCGCCACAGGTGGCGGGGATCGGACGTGGGGAAGCGGTTTGGGGCGGCGGATTCGAGTGGGTGAGATTCTTTGCTGTGCTCAGAATGACGACGCGGTTTGGTGCGTGGGGTAGAGCAGCGGGTGGGCGCGGATGGATCTGGGCCCGGGCTTTATGTTTGTGGTGCGGCGGCGGCGGTGAGGTCGAAGAGGTGGGCTTGGAAGGGGTTGAGGCGGACGAAGAGGCCGGGGTTGGTTAGTTCTGCGCCGCCGCGCTGGTAGGTTACTTCGTTGAGTTCGTCGTAGAGGGTGTAGTGGGGCGAGACGAAAGTGTTTGGGGGCCAGCGGACGCGGCCTTGGGCTGGATTGCCACTTAGATTTACGGCGATTACTTTCCATTTATTCTGCCCGTTATTTTGCGAATTGGTCTGCGGGTTATTCTGCTGGCGCCATTCGTAGACGAGCAGGTTGCCTGATGAGTTGTCTCCTTCCGGTAGTACTTCGAGTGGATTCCATTCTCCCTGGTGAAAAACTTCCTGTTTCGTGATTTCCAGAATTTTCTGGAACAAGGCGGAGGCGAAGGGGTCGACGGGTTCGTCGGCGGGGAGGCGGAGGGTGATGGGGAGGCGGATGCGGCGGCCTTCGAGTTCACCCTGGTAATAAAAACGCATGCCGGGCAGGGTGCCCATTAAGGTGGCGTCGGCGACGAGACGGTCGTTGGGAAAAACTTCGGGGCGGCGGGGCTCGTCGTGATTTTCGAGGAAGCGGGCGAAATTATTTTGGTAGGGTTGGACCTGGTTGAGGTGATCGCGGACTTGTTGCGGATTGGCGTCGCGGACCGCGTCGTAGAGTGATTTGTCATAGGCGAAATCGAAACCGAGATTGAAGAGGCGCTGTTCGGTGCCCCAGTAGGCTTCGGCGAGAAGAGTGAGGTTGGGCGCGGCGGATTTTGCTGCGGTCCAAAATTCTTCTTGTGGTGGCGGCGTGTCGCCGAGGAGCTGGCGCCAGCCGTTCTGGAAAATATTGTTGAGCAGGAGCATGGCCATGTCGCAGCGGACGCCGTCGCAGTGGCTGGCGATGGTGCGGAGTTCGGTGAGTTGCGCGGCGCGCCCGGCGGGATGGAAATGATTGAGCTGGGCGACATCTTTCCACGGAGGGTAGTAGGGATCTTTGGCGAGGGCGATGAAGCGCGGGCCCTGCGGAGTCTGGACCGGATAGTAGAAGGATGGATTGCTTTCGTAATCTTGCTGCTGGGCCTGCACGTAATATTCGGAATGCTCGCGAATCCAGGGATGATCGAGCGCGGTGTGATTGCCGACGAAATCGAGAAAGAGTCCGAGGCCGCGGGCGTGAAGTTTATTGCGCACGCGGTCGAGAGAGTCCCAGGTGCCGATGCGCGCGTCGGGGACGTAGGCGGCGACGGCGTAGGGCGAGGCGATGACGTCGGTTGGTTTCCAGCCGGGGAGCGCGCGATCGAATTGCGCGGAATTTCCGGGATCTTCGAGCGTGATGCGGCGGGATTCGGGGCTGCGGCGCCAGACGCCCATGAGCCAGACGATATCGAAACCGAGTTCAGCGATGGAATCCCAGGTGGAGTCGGGAACGTCTTCGAGTTGGATCAGGCGGCCGAGGTCGGCGGACATGCGTTCGAGCCAGGACCACGTATTGATTTCGTAGAGATGCGGGTGGGGCTTGGGGCGAAAGGTGGAGGGGATGATTCCGGCAAGGGCCATCGTGGTGAGACTAGTGGCGGAGGGAGTGGGTGTCAATGGGACGGTGGGACAGGGGGCGGGTGGTTTTGGGCGTGGGTTCGATTTAAAGATTTAGCACAGGAGGGCACACAAATAGCCGGAGCGATCGGCACAGGCTGAGCGTTTGCGTGGCGGGACTGCGCGGGCGGAGAATTTTGTTATACTCCGCGAACTTGTGGCGAAGAAAAAGGGAGATTGGGGCTTGATGACTTTGCGCAAATTTGCGTTGGGTTTCGTGGTGGCAGGTGCGGTCGCTTGTGTTTCTGTGGCGCAGATCCCGGCGGAGGCGAGTGGCGCGTCGGCGTCAGCGCCGGTTCCGGCGGCGAAGCGCGGTTTGGCGGTGGACGATTATTTTCGGTTGAAGGAAGTGAGTGATCCACAGGCCAGCCCGGACGCGAAGTGGGTGGCGTACGTGGTGAAGACCGCGAAATTGAAAGAGGATAAAAATAACGAGCGGATCTGGATGGTGGCGGCTGGCGGGGGGACGGCGATTCCGCTGACGGCGGAAAAGGTGTCGTCGTCGCACCCGCGGTGGAGCCCGGACGGGAAATATCTGGCGTTTCTTTCGGCGCGCGAGGGTGGAGGGGGCGAGGATGAAGAGGAAGGGAAGGCGCAGGTTTGGATTTTGAATCGCGAAGGTGGCGAGGCGCAACAGCTGACCGAAACGGCGCAGGAGGTGAAGGATTTTGAGTGGTCGCCGGGGAGCGACCGGCTGGTGCTGGTTTTGCAGGATGCGTCGCCGGATGAAGTGGAGGCGGCAAAACATAAAGAGGATACAAAAGCGAAGGCGAAGCCGCGGCCGTGGGTGGTGGATCGTTTGCATTTTAAGGAAGACGAGGCCGGATACTTGAGTCGGCGGCGGACGCACTTATATGTGTTTGGAGTCACGGATAAGAAGCTGAAGCAAATTACGTCGGGAGATTACGACGATGCGGCGCCGGCGTGGTCGCCGGATGGAACGAAGGTAGCGTTTGCGAGTAACCGAACTGCGCCGGATCCGGATTTAAATTTCAATACGGACATTTGGGTGGTGGATGCGGGGAATGCGGATCAGGGAAAAACTTTGGTGCGGGTGACGACGAACGAAGGGGCGGAAGATACACCGGCGTGGTCGCCGGATGGGAAGTGGATCGCTTATACGACGCAACTGGAGCCGAAGCTTTTTGATTATTCGACGATACAGATTGGGGTATCGCCGGCGGCGGGAGGCGAGGCGAAAGTTTTGACGAGGGCGCTGGACCGGAATTCGACGTTGCCGAAATTTTCGGCGGACGGACGTTGGATCTATTTCATTGCAGACGATGATGGGACGCAGCAACTGCTGCGGGTTCCGGCGATGGGTGGCGCGATCGAGCGTCCGATCGGCGGAAGGAAAATGGTGCAGGCGTTTTCTTTGGGGAAAGATGGGAGCGTGGCGGCGACGATTGCGGATTTGACGCAGCTGGCGGAAGTGTATGAATTGCCGGCCGGCGGGGACTTGAAAAAAATCACGACGACAAATGACGCGGTGCTGGCGGAATTGCGTTTACCGGAAGTGGAGTACGTGCATTTCAAAAGCAACGACGGCACGACGATAGCGGGGTATTGGTACAAGCCGGTGGGCTATCAGGCGGGGACGAAGTATCCGACAATTTTGCGGCCGCACGGCGGGCCGGTGTGGGCGTACTACGCGGAATTTATGTTTGATGCGCAACTGTTTGCGGCGAATGGTTACGCGGTGCTGACGCCGAACCCGCGGGGGTCGTCGGGGTATGGGCTCGATTACTGCAAGGCGATTTTTGCGGACTGGGGACAGAAGGATTACGAAGACGACATGGCGATGGTGGATTTTGCGGTGGCGCAGGGGATTGCGGATCCGGAAAAACTGGCGGTGGGCGGATGGTCGTACGGGGGAATTTCGACGAATTTTATTATTGCGCAGACGACGCGGTTTAAGGCGGCGATTTCGGGGGCCGGAGAATTTTTGTACGTGTCGAACTGGGGGCACGATTTGTATTCGCGCGCGTGGGAGTACGAGTTGGGATTGCCGTGGGAGAATCGCGCGCTGTGGGAAAAGCTTTCGCCGTTTAACCGGGTGACGGCGATCAAGACGCCGACGATGATTATGGGCGGAGACGCGGATGGGAATGTTCCGCTGATCAATGGGGAGCAGATGTACCAGAGTTTGCGGCGATTGGGCGTGCCGACTTTGCTGGTGGTGTATCCGGGGGAGTTTCATGAGTTTTCGCGGCCGTCGTTTATTAAGGATCGGTATGAGCGGGATTTATTTTGGTACGGGCATTATGTGAAGGGGGAGGGGCCGGCGATTCCTCCGGAGGAGAAGGCGGCGGATTAGGGGAGTGCGTGGCGCGGGGTGATGGAGGTGCGGCGACGTTCACGGCGGTGCGCGAACGGCGTCTGAAAGGCGACGCGATTCGCGCGAGTTAGAGGAGCGAAGTACAAGGGCTGCACTTTTGTAGTGCAGCCCTTAGTTTTTTGGTGAATTGCCTCGCATTCCGGTGCCCGCGCGCACCTTCCACGGGCGAACAAGCGGCGCACGTCCCGATCTATTGTTTGGTGTTGGCGTCGATGAAAGCGGCGATGTTGGATTTTAGTTTGGTTAGATCTTCCTGGTGCAAGTACATCATGTGGCCGGCGTTGTAATACTTCAGGTCGATGTTGTCGCGGAGGTGGGCGGGGAGGAAGAGGTGGTCCATGGTGTATTCGGTGGCGAAGAAGGGGGTGGCCATATCGAAGAAGCCATTTTCGACCTGGACGTGGAGGTGCGGATTGACCATGAGGGCGTTGATCAAATCGCCCTCGACGTTGGGCGGGCCGGGGAAAAAACCGGCGCCGGCGTTGTGTTTCCAATCCCAACTGCCGCCGACTTCGCCGCTGAGGGCCTGATAGGGGCGTTCCTGAACAACTTTTAGTTCTTCACGCTCGTAACTATTGAAAGCGGCGACAAAGGCGCCGAGGACGGCGGTATAGGACGGATCTTCTTCGGCGTTTTCGGTGAGGAGGTCGTAGGTGGGCATGGTGTAACGCGAGTCGTAACGGCCGGTGGTGAGGCCGGTGGTGCGTTTGAGTTCGACGCTGAATTGCGCGAGGTTGACGCGCAGGTCGGCTTTGAGCAGGTAATCTTCGCTGAGGCCGGTGAAGTGCGAGAGTTTTTTGGCGACGTCCGCTTTTTCGGCGGGAGTGATGTTGGAGCCCTTCATCAGCGCGGCGGTGAAATCGGTGGCGGCGAATTTACGGGCGTCTTGCAGGAACGCGGCGAGATCGGAGGGCGGGTCGGGCAACGCTTTGTTGATGTAGGCCGCGGCGGCGAAGCTGGGGAGAAAAAGGACGTAGGGCAGATCGTCGCCGGGGCTGAAGGCGATGGTGCCGAGATTCAGCGTGCTGGAGATGAGTACGATGCCGTTGACGTACATGCCGTCGTGGGTTTGCAAATAATTTCCGAGGGCGGCGGAGCGGAAGGTGCCGTAGCTTTCGCCGATGAGAAATTTCGGAGAGTTCCAGCGGTTGTTGCGGTTGACGTAGATGTTGATGAACTGCGCGAACATTTTGACGTCTTGATCGACGCCCCAGAAATCTTTGTTTTGGGATTTGCCGACGGCGCGGCTGAAGCCGGTGCCGACGGGATCGATGAAGACGAGATCGGTTTTATCGAGGAGTGAATTAGCGTTGTCTTCAATTTTGTATGGCGCGGGAGGGGTGGCGGCGGCGTCGGCGTTGACGACGCGGCGGGGGCCAAAGGCGCCCATGTGCAGCCAGATGGAGGCGGAGCCGGGGCCGCCGTTATAGACGAAAGCGATGGGGCGGGCGGGGGTGTCTTTCAGATCGGTGCGAGTGTAGGCGGTGGAAAAAATCAGGGCGGTGGGATCGCCTTTGTCGTCTTTGAGCATGGTGAGCGAGGCGGTGGCTTTGTAGGAAATGGATTGGCCGCCGATGCGAGTGGTGTGGTCGCTGGCCCAGGTTTCTTCTTTGGGGGCGTCGGCAGGCTTGGCGTCACTGCCCTTCATTTCGATAGGGGGCTTGGCGTCTTTGTTCGGTTCCTGGGCGTGAGTTGGAACGGTGAAGGCTAGAGTCAGGAGGGTGAGCACACTTATGCCGAAAAACTTTTTCATCATGTCTCCATTTGCGTGATTCGCGGCCCCAATTATCGCCGAGGGATTTTCGCAGGGGTGGAGGGGCAAGTCAAACCGGATGGAGTGCGGGCAACTGCAGCGCGACGAGAGATTTTCTCGTCGCGCTGCAATTCTGCGTCACGCGGAGCGCGACGGGCTGAATCGCGGTGGGGCGCGATTTAGAAGGTGAAGCGGAGGGCGAATTGGAAGGCGCGCGGGCCGCCGGAGCCGAAGAAGCCGCCGGCGGTGCTGACTGGGGAAAAGAAACTTTGGTTGAGGCCGTCGGGATTGGTGGAGGTGGGCGGATTGGTGCCGACCGGGACGAGGGAAATGTTGCGGCCGGAATAGCTGGTGTTGGTGAAGCCGCGAATGTTGACGCTGTTGAACAGGTTGAAGGCTTCGGCCATGAGGTCGAGATGGAAACGTTCTTTGACGGCGATGGCTTTCATCAGGCGCAGGTCGACGGAATTGAGCGGGCTGCGGAAATTAATTCCGTCCGGAACATTTTCCAGCGGGCCGCCGGCGTTGCACGGGGCGGGGGCGGGGCAGGAAGGCAGCGCGTTCCATTCGTCGATGATGCGATTCAGCTGGGTGCTGTTCTGCACGCTGCGGCCGAGGGAATTGCGGGCGAGGATCGGTAGACGGGCGGGCAACGATTGGCCGTTCACGTTGAGATCCGGCAGGAAGGTGTCGGCCGGGACGCCGGAGCCGAAGGTGTAGAGCGGCGCGAGAGAAAATCCCCAGGGCATTTGCAGCAATCCGTAAGCGGTGAGGCGATGGCGCTCGTCACTGGCGGCGTAGCCTTTTTCGGTTTGCGGACCTACCGTACCTTCGATCAGGTTTACGTTTTCGACTGCGGTGTAGGACGGGACTTGATCGTCGTCGGAATAATCGAGCGTCTTCGAAAGCGTGTAGCTGACGTTGAACAAATAAGTGACGGGGCCAACGCGCGTGGGTTGGTGGCGGAGGTTGACGAGCAGGCCGTCATACCAGGAGTGCGCGTTGGAAGTGGCGACGGTGACTTGATCGGAGACGCCGGTGAGCGGGTCGGTGACGGTGCAGGGCACATTGCTGCCCGGGCAGGAAATGAACGGCGAGGTGGAAGTGGTGTTGCGCAGGAATTGCGCGATGAGCTGGCGCTGGCCGAAGACGTAGAGGCCGTCGGCGCTGAGCGTCCAGTCATTGCCGAATTGCTGCTGCAGGCCGACTGAGGTTTGCTGGAACAGCGGGTGGTGGGTGTCTTTGTCGACGACGATGATGCCGACGCCGCTGGTCTGGCGCTGGCCGCTGAACGGATTGGCGAGAGTGGGGCTGCCGGGACCGAAGACCACGCCCGGAAGCGGCTGGCCGGCGGGCGTGGTGGCAAAGCAGGTATTCAGATCGGGCGGGTTGGGGTCGCCGGGAAAAGTGCAGAACGAACCGGAAAATTGATTGATGGTGAGCGCGCGATCATCCTGCACGCGTTCGTAGCCGGGGACTTCGAAAACGATGCGGTCGTAATAAATTCCGAAGCCGGCGCGGATGACGGTGTGGCCTTTGCCGAAGGGATCGTAGGCAAAACCGATGCGCGGGCCGAAATTTTTCTTGTCGGGATGATGATGGAGATCGATGACGTTGGCCAGCCAGACGCAGGGGCTGGTGGGCTGCTCGGTGAGATTCGGGCACGGGCCGTAATCGCTGCTGGTGCCGGTGGCGTCGGTATCGAAATCCCAGCGGAGGCCGAGGTTGACGGTGAGCTGGTGGGTGACGCGCCAATCGTCCTGGGCGTAGAAGGCGATGTAGCTGTTGGAAATATTGGGAATGGGCACGGGTTGAATGGGCGCGGCGCTTTTGATGGCGGCGGCGATGGGGATGTCGAGATCGTTGGGCGCGCCGGGCTGGCCGTTCAAATTGGCGAAGCCGAAGTCAGAAGTGAGGATGATGCTGCCGCTACCGAAGACGTTGATCTCGCCGAAGGCGCGGGCGTATTGATATTCGCCACCGAAATGAAAAGTGTGCTGGCCGGCGGCCCAGGTGAAATTGTCTTCGACCTGGTAGCGGTTGAGGTGAGTGCTTTGGGGGACGTTGAAATTCACGCCGTCGGCGAGATCGGGAAAAATTAATTCGTTGGTCAGGCCGAGGTCGGGATTGGTGGTGGGGAAGCTGTTGGGGAATTCGGGAATTTGGTTAAGGAAGGTGTCGTAGTGAAAGAGCAGGTTGTTTACTTTGGTGGGCGAAACGGTTTTGGTCCAACCGGTGACGAAGGAGTTGAAACGGTTGAGGGAATTCTGGCGCTCGGTGCCGGAAAGCAGCGGGGTGACGCTGGCGGCGCTGGCTGCGGCGGTGTCGGTGGAACGGTTGAAGGAATAACGCGCCATCAGGCTGTTGGTGGTATTGAACTGATAATCGAAACGGGTCGAGAAGAGGGCGTCGCGCAACGGCGCGGGCGCGTCGGTATTCAAAATTGTGTCGGTAGTGAAATCGCGGGTGCCGGTGGGGATGGCGGCGTTCTGATTGCGGTATTCAGCGGAAGCAAACCACCAGGCTTTATTGGTTTGGAGCGGGCCGCCGACGGAGCCGCCGAATTGTTCGCGATCAAAAGGCGGAGTGGGAAGGTCGCGATCGAAAGTGGCGGGGAGCGCCTGCAGGTGGCGATTGCGTTCGTAGTCGAAAAGCGAGCCGTGATAGTCGTTGGTGCCGGATTTAGTGATGATGTTGATGATGCTGCTGCCGGAGCGGCCGGCTTCGGCGGTGAAGCGGGCGGTGGCGATTTGAAATTCCTGAATGGCGTCCTGCGGAAAATTGGAGAGGGTGCCGCCGACGACTTCATCGTTGTTGTCGCCGCCGTCGACGGTGATGTTGCCGCCGCGGCCGATGCTGCCGTCGGAGCTGACTTCGAGAGTATTGGTCTTCGTGGGATCGAAATTGGGCGCGGGGCGATTGCCGGGAATTAAATAGGCAAGCTCGAGAAAATTGCGGCCGTTGAGCGGAATATTTTCGATGGTGCCGGAGGTGATCTGGCCTTGGATCATCGACTGAGTGAGCTCGACGGAGTTGGAGGTGCCGCCGACGGTGACGGTCGAGCCGACCGAGGCGACTTTGAGTTCGGCGTCGACGGTGGAGGCGCGGCCGGGCTGGAGCAGGACGTCTTTGAATTCGCTGAGGGCGAAGCCGGGGGCTTGGATAGCGACGGTGTAGGAGCCGGGAGTTAGTTCGGAGAAGACGAAGAGGCCGTCGGAGTTGGTGACGGTCTCGCGGGCGACGTTGGTGGATTGATTGGTGGCGACGATTTGAGCGTTGGTGACGACGGCGTTACCGGGGTCGGTGACGCGGCCATTGATGGTGCCGGTGGGAAGTTGGGCGCGAGTGAGCAGCGCCGAGAAGGCGATAAGGAACGCGAGAAAGGCGGAAAGGTGCGCGAATTTGGATTTCATGGACACTCCCTTTTTTTGGTGAGGGTAATTTCGCTGGAGATGGGAGGAACCGCAATAATGGAAAAATACTAGAGGCGAAAAAAGTTGGCGGGAGGTTTGGTAACGAGAAAATGGGAAATGTTTTCGCGAGTCGGAATATGCACGTCGGTTGATTTGGGTGGTAGGGCTTGGTGCGGCTGACATCGAAGAGAGATCCCTCGTCGACGCGGCAAACGCGGCCGCGTCTCTGTCGGGGGATGACAGCGGGAACCGAAGCGGAAGGCAACGGCGACGGCAGCGGCAACAGCAACGGCTGCCCGGCTAACGCCGGCCGCTACAGGCGCAAGTACTTTTGGTTTGACGAGGGTTCGGCTCGGGGATTTTGGACGCTGAGGCGAGACGGCGGCCCCTTCGTTTCTCTGGGTAAAAAGCCGCCGGAGCGGCACCCGGAAATTCAACTGCGAAGACGTGATTGCGTGCGGCGACAGCGACTTGGGTAGGAGGCTCCCACCCTTCCCAGAGGCGGGGAAGGATGGGGCACCCCGAAAGGCGAATCCGGAGCTGGTGCGCGGGCGTGGTTTAGTCCCAGACGGCGATGACGATGCGGCCTTCGTCGTTCAGCACTAGGGTCAGGCGATTGGGGTCGGTGTCGAGTTTGCGGATGCCTTCGCCGCCCTTGATTACGTGGACCGTGTTGGGTAGAGATTCTTCGCGCACGATGCTGTCGGCGTTGACGCCGGCGGGGGCGGTTTCACCCTTGGCCAAATAATATTTGCCGATGCAGTCGGCGCAGTCGCCGGGGGCGGCGGGCGCTTCCATGTAGCCGGGAATGGCGCGCAGGGTGACGCGATTGGTGGCGCCGTAGACGCGGACGCCTTTGAAGGGATGGCCGGGCTCCATGGTGAAGACCGCTTCGATCTCCGGATTTTTGGAGGGCGAGGCGGGATCGGTGGGCGCCTGGGCGATGAAGGCCAAATCCAAAATTCCATCGGCGGGCTTGCCCTTAGTGAGCGGCACGAGCTCGCCATCTTCCCAGCCGTCGGAGCTGGTGATGGCGCGGACGCGGATCACATCGAGAGCGGGTTCGTGAGTGCTGCGCAAGGCTTCGACGCTGGTGATATAGAGGACCGGCGCGAAATTCGGAGTGGAGTCGTCGGCGGGCGCGGATTCGGACGAAGAGTCGGGCGGTCCAGCCGCGTCTTTGTTGGGCGGAGCTTGCTGCGCTTTCGGGGCCGGGGCGGGCTTGGCCTGGGCGGAGGCCGCCGGAGCGAAAGTGGTCCCGAGGGCCAAGCTGAGTAGTGCCACGGCGGCTATCGACTGGATTGTGCTCTGGACCATTTTTTCGATCATCGCGAACCTCGCTGAATTTGATGTAAGGCAACATCGGGCGAATCCGGGCGGAAATTTGGCGTGGCGGGTGGGGGGTCCGGAACAATTTGCGGCGTGGATTTAAATTGATATCCGGCGACGGAATTCGACTGGTGCGGCGCGCGGGCGGCGGCGACGCCATCGAATTCACCTTCGAGCCGATCGAGTGCGCTGAGGATTAAATCGGTGGGGACAATCTGGATCAGGCGGCAAAACTGGGTGCGGCTGGTGGCGAAGCTGCCGTTTTCGGTGAGTTTGTTGACGGGCGCACCGCCGCCGCAAACGGAAAAATATTCGCACTCCTGGCGGCAGAGTTCGACGCCGGCGGAAATGTCGCGAGCCATGGCGCGCATGGCCGGGCTTCGCAGCATATCGGGGAGGGAATCCTCGAGAACATTGCCGACAATGAAGTCATTGTAGTCGGCGTTTTTGTAACCGAGGAGTTCGGGCGAAAAACTGGAGACATTGCCGCGGCAATCGATATTGATCATGCCGAAGGGCTCGACCTGGGAATTGTCGACCGCAGTGCCTTCGGGGCGGAAGATGCGGGAAATCATTCCGTCGATTTCGCGGATGAAATGAATCCGGGAGGATTGACGTGAAAGAGTCCAGAAGCGGTCGAGAAATTGGCGAAAGCTGGTGGCGGGATCGGCGCTGGTGAGCAGGCCGGAAACGTGACTGCCTTCGGATTCTTCGACGTTGAAGCAGACATCGTCGATGCCTTCGGAGAGGTAGAAGTCGAGCAGCTCCTCGGGCGCGTGCATACTTTTTTCGGAGAGGACGGAGATGACGTGGAACGGAACCTGTTCGCGGCGAAGGAGACGAATTCCTTCGAGGGTGCGGTGGAAGGTGCCTTTGCCGCTGCGGGTGACGCGGTTGGCGTCGTGGAGGTGGCGCGGACCGTCGATGCTGACGCCGATCCCGACGCGCCATCGCTTGATGAAGTCACACCATTCGGAGTTGAGCAGCATGCCGTTGGTTTGAATCGAGTGGCGCAATTCGATGCCGGGAGGACACATCAGCGCGATGGCTTCGAAGGCGGCTTGATAGTAGGAGACCGGGAGAACGAGTGGTTCGCCAGCGTGCCAGATCACGGTGAGATGCGAGCTGCACCAGCCGGAAGAAAAAATCCGGTCGAAGGCGGCGATGACGGTGCCCAAATGCATGACCGCTTTGTTGCTGCGCTCGGGGAGATAGCAATAACGGCAGTCGATGTTGCAGAAGGGCGTGGGCTGCAGCACGACAATGCTGATCAGCGGACGGCCGTCACACGAGGATGGCGTGTCTGGCCTCATCGAATTCACGAGGCCTACCAGTTATGCCAGAAATTGTGCCAGTTGTGCCAGGGACCGCCGCCGTTACCCCAGCCGCCATTGCGCCAGCCGCCATTGCCCCAACCACCGTTGCGCCAGCCACCGTTACCCCAGCCAGCATTGCGCCAGCCGCCGTTGCGCCAGCCGATGTTGAAATTGGGCCAGTCGGCGGTAAGAGCGACGGCATCGGAATGCACATCGATATGGGCGTTCTCATAATCGATGCGGGAGACAGCGGCGCGAATTTCGCCGAGGCGATCGGCGACGCCGGTGACGTGGTCGTTCGTTTTGAGGTCGGGCGCAGAAGGTTTCGCGGGGGTGGCCGCCAAGGCGGAAGAAATTCCCAGGACGCCGGCGGGCAGAAGGATGGCGAGTGCTTTCAGGGTCAAACGGCGCACGGTCATTCGCGTTCTCCTAGACTGTGATGGGCGAAAAGTAGCACTCGGTACCTAGCGGGTCAACCATTTATTTCGCACCGCTCATTTTGGGAGCGGCGATTCCGCGGCAAAAACCGGGTGCGTGAAAAATCGGCGGCGCGCGGACGGGCGGAAATTAATCAGAGCGGACCGCGTGCCAGGGGGCGTGCTGGCCGTGAACACCGTACATGCCGGACATGGTGTCGCCTTCGATCTCGCCGCGGAAGGTGAGCACGTCGCGAGTCTTGGTGCTGAATTCGATGTGGGTGCCGTTGACGAAACCTTCGATGCCGCCGGACTGATTTGGACCTTTGAAATGGCCGCCGAGCTGCGCGCCGGTCTGGGTGATGCGCACGGTTTTGGTGGAACCGCCGGGGTGGTCGACGTTGGCGGCGTAGATGGTCCAGTTGCCGGAGGCGTTGGCCGGGCCTTGCTGTGGCGGAGGCAGGGGGTCGTTGGCGTTGGCAAAATCGGCGGCGGCGCGAAGTTCGGCGTCGGCTTGGGCGAGGAAATTTTTGGCGTTGGCGGCGTGGCCTCCGAGGTGGCTATCGTTGTCGTGCTGGGCGGCGTCGATTTTTTGGAAGGCGGCGACGATGTATTCCTGGGCGGTGGCGAGGTTGCCGTGGCGTTGGGGATCGATGTTGACTACGGGAGCTTGCATGTCCTGGGCGTAGAGGATCCCGGCGGCGAGGATGGTGGTGAGGATCAGGATGGCGGTTAGTGATTTTTTGTTTGGCATTTTTGTAACCCCTAGGGGATTCGTCGGGTCTCGGCGGCGGGAATCGAGGCGGCCGGATACATCGAGACACTTGACGAGATGGTTTTTACCACATCGGCGGCGGATTTTCTCCAGAGTTTTTTGATGCGCCGTGGCAAAGCGGTGGCCGAGCCACCGCACTCCAAAAGTTCCTGGGGGAAATTTGTTGGCGGGGATCGAGGATGGAAGCGCAGCGAAGACCAAGGCAAGGCGTAGACAAAAGCAAAGGCTCCCGCCCTTCCCAACGGCGGGGAAGGATGGGGCGCCCGGAAATTCAACGGCGCAACGGTGACGCTCGAAAAGATTAGGGTGAGGGTGGCGCGGGTGCTTCGGCTGGCGCGGGTGCTTCGGCTGGCGTGGGTGGTGTGGCTGGCGCGGTTGGTTGGTCATTTTCTGGCTTACAGGGGGGAGGGGCGAAGGTCAGGGTGATTTCGTTGGCGGCTTCGTCGGCGCCGTCGACGGTTACGGAGTCGGAATCAATTCTGGCGGGAAGGGGGCAGGTGGCGACGCCTTTGCGTTGCGGGGCGGCGTGTTGGGGGTCGAGATCTTCCCAGGCTGAAAAGGTGTAGCGGGCGGATTCGAGGAGGGTGAATTGATAGACGCCGTCGGCGATTTTTTGGGCGGCGGGATTTCCGCCCTGGGCGGCTTCGGCTTTGACGGTGACCTCGCCAAGGGGGCGGCCGTCTTTCCATTTCAGCGCGACTTTTAGTTTGCGGGTGGGGTAGCCGTCGCGGAGTTTGATATTGGCGTTGAGCAGTTGTTCGCCATCTTTCATGTGGATGAACTTTGTTTCGGACGCATCCGCGACCCCGGGATAAAACGTGCGGGGAAAAGGGGAATTGGGATCTTGGCGGTTCATGCGGTTGAAGACCAGGACGTATTCGCCGGGGCCGATGTGATCGAATTCAAATTTTCCGTTGTCGCCTTGAAAGGCCCAGAGGCCGGGCTTGGCGTCGTCGTAACGATCGGCGCGATACAGTTCGACGGAAGCGAGGTTCAAGGGCTTGCCGTCGGGGCCTTGCACCCCGCCGCGAATTTTTCCAGTGGGCAGGGCGCTGACGTTGTACTCGAAGCAGGCGCCGTTGGGAATTTTGAAGGGAGGCAGACCGCCCTTCAGCGTTTTCTGGGTGAACTCGAAACGCGCGGGAAGATTGGCAGTGTATTCGTATTCGCCGGCGTGAACGTCGTAAAAAGAATAGACGCCGTCGGGGCCGGTGCTGGTGGCGAAGCGATCGTCTTTGGAGCGCAGCTTTAATTTTATGTTTGGTAAGGGGTCGTCGGGATCGTCGGAAGGGGCGAGCAGCGGCGGATCAGCGCGATGGAGCAGGCCGAAGACGGAAGCGACGCGGTCGTGATTGCGCATGGCGCGGAGCTGCGGGAGGAGTGCGCGGCCGTCGGCGGCGCGGCGCGTGCCGTTGCAAATGGTGGCGAAGAGGCGGCCTTCGGTTTCCTGCTGAGTGAAGACGATGTATTGATCACCTGGTTTGAAATTGTAGCCGCAGTCGCCGTCGTCGCCGCCGGAGAAGACGTCGATATCGGGGGAGTCGGGGCCGGCGAAACGCTCATTGATGTGGAAATGGTAGCGGATGATGGGCGTGTTGCCGTTGGCCTGGGCGGCAACCGCGGTCGCGGCGGCTTCTGCGTTTGCAGCCGCGGCATCTGCAGCGGCGTTGGGGTCGGTGGTCGAAGGCGCAGGCGGAGGAGTGGCCGCGACGGCGGAAATATCGGTGACGGTGCCGAGAAAAACGACATCGTCGGATTGGAGGCCGGGACATTTTCCCGGCGGTTCTTTGGAACAGGTGCAGGCTAGCAAAGCCGAGGGGATGAAAATTGCGAGAGCGAGGATGAGGAGAGCGCGTTGAAGCATCGCTCATATCGTACATGGTGGAGTGAGGGGAAATCGAGAGAAGAGGGAAAGAATTTAAGTGGCGATGCGAAGGACGCAACTGGCTGAGGCGAGAAGTAAGGTGTGTGGTGCGGTGACGCACGGAGTGTGCAGGAGCTTCAGGGGCTAAAGCCCCTGGTCGGCGTGATGGATGAGGCCGTGGCTGCGTCGCGGGAAAACGGGGGTTGGGCGCGTGCCGTTTTGATACAATGCCCGCGCGAGCTTGGGCGCAGAAGCGGCGTTCCGCAACGTAATAAAGGAGCATTTGAGATGGGAAATCGGAAGTGGATAACGTTGGTTACCGTAATTCTAGTGTGCGCCATGCTGGCGGGTGCGCAACAAGATAGTTCGCAGCAACAAAATAATTCGTTCTACCAGGTCACGCTGGTGGGCAAGACGATCACTTCAGTGAGCTACCAGCATAAGCAGGGATCGACCATGATCGATTTTCGCGGAACGCCGCTGCTGCCGCTGGCCAAGGGCGACGCGAAGGTGGACAGCAAGAAGGGCTCGATCGTGATCAGCGCGAATTTTAAAAACCTGCAGCCGGCGCAGGTGTTTGGCAAAGAATATCTGACGTACGTGCTGTGGGCCATCACTCCGGAAGGGAAGCCGAGCAACCTGGGAGAGCTGGTGATCAACAGCAATAAAAGCAGTTTGACGGCGACGACCAACCTGCAATCGTTCGGGATGATCGTGACGGCCGAGCCTTATTTTGCGGTGAACGTGCCCAGCGACGTGGTGGTGCTGGAGAACTCGCTGCGCGCGGACACGGTGGGCACGTCGGAGCAGGTGACGGCGAATTACGAGCTGCTGAAGCGCGGACAATATACGTACGACATGGCCAAGGCGCGGGAACCGATCACGGATATCTCGCCGAAGGTTCCGCTGGAAGTGTACGAAGCGCGAAATGCGGTGGCGATTGCGCAGGCGGCGGGCGCGGAAACGCTGGCGCCGGATGCATACCAGAAGGCACTGTCGTCGTTGAATAACGCGGACAGTATGCTGGCGCGCAAAGCGAACCGGAAAGATGTGATCGCGGCGGCGCGAGACGCGGTGCAGACGGCGGCGGATGCGCGGCAGATTGCGGTGCAGCGCGCGGCGCAGAATAAGCTGGCGGCGGAGCAGGCCGCGCAAGCGGCGGCCACGGCGGCGGCACAGGCGCAGCAGGCGCAGGAAGCGGCGGCGCGTCAGCAGGCCGAAATGCAACGGCTGCAGGCGGAGCGGGATGCGGCGCGGGAAGCGCAGGCGCGGGCGCAAGCGGATGCAGCGCGTTTGGCGGCGGATGCGGCGGCACAGTCGGCGCAGCAGCAAGCTTTGAGTGCGAACCAGCAGGCACAGGCGGCGCGAGATGCGGCGGCGAAGGCCGAGGCGGATAAGCAGGCGCTGCGGGCGGCGTTGCTCGATCAATTCAACCGCATTTTGCCGACGACGGATACGCCGCGCGGGTTGCAGGTGAATATGGCGGACGTGCTGTTTGCGTTCGGCAAATTCGATCTGCAGCCGCCGGCGCGGGAAGCGTTGGCGAAGTTTTCGGGGATCGTGCTGGCGCATCCGGGATTGCATTTGGCGGTGGAGGGTTACACGGACAGCGTGGGCAGCGACGCGTTCAACCAAACGTTGTCGGAGCAGCGCGCGAATACGGTGCGGGCTTATTTGATTACGCAGGGGCTCGATCCGAATTCGATTAGCGCGACGGGATTTGGAAAATCGAATCCGGTGGCGAGCAACGACACACCGGCGGGCCGGCAGCAGAACCGGAGAGTGGAGATCATTATTTCCGGGGAAGTGATCGGCACGAAGATCGGGGCGTCGAGCGCACCACAGCAGTAGATATTTTCGGAGGCAAGCTTCAGGCAGGAAGTCGGGCGCGGAAGCGCTGGGCTTCCTGTTTTTTTTCGTGGCGGCGGGAATTTTTCGAGTGGTTCCTTCCTCTTTGTGAAAATTGGCATCGCGTCTATCATCATCGCTCCCAGCGTTGTTCGATTGCTCGCGCGAGCTGGCGATGCGAGCTTGGGCGAACGGGAAAATCGCGGTTGGACATTACGAAGGCTCGCGCGAAAAGGCCGCGCGAAAGGAAATTTTGCTAACGGCATTTTTTCCCGGCCCTTACGGGCCGGGCTAACCTCTGCCGCCCCTACGGGGCTGGAGCTGGGCCGAGCGGATGCGTCGTCGTTTGACTTTACGGCGCTTACGAGCCGGGCTAACTTCCTCGCCCTACGGGGTTAGTCGTGTCCTTGGCGGCTGAATATTCGGAGCTTGTAGGAGGCTCGTCGGGTGGATGTCGGCTGGGCGGGAGGTTCGAATGATTCGCAATTTTTCCGGCACGACAGCAAGGGTGACAAGCCGAAGGCGTGCGTCACGAATATGCGCGACGGCGATGGCCGCGGCGTTGCTGGCGATCATCACCTACGGACAGAATCAGAGTCAGGATCAGACGCGGGCGCATGGGGTGCGGCGGCCACGGATTGGATTGGTGTTGGAAGGTGGCGGGGCGCTGGGGCTGGCGCATATCGGGGTGATTCAGTGGTTGGAGGAGCATCACATTCCAGTGCGGTATGTGGCGGGGACCAGCATGGGGGCGCTGGTGGGGGGAATTTATGCAACGGGGCATTCGCCGGAGGATTTGCGGAAAATTATTTCGGGGATTCAGTGGAACGAGGTGATTCGCGGAGCGACGCCGTATCGCGATTTGAGTTTCCGCCGGAAGGAGGATGCGCAGGATTATCCGAATTCGCTGGAATTCGGATTGAAGCACGGGATTCAGTTTCCGGAAGGGTTCAATTCCGGGCAGCAGGTGGGATTGATATTGGACCAGATCGCGCTGCCCTATTCGGAAGTGAAGGATTTCAACAATTTTCCGATTTCGTTCGGGTGCGTGAGCACGGATTTGGTTTCGGGCAAGCAGGAAATTTTCCGGTCGGGGTCGCTGGCGCTGGCGTTGCGGTCGACGATGTCGCTGCCGGGAATATTCACGCCGGTGCGCGAGGGCGACCACATTTTTGCGGACGGGGCGCTGCTGGATAATTTGCCGGTGGACGTGGCGCAGGACATGGGTGCGGATTTGACGGTAGCGGTGCATTTGCAGACCAAGCCGATTGATCCGAAGGATCCGCTGTCGACGTTTTCGGTGTTGGGGCGGTCGCTGAGCGTGGTGATTGCGGCGAACGAATTGCGCAGCATGGAGCAGGCGGACATTTTGATCACCGTGCCGCTGGACGATTTTAGTTCGTTCGATTACGCGCGCGCGGACGAAATGATCAAAGTGGGGTACGCCGCGGCGGAAAGCAAAGCGGCGGTGCTTTCGGCGTTCCGCTTGAACGATGACGACTGGAAGGATTATGTGGCGCGGCGGGAGGCGCGAAAACGCACGCAGTTGCCGGCGCCGCAATTTATCGAGGTCCCGGGGGCGACGCCGGACATTGCGGCGCTGATCCAGAAGAATCTGGCGGGGGTGATCGGGCAGCCGCTGGATGCGCAGACGCTAGACACGCAGTTGAATGTGCTGACCGGCCTGGGAAGGTTCAGCAGCCTGGGCTATCGAATGGTGGAAAAGAACGGGCAACAGGGACTGGACATTATTGCGGTGGAAAAAAGCTACGCGCCGCCGGTGGTGCGGCCGCTGATTTCGCTGGATGGTTCGGACTATGACAATCCGCGGTTCAGCGTGGGGGCGCGGATTACATTTTTCGATTGGGGCGCGTTTGGGCGGGAACTGCGCAACGATTTTATTCTGGGGTCGGAATACGGGATCCGATCGGAATATTTCGTGCCGTTCAAAACGGGCAGCCGGTGGTTTATCGCGCCGCGGGCGTTTGCGGACAATGCGCCATTTGATGCGTACCAGGAGGACAAGCTGATAGCGGAATACCGCGACCGGCAAATCGGCGGCGGGGTGGATGTGGGTTACGAATTCGGGCGCGATGGGGAGCTGCGAGTGGGCTACCAGATCGAGGACCAGAAGTTCACGCCGCGGATTGGGGATCCGAACCTGCTGCCGACGATTCACGGGCGGGCGGGATTTACACGGGTGCAATACATTCTGGATCATGACGACGACGCGGTGATTCCGCGCAGCGGATACGATTTTCAATTTGACGGCGGATGGCACGACGCGCAGCCGGGATCGACGGAAGCGTTTCCGTCGTTGGAAGCGAGCGCGAGTTTTTACAAACGGCTGAACGAGCCGTCGTCGCTGTTTTTCAATGCGGCGGGCGGGACGACGCTGGGCTATCAAGGAACAGGGATTCCGATTTTTTCGCTGGGCGGATCGCAGCGGATGTCGGCGTACGGCACGAACGAACTGCTGACCAACCAATATTATTATTTCCGCGCGGGATATTTGCGGGAGCTGCTGCCGCTGCCGCCGTTGTTGGGCGACAAACTGTATTTCATTACGGATTTTGAAATCGCGAAACCGTTTCAGGTTCCGGCGCTGGAGGATCTGCCGCTGTCGTCGCGGCTGCCAGTGGATGGCGCCGCGGGATTTGTGGTGAATACAATTTTTGGGCCGGTGCTGATTGCGGGAAGCGTCGGTGATACGGATCATCACCGATTTTTCTTCCGCATCGGGCGGCTGTTTTAAAAGTGATTCGCGCGGAAGTTAGCGGCTGACCGGGCTGTTTTTTTGCCAGAGACGGAAGCCGCCGACGAAGGCGTTGTCGTTGCTGCCCAGGCGCGAGCCGGGGGGAAGCGCTTTCAGTTTTTTGGAATTGCCGCCGCCGAGGACGACGTAATCGGCTTCGAGCGCGGTCTTCAGCAGTTCGGTGACTTTGAAGACTTCGCGGCGCCATTTTTTCTTGCCGTATTTTTCCAGGCCGCGAATCCCCAGGTAGTCCTCGTACGTTTTTCCTTTTTTATATTCCAGGTGAGCCAGTTCCATGGGTTCGAGATAGCCGTCGGAAATCATGGCGGAGCCGAGGCCGGTGCCGAGGCCGAGGAAGAGCATTTTGCCGCCCTTGTAGCTCCCCAGGGCCTGCATCGCGGCGTCGTTGATGACTTTTGTGGGATGGCCGAGGGCCTTGGTGAAATCCAAGCCCATCCAGCCGCTGCCGAGGTTGTGAGGCTCGCGGAGCGGGTGACTATTAATGATAGGGCCGGGATAGCCGATGGAGATGCAGTCGAATTTCCAACCTTTGACGGCCAGCTTGATGTCGCGAACGGCGCGGGCGGCGGTCATGGAGGGGCCGGAAACGAATTTGGTGGGCTCCTTTTGGCCGGTCATGAGGAGTTTCACGTGGGTGCCACCGACATCGATGACGAGAACCTTGGGATCTGCTTTAGGGGCATTTTTGGAGTCTTTAGGGGCGGACGGCTTCGCGATCATTTACTTCCTCCGGCGGGGACGGATGAAGGTATCTCGCGGAGTGGCGGGAGTCAAACGGGGAAATGGGGGAACAGGGCCGGCGCAGGCCGGGCGGGAAGAGTAAGAATACTGAGGAAAGTTCGTTGAATCAGCGTAGATACCGCAGTACAATCCGCGCAGGATTGCAGGAAGTTCTGTCCAGCGACAACTCACGACGCTGAAATTGTGCGGTTAAGCTCCGTCTCGTCCCATGCCGAGACGCATCGCGATAGCCAGAAGCCATCCACGGGCCAAAAGAAATTCAGGAAGATTTCCGGGAAGAACTGATTTCTCGGACGGAGGATCGTGATGAACCGGATTCGAAGGAAAAATGTTTTCATACTGGCGGTGGCGGCGCTGATAGGTTTGTTCCTGTTTACGACGCAGGCGCGAGCGCAGGACGCGTCGAGTGACGCGACCGCGGCCGACAGTGCGGCCAAGACGACCAAGAAGAAGACGAAGAAGGCCGCGGCGGACGCCAGCGGAACGGCGTCGGACGCGTCGAGTGCGACAACGACGACGGCGAAGAAGACGAAGAAGGCCGCGGCGGATGCCAGCGGTACGGCAGCGGCAGACACCTCGGATGCCGCAGCCAAGACGACTAAGAAGACGAAGAAAGCCGCGGCGGATGCCGGCAGTACAACTGCGGCAGATTCGTCGGCTGCTACAACGGCGACGACCAAGAAGTCGAAGAAGGCAGCTGCCGACACGGCGGCGGCTGGCTCGACGGCCGCTGCACCCGCGGCGACTGATTCGGCGGCTACGACCAAGAAGACGCGATCGAAGAAGGCCGCGGCGGATTCCAGCGCAGCGGCGGCACCGGCTGCTTCGAGTGCGGCTGCTCCGGCGGCGGCTCCAGCAGCGAAGCCTGCAGCTTCGACGGCGGCAGCACCGGCAGCGAAGCCTGCAGCTTCGACGGCAGCAGCACCGGCGGCCAGCACTCCGGCTCCGGCGAAGACGGCGGCCAAGACTTCGGCGGGAACCACGACCCCTCCGCCGGCAGGCAGCGGAATGGTCTGGGTAAACACGGATTCCGGCGTGTATCACAAAGAGGGGACCCGTTATTACGGGAAGACCAAGGCCGGGAAATATATGTCGGAAGCGGATGCGCAGAAGGCGGGGTTTCACGGCGCGAAGAACGATCAGTAAGGTAGCTTAACGCAGCGTAGTTGTATTGGCCGGGCTGGAGAGTTTCGCTCTCCGGCCCGGCTTTTTTATTTGGTTACGAGTCTGGATGAGGGCAACGGCAACGGTGGCGCGAACGGCGTCTGGGGCTCGGGTGGGGATTTGTTATCATCCAGACATGATTGGTGTGGAATGCTGGGGCGTGTTGTTCGATTTGGATGGAGTGCTGGTCGATTCGAACCCGGCGGTGGACCGGGTGTGGAGCGTTTGGGCCGCGCGGCATGGATTTAATGCGGACGAAGTGATCCGCAAGGCGCACGGGCGGCCGAGCCTGACGACGTTGCGGGAGTATATTCCGGAGGAGTTGGCGCTGGCGGAGCACCTGGAGTTGGTGCGGCAAGAAGTCGCGGATATTGAGGGGATTGTGCCGATGCCGGGGGCGATGGAGCTGCTGGCGTCGATTTCGATGGAGCGCTGGGCGATCGTAACCTCCGGGACCTACGAGCTGGCAACGACCCGAATTCGAGCTGCGGGGCTGCCCACGCCGAAGAATCTGATTACGGCGAGCGACATCCAAAGGGGCAAGCCGGATCCTGAACCTTATATTAAGGGTGCGGCGCTGCTGGGTTTTGCGGCTGCCGAATGCGTGGTGGTGGAAGACGCGGGCTCGGGAGTGCGGGCGGGCAAGGCGGCGGGCGCGCGGGTGATCGGAGTGCGGGGGCCTACGGAATTGGAAGCGACGTTGAAGGCGGCGGGCGCGGACTGGCTGGTGGATAGTTGCGCGGACGTGAATGCGGAGGTGAACGCGGGGAAGGGCGGGCTGATGCTCAAGATCAGGACCGAATGAAGCGAGGACCGCGCGACGCGAAGGGAAATCTGCCGCCGGGGCCGCGGGGAAATGTGCTGCTGGGCAGCGCGGTGGACCTGGGCCGCAATTCGCTGAAATTTTTGACGCGCTGCGCGCGCGAGTATGGGGACATTGTTTACCTGCGATTTTTCAACACGCCGATTGTGCTGCTGACCCATCCGAACGAAATCGAATACGTGCTGGTGAAGAATCCGGGAAATTTCGTGAAGTCGCGCGATTATCGCGCGCTGAAATCGGTATTGGGGAATGGGCTACTGACGAATGAGGGCGCGGAGTGGCAGAAGCAAAGAAAACTGGTGCAGCCGACTTTTCGGCACGAAAACACGGACAGATATGCGGACGTGATGGTGCTGGCGACGACGCGCATGCTGGATAGCTGGCGCGGGGGCGAGACGCGGGACATTCACCAGCAGATGATGGCGCTGACTTTGGATGTGGTGGCGCAGTCGCTGTTTGGTTCAGATGTATCGGGGCACGCGGGCGGAGTGGAGCAGGCGCTGGCGGTACTGCTGAACCAGTTCGACGGGATGGCCGGGCTGGCGTTCTTGCTGCCGGAAAAATTGCCGCTGCCGAGTACGTTGAAATTCAAGCGCGCGGTGAAGCAGCTGGACAGAATTATTTACGGGATCATTCACGAGCGGCGGAGGACGCGGAAGGCGTCGAAGGATTTGCTGGAGATGCTGCTGCTTTCGCAGGATGCGGAAGGCAGCACGATGAGCGACGAACAGTTGCGCGACGAAGTGATGACGCTTTTTCTGGCGGGGCATGAGACGACCGCGAATGCGTTGTCGTGGAGCTGGTATTTGCTGGCGCAACATCCGGACGTGGAGGAGCGATTGTTCGAGGAGATTCGCGCGGTGCTCCACGGGAAGACGCCGACGGCGCGGGATGTGGGGCGATTGCCGTACACCGAAATGATCGTGAAGGAAGCGATGCGGTTGTACCCGCCGGCGTGGGCGGTGGGGCGGCAGGCGGTGAAGAAATTCGAGCTAGCCGGTTTTAATTTTCCGGCGGGGACGAATATCGCGATTTTGCAGTGGAGCACGCAGCGGGATCCGCGGTTTTTTCCGGAGCCGGAGAAATTCGATCCGGAACGATTTAGCGCGGAGTCGTTGCGGGCGAATCCGTTGCCGCGGTTTGCGTATTTTCCGTTTGGGGGCGGGCCGCGAGTTTGCGTGGGTGCGGGATTCGCGATGATGGAGGCGATTTTGTTGCTGGCGACGATGGCGCAGCGGTTTCGGATGACGTTGGTGCCGAACCGGAAAGTGAAATTGTTGCCGTCGGTGACGTTGCGGCCGCGGAATGGGATTCAGATGGTGTTGCACGAGCGGAGGCGGGAAGCGCCGGTGAGAGGCGCGGCGGATTAGTTTTTTTGGGTTTGGATTTGGTTGCGCGGGGCGGGCTCCGGAAAAACGTCTAAGGCGTTGTGATTTATTGTCGGTGCTAAAAGCTCCGACCCCCTAAAAAGATTTCCTGTATAGCGGTTTCCTTCGGCGGCTGAAGGACTGCGCTGAAGACCTGCCTCGCGACGGAATTCCTGCGGACCGGCTCGATCTGGGTCTCCCATCGTAAGAAGCAGATCCCTCGCTTTTGCTCGGGATGACCATTCGTTGATCGACGTGGGGCTGGAGGTGGCGCCGGGTTTCGGCCGGAGTCGAGGTTTGGCTGCTTTCGCGCGGACGTGGTGCGTTACGTTTCGCGCATCGATTCGTGCTCACCGGCGGGATGGGGTGGAGTCTAAGCGGGCAGGATCGCCAACCTGTTGGGCCAGGATTTTTCATGAAAATTGCGCTGGGCTTGGTGGTGGGGTTTCTTGCGCTGTTCGGCGGCGGGGGCGCTGCTGCGTTTCAGATGGGGCAGACGGATTACACCAAGGCGGAGACGAAGCTGGTTCGGCTGCGCGGCAACATGTCTTTGATTCAAATCACGACGCCGCAGGATTTGAACAATATTTTGGTGCTGACGGGGCCGGAGGGTTATTTGCTGGTCGATCATCCGGAGGCGGTGGCGAATGCGATCGTGCAGAAGGAATTGGACCAGCTGGGCAAACGGCCGGTGCGGTTTTTGCTGAATACGCACTGGCACTACGATCACGTGGGCGGAAATGAAATTTACGGGACGGACGCGATTATTGTGGCCCAGGAGAATGTGCGGGCGCGGATGATGACGGCGCAGAAGCCGTTTTGGTCGCCGGCGGCGATTGGGCCGTATGCGGAGAAGGCTTGGCCGCGGATTACGTTTCGCGATTCGGTGACGATTCATTTTGATGGCGACGATATTGAGATGGATCACTACGCGAACGGACACACGGATAGCGATTCCGTGGTTTATTTTTCGAAGGCGAACGTGGTGGCGGTGGGGGACATTTACAACGCGAAGGGCGAGGATTTGGCTGGGGGGCTGGATATTTTGGGGATTGCGCGGTCGCTCGCGGCGGTGCTAGCGCGTGTGAATGACGACACAATTATCGTGACGGGACATTCGCAGCCGTCGAATAAGCGCGAGCTGGCTTGGTATTTGCCGATTCTGAATGCGCAGATTGAGCGCGTGCGTCGAGAGATTGCGGCGGGGAAGTCGCGGAAGGAAATTGAGGCGGAAGGATTGGCGGCGGATTGGGCGCCGTGGTTTGCGCCGAAGAAATTTTCGGGAGGGCAGGATTTTCTGGGGCAGATTTACGGGTCGATTCAGCATACGAATGAGGTGAACCAGTAGGCGAACGGTGTAAGAAGCAGATCCCTGGCTGCGCTTCGGGATGACGGGTATTTTTGTTGGTTGCGGGAATGGAGGACTCGGCGGTCGCCCACCAAGCTTGACGCGGGGTCGCGTCCGGTATCGTTCGGAGCGGGTCCGGAGCGCGAAACCTAGGCGAAAAAGGGTGGAAAAGACCTTTTGCTTTTTGTTCGCCTTGTGGTATGGTGGGGCGTCGAAATGGCCGCGCCGGGATGTGGCACTCGGTGGTAGACTCACCCCGCCTCCCCCAGGCAGCTAAATCGCATCACTCCCTTTTGAGGTGCCACTTGAACGACGAAAAGACAAAAAACCTGGACTTGGCGATATCTTCGATTGAAAAGCAGTGGGGCAAGGGCTCGATTATGCGCCTGGGGAATAAGGATGTGCTGGTTCCCGTGAGCGTGATTCCGACTGGTTCGATTTCGATTGATTCGGCTTTGGGTGTGGGCGGCTTCCCGCGCGGGCGGGTGATTGAAGTGTACGGGCCGGAATCGGGCGGTAAGACGACGCTGACATTGCACGTGATTGCGGAGGCGCAGAAGCTGGGCGGGCAGGCGGCGTTCATCGACGCGGAGCATGCGCTGGATCCGGTGTACGCGCGGAAGCTGGGCGTGGACGTGGACAATTTGCTGGTGTCGCAGCCGGACAACGGCGAGCAGGCGCTGGAAATCGCGGAAGCGCTGATCCGGTCGAACGCGGTGGACATTATCGTGGTGGACTCGGTGGCGGCGCTGGTGCCGCGGGCGGAATTGGAAGGCGACATGGGCGACGCGCAGATGGGTTTGCAGGCGCGGCTGATGTCGCAGGCGCTGCGGAAGCTGACGGCGATCGTATCGAAGTCGAAGACCTGCCTGATTTTCATCAACCAGATTCGCGAGAAGATTGGGGTAATGTTCGGCAATCCGGAGACGACCACCGGCGGACGCGCGCTGAAATTCTATTCGTCGATCCGCGTGGATATTCGGCGCATTCAGTCGATCAAGGAAGGCGACCGGGTGATTGGATCGCGGACACGGGCGAAGATCGTGAAGAACAAGGTGGCGGCGCCGTTCCGCGAAGCCGAGTTCGACATTATTTATGGCGAAGGGGTTTCGCGCGAAGGCGACTTGCTGGACCTGGGCGTGACCAGCGGCTTGCTGGAGAAATCCGGGACGTGGATTTCGTACAAATCGGATCGTTTGGGCCAGGGGCGCGACAATGCGCGGCAGTTCCTGAAGGAACATACCGACATTCGCGGGAAGATCGAATATGAGTTGCGCAAACAGCTGGGGTTGCCGAATCATTTGCCCAACGGAGAAGTGAACAACGGTAAGCCTTCGGCGGAAGCGCAGAAGTTGGCCGCGGCGGATGCCGGGAAGCAGCCGGTGCAGGCGCCGAAGGCGGCGGCCGCGACGGCGTCGACGGGACGGACGAGTAGGTAGGTATTTCGAGAAGGGCTTAGGATCTGGAGAATTTGGAGATGCGCGGCGGAAATTTTCGCCGCGCATTTTTCTTTTTACTCGGGTTTATATAGGTGAATTCACCGCCTGTACGTTGGGCCAGTCGTGCGGATCAGGAAAGGTGGCGGCGTTTGGAGTTGCGCTAATGTGCGGGAATTCCTTACACTGAAAGTTGATCGGCTGAAGTGGGGGACTTTGTGGCCGATATGGAAGTACATGGGAAACCCAGCCTTGAAACAGGCCGTACCGATTCTTTGCTTATTTTTTGCCGGCGCCTTGGCGCTGGCCGCGGGCACTCCTCCGGCGACGGCCACGAAGTCCGCACCGGCGGCGACGACTACGCATCATCACAAGAAGAGCGGCATCAGTGCGTACGGCGATCCGACTAAAGATGATAATGCGACTTACGATGATCCGCTGATCCGGCAGATCGCGGTGAATGCGCTGGGGCACGCGAATGGTTCGGTGCTGGCGATGGATCCGACGACCGGCCGGATTCTGACGATCGTCAATCAGAAGATGGCGTTTTCGGCGGGGTTCGAGCCGTGCTCGACGATCAAACCGGTGATTGCGCTGGCGGGATTGCAGGAAGGCGTGATCACGCGCGACACGATGATGAAGGTGGGCCACCGGCGGTACATGGATTTGACCGAAGCGATGGCGCACTCGAACAACATTTATTTTGAGGAAGTGGGGACGCGGCTGGGATTTCCGCGGGTGCACAAATACGCGCACCTGCTGGGGCTGGGGCAGAAGGCGGGCTACAACATTCCGGAAGAGCAGGCCGGGACGCTGCCGTCGGCGCCGCCGAATTACGGCGGAGTGGCGCGCATGTCGAGTTTCGGCGAAGGGATCCGGCTGACGCCGCTGCAACTGGCGTCGTTGGTTTCGACGCTGGCGAATGGCGGGACGCAATATTATTTGCAATATCCGCGGACGGAGCAGGAACGCGCTGGGTTCGAGGCGAAGGTGAAACAGGAATTGGATATCGCGCCGCTGCTGCCGGATTTGCGCGAAGGCATGCTGGCGGCGGTGATGTATGGAACCGCGAAACAAAGCTACGATCCGGACGAGCAGGCGCTGGGCAAGACCGGAACCTGCAACGACGAATCGCTGGGCGGACGGCTGGGCTGGTTTGTTTCGTATGCGGACGAAGCGCATCCGCGAATCGTGCTGGTGGTGCTGATCCGGGGCGGCGGGCGCGCGACCAGCGGGCCGCATGCGTCGGAAATTGCGGGCCGGATTTATCACGGGCTGCGCGACCGGAATTACTTTGCGGAGTCCACGCGTAAAATGCGGGACGCGAGCGCGACGGCGCGGGCGGCGCAGTAGTCGGTTTTTTCCCCTTCCTTTTGTTTTTGGACCCCTTTTCGATTTTCAATTGTGGCGGGATGTCTCGGGCTGGGCGATTTAGACGCCGCGGGAGAGGCTGCGCGTGGGACCTTGCTTGGACGGTAGGAAGGCTCGCACGAGAAGGCCGCGCGAGCGGTAGACGCATCAAAAGGCAATTTTCTTTCCCGGCCCTTACGGGCCGGGCTAACCTATACCGCCCCTCCGGGGCTGGTACGGCGTCGACGGAGCGAGGTTGCAGGATTTTTGCTAGGTGAGGCAGACGCGGCCAAAGCCAAAGCCAAAGCCAAAGCCAAAGCCAAAGCCAAAGCCAAAGCCAAAGCCAAAGCCAAAGCGTTTGAAGCAGGTCCCTCACTTGCGCTCGGGATGACAGCGCGGGCGAGTGGACTGAATGGATTTTGCTACGCGACGGAATTACTTTGTGGAGGCAACGCGTGGGGATTTGGCTTGGACTGTACGAAGGCTCACGCGAGAAGGCCGCGCGAGCGGTGGGGCGACGAAAGGCGTTTTTTTGTCGCGGCTAAAGCGACCCACAAAGCGGCGCGCTGGTTAGCGGGGCGTTCACTAGGGGCGTTCAGTTCAAGAACTCAACCCCTTCGATTTTCCTTCACTGGCATTGCGATGCTGCGTTATTCTGCTGCCTCGAAATAATTTGTTTGAGGGCGATGAAAAATACACTCCGAATGGTGGGTTGGATCGCGTTGCTGGCGTTGGGCGGCGGGTGCATTGGCGCGTCGTATCGCGCGCGGATGACGGCGGAACAGCAGGTGAGCGAGCAGGCCAGCCTGGCGAGCCAGGAAGCGCGGCACATGCAGCAGGAGATTGTGATATTCAGCGACAAGATCGTGCCGCCGCGGCATCCCTTCAACGCGATCTTGCAGGAACTGGGAATTACCGCGGACAACGCGGCGCGGCTGACAGCTTCAGCGCAGTCGGTGTTCGACTTGCGGCGGCTGCGCGCGGGGAACAAGCTGAGCGTCGGACGCACGGTGATGGGCGAATTGCGGGCGGTGAAGTACCGCATCGATGCCGAGCGGGTGCTGCTGATTTCGCCGAAGGGCAACGATTTTCATTCGGAGATCGAGACGATTCCTTCGGAAACGGAAATGAAAGCCGTGGCCGGGGAAATTCACGGATCACTGTTTGAATCGGTGATCGACGCCGGAGAAAAACCGGAGCTGGCCATGCGGCTGGCGGAGATTTTTGGCTGGGACCTGGATTTTTACACCGACCCGCGGCCGGGCGACACGTTCCGGGTGGTGGTCGAAAAGAAAATGCTGGCGAACGGCGAGATGTCGTCGTACGGGCGGATTCTGGCGGCGGAATATGTGAACGGCACGCATCCGTACCGCGCGGTTTTGTTTCACGATCCGGCAGGAGTGCCGGCGTATTACACGCCGGACGGGAAGTCGATGAAGAAGGCGTTTTTACATTCGCCGCTGAAATTCGCGGCGGTGATTACTTCGCATTTCAGCCAGAACCGTTTTCATCCGATCTTGAAGGAGTACCGGCCGCACCTGGGAATCGATTACGCGGCGCCGTCGGGCACGCCGGTGCAGACGATTGGCGACGGGCGGGTGATTTTCGCGGGGCCCAGGGGCGGAGCGGGAAATCTGATCGAGATTCAACACTCGAACGGATACACGACGTATTACATGCATCTTTCGCGGGTTTTGGTGCACAGCGGCGAGCGCGTGGAACAGGGTGAACGCATTGGCCTGGTGGGGATGACCGGGCTCGCGACCGGCCCGCATCTGGATTTCCGGATTCAACGCGGAAAAGACTTTTTGAATTTTGAGCGCTTGCCGTTGCCGCCATCGGATCCGGTTTCGAAGCGTGAATGGAACGATTTTGTGGCGATGCGCGATGTGGCCATGGCGCAGATGCCGGCGGTGAGTTCGCAGGCGGGCGTTTCTCTGGCCAAGAATTCAACTCCCGCTGCAATGCCTCCCGCTACAGCCGGTAGTTCGCCGGCGAACTGATTTAATTTTCCGCCATTTCGACTCGCCTTGTCTGGAAATCAGCAGGTTGCTACTATGCGGCGATGGTTTGTGCGTCGTGCGCTGCGCCAAATTCCGATGAGTCGATGTCCTGCCAGCAGTGCGGGAAGCCGCTGTCGCATACTTTCCAGCTAATCCCTCGGCTGCCGCTGAAACCTGGGCATCTGCGCCCGCCGGCAGAACCACTTAATTTCATTCCGTTTGGAGTTGGGGGTTGGCTCGCGCTGCTGGTTATTTCGATCATCGTGTTCCGCCCGATTAGTTTTTCGTACCGAGCCTTCAGTGAGTTGCGGTTGTTGAAGCTCGGAGGGTTGGAGCCGTATGGTCCCGCCCTAGACCGTGGCATCGATGCGGCGATCTGCCTGGCGCTGGCCGCGAGCGGAATTTTCACGGGATGGCATCTATTAGGCCTCCATCGCAATGCCCGAAAAATTGCTGAGATCTACATCGTGGCCACACGCAGCTACTACGCAGCGGGTTATCTGTTGGTGCGCATGAGCAATGCGGCGTGCTACCTGGCGTACGGCGGGACTGCGTTTACCGTCGATGCTGTAATCGGTTCATGCTTGTGGGCCATTCTGTGGATTGCCTATTTGAGAAGGTCGAAGCGCGTGGCGAACACCTACGGCGCCGTGACTTTCACTTCGCTCGCTTAGTTTTCGGTCGACCCAAAGTTAGTCATTTTTTCGCCGCGTTTTTGGTGAGGTGCCAGGTTTCGCACCAGCTGCAGAGGTACGCGCGGAGATTTTTCGGGGCGTTGGGCAGGGTGAGCTGGTGCGTGGCGGTGTCGAGGGCTTCGCGTTCGGAGAGATATTTGCGTTTGCCGGTGACTTCACAGTTGGGTTCGCTCATGGGTGACTGAAAATCCGGCTTCAGGGGTTTTAGCCCCGGCCTGAGCCAGCTTCTTACGGCGGAGTTAAAGCCCCGCCCTTCCGGTGGAATTCTATGCTGCCGGTGCGGAGATCGAATTCGAGAGCACGGATGACGCAAGAGAAATTAGGCGCGCAGTTCCCAGGTGTCGCCGGCGCGGAGGAGCTTGGCGAGATCGCCTTTGCCTTTTTTCTTCTGGACGTCGGCGATCTGCTGGTTGACCAGATCTTCGTATTGCGGGACGTTCTCGATGGCGCGGAAAACGCCGACGGGGGTGGGGAATCCGGGCATGGTGTCCATGCGGGAGATGGCGAAGGCGTAGACCGGATTTTCGTTGTGCTCGTCGTGGACCAGTAAATCTTTTTCGGTGAGGCCATTGCCGAGGGTGACGACTTCGAGATCGAGGCCGACCAGGCGGATGCCTTTGTCGCGATTTTTGCCGAAGATGAGGGGCTTGCCGTGATCGAGCTGGACGACGTGCTCGCTGCGGGCGTCGCGCTCGGTGATGGTGTCCCAGGCGCCGTCGTTGAAGATGTTGCAATTCTGCAGAATTTCGACGTAGGCGGAGCCTTTGTGGGCCGCGGCTTTTTTCAGGGTTTCGCGCAGATGGGCCTGGAAAACGTCGACGGAACGCGCGACGAAAGTGGCTTCAGAACCGATGGCCAGCGAAAGCGGATTGAACGGGCGATCGACGGAGCCGAAGGGCGTGGATTTTGCTTTTTTGCCGACTTCGGAAGTCGGGGAATACTGGCCTTTGGTCAGGCCATAAATTTTGTTGTTGAACATCAAAACTTTCAGGCCGACGTTGCGGCGCAGCATGTGGATGGTGTGATTGCCGCCGATGGAGAGAGAATCGCCGTCACCGGTGGCGACCCAGACGTCGAGATCGGGGCGAACGAGTTTCACGCCGGTGGCCACGGCGGGCGCGCGGCCGTGAATGGTGTGGAAGCCGAATACATTCATGTAATACGGAAAACGGCTGGAGCAGCCGATGCCGGAGATGAAGACGAATTTTTCCTTGGGGACTTTCAAGTCGGCGAAGACCATCTGCACGGCGGAAAGGATGGCGTAGTCGCCGCAGCCCGGGCACCAGCGGATTTCCTGGTCGGTTTGGAAGTCTTTTTTGGTGTAGATGGGTAGTTCGGCCGTGGTCATTTGTTTCTCCTGATCCTGCCCTCAGCGGCTAAAGCCGGGTTGAGGTGGTGCTGGCTGCGGCACGCCCTGAAGCCGTGCCCTGACGAAAACTGGAACCTTCTAACTTGGGCTGTCTTCGCGCATGATCAACATTCTGTTGGTCCGGTAACGATTCGACATTCCTTAACCTAGGAGCTCTTCGATTTTGTCTTCGATTTCAGATTGTTTGAAGGGCTTGCCTTGGATTTTTCCGTAGCTTTGCGCGTCGACGAGGAACTTGGCGCGCAGGATCATGACGAGCTGGCCCATGTTCATTTCGGGGACGAGGACTTTTTTGTAGCGCTTGAGCACGTCGCCGAGGTTGCGGGGGAACGGGTTCAGGTGGCGCAGATGCACGTGGCCGATTTTGCGGCCTTTTTCGCGCTGGGCGTTCATGGCGGCGGTGATGGGACCGTTGGTGGAACCCCAGGCGACGATCAAAAGATCGCCGGAGGTATCGCCTTCCGGAATTATTTCGGGAATATCCTGCGCGATGCCGGCAACTTTTTCGGCGCGGGTGCGGACCATGTGTTCGTGATTCAGCGGCTCGTAATTGATGTTGCCGGTGACGTCCTGTTTTTCGATGCCGCCGATGCGATGTTCGAGGCCGGGGGTACCGGGTATGGCCCAGGAACGCGCGAGAGTGTCGGGATTCCGCTTGTAAGGCTGGAAGCCGACGGGATTGGTTTCGTACGTCACTGGAAATTTGGGCAGGTCTTCGATGTCAGGAATTTTCCAGGGTTCAGCGCCGTTGGCGAGGTAGCCGTCAGAAAGAATAATCACCGGGACCATGTACTTGATGGCAATGCGACTGGCTTCGAGCGCGATCCAGAAACAATCGCCAGCGGTGGCCGGTGCGAGAACGGGAATCGGCGCTTCGGAGTTGCGGCCGAAGAGGGCCTGGAGCAAGTCGGCCTGTTCGGTTTTGGTCGGCAAGCCGGTCGAAGGGCCGCCGCGTTGGATGTCGCAAACGACGAGAGGCAATTCGACGGCGACGGCGAGGCCGAGTGCTTCGGTTTTCAGGGCCATGCCGGGGCCGGAAGTGGTGGTGATGCCGAGCGCGCCGGCATACGCCGCGCCGATGGCGGAAGTGACGGCGGCGATTTCGTCTTCGGCTTGAAAAGTGGTGACGCCGAAATCCTTGTACTGCGAAAGCTCATGCAGGATGTCCGACGCGGGGGTGATGGGATAAGAACCCAAGAACAATTTGACGCCCGCTTGCTGCGAGGCGGCGACGAAACCGAGGGCGAGCGCGGCGTTGCCGCTGATATTACGGTAGGTGCCCGGTTCCAGCTTCGCGGGCGGAATTTCGTAGCTGATCTGAAAGGCTTCGGTAGCTTCGCAGTAGCTGTAGCCCGCTTTCATGGCGAGCGAATTGGCCTGGACCAAGTCGGGCTTGTTCTTAAATTTGTCGTTCAGGTAGCGAAGGGTGGGCTCCATGGAGCGGTTGTAGAGCCAGTAGCACATGCCGAGGGCGAAGAAATTCTTACAGCGGTCCATGCTCTTGGCATCGAGACCGAGTTCCTTCAGGGCGCTGCGAGTGAGTTTGGTCAGCTCAACGGAGAACAGACGATAGGCGTCGAGCGAATGATCTTCGAGCGGGCTGACTTTTACCTGAGCCTTACGCAGATCGTTTTCCTCGAAGTTGTCGAGGTTGACGATGAGGATGCCGTTGGGCTTGAGATCCGCGAGATTCATTTTCAGCGCGGCGGGATTCATGGCGACCAGGACATCGACGCTGTCGCCGGGGGTGTACACGTCGTTCGACGAAAAGTGAACCTGGAATCCGCTGACTCCGGGTAAAGTGCCCGCGGGGGCGCGAATCTCCGCCGGAAAATCCGGGAAAGTGGCGAGGTCATTGCCGAAGAGCGCGGCGGTGTTGGTGAACTGGCTGCCGGTGATTTGCATGCCATCGCCGGAGTCACCGCAGAAGCGGATGACGGCGCGGTCGACGACTTCTTTTTTGCGCCCGACGATATCAACGAGTGAGCTGGACATTTGCTTCAAGATCTCCAAAACATCTGCAGAGGCTTGGGGTTAACCCCTGAGAAGTTAGATGCGGAATCAGGGATAAAGCTGCTAAAGGGGGACGACGAGAGGGGCGACAAAACACCGGAAAAAGTAGAGACGGTTTTGAGTTTTTCCTGCATAACCCCAACGGTAGGCTATCACAAGGGATAACGATTTGCGCCGGAGACGCAGGGAGTGGTGACCAAGAGGTGCTGAGCGGCTTCTCCTGCGAGGTGAATGGTTTACGGGCTTGCGGCGGGAATGCGGCGGCATAGAATGGGAACCAGGGATGGCGGGGGAACGTCGAAGGCTTTAGCGGGTGGGTCGGTAGTAGCCGACGATTTGAAGGGCGAAGGAAACCGGTCAGTACGCGATGAAAATTGATTTCCAAAAATTGGCGGAGGTGGCGCAGCAGCACACCAAAGGGCACGCGGTGCGGCACTGGTTCATTACGCTGGGCGGGCCGGGATTGATTTTGCTGGGGCTGCTGGACAGCTCGGTGATTCCGATTCCGGGCAGCATGGACGCGATGACGATTGTGCTGGCGGCGCACCAGAAAACCTGGTGGATGTACTACGCGGTGATGGCAACGATCGGTTCGGTGGTCGGCGCTTATATTACGTACCGGATTGCGAGGAAGCAGGGGGATAAGGCGATGCACGCGCGGCTTTCGGCGCGAAACGCGAAAATGGTGACGGAGACGTTTGAGAAGTACGGATTTGGAGCGATTGCGGTGCCGGCGTTGTTGCCGCCGCCGATGCCGATGGTGCCGTTCGTGATTGCGGCGGGGGCGCTGCAATATTCGACGAAAAAGTTTATTGCGGCGATGTCGTTGGGCAGGATTATCCGCTACTGCATTTTGGCGTATCTGGGCGCGACGTATGGGCGGAAGATATTTGCGGTAGTGCTGGCGCATGGGGAAATGACTTTGGCGGTGACGATTGGCATCGCGGCGGTGGCGGCGCTGGGATTTGTGCTGGCGCGGATGAGGAAGAAAAGAGAAACGGTCGCGGCGACGAGATAGAACAGAGGACCACTAAGAGGCGCGTGGGTGTGGTGGTGGCTGGGTTGCAATTGAAGAGAGATCCTTCGTCGCTGCGCTCCTCGGGACGACGGCCAAGGGCGGGTGGTGGCGCGGGTTGGTTCTTGGGCGGCGCTGCGCGCTGATGGTTTGAGTGAGAGCCGGTCTGAGACCGGCCCCTACGGTTTCGATTTTGCGGCGGTTGCTAATTTATTTTACGGGGTTGCCGTCGGCGTCGATTTTGTGGACTTCGCCGATGTTGAGTTCGCGGATGCCGGGTTCGACTTTGCTCATGTCACCGACGACGACCCAGACGAGATGATTGGGGAGAATATATTTCTGGGCGATCTGGTTGGCGTCGGCGGGAGTGACGGCCAGCGCTTTGGCGGTGAAGGTGTTGTAATAATCGGGCGGCAGGCTGTATTGGAGAATTTGGCCGTAGGCGCCGGAGAGTTGCTGGACGGTTTCGAACGAGCCGGGGAGATCGAGGGTGGCGCTGGCCTGTTCGTCTTTTAGTTCGGCGGCGGTGATGGGTTTGGGTCCGACGATGCCGTTGTACTCGGCGACCAGTTCGGCGAGGGACTCTTTGGTTTTGTCGGTTTGCACCGGCGAAAAGCTGATGTAGGGGCGCTGATTTTTCGCCGGGAGGATGCCGGCGAATACGCCGTAGGACCAGTGCTTGTCCTCACGCAGATTCATATTGATGCGCGACATGAAGTTCCCGCCGAAGACGCCGTTCACGAGTTCGAGCGAAAGAGCATCAGGACTGTTTTGCGGGGGGGCGAGCTGGGCGGCAATGATCAGACTCTGACCGGAGCCGGGGCGATCGATCAGATAGACTTCGTCTTGCCCCGGCTGCGAAACTTCGGGGATGGTTTTCTTGGGGACGTCGCCGGATTTCCAGGAGCCGAAAAGGGATTCGAATTTGGGCGTAATCTCCGCGAGAGTGGTGTCGCCGACGATGAGCAGGGTGGCGTTGTTGGGTTTGAAATATTCGCTATGGAATTTGGCGAGATCCTCGCGGGTTAGTTGCTCCACGCTGGCTTCGGTGCCGATCCCGGAAAATGCGCCGCCGTACGGATGATCTTTGCCGTAGAGCAGCGCGGGGCCGACGCGGAAGGCCATGGCGTTAGGCGTGACTTTTTCGCGCTGGATGGCGGCGAGGCGTTCTTTCTGCAGGCGATCGAATTCTTTTTGGGGAAAGGCCGGATGAAGGATCAGGTCGGCGTAGATGTTGAGAGCCTGGTCCATATTTATTTTCAGGGCGTCGAGATCGACGGTGGCCGTGTCGAGATTGGCGCCGGCGGTAAATTCGGCGCTGAGGGCGGCGAGTTGTTCGCTGATCTGAAGCGAATCGCGAGTGGGCGTGCCTTCCTCGAGCATGCGCTGTTCGAAGCTGCAGGTGCCGCGGGCGTCGATGGGATCGGCGGAAAAGCCGCCATCAACCATGAGCGAAAAATTGACGACGGGAGCGGTGTGGCGCTCGGCCAAAACAATTTTCAATCCGTTGGAGAGCGTAGCGGTCTGCATCGGGGGAAGCTTCAGAGACATGGCCGAGCCAAGCGCGGGCGGTTTGGAGCGATCGAGAGGCGCGGAAGTTTTAAAAGTGGTCGGGTAGGGGTGGACTTCCAAAACGTAGTCGCCGTCGCTGAGCCAATCGTCGGCGGCTTTCTTGACGCTGGCCGGAGTGGCGGCCTGGACTTCTTTTAGGTAATCCTTGTAGCAATCCGGATTACCGGTGAAGGTCTGGCAGCGGGCGATGATGTCACTCTTGCCGCCGAAGCCGCCGATGCGCTCCATGGTGCGGGCGTACTCGCCGAAGATCTGAGTTTTCGCCAACTGCAATTCTTCCTGGGTCGGGCCGTTCTTCAGAAAATTCTGCAATTCTTCGTTGCCGGCGGCTTCTACTTTGCTGAGCTCGACGCCGGGGCGGGCGGTAAGGTTGATGTAAAACTGGCCGGCAATTTCATTGGTGAAGTTGCTGGCGGTGGCGCTGGTGGCGATTTGATCCTTGTAGACCAGGCGCTTGTAGAGCAGAGACGTTTTTCCGCCGCCGAGGATTTGGGCGGCGAGGTCGAGGATGGGTTCCAGTTGCGAGCCGAACTGCGGGACGTTCCAGACGCGATAGAGACGAGCCTGGGGGACGCGATCCTGCACGGTGCCGCGATGGGTTCCGGTGCGCTTGGCGATCCATTCTTCGTTCTTGGCGATGGGCGGGCCGGCGGGAATTGCGCCGTAATATTTTTCGACTTTTTCGCGGGCAACTTCGGGAGTGATGTCGCCGGCGATGACGAGGGTGACGTTGTTGGGGCCGTAGTAAGTCTTAAACCATTCCTGCACGTCCTTCATGCTGGCGGCGTCGAGATCGGCCATGGAGCCGATGACGGTCCAAGAATAAGGATGGCCGACCGGATACGTATTTTCGGTGATGAGCTGGCGGGTCACGCCGTATGGCTGATTTTCACCCTGACGTTTTTCGTTCTGAACCACGCCCCGCTGGAGGTCGAGTTTTTTCTGGTCGAGAACCGGAAGCAAGTGGCCCAGGCGATCGCTTTCGGCGAACAGCGCGTAATCAAGCATGGAGGTGGGGACGTTTTCGAAATAATTGGTGCGATCGTTGTTCGTGGTGCCGTTGAGGTCGGTGGCGCCGATGCTTTCCATGGCGTTGATGTAGGTGAAATTGAAATTTTCGCTGCCGCTGAACATCAGGTGTTCGAAGAGGTGGGCGAAACCGGTCTTGCCGGGTTTTTCGTTTTTGGAGCCGACGTGATACCAGGTGTTGAGGGCGACGATGGGAGCTTTGTGGTCCTCGTGGACCAGGACGGTGAGCCCGTTATCGAGGACAAATTTCGTGTAAGGAATGTCGGGAATGGGGATTTTCGGGGCGGCGGGTTTGGAGGTTGCGGCTGCGGGAGCCTTTGTTTTCTCCGCAGGAGCGGGAGTTGACTGGGCGGAAGCGGGGCGGCAAGTGAGGAGGAGCAGGGCCGCGACGATTAGGGACAGAGCAACGCTCTGCAGAATCTTGAGGTTCTTCAACGTAATCCTCCATGAAAGTCTACGGTGCGAGGCGATGCCCGCATCGACGCAGAAAAACTAAGATCACTGGCCTTGGGAAGTTAGGAACCGCACCACGCTGGTGGCTTTGACGCGCGTCCATGATAACGGTTTCAATTCTTTTGTCGAGACGAGGGTCGGGCTGCGGGGTCCACGTCCCGGCACTTCGCAAATGTCTACTCTTTTACGCTTTCGCCTCAGAGTTTCGCCTCGCCAGCCGATGGTATTTGCGGGGATGGCCGGACGGGAACGGCAAGTGGGTGAAGATTAGGGAGCTTAGGTGGTGGTTCGAAAAAGTACAGGTGGCCGGAAGTACCATTGACTTTCGCTTTAGATTCGCCCACAATCGGCGGGAAATTGGAGTGGTCGAGTTGCGCCCCTGGGGGCTGGAATGACACTAACGAAACGACAGAAAGAAGTGCTGAATTACCTGGTGGGGTTCCTGAACAAGAACGGATATTCGCCGAGCTTTGAGGAGATTGCGCACGCGCTGAAGCTGACCTCGCTCGCGACGGTGCACAAGCATCTCTCGACGCTGGAGAAGAAGGGATACATCCGGCGCGGGTACAACCAGAGCCGATCGATCGAGGTGGTGCAGCTGCCCAAACCGATCCGGGAGCAGGTGCTGGACCGGCATGTGGTGGAGCTGCCGCTGGCCGGGAGGATTGCCGCCGGGCAACCGCTGGAAGCGGTGGAGTCGAACGAGACAATTTCGCTGGCGGATTTCGCGCGGGGGCAGGGCACGTTTGTGCTGCAGGTGAAGGGCGAATCGATGCGCGACGATCATATTCTCGACGGCGATTACATTGTGGTGGAGCAGACCCAGGTAGCGAACCACGGGGAGATAGTGGTGGCGCTGGTGGGCGAGGACGAAGCGACGCTGAAGAGGTTCTATCGCGAGCCAGGCGGGAAAGTGCGGCTGCAGCCGGCGAATTCGGCGATGTCGCCGATTATTGTGCAGGGTACGGACGTGAAGATTCAGGGCCGGGTGGTAGGCGTCCTGCGCAAATACAATTAGAATAGCGGCACGATGAGCGTGCCGGGAAAAGACGAAGCAGCAGCGTATTACTTTATCTATATCGATCGAGTGCCCGAGGCTGACGTTCTCGCCGGGATGGAACGGCAGCTCGGCGAAGCTTCCCAATTATTTTCGACCATCTCCGAAGAAAAATCCTTGCATCGGTATGCTCCGGAGAAGTGGAGCATCCGGCAGACGCTGAACCACATCAGCGACACGGAACGCATGTTTGCGTACCGCGCTTTGTGGTTTGGGCGCGGGTTTAGCGATCCGCTGGCGAGTTACGATCAAAATATCAGCGCGAGTGGGGCGCGGGCCGACGAGTGTTCGTGGGCCCGGCATGTGGCGGAGTTTGGGGATGTGCGGCGGGCGAGCTTGGCGCTGTATCGGAATTTTCCGGCGGAGGCCTGGAAGCGCAGCGGGGTGGCTAGCGGGAATCCGGTTACGGTGCACGCGCTGGCTTACATTATTGCGGGACATTTCGCACATCATATGGCGATTTTGCGGGAGCGATATTTGTAGAGTTGGTCGGCAGGGTGGGAATCGACGAGAGATCCCGGCGATTGTGCACTTGACACAGACTAGGCCCATGTTGGAAGGCATATTCTACTTGCTTGAAGCGGCGGTTTTTCTTCTTTGCGCCATGTATGCCTTTTCCAATAGGGGGAAGCGATCATGATACTGATAGACGACGTCCGCCTGTATCGAAATTAGGGTTGCGGCGGGCGGCGGGTCGGGCTTAAGATGCGGGTCCCCAGCAGTTCTAACTTGAAGTTGTCTCACCGGACACTACTGTACCATTTTGGATTTGGCAGGGGTGCCGCAACGGACTACATTCAAATCCCGGTCATATTTATGGCGTAGGCGTTTTTGGGCGTTATTGATTTGAGGAGGCAGTATGTGGGGAGACAAGAAACCGGCGATCCCCGCGGGCAGTGCGCTTCCGAAGCAGCAACCGGCTCAAGAAACGACTGAAAAGCAGTGGCAGCAGAAGGCGACAGCACCAATTCCGAGTGCAAACGCACCGGCTTTTTCTGGGGAGGCAAAAACAATGGCACCAGGCGATTCGTTTTCCAACAGCGGTTCGGGCACAGCGCGATTGGGTTCGACGCTGCATGTAAAGGGTGAAATCACGGGTAATGAAGATTTGCTGATCGATGGCAGCGTGGAAGGTCTGGTTCAGCTGGAAGACCGCAAGCTGACCGTAGGCGCGAGCGCCAAGGTTACGGCGGACGTGATTGCGCGCGAAGTCGTGGTTTACGGCAACGTAAAGGGCAATCTGCGGGCGCGCGACCGGATCGAGATCAAGAAGGACGGGTCGGTGGTGGGGGATCTGACCACGGCGCGCATTTCGATCGAAGATGGAGCGTATTTCAAGGGCTCGATCGAGATCGATAAGACTGGCGACGAAGCGGACAAGTCGAACCGCTCGAAAGTCACGGCCAGCGCAACGTCTTAACGAAATCTGGGATTGGAATCGGGCAGTCGCGGGCCGGCGATGTGGTGAGTGCCGCCGGTTCGCGGCTGCTTTTTTTTGCGGTGAACTTCGGTTTTTGATTTCCCTCGTTTTCTGCTTGAAGTTTTCTTCCTGAGCTTTGCTTCTTACGTTTGAAAATCTGGTCGGCGATTTGGTATACGTGGGTGGAAGCTTGCGCCGAATTTAATTTTTGGGGGTTGGGGAGGGCGTGACGCGGAAGATTCGATATGCGGTGGCGATGAGTCTGGATGGATATATTGCCGATTCGAAGGGTGGGGCGGATTGGATCGTGCATGAGCCGGAAATTGACTTTGCGGCGCTATTCGGGCAGTTCGACACTTTTCTGATCGGGCGGAAAACGTACGACACCATGGTGAAGGCGAGAAGGACGAGTGTGCCGGGGATGAAGATTTTTGTTTTTTCGAGGACGATGCGAGAGAAGGATTTTCCGGGCGTGGCGATTATCGCGAAGGATGCGGCGAAGAAAGTTCGCGAATTGTGCGCGGAGGCAGGGAAGGATATTTGGTTGTTTGGTGGTGGGGAATTGTTTCGAGAATTATTGGCGGAGGGATTGGTGGATACGGTGGAGGTTACGGTGAGTCCGGTTTTGTTGGGAGGGGGAACGAGGCTTTTGGGAGGCGCGACGGGATCGTCGAAGTTGCGGTTGGTGGGGAATCGGATTTATGGGTCGGGGGTGGTTTCGTTGACCTATGAGGTGGTGCGGGAGGTCTAGGCTTCGCGTCGGGTGGTGCTTGGACGTTACGCAAGGCTCGCGCGAGAAGGCCGCGCGAAAGGAAACTGGACGGAAGGCGGATTTTATGTCGGAGCTGAAGCTCCGACCCCCTAGGCGTTGCGTTGGAAAATTGGGCCGTAGGGTGGGAATCGAACAGAGATCCTTCGTCGCAAAAGGCACTCCTCTGGATGACGGCCAAAAACGGTTTGGCGCCAGGACCGGAATTCGGCGAAGAAGCGGATCGTCTAAAGACCGCACCCTTTGCTAAGAGGCGCAAAGAGTGCGGCACCCGAGAAAGCAACTGAAGACGCAAAAATGCCCCACCCTTCGCGGACGGCGCGAAGGATGGGGCACCTACAAGAACGGCAACGACTCCTACTGCTCGATTTGCGATTACTTGCCTTTGATTGAGAGCAGCTCGATATCGAAGATCAGGGTGGAATTGGGGCCGATGTCGCCGCCGGCGCCGCGGCTGCCGTAGGCGAGGTCGGAAGGAATGTAGAGCTGCCATTTCGAGCCGACGGGCATGAGCTGGAGAGCTTCGGTCCAGCCTTTGATGACCTGATTGACCGGGAAAGTGGCGGGGCCGCCGTGTTTGGCGGAGGCGTCGAATTCGGTGCCGTCGATCAGCGTGCCGCGATAGTTGCAGACCACGGAATCGGTCGCGACTGGTTTGGGGCCGGTGCCAGGGGTGACGATTTTATATTGCAGGCCGCTGGGAAGAGTTACAACGCCGTCTTTCGCTTGGTTGGCGGCGAGGAACGCGTCGCCTTTTGCTTTATTTATATCGCCTGCCTGGGCCATCTTTTCCTCCTCAGTTTTGCGCATCTCGGTCTGGAGCGCGTCAAGCACTGCTTTGGCTTCGTCGTCGGTTAAGAGCATTTTGCCGCCGGCCAGGGCGTCTTTCATGCCGCGAAGAAAAATGGCGTTGTTGACGTCGAGTGAATCAGACTTGAACTTGGCGGCGACGCTCCGGCCGATGTTCATGCCGATGGCGTAGCTGGCTTTGTCTTTCTGGGTGGTCAGCGCGAGTGGCGCCGGAGTTTTCGCGGTGGTGGCGGTGTGCGGCTTGGTGGCGGCGCCGGCCGCGGGAGTTTTCGCGGCAGGGGTTTGAGATGAAGTGGAGGACGCGGGCGGAGTGGATGTGGTTTGCGCCGCGAGCGTCGTGGAGAAAAGCACGATACCAGTTGAGAGAAGGGTTAACTTCAATTTTGAGTGAAAATTTGGCATGGGAAGAGTTTCGCATTGGTGTGACGAATTCGCAAATCGGGCTGAGATCGAGGTATTTTTGTGGAGAAAGTTAAGATAGGTGAGGGCGAATGGTGCGCGGATGAAGGAAAACACGGCGAGCGGCACGGCGTTGAGTGTGGCGAAGGTGAGGGCGGCGCACCAACTGATCGACGACGAGCCGCGGATTCTGAACGATCCGGTGGCGCTGCGGTTGATCGGGCAGGAAGCCGTCGAGGCGATTCGGGCGGACGCCACCTTGCGTTCGAATGCACGTTTTGCGGCGTTCCGGGCGCATATCGTCATGCGAAACCGCTATGCCGAAGATTGCTTGAGTGCGGCAGTGGAACGGGGAGTGAGCCAGTACGTATTGCTGGGCGCGGGGTACGACACCTTCGCGTACCGGCAAACGCCGTGGGCCGCAGGACTGCGGATATTCGAGGTCGATCATCCGGTGACGCAGGCGGCGAAGCGGGAGTCGCTGGCGTCGTGCGGAGTTGCGGTGCCGGCGAATCTGAGTTTCGCGCCGGTTAATTTTGAGTCGGAATCGCTGCGGGAAGGCCTGGCGCGGGCTGGATTCGATTTTTCGCAGGCGGCATTTTCTTCGTGTCTGGGTGTGCTGGTTTACCTGGACGAAAAATCGGTGGAAGAGCTGTTTCGATTCGCGGGCTCGATGCCGCCGGGTTCGGAAATTGTTTTTACGTTTTCGCAGCCAGATGCGGCGCTCGATGCGAGGGAACTGGAAGCGCGGGCCAAGATCAATGCGACGGTAAGCGAAATGGGCGAGCCGTGGCGTTCGTATTTCGAGCCGGGGAGGTTGCGGGAGCTCCTGTTGCACTCGGATTTCTCGGAGGTTTCGTTTTTGAGTCCGGAAGAGGCGGACGAGCGATATTTCCGCGGCCGCACCGATGCGCTGCGGCCGCCGCGGCAGGTGCGGCTGGGCCGGGCGCGGGTGTAGGATATTTTTATGGGCCTGCAAATTCTGGCGATTGTGATTCTCGGGCTGATGTGCGGAAGCGAACTGAATGTGGCGGCGTTCGGGCACCCGATTTTGAACCGGCAAACAATTGAGGTGCACGTGCCGGTGCGCGCGGCGCTGGCCCGTTGGCTGGGGAGGGTGATGCCGTTCTGGATGGCGGGATCTACTTTGCTGAATCTGCTGTTGCTGTTGCCGTTTGAAGGTTTGAGTGCGCAGGCGTGGCACCTGGCAGCGCTTTCCGCGGCGATTCAAGTGTTTGCGGTGGTGTTCTCACTGGTGGGCCCGGTGCCGATCAACAATCGAATTACGAAGTGGACGGCGAGTACCGTGCCGGAGGACTGGAAGGCGCAGGAGAGGCGCTGGGATCAGTATCACTGGTTCAGGACTTGCGGGTTGATCGTGGCATTCGCGATTCTGACGGTGAGTGCGATGGTGCGCTGACAGTTTCTGAGATTCGAGGTGGTAGAACGGAGCGCCGGTGAACGTTGCCGATTTGTATTCCTTCATGACGCGGTTCCGGTATGGAGTGGTGTCGAGCGCTACAGTGGACGGGTCCCCTCAATCGGCGTTGGTGGGAATTGCGGTAACGCCGCAGCTCGAAATTGTTTTCGATACTTTGAATACTTCGAGGAAATACCGAAATCTGGTGGCCCGGCCGTCTTGTTCGTTCGTGGTGGGGTGGAGCGGGGAACAGACGGTGCAGTTTGATGGCGTTGCCAGCCTGCCCGTGGATGAGGAGCTGAGACGGTATCAGGAAGTCTATTTTGGGGTTTGGCTGGATGGTCCGGCGCGGATGACGTGGCCGGGTATTGCTTATTTTGTGGTCCGTCCGAAGTGGATTCGATATAGCGATTTCGATCAAAACCCTCCGCTGGTGGAAGAGATGCGGACGCCTTAGGACGCGCGGGGCCGCGAGTCGGGTGTCGCACCTCCGGCGCTTGGAGTCTTCGGGACCGTTTACCCGGGCCTTACGGCCCGGGCTAACATATGCCGCCCCTCCGGGGCTGGGGCAATGGAGAGCTGCAAGAGGCGGATGCGGCGATGGCGCGGATTCGTGGATGAGATTCTTCGCGGCGCTCCCTTCCTGCGTCAGGGCAGGCAGAATGACGGCTGGTGCGGCGATGATGAGGCTGGGCGATTAGTTGACTTCGATGGTGGTGACGCTGAGGGCGGGGAGCGTCAGGGTTAGGGTGGAGCCGGTGACGGGCATGGTGCCGATGGAGACTGGGGCGACCTGAGTTTGGTTTTGGGCGGAGGCGGCGGTGATTTGGTAGAGCTGGGCGGTGCCGGTTAGGGATTGGCCGGTGATGGCGGTTACTTGCGACGAGGTGGAGCGGTTGATGGCGACGAAAACGATTCGGCCGGGAGCGGTGGTGTCGCTGCTGGCGTAGACGACCACGTTGGCGACATTGCTGGAGGCGGATTGCAGCGACGTGTCGCCGAAATTGGCTCCGGCGCCGTCGAAATCGCGGAAGACGCGGAAACCGGCGAGGGCGTAGGAGTAGGTGCCGTTGGGCGGCCAGAAATTCGCGGCGAAAACTCCCTGGGCGCCGAAGATGCCGAGATTGTCGGCCTGGGCGATGGTGCCGGCGATGTGATTCCAGCCGCCGCTTTCGTATTCGGTCATGGAAATTTTCATGCCGGGAAATTCGGAATTGATTTTGGATTGCAGGCGGCCGAGCAGATTGATCGGAGTGTTGCCGAGTTCCTGGTAAATCCACGGATTGCTGTTGGTGAGGGTGTCGTTGAAGGTGGGATCCCAGAGGTTGCGCGGGCTTTGGACGATGAGCTGGACCTGGGCGGCGGTGAGTGTGGTGCTGGTGAGGTCGAGGCTGCGCGTGCCGTCGGAATCGTATTCTTCGGCGTACCAGTGGAAATCGTAGACGTCGACAAGCGGCTTGCCGAAGGTGGCCGACGCGGCGCTGATCGCGGTGAGATATTTGTCGGGGAACCAGTTGTTGCCCGTGGGCGTGGCGCTTAGCTCACCCTGCCAGTTGTAGATGCCCTGAAAACCGTAGTGCACCGGGCCGAAGATAATCATGTTCGGGAATTGGGTCTTCAGCGCCTCGGTCATGGTGATGGTCTTGGCGATGTAGGCGTCGGAGGTAACCGGGTTCGGGCCCTGAATTTCGAGGTGGGTGGAATTCCAAAGTTCCGGCTCGTTGTCGAGGCTGACAAATGTGGGATGCGCGGGATTCGCGCCAAAAATTCCCTGGCCGGAAAATTTCTGGTCGAGGGCCCAGACGAATTCGTCCATGTAGACGTTGGCGTCGGTGGTGGGCGGGGTGATGGTGAACGGCGCACTGGAAACGGTGCTCTTTTGATCGACGACGGTTTTGAAGCGCGACAAGTCCGGCGGACTGGTGACGCTGACCGGGCCGCTTTCGTCGGCGGAGACCAGACCTTGCAGCTGAACGGTCATCAGGCTGGCGAGGCCGCTCGATTGGTCGCCGGCGATGACGACGCGAACGGCTTCGGCCGGGACGGTGCTGCTGCTGAGATAGTCGTCGTTCTCGTAGAGGTAATCGCTGCCGGCGTTGGAGGCGTTGGTTTCCCAGTTGTAGGCGGTCCAACGATTGCCGCCGGCGCGATCGAAAGTGAGTTGCGGCGGAGCACCGGTGACGCCGGAATAAAAATTGATTCCGTAGATGTAGGGCGAGATGGGTTTGGTTTGGGTGGGGTTGATGGTGATGGTGACGTCGGCAGTGGCGGCGACGGGAGTCGCGGTGACTTGCGATGAATTGGCGCTTTCACCGGCGGCGTTGACGGCCGAGACGACGTAGAAGTAGGCGGTGCCGTTGGTCACGGTGGTGTCGACGTAGTTGGAGGCGGTGGGCGAGGCGAGCGTGGTGCTGAAGGGTCCGCCGGATGTGGTCGAGCGCTTGACGTTGTAGCTGGTGGCGCCAGTGCTGGCGTTCCAAGTAAGTGAAATTTGGGCGTTGCCGCCGGTGGCTTGGAGGCCGGTTGGTGTTGCGGGAGCGGTGGCGGGCGCGGTGGGCGTGGCGCTGACTTCGTTCGAGTTGGCGCTTTCGCCGTTCGCGTTGACCGCGGAAACGACATAAAAATATTTGGTGCCGTTGGTGACAGTGGTGTCGGTGAAGCTGGTCGAAGTGGGTGCGGAAATTTGTGTTTCGGTTCCTGAGGTGGTGGAACGTTTTACGTGATAGCTGGTGGCACCGGTGCTGGCGGTCCAGGTTAGGACTACCTGCGCGTTGCCGGCGGCGCCTTGCAGGCCGGTGGGTGCGGACGGAGCGGTGGCGGGCGCGGTGGGAGTAGCGTTTATTTCGTTTGAGTTGGCGCTCTCGCCGGTGGAGTTCACCGCGGATACTTCGTAAAAATATTTGGTGCCGTTGGTGACCGCGGTATCGGTGAAGCTGTTCGAAGCGGGCGCGGCGATTTGTGTTTCGGCGCCGGAAGTTGTGGAGCGTTTTAGGTGGTAGCTGGTGGCGCCGGTGCTGGCGTTCCAGGTGAGGGTAACTTTCGCGTTGCCGGCCGTGCCTTGCAGACCGGTTGGCGCTGCGGGAGCGGTTGGAGTCGCCGCGGGCGTCGCGCTTACTTCGTTCGAGTTGGCGCTTTCGGCGGCGGAATTTACGGCGGAAACGACGTAAAAATATTTGGTGCCGTTGGTGACGCTGGCGTCGGTGAAGCTATTCGAAGTGGGCGCGGCGATCTGGGTTTCTGTACCGGAAATTGTGGAGCGTTTGACGTGATAGCTGGTCGCGCCGGTGGCGGCGTTCCAAGTAAGCGTTACTTGGGCGTTCCCGGCAGTGGCTGCAAGACCCGTGGGAACTGCGGGCGGCGCGAGCGTGGGAGTGGCGCTGACTTCCGCGGAGTTGGGGCTTGCGCCGGCAGAGTTGGAAGCGGAGACGACGTAAGAATATTTGGTGCCGTTGGTCAGAGGCGTGTCGGTAAAGGATGTGGTGGGCTGGGAAGCGATGGCGGTATACGGGCCGCCGGTGGTTGTGGAACGCTTTACGGTATAGCCGGTGGCGTTCGCGGTCGCGGCCCAAGTCAGCAAGACTTGCGCGTTGCCCGGAGTTGCGGCGAGACCCGTGGGCGCGGCTGGCGCGGTCGTTTGCCCGCCGCCTCCGGAATTGCCGGCGGTACCGGCGCAGCCTGCTTCGAGAAGGAGGGCGCCGAGGAACATTATTAGCGCCACGGTGCGGACTGTGCGAGTGGTGAACATAGGATTTTAGTGGCGAATGTGGACGGATTGCCTCAAGTTCCGGGCCCGAAACCTGGGAGTACAGGACCGCATGGAAACAGTTTAGGAGTGGGATGACGAGGCGACAAGCTGGCCCGAAGGACAGAAAAGGTTCTAGGCGAAGTGGACGCGAATCTTACGCGAAGGCGGATTTTGCCGCGGCTACCGATTTCGTTGACAGAAGTGCGGTGATACTTTAGACTCGGAGTTTGTCTCTAGAAGGAAAGGTGTGACTTAGCGATGCGTACGTATGTGCCCAGGGGCCGAGAGGCCGAAGCATTGATGGTAGGCAAGGACTGGTTCGTGATTGACGCCGAGGGAGTGGTGCTCGGACGGCTGGCGACGAAGGTCGCGAGCTTGTTGATCGGCAAGGATAAGCCGACGTACACGCCGCATCTGGATTGCGGCGATCACGTGGTGGTGGTGAACGCCGAGAAGATCAAACTGACCGGGAACAAGATCGATCAGAAGATCTATCGGCACCACAGCGGTTGGCCGGGCGGATTGCGGGAAGAACCGATCCGTCGGTTGTTGCAACGGCGGCCGGAAGAAGTATTGCGGGAAGCGGTGCTTGGGATGCTGCCGAAGAACAAGCTCCGTGCGCGAAGAGCAAAGAAGCTGCGTATTTATGCCGGAAGTGAAGGCCTCGCCCGCCACACCGGACAAAAGCCTCAGCCACTCTCGCTATAGCCTCGCGATTGACATTTTTGGTTGGAAAATCCAGGTGCTGCGGAGAAATCTGTCAGGGGCTTGGTTTGGCCGCCTGCGCGAGGGCGTCAGGTAGGCGCGCCTGCGGCGGCCGCTACAGGTGGCGCGATTTTTGACCGAGCTGCGATTCAGGGTATGGCGGCGGGGGAAAGCAGAAGCCGATCCCTCGCTGCGCTTCGGGATGGCAAGTTTTTAGTGGGATTTGGGTACTCGCTCGAGGCAAGACTTTTTGCAGAGTTTCAGTTGGTGAGGAGGAATTTTGAGTTCAGCTTCGAGTTCGCTGGCAGGTCGCGTGAAGCAGTTCTACGGCACGGGGCGGCGACGGGAATCGATCGCGCGCGTGTACATCAAGCCGGGCCCGGCGAAGTTCACGGTGAATGGCCGGCCGGTGGATAATTATTTTACGAATGTGGCGTGGCACACGGCGGCGGTGGAGCCGTTGAAGTTCACGCAGATGCTGGACCAGTTGGAAGTGAAGGCGATTGTGAAAGGCGGCGGCGTGGGCGGACAGTCCGGGGCGGTGCGCATGGGTTTGTCGCGCGCGCTATCGGTGCTGAACCCGGAGCTGCGGCCGGCCTTGCGCAAGAACGGATTTTTGACGCGCGATTCACGCATGAAGGAACGGAAGAAGTACGGGCAGAAGGGAGCTCGTCGCCGGTTCCAGTTCAGCAAGCGCTAATTGGGATTTGCTGGGGTGGGCCTTTTGTGGGCCCATCCCGGCAATTGTTGCTGCGGTAGAAGTAAAACTTTGGACCCGGTTTGGAAAATTCGGGACCGGGTTACATCACGGCCGGGAAGGAACCGGCAAAAAAGGGTGCTGCTCCAGTCGTCGCATGGTGACGGCGGAGAAATAAGTACCCCTTCAAAAAAAGGAGAGACGGTGGGAGTCGAGATTACGATGAAAGAACTGCTGGAGGCTGGAGTTCACTTCGGCCACCAGACGCGACGCTGGAACCCGAAGATGAAGGAATATATCTTCGGCGAACGCAATGGCATCCACATTATCGATTTGCAAAAGACCCTGAAGATGTTCCGCGACGCGGCGCGTTACGTGTCCGAATTGTCGGGACAGGGCAAACGAATTCTTTTCCTCGGAACCAAGCGCCAGGCGCAAGAAGCGATCGCTGAAGAAGCGAACCGCTGCGGCATGTTCTACGTGAACCACCGCTGGCTGGGCGGCACCATGACCAACTGGGTGACGCTGCAGAAATCGATCAAGCGCTTCAAACTGCTGAAGGCCATGACCGAAGACGGCCGCATGGCGGAATTTTCCAAGAAGGAAGCGGCGCGGCTGGATCGCGAATTGAAGCATTTGAAGCAGAATTTCGCGGGCGTCGAGAATATGACGACTTTGCCGGACGCGTTGTTCGTGATCGACCCGAACGCGGAAGTGATTGCGGTGCACGAAGCGCGCCGGATGGGGATTCCGGTGGTCGCGATCGTGGATACGAATTGCGATCCGAACCTGGTCGACTGGGTTATTCCGGGCAACGATGATGCGCTGCGCGCGATTCGCCTGTTCACTTCGAAGATTTCGGACGCGGTGATCGTGGGACATCAGTCCTACGAGCAGACGCAGATCGCCGATCAGAAGGCGGTGGACGGATCGGGCGAAGACGCGGTGGATTACGTCGATACCAGCGCCTACGAAGTCTACGAGAAGCAGGAAGGCGACTTCGTGGAAGGCGAGCCGGTGGAAGCAGCGGCGGATGAAGCGGCCGCGGTGCCGACCGAAGACGAAGTTCAACATCGCTAGACGCAATTCTGCGGACGCCGCAATTTGGACGTGGCGGAGAGCTTCAGGGGCTAAAGCCGGGTGTTTGGCGGCGGCACAATGTCGTAGCTAAAGCCACGACCCACAAAAACCACGGCGACACATTAGCACCTCGGCCAATGGTGTTCCGAAGTGTTCTGAACCGATTTCATAAAAGAGGAATGGGTACAACTATGGCTAGTCCAGAAGGAAAACCAAACGTATCGGCGCAGCAGGTAAAGGAGCTGCGGGACCGGACCGGCGCGGGATTCACCGCCTGCCGTGAAGCGCTGGTGGAAGGCGGCGGCGACGTCGAACGGGCCATCAACATTTTGCGGAAGAAGGGACAGGCGGCGGCGGCCAAGAAGGCGCAGCGCGCGACCTCCGAAGGCCTGGTGAGTTCGTACATTCACGCCGGCGGGAAAATCGGCGTACTGATCGAAATGAATTGCGAGAGCGACTTCGTGGCGCGTACCGATGAATTTCAACGGCTGTGCCACGACGTGGCGATGCACATCGCCGCGCTGGATCCTCGTTTTTTGCGCCGGGATGAAGTGACGCAGGAGACGCTGGACCGCGAACGCGAGATTTACAAGGAACAGGCGAAGGCGACGGGCAAGCCGGAAGCGGTGATCGAGAAGATCGTCAGCGGCAAGATGGAAAAGTTTTACGAAGAGAATTGTTTGTACGAGCAGCACTTCATCAAGGACGAAGGCATGACGGTGAAGGAGCTGATCGACCACACCATTGCGAAGATCGGCGAGAATATTGCGGTGCGCCGGTTCATGCGTTTTAAGGTGGGCGAGGCGGATGGCGCGGAGAAGCAGGCGCCGGCAGCGGAGGCTGCGGCGACGGTGCCGACGGCGTAAATTTTTTGGTATTGCGCGAGGTTCAGAATCCGCCGCGTTTTCGCGGCGGATTTTTTTTGCCTGGGGCCTTCTAATTTGTGTAGCGGGGTGGCGGATTGTGGGTTTGGGATTGTTTTGGAGTTGGCCCGCCTGCGGCGGCCGCTACAGGTGGTGTGGATTGGGGCTGGGCGGTTGGCGCAAGAGCGCCGAATGATCAGGAATAGATCGAGGGTGGGGAGTGGAGGAAGTCTGGTAAAATGCACGCGGCCAGGGGGGCTGGCCGAGCTGCTATGACGACTGCACAGACTGCCAAACGAAAAAGCGAAGAGAAAAGCGCGCCGGTTTACCAGCGGCTGGTGCTGAAACTTTCCGGGGAGTCGCTTTCCGGTTCGCACGAATTCGGAATCGACCCGGCGACGATTCAGGGCATTGCGCACGAGGTGAAAGAAATTCGCGACCTGGGCGTGCAGGTGGCGATCATGGTGGGCGGCGGTAATTTTTTTCGCGGCGCCCGGCAGGGAGAATTAAAGATCGACCGGGCTACGGGCGATTATATGGGGATGCTGGCGACAGTGATCAATGGCCTCGCGCTGGTGGACGCGCTCGAGAAAGTCGGTTGTCACACGCGCTTGATGAGCGCGATTGAGATGCATCAGGTGGCGGAACCGTTTATTCGCCGGCGCGCGACGCGGCATCTGGAAAAAGATCGCGTGGTGATTTTTGGGGCGGGTACAGGGAACCCTTATTTTTCGACCGACACGGCGGCGGCGTTGCGCGCGGTGGAGATCAAGGCGCAGGTGATTCTGAAGGCAACGCGGGTGGATGGCGTGTACGATGCGGATCCGGAAAAAGTGAAGACCGCCAAGAAATTCGAAAAAATTACGTATATTGATGTGCTGAAGAAGGGTTTGTCGGTAATGGATTCGACGGCGATTTCGCTGTGCATGGATAACAAAATGCCGATCATCGTGTTCGACATGACCGTGCCGGGAAATTTGAAGCGCGTGGTGCTGGGCGAGCATGTGGGATCGGTAGTCAGCGCGGGTTGAAATTCGAGCAAGGAAGGAAATTCCATAAATGAGCACGATCGCGACAACCAAAGACGCGGCAACGCAGGCCAAAATGCGGATGGAGAAGGCGGTGGAGGATTTCCGCAAGGAGCTGGGCACGATTCGGACCGGGCGCGCGAATGTGTCGCTGCTGGATCACGTGCGGGTGGACTATCACGGCACGCCGATGGCGATCAATCAGCTGGGCACGATGACGGTGCCGGACGGGACCATGATCGTGATTTCGCCGTGGGACGCGACGGCGGTACCGATGATCGACAAGGCAATTCGCACGACGGATTTGGGATTGAATCCGACCAACGATGGAAAGGTCGTGCGGGTGCCGATTCCTTCGCTGACCGAAGACCGGCGCAAAGAGCTGGTGAAGCACGTACACAAGGTTTTGGAAAATCACCGGACGGCTTTGCGGAATGTGCGGCGGGACGTGAAGGAAGCGGTGGAGAAATTGGAGAAGGACAAGAGGATTGGAGAAGATGACCGCAAGCGGTCGCTCGATGAATTGGAGAAGTTGACGCAGGCGGAAACGAAGAAGATTGAGGAATTGTCCTCCACGAAAGAGAAGGAACTGCTGGAAGTAAAGTAGGGAGTTTTTGGTTTAGAGTGTTCCGATACTTTTGGGTGGTTTGGTTCAGGTTTCCTTTCCGTTGCATCCGCCAAACATGATGGCGTTGGAAGCAGGTCCCTCGCTGCGCTTCGGGATGACATGCACATTTCATTGTGCTGGCGAGTCCAAGTCAAAAGCTCCGACCGTTCCAGAGGCGGGAAGGATGGGGCACCCGAAAATGCGGAGGCACGGTTGCGAGGCGTTTCGGCGCGCGCACTTGGACTAATTTACGGCGCGGACGGTTTCCGGTGGGGCGAGGGTGAAGGTGCAGGCGCCGGCGGTGGTGCACGCCAGGGTGCCGCGGCGGACGATTTTCGATGGGGCTGCGTCTGGAAATACGGGGCCGAAGTCGATGGTGCGAAGATTTTCGGCGAAGGGGCGAAGGTCGGGGCTGCCGCTGATGAATTTTACGGCTTCGACTTTTGCGGATTTGGTTCCGGGCGCGAGCAGGATGAAAAAATCGGCTTCGGCTTTTTCGTTGAGCACCTTACCAGCGTCGAAGATGCGAGATTGCAGGAGACGGGGCCGGGCGCGATCGACGAGTTCGTCGATTTTGGTATTTTCGCCGAGCAGCAGCGTGAGGCGGGCGCGCGATTCCGGGTCGGCGTGGGGCGCGGCGATGGCTTCGGCGTAGAGACGGATGGCGTCCTGTTTTTGGCCGTGCTTTTCGTAAATTCGGGCGAGGTGATCGCCTGCTTCACCCTGCTGATTGAGCCTCCACGCAGCGCGAACGAAGGCCTCGGCGAAATCGAGATCGCCTTTTTTGACGTGCACCCACCCCAGCGTGTCCCAGTAGACGCCGAGGTTTGCGACCTGATTGAAGTCGTCGGGGGAAAGGTGCGGGAGCTGGAGATGGCGGAGATTTGCGTTGGTGGCGGAAATGGCGGATTCAGCGTACTGCTGGGCGCGATCGAGTTCGATATTCGCGTCGGCCAGGTTGTAGGCAACGCTGTTCCAGATGACAGGCGAGGAGTGGCCCAAATCAATGCCTTTTTGAAATGCTTTGAGGGCCTCTTCTTTTTGGCCGTTGTTGAGCAGCGCGCGGCCGAGGCTGACCTGGAGTTCGGCGCTTTGAGGAGTGAGCACGGCAGCTTTGTCGAGTTCGGGCACCGCTTCGGAATATTTGTGCTGCTCGAGAAAAAGCGTGCCGAGGGCCGCGTGGGTGACGGGATCGAGCGGATTTATTTCGAGTTGCCGGCGAAAGGCGGCTTCGGCTTCGGGAAATCTTTGCTGTTGCTGAAGCGTGAGGCCGAGGTAATTGTAGGCGTGTTCGTCTGACGGATTTACGCCGAGCTGGCTATGAAATGCAGCTTCGGCTTCGGTGAATTGGCGGGTGCGGAGATAAGCGAGGCCGAGATCGTTGAAACCCTGCTTGGTTTTGGGATCGAGTTCCACGGCGCGTTTGAGCAGCGGGATGGCTTCGCGCGGATTTCCGGAATTGAGCGCGGCGGCGCCGGCTTCGATCAGATCATCCGGTTTTGCGGTGGCGGGAATTCCGGGAAGGCTGGTGGAATTATTTTCGACGATGAAGGATTGATTTTCGTCAGATTCGACGGCGCGGGAGAAGGCGTCGTAATCGCCGGCGCGGGTGGCGGGGAGCTCGCGCATCTTGAAATTCAAGATGCGTTCGGCGGTGAAAACGTGATTCTCGAAACCGTAGACGGATTTGAATTCGGCGTAGTCGCGGGCGACGGATACGCCGACCGGAGTTTGCGCGCTAAAATTCGCGGGCAGCGTTAATTTTAGACTGGTGGTGATGTCGAGCGGGCTGCCGAGATGAATGGGATCGGCGGGATTATCGGGCGGGCGGGGCATGCCGAGCGAGAGCAGCGGCACCGGAACTTTTGTTTTTTTTCTGGCCCAATCGAGATAGCCGGGCTGCTCGTAATCGAGATCGAGTTCGAAGGGCTTTTCGGTGTCGGTGGGGTCGCTCGGTTTCACGCTGGTGACGTTGCCGCGAATGCCGTCGAGGGCGGCGATGGTCTGGCCGAGTTGGGCCCATTCATTTTGCGGGGTGCGATGGAAAGCGAGGCGCAGGGCAACTTCGTTATCGCCGCGCAGAAAGTAACGCAGCTTGGCGGTGAGTTTGCCGAGATCGCTGACCTGGGCGTCGATTTCGACATGCTGGGTGGAAAGAAACGGCGGGTCAACGGGAGTTTCGACGATTTTTCCATCGCCGTCGGATTGGATTAGCAGAGCTGATTTATGGCGCAGCGCGGGAATGAGCAAACGAAACGGGGCGACTTCGGCGGTGGAATCCATCCAAATCAGGTCGGGGCCGTTGTGCGCGGCGGTAATCAGATGATCGAATTGCGCGGGCGAGGGAATGGCGGGGTCGAGCGGGCGCAGCAGCGGAATCAGGACGGGATCGGACGGGATATCGACGGACTGCAGCAGCGCGGACAGGAGCACGTACTTATCCGGGCCATCGCCGTACTGATTCTTGAAAACTTCGGAAGCGGTGTGGGGCTGATAGCCTCCGAGTCCGAAGGAAAGACTCACGTAGCGGATATTCTTAGCGACATAACTGTAGAGCGCCTGCATTTTGTCGAGGCTGGTGGTACGTCCGACGGCCAGTTCCTGGGCTTTGGCGCGGATTTCGGGAGTGGGAGTGGAGCGACCTTTGGCGAGAGCCGCATACCACTGCGCGACTTCGTTCCAATTTCTGAAAGTAGTGAACTGGATGTCCGGAATTTTGGGCGGAGGAAGTTTTCCGGCGGCGGGGTCGTCACTCGGAATAGTGAAATTTTTATGTTTCCAGCGATAGATGGTGCGCCCATTCTCGGTTTTCGACGAAAAACTGCTGTTCTGCTGGTCGATTTGCGCGGTGCTGGCCGGGGCGAGACGGGCTTGGCGAATTTCTTCAGCGGTAACCTTCGAAAAATCCGCGGATTGAATCAGGACGGCGCGGTTTTGCGGGACATTCACTTCGAGCTGTTCATCGAGCACGATGGCGCGATCGAGGAAATTCTGCTCGAACCAAAATTGACCGGGAGCTTCCGGGGTGACGAGGTGCGTGGCGATTTCGTATTCGATGGCATCGCCGGGATGCAGCGCGGGAACCGTGATGTGAACTTCTTTGTAGTCGGTGTAGGCGGGCGCGTCGCGTTCGACGGGCGCGACCATTTCTTTTATGGCGTCGGGCTTAGCGGTGACGGTGGCGCCGTCGGGATGGAGCACGCGGACAAAGTGAACGTCGATCTTTTCGCTGGCGGAGTTATAGCCGAAGATTAGTTCGGCGAGTTGCTGAACGCCCGCGTCATTTTGCACTTTGACGCGCGAGGATAAGGTGCGCTCGCCGGTTCCGTCGTTTTCAAAACGTGCGGCGAGGGAATATTTTTCGATGATGAAAGGTTCGGCGGAGAAGTCGGGGGAGGGGGTTTTTCCCACCGGAGTACTGGAACCAGATAGGGGGACCGGAGCGGATTGCTGGCGCCCAAAAGCATTCGAGGAGGTTAACATCGCGCACAACAGGGCTGCGGCACAGCGGTTCATTGAAGCTCCCAAGTTCGAGTGCGGGACGAGTTTAGTTGCGTTGGGGAACGGGGTAAAGCGGGAGGCAGGGGGTTGTTGAGCAAGTGACAATAAGGATGCGAGATGGGTGATTACGGCAGTGGGTAATGATTAGTGACGAGTGGCTGTAGGATTAGAGCGGTTACCGAGTTAAGTTACACATTATATTGTGTTTAAGTGGATTCCCGTTTTGATACGGTTACAGCGGCCCTTGCTTGAGATCCATTTCAGGTAAACTTCGGTCGGTTCGGGAGAGTGTCGGATTGACCCGACACTGGGTGCGGTTAGGATTTTCACAGGCAACGGCATCGCCAATCGGATGGATATATTTTTTGAGGGAATCAATTTGACAATGCGTACTGATTCTCTTATACTTCGTCGGTTGTAGATGGGCCGTGAGGCCCAGTGGTTGATTAGGGAAGTCTTTCGGCCCCGGACAAAGAGCAGTGGAACGGGAGCAGAAAGAGCGGCCGAAATGGGGCGCCAGCCCCGCAAAGCCGTGTGAGCCTCTCCGCTGAAACTGGAACGATGCAGTTCACTCCATAAGGGTGAAGCGTCTTCGCGGAGTACCTGGGTAATTCCTTGGTTGGCGACCTTTTCTTTCATTCACTCGCATATTTCTGTGCGGGGTGCGTAAGCTGCGCGCAGAAGTAGCGGAATTAAAAACAAAAATTATTTTGCGTTGCGATTTCTGGAATGGAGGAAGCGTGCCGACGTTTTCACAGCTTGTGCGTCATGGCAGAGAAGCGATTCGGGTGAAGACCAAGTCGCCGGCGCTGGAAGGCTGCCCGGAGAAGCGCGGAGTTTGCGTGCGGGTGTACACCCAGACGCCGAAGAAGCCGAACTCAGCGTTGCGCAAAGTGGCGCGCGCGCGGCTGACCAACAGCGCGGAAGTGACGACTTACATTCCAGGAATCGGGCACAACTTGCAGGAGCACTCGATCGTGCTGGTGCGCGGCGGCAGGGTCAAGGATTTGCCGGGCGTGCGGTATCACATCATTCGCGGAACGCTGGACGCAGCAGGCGTTGAAAATCGCAAGCAAGCGCGCTCGAAGTACGGCGCTAAGCGGCCTAAAGCCGCACAGAAGTAGGAGAGCTAAACGATGCCACGTAAGGGATGGGTTCTTCGCCGCAAGATTCCAGGAGATCCGGTTTTCGGAAGCGACCTGGTGCAGAAATTTATTTCGAGCATGATGTACGACGGGAAGCGCGCGACGGCGCAGGCCATCTTCTACAACGCGATGGATCAGGTCGCGAAGAAGACGAACGACGATTCGTTCAAATTGTTCAAGAAGGCGATCGAGAACTGCAAGCCGGTGCTGGAAGTGAAGACGCGACGCGTGGGCGGCGCGAACTATCAGGTTCCGGTGGAAGTGAACCCGTTCCGCAAGCAGTCGCTGGCGATTCACTGGCTGGTGCTGTATTCGCGAACGCGCAGCGGCAAGACCATGACCGATAAGTTGGCGGAAGAAATTATGGACGCGGCGAACGGCCGCGGCGGAGCAGTGAAGAAAAAGGAGGATGTGCACCGCATGGCGGAAGCGAACAAAGCTTTCGCGCACTATCGCTGGTAGCACGAATCCTACAGGCCCATGCCACGTTTGGTACAACTCGATCAGACCCGGAACATCGGGATTATGGCGCACATTGACGCGGGAAAAACCACGTCGACCGAGCGCATTCTTTTCTATACCGGAGTGACTTACAAGATCGGCGAAGTACACGAAGGCACGACGGTAATGGACTGGATGGAGCAGGAGCGCGAGCGCGGAATTACGATTACGTCCGCGGCGACGACGGCTTCCTGGACCCGTTTCGACAAGAAATACCGCATCAATATCATCGACACGCCGGGTCACGTGGACTTCACGGTAGAAGTGGAGCGTTCGCTGCGCGTGCTGGACGGCGCAGTGGCGATTTTTGATGCGGTCGCGGGCGTGCAGCCGCAGTCGGAAACAGTGTGGCGCCAGGCGGACAAGTATCGCGTGCCGCGCATTGCGTTCATTAATAAGATGGACCGCATCGGCGCGGATTTCGATCATTCAGTGCGTTCGATGCGGCAGAGACTTTCGGCACATCCCGTGCCGGTGCAATTCCCGATCGGCAAGGAAGACAATTTTATCGGCGTGATCGATTTCCTGGAAGAGCGCGCCATTATCTGGAAGGACGAAACGCTGGGCGCGGAGTATGAAACGGTGGCGCTCGAAAAGCTGTGGGATGCGGAATACCTGGCAGCGCACCCGGCGGTGGGAGTAGCCGTCAAGTTTTCAGGGCTGACGCCGGAATTCTACAAAGAACATCGCGAGAAAGTGGTCGAGTACATTGCCGAACACGATGACGCGATCATGCACAAGTATCTGGAGCAGACCAAGATTACCGCCCCGGAATTGCGCGCGTCTTTGCGGAAATCGACGATTGCGTTGAAGTTGGTTCCGGTGCTGGCGGGTTCGGCGTTCAAGAACAAGGGTTTGCAACCGCTGCTGGATGCGGTTATTGATTTCCTCCCCGCGCCTTCGGACGTGCCTCCGGTAGAAGGCAAGGATCCGAACGGCGGCGAGATGTTGATGCGCACCGCTTCGGATGACGAACCGTTTTCGGCGCTGGCGTTCAAGATTATGACCGACCCGTTTGTGGGTCACGTGACCTACATCCGCGTATATTCCGGCGTGCTGAAGGCCGGACAAAATGTTTATAACTCCACGCGCAAGACGCGCGAGCGCATCGGCCGTTTGCTGCGCATGCACGCCAACAAGCGCGAAGAGATCGATACGATCGAAGCGGGCGACATTGCCGCGTGCGTTGGATTGAAGAACGTTACGACCGGCGACACCTTGTGCGATGAAGACAAGCCGATCGTGCTCGAGAACATCGATTTTCCGGCGCCGGTGATTCAGGTGGCGATCGAGCCCAAGACCAAAGCGGACCAGGAAAAAATGGGCATCGCGCTGGGCAAGTTGGGCCAGGAAGATCCGACGTTCCGCATGCATACCGATCACGAAACGAATCAGACCTTGATCGCGGGCATGGGCGAACTGCACTTGGAAATCATTGTGGACCGCATGATGCGCGAATTTGGCGTGCAGGCCAATGTCGGCCGGCCGCAGGTCGCCTATCGCGAGACGATTTTGCGCGAGGCTGAAGGCGAAGGAAAATACATCAAGCAGACCGGCGGACGCGGCCAATACGGACACGCGGTGATCAGGCTGGTCCCACTTCCGCAATCCAGCCACGACGACATGCACGAGTTGTCGGAAGAAGAACTCGCGGAACTGGCCAAGAACATTGGCGGCGGCAAGGGCAGCAAGTACAGCTTTGACAAAGAGCATCGCTTACTGTTCATCGACAAGGTCGTGGGCGGGTCGGTGCCGCGCGAATTCATCAAGCCGATTGAAGACGGAATCCGTGAGGCGATGGAAACCGGAATTCTGGCCGGCTACGAAATGGTGGACGCCGCGGTGGTTTTGACTGACGGCAGCTACCACGACGTGGACAGCTCGGAAATGGCGTTCAAGATTGCGGGGTCGATGGCGTTCAAGGACGCTTGCAAGAAAGCCAATCCGAAACTGCTCGAACCGATCATGCGCGTGGAAGTGGTGGTCCCGGAAGATTACATGGGACCGGTGATCGCGGATTTGAATTCACGGCGCGGGCAGATGCAGGGACGCGAATCGCGCGGCGGGACCGAGATCATTAATGTGCTGGTGCCGCTCTCGACCATGTTCGGATACGCCACCGAAATTCGCAGCCGGACGCAAGGCCGGGGAAGTTTCACCATGCACTTTTCGCATTACGAACAAGCGCCCAATAACGTAGCCGATGACATTATCGGCGGCAAGAACGGCAACAAACCGAAAAAATAACTCACGTACAGGTGACGAACCGCGGGTTTTGAGGCTGAGAGCGGAACGACACGGGAGCAGATGGCCAGATGGCGAAAGAGAAATTCGAGCGGAATAAGCCGCACGTGAATATCGGGACGATTGGTCACATTGACCACGGCAAAACGACGACCACGGCGGCGAT